>Ga0068714_10004411_pt1 | contig 15804 bp, 12 predicted proteins | sample MTBNYHSulfiMetaG_FD_62988 | JGI IMG/M metagenome (GOLD analysis project Ga0068714, IMG submission 62988) | Enrichment culture microbial communities from rom New York Harbor, USA that are MTBE-degrading - MTBE-NYH (New York Harbor Sulfidogenic)... | ecosystem: Environmental > Aquatic > Marine >...
TGACGGCGGATCCAGTGGAGGCCGCGAAACAAGCCGTCGACTCGGCTTTCTACCAGATTGCGGTGGCCCTATGAACGGCGGGAACGACGAAAGGAGGCTGGGAGCATCGTAATCGGTGTTACAGACTTCGGGGGCGCGGATCTGCTAGAGTGACCATGGATTGCTGTTTTGACAACGACAAAAGATGAGACTGTCGACAAAGGAGGTAGCAATGAAGGTGCGTAAGGTCAGTCTTGGCCTTTCCTTCCTTCTGGCAGCGGTCGTTCTCCTCATTCCGATACCGGGTGCGGGGCAAGGAGAGGGCTTCTTCACTGTCAGCCAGGGGGGGACGCGAGAGCAGATCACGCCGCTTGAGAACCCAGGCGAAGCCGCCGCGTTCTACAGCATGACAGGCATGCACGCTGGGACGGGATACGAAGAAGCAGGGACGGCGGTCCTCTTCCTCTACCGCAACAGCGTGAGCGGGCAGCTTTCGCTTTTCGTCATCCTCGCCGGGGTGGCGGGGACGCCGGCCGGGTCTACGTCGATGACGTTGTCCGGGGTGCCGGCGGGTGCGGACTTCCTCGTGCGGGACGATGCATTCGGCGACACGTTCCAGGTCACCCCGCCTGACGGGAATGTCTCTTGGACGTGGAACGAGGGACTTGGGGACGGCATGGTCCTCGGCCCCCTCGGCTCGGAGTTCGAGCTGACGCTCTTCCCGCAGTTCACCGCTGGGATCACGCGGGTGAAGCTCCTTTCGGGACCGACGGGGGCGGGTGTGGTCACGCTCAACCTGATTGATCCGATCATCCTCTCAGGAGCGTTGAATGTGCCCCCTGTGGTGTCCTTCCGGACCTCGCCGACGGACGTCCACATCAATGAGGCGATCCAGTTCGACGCGTCCGACACGCGGGACCCCGATGGCAGCATCGCGATGTACGAATGGGACTTCAACGGGGACGGCCTGTTCGACCTATCGACGACCGATCCGACCGTGACATACACGTACGGGACGGCCGGCATGAAGACGGTGACGCTGCGGGCGACGGACGACGACGGGTCGACCGCGCGCACATCGTCGACCGTGTTTGTGGATGACCTTGCGGTTACGGTCACGCGGACGATCTCCACCGCGCAGGCGCTGCCGGGGAGCACGTTCCTCGTCGTCGTGCGCATCGAGCCGGAGGTCGACCTCGCAGGCGTCGGGCTGCAGGAGGTGCTGCCGGTCGGTTGGCAGATTAAGCCGCTTGAGAACGCCGGGTCGGCGTTCAAGCGGTCGACGGTGCAGTGGGTGTTCGTTGATCAGATTCGGGCCGGAACAACCAAGGTGATCTCCTACGAGCTGACGGTTCCCGAGAGCGACCGGTTGATCGCGACCACGCTGCCGGTCTGTTTCACGCTGACCGGGATGTTCCAGGCGATGACGCCGTTCATGGAGCTGCCGGTCGAAGGGGACTCGCAGATCGAGGTCACCGATGCGCTCGACATCAAGACGGCGATAGCCCACTTGGTGCCGCGAATCGGGATCGATGCTGACGACACGATTGACCTCCGTCTCTCGGAGAAGATCGATCCGAAGCAGCTGGCCCGCGCGATTGAGATGTGGCAGTACGGAGAGGCCGTTCCGTGGACGCAGGGCGCGACGATCAGCCTTGAGATGATGAAGGAGCTGTCGGCGTATGCGTATACCTGCACCCCGGTCGACCTTCCGTTGCCGCTCGTCCCGCTGGCGCACGTGAACGCGGTTCGGACGATCAGCACGCCGGTTCCGTGCAACAACGTGTTGCTGAACTACTACGGCCCCGGCGGCGACAAGGCTGGAAGCACATTCACCGTGAAGGTGGAGATCTGGTCCGACGAGGACCTCTACGGCGTCGGCCTCAAGGAGGAACTCCCGACCGGATGGAAGGTCATCCCGGTCGACAACGGCGGGTTCTACTTCAAGCCGTCCAAGATCGAATGGGTCTACCCGAGCAAGGTGCCGCGAGGCACGATGAAGACGATCATCTACCAAGTCGAGGTGCCGCAAACGGAGGCGAGCCAGATCGCGGCGAGCGATCCCTGCTACGCCAGCAGCACCGACCTGTTCGGTGTCGTCGACGTGGCCCTCCCCTGTCTCGACACCGTGGTGACGGGGGACTCGGGCGTGGATGTGAGCGACTGTGTGAATGTGATTGTCGCGATCTCGAGGTGGGATGTGCAGAACGACCGGCTCGACATCACGCTGTCGGACAAGATTTCATTCCAACAGGTGCAGCGAGCGATCGCCTTCTGGCTCGAGGACGAGATCGTCCCGCGCACGTGCGAGCGAACAGTCGACTACCACACGCTCAAAGCGATCATCGCCTACTGGCTGACGAACACGAGCATCTGCGATCCGCTCCCCGACATGCCCTATGGGCCGTGCGATCCCAGGGCAACGACCTGTGACTGACGGACCGGCGGATGTGACGTGAAGTGCGTCGAGGGAGATGATACGAATGAGAACGACGAGCTACGCGGCGAGAGGGAGGCCTCTCGCCGCCCTCCTTTTCCTGGCGGCACTCCTCGCTTTTGGGGGGACAGTGTCGGTGGCGCAGTCGGTATGCGTCCACCAAGCGATCGAATGGAGCACGGACGAGCAAGCAGCGCGGCCCGGCGACGCCCCCGGCGTAGCCGAGGTCACCTTGACGATCGAAGGGCTCGGCCCGGCACGAGGCTATCCGGTCGACTGCGTCTTGATCATCGATACATCGGCGACAGCCGACCTAGCCGCGGCGAAAGCGTTCGCCTTCGATCTGATCGGAGGGTTCAGCGAAGACGATCGGGTCGCGCTGGTGTCGTTTGCGACGACGGCGCGGCTGGAAACGCCGCTCACGGCCAGCCGAGCCGCGTTGAAAACGGCCGTCGGTGACCTGGCGACCGGCGGGAAGTCCGCGCTCGGGTTGGCGATGCAGATGGCGCGCCGAGAGCTTCTCCAGTCGGGTCGTGAAGATGCGATTCTCGTTGAGATCCTGCTTGCAGACGGACAGAGCAACACCGGGATGGACCCATCGATCGAGGGGCGCGTTGCGGCGGAGGCGGGGATCCACATCGTCTCGGTGGGGATCGGGAACCTGATCAACCGCGTGCTCCTTGAGGGGTTCGCGGCGCAGACGGATGGCCTGTTCTACCGGTCGCCGTCGGACGCGGCGCTGGAAGGGATTGCGCAGCGGTTCGAGGTCGATGTGGCGGCGAACGAGATTCAACTCGACAAGCGGCTGCCGCAGGGCCTGCGCTTCCTCTCCGCGACCCCGAAGCCGACGCAGGTGACGGCGGTGCCCACCGGAGGTACCTCCATCGTTTGGCGGATCTCCGAGCTGCGGATCGGGCAAGCGGTCACGATTCGGATGATGATCGAGGCGTTCGAAGCAGGGGCGTGGGCGCGCGAAGGAGAATCGCTGCTGACGTACGCGGACTTCCGCGGCGTGGTGGGTTCGATCCCCATTGTGGCGGCGAAGTGGCCGCCGATCGCGAGCTTCGCCCTGAACCCCGCGAACCCGACGACGTCTGACCTGATCGAGTTCGATGACCGGTCCGAGGCCGGAAGCGGAGACGCGAGGATCGTTGCCTGGGAGTGGGAGTTCGGCGATGGCGGCCGCAGCAACGAGAGGAGTCCGGTGCATCGGTATCCCGAGAGGGGGACATACGAAGTCCGCCTCACGGTGGTCGACGATTCCGGATCCACGTCCCGCCCGGTCAGCGCAGCGGTGACGATCGCGAACACGCCGCCGGTGGCGAGTTTCGTCGCGCGGCCGAACGGCGATGGTGGCCCGGCTGAAGGGCTCGTCGAGCGGCCGCGGGTCGGGGTGGAGATCCTCCTCGATGCGAGCGGTTCTTACGACCTAGACGACGCGATCGTATGGTATCTCTGGGACCTCGACGCGGACGGCGCGGTCGACCGGACGACGGAGGGGCACGAGGCGCTTCACACGTTCGCCGCACCTGGCGAGCAGCGGGTGTCTCTGACCGTCGTCGATCGGCACGGGGCGCAGCACACGGCGCTGAAGACGTTCGAGGTCATTCCGACGGTCACGACGATCCGAACGATCGAGACGGGGCTTCCCGACGACTGGACCATCCCGGCCGGGGTCGTGCATGTAACGCTCGATCTCGCGCTGAACACGACCGTGTATGGGATGTCCGTCACGGAGACGATTCCCGTCGGGTGGGCGTTCTCGTTGGCTGAGGCGGACGGGGCGACCGTCCGTCAGAGCGGGCAGACGGTGGAGTGGCTCTTCCTAGAGCGGCTCGGGCCGGACGGCGTGAACGCGCGCCGTGTGATCCGCTATACGCTGACCGCGCCCGCATCCCTCGGCGAGATGCTGCAAGGGACGATTGCCGGCAAGTTGGGAAGCTCGTCGCCGCGCATCGCGCAGACGATCGGCGGGGAGGATCGCGTGACGGCGACGTCCGTGCTGCCAGTCCCCGTCGTGATCTCGCGTTGGGACGCGGATGAGCAGGTGATCGATCCGTTCCTGGGAGAGACGATCGCATTCGATCAGATTCAATACGCCGTGTCGCTTTGGCTCTCCTGCGACGCCGTGCCGAACAGCGGAAACGCGATGATCACATTGTCGATGATGCAGGACCTGATTGCCTATTGGCTGACCGGGAGTTCGGTCCACGATCCGCTCCCCTAGTGGGGCGGATCGTGGCCGACTCGAGAAGGAGGGGGAATGAGTAGGAGAATCATCGGCCTTGCGGGGGGGATCGCGTGCGCGTTCATCGTCTGCGCCGCGGCCGTTGCGCTCGAGGCCGACTTCGAGATTTCGACGTACAACCCGAGCGTCGGTGAGGTGGTGAATCTCGCGGTCTGCGAATCGTGCCTCGGCAGCGCAACCGGGCTTGTGTACGCGTGGGACTTCGACGGAGACGGGATCACCGACCTTGAGACGACGGAGGCGCTCGTGACGCACGCGTTCGCTGCCGACGGCTTTTTCGAGGTCGTCCTCAAGGTGAGCGGCGCCGGCCAGACAGGCACCTGTCGACGTGCGGTGTTGGTGGGCCCGTCTCCGGCGATCGCGGTTCGTGAGGCGCTGCTGGAGCGGGATGGAGCAATCCTCGTCCTGCTGACGATCGACGTCCGAGACGAGATCACCGGCGGCATTGGGCTGACCGAGCGCATGCAAACCGGCTGGCAGCTTGAGGTCGTCGATGCGGGCGGCGCCGCGACGAAGGTCAACAGCGAGGCGAAGGCGCTGGAAATCGTATGGCCGATGGCCCTCGCATCGCGAGACCGACTGACCTTCTCGTATCGGCTGTATCCCGGCTACGCGTCGTCACTGCAGAAGCTTGAGGGAGAGCTCAGTGGGTACACAGGAGGGGTGCGCTTCAAGGGAGGCATCTGCGGCGACCTTGGACTGCCGCAGTAGGGCCGGCTGACACCTCTGGGGATAGGATAGGCGGCCCGGACGCGTGCTGCGATGCTGCTGATCGAGCGGCGGGATCAACCCGCTGCTCGATCGTTCTAGAGGGGGTCATCGGGGGGCGGGGAGGCATCCGAGACGTAGGTGCTGCGAAAGGCCCGGAGGAAAGCGATTCCAAGCAGGAGGACGGCGATCGAGAGGCCGAGGCCCGAGCCGAACGTCAGCGGGAGGTGGAGAAGCGCGGCGGCGGCGACGAGCAGGACGGGCAGTCCTGCGAGGACGAGGCTACGCCCTGCGTACTGGACGGCGAAGCGCCGCCTGTCGCGCGGGACCGCACTGGCGATGCGAGGCGCGATCAGTCGAGCGTCCCATCCGACGAGCGCGGCGGCAGCGGAGGCGGCGCAGAGAAGGGCTGGCGCATGCAGCATCGCGAGCGAGGCGGCGACCAGCCCATGGATGAGGAGAAGTAGGTGGGACACAGCCGGTCTGCGAAGCGGGAACGTTGCCACGCTGAGGGTCCCCACGGCCAGGCCGACGGCGGCGAGTTCGGGGAGCGCGAGCGACACGGCACCGCCGGCGAGCGCGGCGGCCGAAAGCGCGAAGAAGAAAGCGGATACGGCATTCATACGCGATACCTCCGGACCCGGGCATGGTGAATCCGCTGACAGGCTGCGCGGAGCGGTTCATCGACCGGCCAATCGATCACGCTTGTCCCGACGGCGGCCAGGCTGGCGAGAAACAGGGTCCTTTTCAGCGTGAGCAGCCGGCGGGCGAGGTCGATGGCTGAGGCCGGGTCGCGTCGACTGGTACGCGAGGCGAGCGAGTGCGGACACACGAGCAGAACGGAGTAGCCTCGGTCGATGAGCGTTGCGACGATCTCGATGTCGCCCACGTCACCGAGGGGGCTTACGAGAACGAGCTGCGATCGAGCCGGAAACAGGCGCGTCGGAAGGAAGCGCAGCTCTTCGAACACGGCCTTGTCGCCCAGTCTCGCCGCGGCAAGATGATCGAGAATCCGCTCCTTCTGGAGCCTGCCGGTGCCGGGGAACGCCCAGTGCACGTAGTCCCCATAGACGAGGAGCCCGACATTGTTGCCCTGATCGAGGAAGTGGGCGGCGAGGCTCGCGGCGGCGCGAACGGCATGATCGAACGTCGTTTCCCCCCCGAGCTGGGTGTGGACCTTTGCCCGGGCGTCGAGGATGACGTTGACGTCCGCGATCCTCTCGAGTTCGTATTCGTTGATGACCAGCGAGCCCTGCTTTGCGAACGCTCGCCAGTTGATTCGACGGACGTCGTCTCCCGGTGTGTAGGCCCTGCAACCGTAGAAGTCGAGCCCCTGGCCTCCTTGGTTCGCCTTGACTGCGCCGGCGAAGGCGCGGGTTTGCCGCGGGCGGATGACGATCGGGTCCAGTTTCTCGATGTGTGGATGGACCTTCAGCTCCGTCTCGAGTGCGACCCGCTCTTCGCGCATTGCCAAGCTCCACGGCGACCAGATGGACACGCGCACGTCCCCGAAGCGGTGCAGGCCGCGGCGGGCGGACACCGTGTACAGAATGCACGTGCGTTCTCGCCGGGGCAGACGCCCGAGGAACTGGGGGCCGCCGGCGATCAACGGGAACCCCGGCGGAGGATCGTCCGCGACGCAGAGGAGGGGGGCCAGCGCGCCGGAGCCGTGCAAGGAGAGCTCTACCTCGACCTCATCCCCCTCGACAAGGCGAAGGCGGGGGACGGTGCGTTCGATTCGCGGCAGAGCTTCGCCGCACCGCGCCGCGGCGAGGAGACGGACGCTCGCAAACAGGAAGAACGGAATCGAGACCGCGAGGATCGACCCGTTCAGCAAGATGAGGCCGGCGGCGGCGAGCGCGAACCCGAGCCCGAGCGGGAAGAGGAGGCGCCTTGCCATCGTCACGAAACCTTCGGCACAGCGACCGACTGGACGACGCTGTCGATGATGTTGCGATCGGTGACGCGCTTCGACCACAGCTCGGGGCTGAGGATGAGCCGATGGGCGAGTGCGTCGGACGCGAGCTCCTTGACGTCGTCGGGGATGACGAAATCGCGGCCGTCGAGCGCAGCCCTGGCGCGCGCGAGCTGGATCAGCGCGAGCGAACCCCGTGGACTGACACCGACAAGCACGCTCTGATGGGAGCGCGTGAGTGACGCGATGCCGACGATATACCGCTCGATGTCGGGATCGACGATCACCGCCTCGATGGCATTGCGCATCGAAAGGATCTCCTGCGTCGAAGACAGAGCAACGAGGGTGAAATCGTCCTTTCCGCGATCGAGCCGTCGTTGAAGGATCTCAACCTCCTGGGCGGCGGTCGGATACCCGACGCCGAGACGGAGCATGAACCGGTCCAGCTGCGCCTCGGGCAGAGGGAAGGTCCCCTCGTACTCGATCGGGTTCTGGGTTGCGATCACGACAAACGGCTGCGGAAGGCGGCGCGTGTCGCCGCTCACCGAGACCTGCCCCTCCTGCATCGCTTCCAACAGGGCTGACTGCGTCTTCGGTGTGGCGCGGTTGATCTCATCGCCGAGGACGATGTTCGCGAACAGCGGACCGGGGGAGAGGACGAACTCGCCGCGGTCGCGGTCGAAGATGTGGGACCCGGTGATGTCGCTTGGCAGGAGGTCGGGCGTGAACTGGATGCGCCGGAAGTCCATTCCGAGCACCTGAGCGAAGCAGCGTGCGATCATGGTCTTGGCGAGGCCGGGGTAGTCCTCGAATAGGACGTGCCCCCCGGCGAGGATGCCGATCAGCACACGTCGCAGCACTTCCTCCTTGCCTACGATCGCTTGGGATACCTCTTCGAGGATGCGATTTGCTTTCTCTCCGACTTCGCGCAGTTGCATCTAGACCTCCTGGTGATATCGCTCCAGGTACGACAACACGTATTCCGCGGCCGCGACGAACGGGCGCCTCGCGGCGTCGACGTGGCCGGCCCGTTTGCCGGCGAAGAAACGGCGGACTTCAGGGTCTAGGGACCAATCCCCCGAGCGCAGGCGCCGGTGCGCATCGCCGAGGGACAGACCCTCTCGCTTCGCGATCAGCCGGATCGCCAGATCGGATAGCTCGCGCGTGACGCGGACCCGACTGACGTGATGCCGCGGCGCGCGCAGGACATCCCTTGCGAGCGAGTCGACCGTCTGAGCGTTCTGCGGCCGCACGGTGGGGTCGCGGCGCCTGGCGTGCGGTGCTGCGGGGAAAACCGATCTCAAGACGCGCTTCCAGGAGCCGGCAAGGGCGGCACACCCCAAGAGGAGCGCGATACCCCAAAGCATCGCTTGCGGAAACTTTGCCAGCGTCCGGCGGACGTCTTGAAGGAGCCAGACGGCGGGCTCGAGGATCGCGGCGCGCAAGGGCCTGCTATACAAGAGAAGAAGGGTGAGCGCGGTGAGGATGGCGATGGTGAGGGCAAAGACGGCCGCCTTGAGGAGCTTCGCTCTGTTCGTCATGTTGCGTACGCCCTCCGAATCTCGTCCAAACAGCGAGCCGCCTGGACCGCGAGCTGCTGGCCCTCACGACGTCCGTAGCGGACCAGCTCGAAGATCTCCGTAAGCTGGTCGACGTGCCGCGCGGTGAAGCCGACGCGGTGCAGGGCGGCGGCCAGTTCGCGTGCCGTCATCCGGCTGTGCTCGATCCGCCCCTGCGTGCACAGCACTCGGATCATCTCGCGATAGCATCGAAGGACCGCTTGACGGGCGTCGCCGCCGAGCTCGATCTCATCGGCCGCGACCCCGAGGCTGTCGAGCAGCTCCCGAAGCGGGCCGACGACCTCGAGAGCCCGGGCACGTCGCCAACGCGGCGCAAGCTTCGCCCAGACAATCGCGAGCAGGGTGGCAGTGGCGGTCGACAGGGAGACGGCGACGACCACGAACCACGAAGCGGCCGGCGGGGACGGCGTCTCCGCCACCGGAGGCTTCGCTTCGCTATGCTCCGGGCTGGCCATCTCGATCCCCTCCGCTTCCATCGGGACGGTCTCGGGCCGCCTGTTCGCGAGGTAGCTGTGCAGTCCGAGAGTGAGGAGGAAGGAGATCACGTAGAGCAGGAGGTACGGGCGCAGCCGTCTGCGGAAGATCGACGCGATTGCAATGACGGCTAGGCCGGTCAGCGCGGCGATGAACAACGCCTGAAGGAGAATGGAAAAGCCGAACCATCCGTGCGCTTCGTCGCCTGAGGACGCCGGCGTGCCGAGCGCGCCGGGATTGAGGTCGAACGGCTGCCCGGGCGCGAGTTCGATGCGGTGGAGATTGGGGACGAGCAGGAGAAGGAGCGCGATCAGCAGGAAGGCGAGAAGAACGAGCTGTGCGGTCCGGTGTGCAGTGGCTTTCCGGTTGTGCTCTCCCATCACGACGCCGCCTGCCCTTTGGCAGCACACACTTGGGCCGAGCCGGCCCACCCGCCGGTCACCACACAGATCGAGCCTACTTTACAGCCCGCGCGTACGCAAGGGAGCGCCGTCCCCTTCTGCTGCCTTCTCGGGGCCGCGGGGAGGCCTCCGTGGGGCTGCGGCATCGTGAAGCGAGCGGTCATCAAGGCGTGCTGCCTCTTGCCCTGTCCTCCGGCTGCGGCAGCGTGTGGCGCACCGCCGCGTCGGGGACGGTGCGGATCTCGTCCAGGCTGCGCAGCGCTCGCACCGCGAACGGACGGCTATCGCGGTGCCCGTAACGGACGAGCTCGAAAAGCTCCGTGAGGCGGTCAATCGCAGCACTTCGGAAGCCTAGACCTCGTACGCGATCGGCGAATTCCCTTGCGGTGAGCGCGCCGTGCGGCAGGTGCCCTCTGTGGCTGAGGAGGTCGACCATCTGTTGGTAGCAGCGTACCACCAGATCGGCGTCATGCGGTGCGCGGAGCGATTCGACGGCGAGCTCTTCGAGCGCTTCCGCGAGGGGCTTCTCGCGCCGCCGGCCGTGCAGGACACGCCAACGGCGTGCGGTCCACGAGAGGCCGACGATGACGATGGCTCCGGCGCTCAGCGACACGCCGATTGCGATCAAGACGTCTGTCCATGCTGCGGGCTGGGCGTCCTGGGGGGGTGCCTCCGACGCCACGCCTGCGGACCCGTCGTCGGCGACATGCGGTGTGGGCGAAAGGCGGGATGAGAACAAGTCGAAGACGACCAACGCGCCCAAGAGACCGACGGTGAAGTACAGCCAGCGGCGGAGGAGCTTCGTTGAGAGTGCGCCGGCGATCACGATCGCGAGGGAGACGGTGAACGCGACGAAGAGAAGGTGGCGAGCCAGCTTGAAATCCATCGTCCATCCGGTCCGATCGCGTGTTCCGGCCCTATCGAGGGATGTTCCGTCCAACGTGGGATGGCCGGGCCCCAGGGCCACCCGGTCGACGTTCGCGGTGAGCAGGAGGAGCGCGCCGAGAAACGCGGCACAGAGGATGGCGGGGACAAAGAGCTCTCGTACACGCTCACGGGTCATCGAGTCTCAATGCCGAGTTCGTCGAGCTGCTCCTTCGCAACCGGCATCGGGGCCTCGGTCAACGGGCAGAAGCCGGTCGTCGTCTTTGGGAAGGCGATCACGTCGCGCAGCGACTTCTCGCCCGCGACCAGCATCACCAATCGGTCCACTCCCAGAGCGAAGCCGGCGTGGGGTGGGGCTCCATACTCGAGCGCGCGCAGGAAGAAGCCGAAGCGCAGTTCAGCCTCCTCGGGCGAGATGCGAAGCAGACGGAAGATGCGCTCCTGCAAGCCGCGCTCGTGGATTCGGATGCTCCCGCTGCCCAACTCGATCCCGTTTAGGACCAGGTCGTACGCGTTGGAGACGATCGAGAGGGGGTCCGTCTCGAGGCGGTCGATTTCGTCGGCGCGCGGTGAGGTGAACGGGTGGTGCGAACTCGACAGCGCGCCGTTCTCGTCGAGCTCGAAGAGCGGGAAGTCGGTTACCCAAACGAAGTTCCACCCCTCCGTGGCAAGGCCCTCCTGCTTCGCGATCGTCCGGCGCAGCTCGCCGAGGGCGGGCTCGGCTCCGCGCCCGGCGAGGAGGAGGATCAAGTCACCGCGCCGCGCGCCGAAACGCTCGGCGATGGCTTGGATCTCCCCTTCGCCGAGGTGCTTGGCGATTGGAGACGAGATCGAATCCTCGATCTTGATCCAGGCGAGCCCCTTGATGCCGAATGTGCCGGCAACTCCCTGGAGCTGATCAAGGGCGGAGCGCGAGTAGCCGGCGCATCCCTCGGCGAGGATCCCCGCCACCTTGCCGCCGGCGGCGATCGCATCGGCGAAGACGCGGAACCCGGATCGCCCGAGGAGGTCCGACAGGTCGCGGATCTCCATTCCGTAACGCAGGTCCGGCTTGTCCACTCCGTAACGGGCGATCGCGTCGGCGTGGGTCAGACGGGGAAACGGCGTCGGAAGCTCGAGGGAGAGCGTGTCGCGAAACACGTTGGCCAACGAACCTTCCAGAAGGGCGAATACCTCTTCCTTGCCGTCGGGGAACGAGATCTCGAGGTCGAGCTGCGTGAACTCGAGCTGTCGGTCCGCGCGAAGGTCCTCATCGCGGAAGCATCGGACCAGTTGGAAGTAGCGGTCGAAGCCGCCGATCATGAACAGCTGCTTGAAGAGCTGCGGCGACTGCGGCAGGGCGTAGAAAGACCCCGGGCTCATCCGGCTGGGGACGAGGAAGTCTCGTGCCCCTTCGGGGGTCGACTTCGTCAGGAACGGCGTCTCGATCTCGAGGAATCCCTGTTCGGAGTAGTAGTCCCGGATGCCTTTGAAGACGCGGTGGCGCAACGCGAGGGCGCGCTGCAGCCGTTCGCGCCGCAGATCGACGTATCGATATCGAAGGCGGGTCTCCTCGGTCGTGTCGGCGCCGTCCCCGTCGACGAGGAACGGCGGCGTCTTGGCGCGGTTGAGGATCGTCAGGGACTGGATTCGGACCTCGATCTCTCCGGTGGACATGTCGGGGTTGATGTTCGCCTCTCCGCGTCTCGCGACCGTCCCGGCGACGCGGACGACGTCCTCGCGGTTGAGGGTGTGCGCCTCCGCAAGCGCATCGTCCTCGCCAGGGAAGAAGAGCTGGATGAGCCCTGAGCGGTCGCGCAGGTCGACGAAAGTGATGCCGCCGAGATCTCGACGGCGGTTGACCCAACCAGCGAGGGTGACGGTCCGCCCGACGTCCGCCGCGTCCAACTGCGCACAATAGTCCGTTCGCATCATCCGCTCCCGTCCGTGCCGTCCAAACGGCACTCGATTGTAGGGGAGCAGGGGATGCGTCTCAATCGTCCTCGCGCAACTCGCCCTTGAAGAAGCGGCGGGCGAAGTTCGGCTCCCAGTTTGTGAAGTCTCCCGGCTCGTTGTCGGCGCCGATGTGCGTACGGATCATGTTGAGTTTTGCGGAGAGGTTGTCGAAGTGATATACGGCGATCGCCTCGGGGGTCTTCGGCACCATCGCTGCGGCGTATTCGAGCTCGCCATGGTGAGAGATGAGGATGTGCTCGAGTAGCGAGGGCATTCGCGGGTCCTCCCACGGGAGTCGGGCCGCGGCCGCCCGCACCATGTCCCGGCCAAGGAGGAGATGGCCTAGGAGCTGTCCCTTGAACGAGTAAGCGACCGCGATCGGGTTCTCGAACTCGATGAGCTTGCCGATGTCGTGGAGGATCGCCCCGGCAACGGCGAGCCCGCGGTGCAGGCGGAACTGCGGATGTTGTTCGATGTACGCGGCGATCCCGCGTGTGACTTCGAGCGTGTGTTCGAGAAGACCGCCGAGATAGGCGTGGTGTTTCGACGCAGCGGCGGGGAATTCCTTGAATCCGGCGGCGTGTTCCGTCAGAAGGGCGGCCGTCAGCTCGCGGAGAGGATCGGGGGAGAGCGTTCGCGCCAGCTCCGTGAGCTCGTTCCACATCTGGTCTACATCCTGGTCGGTCGTGGGAACCAGCAGGGCGGGATCGAACCCAGGGCTCCGTCCAGCGTCGAGCTCGGCCGGCGCCAATCGACGGATCGACTCCACGATGACCTGGAGAGCGCCGCGGTAGGTCTCGGAGCGGCCTTCGACGTAGACGAACTCCCCTTCCTCGAACTCACTTGCATACCGCTGCGTCGCCTCGGCCCAGGCGCGTGCGGCGAGCGTGCCGGTCCGATCGGCGAGGACGATCTCCAAGTACGGATCCCCGGTCCGCGTCGAGCGCCGGGCCTTGCGCTTGACGAGGAAGAACTGATTGAGCCGCTGTCCTTCCCGGATGTCCGCGACCGGCACATGGAGGAGGGAATACGGGAGCTCCCCTCGGGCGTGATCGAACAGTCTTTCGGACCCCATGCCGTCCTTTCCAAGACGAGAGTGTAGGGACACGTTCGGGGATGTCAACCGATCCCTTGTCGCGCAAGGGAGGCGGAGCGACACGCTGAGTCACCGTGCGGGCCCTTGCCGGTGACGCAGGGGCGGGGATCGGATCGGGCCGAGCGAGCGCTCCACGCTGAGGGGGCTCGCGCGACAGCCACGTCACGCCGCGCTTCACCGCGCGCTCATCGAGAAGGGATCGGCGGGCCCACCTATCGCTGCGACGGGATGACGCGCGCCGCGGCAGCAGCACCGGGCGGCAGGGCGCTTCCCCCTCCCCCTCCCTCGCGGCGTTTCTGAAGCGAACCGAATGAAGACGCCTCTCAGACGCCGCAGGACGCCGGGGGTGCGACGGGAACGAGCGGGTGCGTTACGAGCGGGCAGTTGTCCTGGTCCCCGTCGCTGCGAATGACGTACGGCGAGTCCCAGATCCCGTTATCCTCCGCATCGATGGTGCAGAACCCCCCCCAGTAGTTGCCCGCTTGGCCGTCGTCCCAGCGGTTGAGCTTGTCGGTGCGGGCATGATGGAGATTTTCGACGAACGCATTGCCCACGACGTGGTTCTCTTCAGATCCGAGGTTGAAGTAGATGCCCATGTGCGACTTGGCGACGTAGTTGCCGATCAGCTCGTTCTCGTTCGACGCATCGAACCAGACCGCCGTGTCGTTGCGCACGAACGTGTTGTGCTGGATTTGGTTACGGGAGGAGAAGTAGCAGCGCACCCCGTCGGTGTTGCTCGAGAAGGTGCAGCCCGAGATGCGGTTGAACGACGCGTAGTTCAGCGTGACCCCGGCCCAATTCCCTTCGAACTGGCAGTCCTCGATTCGGGCATTGCGGACGTAGCTCAGGTATACGGCGGACTTGGCCGCGCCGCTGATTTTGACGTTACGGATGACCACGGCGCGCGATGTGCCGTGGATCCGGATCCCGTAGTTGTCGTAGCCCGCGTCGATCGCCCAGTTCTCGATTACGTACGGGTCGTCAAGGGTTCCCGATCCCGAGCAGACCCCGTTCTCGACCGTGAACTCATAGTCGTTCGTGATCACGATCGCGCGACGTTGGACCAGATCCCCCGCGAAGGCGAGGGAGCCGAGGAGAACGGTGAGAAGAACGGCAAAGCAGACGGCAGCACCCCGTGTCATGGTCCATCACTCCTTTGGTGTTCAGACTGGATCCAAGCGGATCATACCCGCGGTCCGCGGGAGTGTGAAGGCTCATGGTCCCCTGAACGGGGACATCTGGTCCCTCGAGAGGCGTCAGAATCGCCTCCGTCGCAGGACGCGCCAGAGCGTCACCGGGACGCCGCGTCGGCGGAAGGGGAAGACAAGAACGAGGCCGGCGAGGAATCCGCCGATGTGGGCGAACCATGCGACGTCGCTTGAGCTGCTAAGGGATCCGGCTCCGCTGATCACCTGGAGTAAGAACCAGAATCCAAGCAGGAAGACCGCAGGCACGGCGACAAGGCGGAGGAAGAAGAAGATCGGGATCAACGTCACGATGCGGGAGAACGGGTAGAGCATGAAGTAAGCGGCGAGCACCCCGGCGATCGCGCCGGACGCTCCGATCAACGGCACGGTACTTCCGGGGGAAAGCGCGATCTGAGCGAACGAAGCGGCGCCGCCGCAGAGCATGTAGAAAAGGAGGAAACGAACCGGTCCCATCGCGTCCTCGACGTTGTCCCCGAAGACCCAGAGATAGAGCATGTTCCCCAGGATGTGCATAATTCCCCCATGCAGGAAGATCGAAGAGAGGAGGGTCAGCCAGATGGGGACGGGGATCGTGGGCGGAAGGTCGGTTCCCCCGAGGAGTTCGGCCGGGACCAGTGCGTACTGCACGAGGAACCAGTCGTCTCGGGGGATGGCGTACGTCGTCGAGGAACGACCGGGGAGGCGCTGCGTCGTGTAGACGTACGACGGGTCGAAGATGGGGGGTGGGCTGTGCCCCGCGTCAAGCCAACTGAGCCGTTCTTCCGACCAATTGGCCCACAGCGGCTCGCGCGTCCCGAGGTAGCCCTGGTAGAGGAAGATGACCAGATTGACCACGATGAGCGCGACCGTGACGGCGGGGAAGCGCCGGCTCCGGATCGTATCGCGGATTGGGATCATGCTGCGATCGTATCGGGTGGGGGCGAGGTCAAGCAAGCGAT
>Ga0068714_10004414_pt1 | contig 15799 bp, 18 predicted proteins | sample MTBNYHSulfiMetaG_FD_62988 | JGI IMG/M metagenome (GOLD analysis project Ga0068714, IMG submission 62988) | Enrichment culture microbial communities from rom New York Harbor, USA that are MTBE-degrading - MTBE-NYH (New York Harbor Sulfidogenic)... | ecosystem: Environmental > Aquatic > Marine >...
TGATAAACATAAGAGACATTAAAGTAGTACCAGCTTAGCGATTTCATCCGAGAAATTATCTTGTCATGCTGCCCCTTAGTCCTCTCGTAATTTGCCTGAATTACCTTTCGCCAGTCCTCGAGATTTTTAGGGTCCATACCAGACGTAATGCCATAAGCAAGGCTTCTACACTTGCAAAGCGGCTCCGATATATAGTGAATCTCATAGGCCAAGGCAATTCTTATCCACATATCCCAGTCTTCTGCAAATCGATAATTTTCATTAAACAAGCCGATCTTCTCGAAACACTCCTTTTTGACCATCACTGAAGGTGTACAAAACGAGTTCTTAACAATCAGGCTCTTAAGGATATTTGCATGTTTTTCTACGTTAATCCTGTATATGTTTTGAACAGCCAATTCATAATCACACATATAATGTGCAGAGGCGCAAATACCCAGGTTTTTATTTTGTTTGAATATTAACACTTGCCGGTCCAGTTTTTCAGGGAGCCATATATCATCGGAATCCAGGAAAGCAATGAGATCTCCTCCGGCATTTCGGATACCGTTATTCCGGGCAGCAGAAGGGCCTTTATTTTCCTGATAGATATATCTAACCTTATTGCCATAGCGATTTACTATTTCACGAGTATCATCTGTTGAACCATCGTCCACAACGATGATTTCATAGTCCTTGTATGTTTGGTTTAAAACGGAATCAATGGCTTCGGAGATGTATTCAGCCCGATTATAGGTTGGGATAATTACACTAACCAACATATTTCATCCTAACTCAAATATCCGAGGTCTTTAAGACGATTTGCTATTGCGGCCGAGTCGTCGTCAGACAAGATCCGGGAATCATCCGTCTTCATTGAGCATGCATGCTCTTCGTATCTGACCTCGTTATTAAAGCTGAACAGATGGGTCAAGGGAACTCCATCCATATCCTTGGGAATAGCGCAACCCTGCAAATAAAGTATCGTTGGAGCAATATCTATTATATTGACGGCAAATTGATTATCCTCTGCTCCTTGACTGACACCCTCCCCTTTGACGATAATCAGTCCTTCTAATCGGTGAGATCCCGAAAAACGCCTATAAGCTTTTGCTATGAATCCGCTATGTTCGTAAAATCGATCCATGACTGTGTAGCCAGGTTTTGGAACAGCAATCAGGTCAGGCGCTGTCGTGGGGTCGAATCCTGAATATATCTCCCCGGTCTTATATACTTGACGAAAAAGGGGGGTCCCATCGTTTGGATCCGGGATATTTTTCAGTTTGGTTTGGAGGTTAGTAATAAACATTGAGTACTCCTCACCGTCTTTAACAATGCCGTTGGGCTGTCTGCCCTCGAGGTTAACATAAATGAAAGAACACAGATTACCCATCACGGTGTATGCCTTAGTCTTTTGCCAGTTAATATCAATAAGCTGGGAAATATCTGTTTCCCTTACAGCATCAATCCATTTCCGGTCCCCGACAGAATCTGTTCTTTTCAGGCTCATCCTGAGCTTTTTATAGCCTCTTATAATCGGGTACAAGGATGAGTTTCTAATAATATTTTTTGCCGTAATGCGGGCTTGTCCGTTAACCCGTAACAGTTTCATCTCTGCCAGAAGTTTGTTAACGGATATGCTCCCGACATGTTTTCCAAAACCATGATCAGATACGATTATAATGAGATATTCATCTCCGGCAATTTTTAGAAGCGTCCCCAGGTGCGAATCCAGATCTGAATAGAAACTCAGGGCCTTTTGGCGTCTGTCCTTCCATGCCTTTTCGGGCCTATCCTCAGTAAGATAGCCCCAAAGACCATGTTGCATGACGTCCGTACTCTGAACATGGAGCATAAACACATCCCACTTTTCTCTGATAAACAGGTCCCGGGCAACCATGAAAAGGTCACGACAAACCTCGGAATTCTCATCTACAAATCTGTTAAATCCATGGTCGGTCTCAAGGTTTCTAGCGCCAAGATACGCTACAAACTTATACTCCGGGCATTTTGACAAAATTTCTGCCTGCAAAGTCTCCGGATAGGTAAACTGCGAATTTGTTGAGGGAGTATCAAATCCGGATATCATATACCCGTTTACCTTATATGGAGGATAAGTCATCGGCAAATTTATTACGCATACCCTCTTACCGTTATCACTCAGGATTTGCCAGAAGGTTTTACCTTTGATACTTACGGATGTGACAAATTGATCTTGATTTTTGATGGGATCGTATTTCCTGAAATCATAAATCCCGTGTTTTCCGGGATTCTTGCCTGTAAGAAAAGATGACCAGGCAGGCGCCGTAACGGGCTGTATAGTTGAGTTAAGGATACCATATTGACCCGTATCCATAAGCCTCTTAATATTCGGCATAACCCCCAAATCAGTCAGTGGCTTGATTAAATCCAGTGTCCCGCCATCCAGGCTGATTATCATGACCTTATTCGAGCTGTTTGCGTATGTTGACATTCTCATTTACCTCTTCTGCTTAAAGTGGCATCAGGCGCGCCTTGATCTTATTCAGCATGAGTTTATCATACTCGCTGAGCCTGAATATCAATAACGATACTCCATACACTAATATGCATAAGATGACGCTTGGTATTGTGCCTATTTTCAGGACAGAGGTAATAAGTACCGCTATCATAGCTGAAAAAACCGGCTTCAAGATATCAAGATGATACGGGTGAATTCTGAATATGTAATATACGGCTGTGACACCAGCTAAGTTATTGGCAAAGACAGAGATACAACAAGCCCAGGCCGCGCCCAATGCTCCGTATTTTGGAATTAGTACTAAGTTTAAGGTAAGGCTAACGAAAAGAACGGCCAGTCTTATCAAAAAGATGAGTTTAGTATAACCAGCCATCACTATGAGCCAGCCAACAGGTCCGGTACCCAATGCCACCAGTCTCCCAATGGCCAGTACCATTAATACTGAACTCCCAGCAGTGAATCCACCTCCAAAAATTCCCAGCAATTCTTTCGGAAACAGAAATATTATCATAAAGATAGGCAGACTTAACGTAAGAACCCAGCGGGTAATGACCTTGAATAATACCTCGAGTTCTTTGTACTCCTTCCGGCCAAGTAACTCCGCAATCAAGGGGCTGAATATCGAATTAAAAGCCTCGATGAAAATGAGACTTATCGCAGCAGTTCTTAATGATAGGCTGTAAATACCTATCTCACCAGCAAGAGACAACCTACCTAGTAACAAGGTGTCAAGGTAAGCACCTGAAAAACCGGTAATGGATGTAAGTGTCTGTGGGATAGAAAACTTCAGGATTTTCTTTGGTTCCGTTATGGCAATAATATTCTTCTTGAACAAGGGAATGTGCTTACTGGCATAGTAGCAATTTAAGCCGCACGTTAAAACAGAGGCAACAGTTACCGAAAAGGCAACTGCCGTAACCGGCTCAAGGAAATTATAGAATAAAATTACTGATAAGATCATTACAATCGGCTTAAACAAGTTATTGCTATAGACAGGATACTGCATAAGAGTCAATCCCAGGGTAGATGCTACCATGATCGAGCTAATAGTTGCAAAAGGAGCGCTGAGAGCAAATATTTTGACAAACCTGTCCAGTCCATTCTTATGAAAGATCTCCTGAGACAGAAAGCCAGAAGCTAGGAATAGTAACAAGGCTATAATTACCCCTGCCGGTATCGCTATTCTCGCAGCCATGAGCAATGTGCCTTTTATCCTTGCAACATCTCCTTCTCCGTTGTAAAAAGCAGTGAACCGTCTTGTAGCTTCATCAAATCCTAAGTTGGAAAAAATCAGACCAAATCCCAAAACACTGCTCGCGAGGTAATAGAGTCCTAACCCCTCCGTTCCGAGCATTCGTGATATGATAAAAAGCCAGGCAATTCCAAGCACCTTATCCATACCAGTGCCAAGAAGACTTATTCCTGCCCCCCTGACTATTCTCGTAAGTTGATGAGTGACGCGCTGCACCTATTCCTGCACCTTATCTATGTAAGAATTAATGGGTAAGCCGTCTCTTCCACCATATCGTTGGTCTTGATCCAGCTCTTCGTAGTGAATTCTATCCCTGTATTTTATGATCCTCGGTGGTTGTGACCCAACAATCGCTAAAGGAGGTATATCCTTACTTACTACAGTACCCATCCCTATTATGGCCCCATCTCCAATTTCCACTCCGGGAATGATCATTACATTGTCGCCGATCCAGACGTTCCTGCCGACCTTTACACACTTGTGCACAAATGTTTGGTCATAGGGCAATAAGTCACCTTCATGATTATGATTCCGCGTTATTATTCTCAAGTTCCTACCTACATGCGTGTTGTCCTCTATGACAACTCCCCCTTGCGACATAATATAAGTCCCATCGTGCAGATGAACATTCGAACCTAAGACAACATTTTCTGGATTGCTTATTTGTATGCGCCCGGAAAGGCACACATTTTTACCAACTGATCTGAGCCTGCTGATTATGTGCTTATTACGGAGCTTGTTGACACGGTTAGCTACTCTTGATAACAACCTGTCGAAAAGCAGTAAAGTTGATGTCATCGAACCACTTATTATCCTTGGACTAATAGCATGACCTACCGAGTTTTTGGAGATCAATTATTCCGTGGGCTCCAGGTGGTATTGAAATAGATCTCAGACCTGAGACCTGAGACTTCACCACAACTGAAATGATCCATTGTTTCTCGGATTCCATGTAGTATAGATGTTAGACCTTAGACCATAGACATGAGACCATAGACTACAGACCTCAAAATCAGTTATTTCTAGGGTTCCAAGTAGTGTATATACTTCCGGTTAAATACTTAAAAAAACCGAACACTGCCGCTACATGTAACAGCGCAAACATATATGGCATCCGCATAAAGCCGCTTTTAAGCCTTCCGCCAAACAAGGCAAGAGACAAAAAAATAAGCTGGCTGATGAATATCATTTGATAAAATTTCCCTTCTTCAAACATGAATGCCGTCGTAATGAATAGCGCTATCATCACAGGGATAGTCAGCCACCTTAGAAACTTATGCGATGCAAATTCCCAGGCATATACAAGCTTCATCTTTCGAAGAAGTCTCCCGATCTGCGTACAGAATATCAGCCATGACTGGGCCATGATCCGTGTCTGCCGGCGCAGTTCGCCGCTGTGTGTCTCGTCGATCACTTCTCTACATACCGCCTGAGGCTCACTAACAGCCCTATAGCCTTTAAGGACAACCTGAATGGGATGGATAAGGTCGTTTATGTATTCGGGCCTTAAGGGTTCGTACAGTTCCTTCCGCAGCGCATAGATGGCCCCATCCGCCCCTACTATGGAAGCCACGCTGCTCTCATCCTCCTTTATCATTTCCTCGTATTTACGATAAGCGCCGCCGAGATCTTCACTTCGGTTGAGTGAATCCAAATAAATAGACCGGCCGCTGACAAGACCGATTTGGGGGTCGGCAAAATGCCTGACCAGCTTTTTGACTGCGTCCTTGTCAAACATGGAGTTGGCATCCGTAAAAATTAAAATGTCGCCCTTGGCCTCTCCTACCGCGCGATTGAGGGCTAGAGTCTTCCCGCTACGGTTTTCCTGAACGAGCAATCTTATTCTATCACAATTAAAGGAATGTATAATTTCTTCTGTCTTGTCAGTGCACTTATCGGAAACTATTACCATTTCCAATAGCTCCCGCGGGTAATCAAGGGACAAAAAATTCTGGATTTTTTCTTTAATTATATTTTCCTCATTGTAAACAGACAGGAGGATACTCACTGAAGGTGTGAAGGCCCCTGTGGGACTTATTGCGGGTCTTCTCAATAAGACAATACACTTTAAGATAAAAGGATATCCGATAAACGTATATGCCAAAATAAATACCGACAACCAGAATACGGCTTCTGTCACAGGATGACCCTTATTATTCAGCGGGCATTAGGATGCCCATTTTGACAATTATAAATCCTAAACCGGCTCCGAGGGTATTGAGCATTATATCGAGCATAGATGGATACCGGTTTGGTATAAATAATTGCCAGAATTCATTAAGGATACCACCGGCTGTAACCACTCCAAATGAATAGATGACAGCCCTTGACGTCTTCGCAGAGAAGTATCTGTACCATAAAATAAAAAGCAGACCGTAGGCCGGTATGTGCAATAAATTGGAAATCCTTGGCCTCAGGAAGAAAAACACGCCCCCGGTCTCCCCTCCGCCAGGAATTGATGAGGCCGCAAATATGAACGCCATATATAACAGAGGTAGTAGTATACTTTTTTGCATCTCAGTGTCGTCTTTCTCCTTAAGTCAAAACCCTGCCCTCAAGGTCCCCTTTCTCAATCCCAAGCTGCTTCAGCACCGTTACCCCGGCATCAATGATATTTATCAGACTTCAGACCTTAGACTACAGACTTTAGACCACAGATAACAGACTTCAGACCAAGACCAAGGGAAACATTCGTGCAGAACGTGTATCGCGTTCATATTGAGTTGAAAGGTACCATAAAAAAAGCTGAAGGATCAAAGGGCAACGCAAGGAAAATCCGGGGATATTGGGGCCATCATCCCATTTTCCGCAGTAAATCATCCTGAGTCCGACAGGCTCCTGGCGCATATTTTGATATCCTTGACCAGCAACATCAATTGCAGAGGATGGATGGGAGAAGGTTCGAATCCAAAACGCTCATAAAAAGCGCGCGCCCGCTCGTCTTTTGCCTGGACAAAAATCGCCCGGATACCTGCAATGTCAGCCGCCTGAAGCGTACGGAGGCTTGCATCCTTCAGCAATCCCCGGCCAATTTTCTTGCCCTGATGGCGAATGTCCACCGCCAGTCGGGCCAGAACCATCACTGGAATGGGCCGGCGCGCCAATCCCTTTCGGACGCGCCCGGATGCGCCGGCGTAATCCACTGCCCCTACGGCCAAACTGTAATAGCCGACAACCTTGCTTCCCTGACAAACGACAAAGGTTCTTGCCGCATTAGCCCGTTGATTCTGCAACGCATGCCGCCGTAACCACTCATTGAGCACGATGTTTCCGCAATCGAACTCGCCGCAGACATGATCTCCTGAAAGAAGAACGGGCGGCGAATAAGGGATAGGTTCACTCATGTTCCCATATCGCCGGTTCTTCAATAAGCGTCCGCAGACCCGCTTTGACCTGGGCGGGTCTTTCAAGAACCTCCTGAAATTCCTTCCAGGCCTGCTCGTCGATTAGAAATAGTCGCTGATCCAACAGGGTTTGCTCCGCCTTCTCACAGGCGCTGGTCAGAACAAATTCCGTAATGCTTTTTTGCGTCACCTCGGCGGCGCGTTGAATAAGGGCAGACTGAATCGGCGTCGTCCGTAGCCCCAATCTACCGGAGCGTGCGGCAGATGTTTTCCTGCGGGGAGAGGATGCTTTCGGGGTGGTCGCGGATGTGGACATGAAAAACTCCTTCTAATCCATTTTTACGTACAGCTATTGTACACACATCTTATTCCGGCGTCAAGGGAAATGCAAGACGCCAATAGGAAAAGCGGAAAACTCTCCAGGGCAAATTAGCCACGCATTGAGAAGTCTTTTGCCCACGGTCCGCCGGAGCGAAGCCGTCGATTCCGGTCAACCCTCCTGCCCTCCGGGGGCAGACCATATTTATCAAACTTGACATCTTAGCTGTGACCTAGTAATGTATACACCATACAATTTTAATTGCACCAGACTGACGATCAGCAGGCATATTCCAACCCATCATATATAAACGGAGGATTGTCATGGATACCCTTAAACGAAAACAAATTTATATCGATGAAGAAAGCGATCGTGCGTTGAAAAACCTGGCCTCTTCCACTAAGACTTCCGAATCCGAACACATCCGTAAAGCTATTAAGGATTATCTCGCCAAGAAAGGGGGGATACGACCACAAAAAGACCCACTGCTGAAGGTCATCGGCCTGTGTGACAGCCCGGTTGGTCCAAACGATGCATCTATTCACCATGACAAGTACCTCTATGGGAAAGAGAATTAGTCATGACTCCGATCTTCGTGGACACCGGTGGCTGGATTGCCCTGACCGTAGCCAGAGATAAGTTTAATAAACAGGCCGCCTCTTATTACCGCAAGATATCAAAAAAGAAAATCCCACTGATTACATCCAATTATGTCCTGGCTGAGACCTATACACGCATACGCTATGACGACGGTCACGTCAAGGCCCTGCAATTTCATGCTTTAATCCAGGAAGCCGTAAAAACAGGACGGCTTCGTTTAGAATGGGTTACCCCTCCCATCCACCAGGAAGCCTGGAAAATATTTGAAAATTATTCTGACCAATTGTTTTCTTTGGTTGATTGCACCAGTTTTGCAATAGCACGACATACCGGCGTTAAAGAAATCTTCGGCTTCGACGGGAATTTCGGCACAATGGGTTTCATACTCAGGCCATAACAAGCCACGTCCGAAGGGGAACGCCGACGAAACTTGCTGCTTTCACCAAGCAAGCCGGTTCATGGCTCCTTTTTTACCGAGGCTTGCGGACACGGAATTTTGTAGTTAACGCAATAACGATGGCGCCGGATTCCAAGTCCCGGCTATGGCGACCCAACACATCGCATAGAAGCGCCTTTCTCTCGGACCGTGGCAGGTTTTCCAAGCGTAAGATGCCGCAATGGGGCTTTCCCTGTCTCCAGATCATTTCTTCAAAATCGTCGTCTGTCGTAACAAGAATCCTGCCTTCCCGCACAGCCCATCGCAAGATGTCATCGTCGCTCATTCCCGGGTCCTTCTGGGCGACCTCGGCCACGTCATGCCCCAACTGAATCAACCAATGAGCCACGGCTCCACTCGCGTTGACATCCAACAAGAACTTCATAGCGCCTATCCGGATTGAAGCTCCCCGCAGTCCGCCCGCGGCGGACGGGGAATCTCCGTATGCAAGGTAAAATGCATCGTATTCGCTCGCTAACCCCGCTGCAAGCAGCAGGAAATGCGCTCGCTATGCATGTTTAATCCTATCAAAAACTGTTTCTCTGGCCACCATGTGATGGGCATAGAGCAATGCGGCACGGATATCATCCGGTTCAAGTTGAGGATAATCTTCCAGAATTTCATCTTCTGTAGCCCCTTTGGCCAATAACTCCAATATCATCTCAACAGATATCCGCAGGCCGCGGATAATAGGTTTTCCACAGAGAACATTCTTGTCAAAGGTGATTCGGTTTAGCAGATCCTGCATAATTGTCCTCCCGTAACTCAACAAAAAAGAGCCTTACTAACTTTACTGATAAATAATATGAACTATAATAATTAGTATGTCAATTTCATCAGCGGAAAGCCCTACCCCAGCGCCCTGCCCTCAAGTCCTTTTTCTTCAATCCCCAGTTGCTTCAGTGCCGTTACCCCGGCATCAATGATATTTATGCCGTCCATTTCAATAGGCCGGTTGATATAAAATGTGGCGTCGCTTCTCGTGTGCCCGCCGGTCAAGATACTCCGGCCGGTCAGGGTATCCTTGTTTATGGACCCCTTGAGATCAAATCCATCCACAGGCAGGGCTACCACGTCCGGGGCGTCATCATAACACGGTCCCTTGTACAGCTCCTCCTTAAAGAAGACCACCTTGATCACCTTCTGCCCGTCTATGGTCAAAGAAAGCAGGTCTTCCCTTAACCTGTTCCTCAGGTCTTCGTATTCAGTACCGTTGGAAACACTTCCCAGGGGATATTTACCTTTGAGATGCACATAGAACCGCGAAGGATCAAGGACAAAGACCTTGGTCTCGCCGTGGATGTCTTCGAACGAGCTTGGCGGTTCTTTTTTAAATTTCAGATAGCCCTTCTCTCTCAGCCAGGTATTTAAATAGACCTCTTTTTTTATCTCGGTAAACCCATGGTCGGAAAGCATAATCAGAGAGGTATCATCATCCAGTCGCCCGTAAACCTCGCCGATTAAGGCGTCCAGTTCCTTATAGAAGTCTATGAAGAAACCGTGCTGGGGATGTGCCTTGTCAACCAGGGCAGACCAGAGATAGTGGTGCAGACGGTCGGTCTCGGTGATAGTCCCGATAAAGAGGTCCCATGTCTCCTTCTCCATCAGGCCGAAAATGGCCTCCTTTCTTTTTTTAAAGGTGGCCATAATATCTTCCGCCAGCGCTGCCGGAGAGACCTGCGCCTTTTGCGTATCCACATCCATCTTATAGCCGATGCCCTTCAGGTACTGATAAGCAGCCTCCGGATAAGTAGCCTTCTGTAGATCCAGGGCCACGAATCCGGCCGTAAGAATCCCTTTTAAAGGTTTGGCGGGATAGGTCGAAGGAAGATTAATCACTATGCTGGCCTTGCCCTGTCGTCCGGCGATATCCCAGAGCGTAGGGCTTTTGATGTCGTTAAAATTCGGGAAGCGCCATTTATAGGAACTTTGATCCAGCTCCGTAAACCCGTATATATTATGCCGGCCGGGATTAACCCCGGTCATGAAAGTGGACCAGGAGGTGGAGGAGACCTCCGGGATGGAGGCGTCCATGGGCTTAAGCGTCCCGTTCTTAACGACCTCTGTCAGATTCGGCATTATCCCCTGCCCCATAAATTCCCTGAGCAGACTGCACGGCACCCCGTCTATGCCCAGGACGAAGACCCTTCTGGAAGAAGGGACGAGGGATGAGGGATGAGATCGAAGAGAGTCGTGTTTTTCGCCACGCTTAAATTTGTTCCAGACGCCGGAGAATCTTGATGTGATGTCAGACATGAACTACTCCAATTTCGAATTTCGGATTTCGAATTGCGAATTTTAAAGCTGTTCGTTTATTCCTGAATTTCGGATTGCGGATTGCGAATTTAAACAGACTTTCTCCTAATTCTAATACGTCCAGGCTCAAGGATAATTAGATTCCCACTGAAGTCAGTCTCACCAAGGTTACTAAAGGCATTGATTATCTGACCATTTAATTCAGAAGTGGACATCTCATTAGGAAAATGAGCAATAACGATCCCAGCATGACTACCAATGGGATACCGTAAAAGATTTGCAAAACCCATATCTCCTGTCAGAATTATAGCTTTTTCCCTCTGTGCGAACTTAAAAACTTCCTCATCGCTTTGTCCTCTTAACCCATAATCGCGCACATCCAGGACCTCGAAGCCTTTGGCCTTCAGGGTTCTTGCGGTTGATCGAGGCATGTCCTCATCAATTACAAACTTGAGCATCCTAACATCCTATAGCCCTGATTTCTTCGTCTGACAGGTGTCTTGCGGCATAATTCAGGGCAGCCAATATATCCTCTTTTGTAAGATCATATTCAGTCATAACTTCTTCGTAGGTCATCCCTCCCGCCAGTTTACCAAGGATCAAATCTACAGGAACACGAGTTCCCTTTACCACAGGCTTTCCAAACCGGACTTTTTCGTCTATCGTGATTCTGGGAGCAATCTCCATTGCTGCTTACCTCCTGGTATCCATAATGAATTTCGGATGTTAAAGCTGCTTCGAATTTCGAAATTCGCAATTCGATTTTTTTTCGTCCCTTCCTACATATACCCCAGGTCCCTGAGTTTAGCCATGATGTCTTCCTTACCCTGCTTTCTCCCGCCCCGTTCGGTCGTATTCTCCAGGTCCTGCTCCCAGGCCGGGATGTCGGAGACCTTTACCGTTGATCCCTTGGCGCCCAGGGAGCGGTAGCCCTGATAGTAGAGGGAACAGAAGGGAATTTTATATTTGTGGATGGTATCCCAGATATCGCGCTCCTTGAAATGCAGGATCGGATGTATCCGGACATGGTCCGGATTGCTGCGGGGGCTAAAGAAGTCTTCGTCCAGTCTGGCCTCTTGTTCGTCCCAACGGATGCCCGTGGAAAGGGCTGCTACCCCCTCACTCTCCAGGAACATATTCATAGCCACGGTCTTCATAAGGTGATTGCCCACATAGGACTCCGGGTCAAAAGAAAAAGTCTCTTCCGTATATCCGAGCCTGGCCACTTCCTGCCGGTTGCGCGCATTGAGATCCGTAACCCTGATCATATCGCCGACTCCGGCGGCCTTATCGCTTACATCAATATTCTTGACGGTGATTACATCCACATCCCATGCCTTCTTGACCTGATCAACCACTTCCAGTATCTCCTCAAATACATGACCCTCATCGATAAACATGCAGCGCGGTTTCTCCATACCCAGTTCTTTACAGACCTCCCGGTACAGCCAGAGCATGGTGGTGCTGTCCTTACCGCCCGTCCAGGCTATAAGCAGCTTCTCTGTCCCGAATTTTCCAAAAGCTTCTCTAATAATACCCTTGGAATAGTCAACTTTTTCCTCTAAAGGTAATGCCATAAGTGTATCCTGATCAGCACGTGCCATAAGTTCCTCCGTTTTAGACCACAGACCTCAGACCTGAGACCTGAGACTGTAATGTTTTATAATATTTTTCATGTCTATTTGTTGTACATATCCATGCGTGGGCAACGTCCATACCCGCCCGGAAAACTCCTTTGCCCCCGGGAAATTTCTTCCATCCGAAACTAGGTGAGGGCGTAACGCATCAATCTCATTCAACGGATAAGGATATGACCGGACAATTCCCAGACCCGCTTTTCCACAGTCGTCTATCCTGTTAAGCCTCACAGGGAGCCTTAAGAATACTGGTTCTGCGCCCGCAATCTCCCGGGGAAATTTAACGCCGTTACAGCCGCTGAGACCAGCCATCAGATCTCCGGCCCTTTTCTTTCTGCCTTCATTTATCTGCTTAAGTCTTCTCAACATCCTCCGGCCGATTCCCGCCTGAACTCCTGTAAACTCCTTAAGCCCAAACTCGGTAGAGAATACCGAAAGGCCCAGTTTTAAAAACGGGAGTCCCTGTGGTATCCAATAGAAATGCGGCCTTAACAGCAGAGACATGATCATCGCTTTAAAAATCAGATTCAGCCGGCCTAAGAGACCTGCCTTCTTAAGTTCTAATTTCGAAAGTTCCGCGGCTATTTTGTCCGAGTCGGTAATTATTATGCCGCCATCAATTGTAGTGATATTCTTGCCCCTGCTCAGACTGAAAATCCCTGCGTCACCAAACGTGCCCAAGGCCTTGCCTTTATATGTAGCGCCCATAGCCTGGGCGGCGTCATCTATCACAAATGCACCGGACACTCCGGCCACCCTTAGAATAGCATCCATATCGCATGGATAGCCGTATAAATGACATACCACAAGGCAAAGGGTCTTATCAGATAGCGACTCTTTCAGGCTATCTATATCCGGACTCATTGTCTCAGGGTCTATGTCACAGAGCGATACCTTGAGTCCGGCTTTGACCACGGCGGAGGGGACAGAAAATGAATTATAAGCAGGCAGAACTACCTCATCTTTATCCGGTCTGAGCTGCCTCATGGCCATAAGGAGCATGGCCAGGGCCGCACGTCCTGAAGAGACGAGGAAACAGTGCCTTACACCAAAATAGCGGCGGATATCCTCTTTAAACCCCTCGATACACTTATTACCGTAAAGGGTGTCTTTCAAGCCCGCCAGAATATCAGAGGGCATTATCGGCACCCCGGAAGGAGGAAGGGATCGGAACATAACAGACGTTAGACCTTAGACTTTAGACCTTAGACTACAGACTTTAGACTTTCAGACTTTCAGACCAAGTACCTGAGACAGCAAACCTCAAACCTCTTTCTTAACAGCTTGCATAAGCCCATATAATGTAGCACCAAGTTCGTTTATCTTTTTGAAATTTCGTTGTATCGTTTCTCATCAAAATAATTTAGTCTCTTTGCAAGGTGAAGGAAATAGTCTGCCTCGGCCAAAGAACCTCGCGCAATATTAAGAAAATGAACATATTCTTTTTTATGACTGCGTGTAGCGCCTTCGACAATATTAGCAGGAACAGAGGATATAGCCCTGCGTAACTGGGATGTAAGTTCATAAATTTCTTCTTTTGGAAACAACCGAGTAATATTATAAACCTCAACTGTAATATCATCGGCCAGTTGCCATGCTTTTATCTTTCTATAGTCTCTACTCATCGTTGTATCAGACTTCAGTTCTCCCCGTCTCTGGTCTGATGTCTGATGTCTCATGTCTACCTAAGGTATATTCCTTACAATCCGCGGCCCCAAGACCTTAGTCAACGCCAACGGTAATCTTTGCCACACCTTAATTGCCAGTTGATATTTCGGATTTTCGGGATTCAGTTCGGGTAATGACCGACCGTCTTTCATCCAATACTGCCAGTAAAGCTGGATTGGCCCGGCGCCCCACTGTTCTTTGAACTTGTACGTACCTTCGCCCGGTGTCGAGCGACCAAAATCAAACTTTTTAAATCCATTTTCAATGGCAAATTTTATCGCCTCCCAGTAAAGAAGGTTATTGGGACAAAGGGCCCTGTATTCCCGAATTGATGATGCCCACGGGACCTCGAACGTATCCTTAAACCAGGAGGCTATCCCGGAAGCTATAACCCTATCCTGAAAAATTACGCTAAAAACCCCGGCGTTTTCCGGGAAAGAGGTCAACACGTTTTGGAAGAAAGCCCTTCCATAGACCGGAGTCCCCAGGTCGCGCATATTTTCGGCAAATACCTCGTAAAATCCGGGGATATCTTCTAATCCGCCGATCTTTATCTGAAGGCCGCTTTTCTCTGCCTTTCTAATCTGATTCCGGAGCTTGGCGTTAAAGGCCTTCCATTGAGAATCTATATCGCCTTTGAGATCGAGAATCATAGTGACCTTGTGCTCTTTTGTCCGGCCAAGGGGCAATTTGTTATATAGGTGTCTGAATTCGATATAATCCGCCCCTAAGTCCTTGGCAATATCTACTGCACTGGACATGAGCTTCTCTACGGTCTCGGAATCATCTGCAATAATCCCCCCGTAATTAAAAAATGGAAGGGATACCAAAAAATTACCAAACAAACGGCTGCGCATATGAGCGAGTGGTAATATACCCCTGGCTGTCCCCCCGGCTATAGCCATCAGATAATACGTCTCATGCCCGAAGCTCTTTTCAATAACCCCCTGCCAGCCTGATTGGTGGTAATTTGTGGCTATAGGACTCCGTTGGACATAGTCCTCCCACAAATCATTTTCCTTCTTTAATATCTTTACTTCCATTAGCGCCTATACACGCAGCAGGCTAGTTCAGGGGCAGGCTCCGCCCGTCCGGCCGCTTGAGTAGCCACTTTAACTGCTTAATTTTACCACACAAAATCAACTTCGCTATGCGGTCAATTTAACTACTTAACCGGTTCTCTCGATCAGCGAATGATGCAATTCCAGCCGGGCCTGATAATTAAAGAGGTCCAGCAATATCCTGACCCGGCCCTGGTCTGAAACCCAGTTTTCAAAAATACCCATAACGTCTCTCATCGGCCCCCGGATGACCCGGATCCGTTCATTTTTTTTGAAGTTTCGCTTTTGGACAACGCCATCTTTACCGGCCAGACCTTTTATGGATTTCATTATCTCCTCATCCAGGGGAACCGGGGCAGGGCTTTCAGGCAATACCTTCTGGATACCCTTTGTCCAACTCACCTTGTACAGGTCTTTTTGGGCATCGAAATGGGCGAAAATATAGTTTGGGAATAGAGGCTTCCGGGCCATGGTTACTTTAGTTCCGGTCATAGTACAGATTTCCATTTTGGGAAAATAGATTTCTATGCCCAGTTGGCGGAGGAAAAAGGTTGCCCTTCCTTCCTCCCGCACTTTAGTCTGGATTACATACCATTTTTTCATATAACAAGGCCCGCTCCCTGGATTCGTACTGTCAAAACTTTTGCCACAGAGAGCACAGAGAACACAGAGGTATCAGTAGGTTAAAGCACAATTTGGTTCCTCCCCTCCCCAGTTTCTCCAATGCTCTTGTTGTCCCCCAGAAAA
>Ga0068714_10004415_pt1 | contig 15797 bp, 14 predicted proteins | sample MTBNYHSulfiMetaG_FD_62988 | JGI IMG/M metagenome (GOLD analysis project Ga0068714, IMG submission 62988) | Enrichment culture microbial communities from rom New York Harbor, USA that are MTBE-degrading - MTBE-NYH (New York Harbor Sulfidogenic)... | ecosystem: Environmental > Aquatic > Marine >...
CCTCATAGAACAGGGTTCTTTTCAGCCCTTCCATGATTCTTCCTCACTTTCCGGCGATGAAATCCGCCCCGAAGATTTCATACCAAGATGACTTTACATTTTCAAGAGAATTGAGAAGTTTTTGTGATGGTATCGTCGCAAAAGCATGAAAATGTTGACACATCCATCAGCTTCTCTTATTCTGCGGACCTGTCGCCACCCCCTTATCCACCGGGAGCCTCCTTGTGAAGATCGACGAAACCAACCTTGCCATCATCAAGCATCTCCGGGAGGGAAGGAAATCCCTGAAAAGAATTGCAGAGAAGCTGTCCCTTTCGGAGAATACCGTGAGGGCGAGGGTGAGCAGGCTAATGGAGGAAGGGGTTCTTGATATCGTCGGCCTCGTCGATCCTCAGTCTATTCCGGGGCACAGAGTGATAATGGTGGGTGTAAAACTGCAGACCATGGACCTGCTCAAGAAAGGGGAGGAGTTCAGCAAGCTGCGGGGCGTAGTTTCCGTCAGCGTCGTTACAGGGCGTTTCGATCTTGTCCTGGTAGTCTTGTTAAAGGAGGGTTTCGGGCTTCTCGAGTTTTACACGGAGGAGGCGGCGAAAATCGCAGATGTCCAATCCGTGGAGACTTTCGTTGTTTACAAAAGTTACAATTTAAAGGTACCTTACATACACTGAGATTGGCGCACCGCACACTGAAGAGGATGCTTCGTGGAGCGGGCTAGCCGTGCACCCTGACTCTTGCTCCTTGTGCCGCCCATGGGAATCGAGCAGGTTGCACAAACCCAGAGTTTAACTGTAGATGCACCCGGAGGTGATCCATGAAGGAAATTGACGAACTCATCCTGCCTGACGACGTGCGCTATGCAAGTGACCACGAGTGGGCAAAACCCGAAAACGACTTGACGACTATCGGAATCAGCGACTACGCGCAGGCGCAACTCGGAGACATCGTGTTTGTGGAGTTGCCTCAAGTGGGCGCGAATTTCCTAAAAGGTGAGCAGTTCGGCACTGTGGAGTCGGTGAAGGCTGTGGCAGAGCTTTACATGCCCGTGGCCGGCGAGGTTCTTTTCGTCAACAAGGAGCTCGAGGAATCTCCTGAGCTATTGAACAAGGCGCCTTACAGCGAGGGCTGGATCATTAGGGTGAAAGCGAGCGAGCCGGCGGAGTTAAACGCCCTCATGAACAAAGAAGCCTATCTCGATATGCTGAAAGGATTGAGTTGAATGAGATATCTTCCTCATACGGCGGGAGAAATCGAGGCGATGCTTGGCGTTGCGGGCGTGAAAAGCATGGATGATCTCTTCTCCACGGTGCCGGAGAACTGCCGTCGCAGCGGGGATATGAACCTTCCCGAACCCCTTACAGAATGGGAACTCAACACTCTGATGGAAGGACTCGCCCGGACCATGGCTGTGGCGCCGGGCTTCAAGGTTTACGCCGGCGCGGGCAGTTACGAGCACTTCATTCCCCACGCAGTTTCATATCTTCTCAGCCGCTCTGAGTTCGTGACCTCTTACACTCCTTACCAGCCTGAAATCAGTCAGGGAACTCTCCAGGCCGTTTATGAATATCAAACCCTGGTGTCCCGGCTTCTGGGGATGGAGGTGGCGAATGCCTCCATGTACGACGGCGCCTCCGCTTTTGCAGAAGCCCTGCTCATGGCCGCAAGAATAACCCGACGGAGGAAGGTGGCGGTCTCAAGCCTGATTCATCCTCACTATCTCCGCGTCCTCCGAACCTATTTCGGGCCCTCCGACCTTGAAGTCGTGGAGATCCCCCGCCTTGAGAACGGAAGAACCAACTCTTCCGGCCTTCCTGAAACCGATGATCTGGCAGCCGTAGCCGTTCAGTCGCCCAACTTTTTCGGATGTGTCGAGGATTTGGCCCTGTTTGCGGAAAAGGCCCGGGAAAAGGATGCCCTGTTCGTGGTCACATTCACGGAGCCGCTCGCATACGGTCTTTTCAGGAGTCCCGGCGGACTCGGGGCGGACATTGTCTGCGGTGAAGGTCAAAGTCTCGGCATCTCTCAGTCCTTCGGGGGCCCCGGTTTGGGAATGTTTGCGACCAGGATGAAGTTTGTGAGACAAATGCCCGGCCGCCTGGTAGGGAAGACGGTGGACCTTGAAGGCAGGAGAGGCTTTGTTCTCACTCTGGCAACAAGGGAACAGCATATTCGGCGCGAAAAAGCTACATCCAACATTTGCACCAACAACAGTCATTGCGCTCTTGCGGCAGCCATGTACATGGCCTCCCTGGGAGGCAAGGCTTTCAGGGAACTGGCCCGGATGAATCGCGACAAGTCCGAATATCTCAAAGGCGCGCTGGCAAAGGCGGGGCTCAGGGCGCCATTTGACTCGCCGACATTCAACGAGTTCGTGATCCTTGCACCCTCGGGTTTCGAGAGAATCCGAAAAATGCTTTTCGAAAGCAAGATCGTGGCAGGTCTTCCCGTGGTCCCGTTTTTTCCGGACCTGCCCCATCACTACCTCTTTTGCGTCACGGAAACAAAGACCAGAGAAGACATTGATAGATTGGTGTCGGAGATCGAAGCATTGCTGTAGGAGATGAATCAAATGTCGGATTTCCCCGGCCGTACCGGATTGATCCTTGACGAGCCGCTTCTGTGGGAGAAGGGGAGTTCCGGGAGATGCGGTTTTTCGATCCCCCGCAGGGACGTGGATCCTTTTCCCATCGATGCCAGCATCGAGGGCGAAGTGCCCGACCTTCCTGAACTCAGCGAAGTCGATCTCGTGCGGCACTATACCAGGCTCTCCACGTGGAACTTCGGAGTCGACACAGGGATGTATCCCCTCGGTTCGTGCACCATGAAATACAATCCCAAGACCAACGAGAGGCAGGCGGCTCTTCAGGGATTCGCCGCTGCGCACCCTCTTCTTCCCCAAGAACTCTCCCAGGGGCTTCTCAGGGTCATGGTTGAGCTCGAACGATTTCTGGCCGAGATCACCGGGATGGATGCCGTGTCGCTTCAGCCCTCGGCAGGAGCCCAGGGCGAACTAACCGGCATGCTCCTTATTCATGCCTACCACAGGAGCAGGAACAGAAAGCCGTCCAAACTCCTTGTGCCGGATACCGCTCACGGGACCAATCCTGCAAGCGCCGCCCTGTGTGGTTATCGCCCCATACCGGTAGCCTCGAACGACAAAGGAATTCTCTCCGTCGAGAGCGTCGCCGAGGCAATGGACGACGAGACGGCGGGTATCATGATCACGAATCCCAACACACTCGGACTTTTCGAAGAAAACCTCAAAGAAATTGTGAACCTCGTGCACGCCAGGGGCGGGCTTGTTTATGGGGATGGAGCAAACATGAACGCTGTCTTAGGCGTCATGGATGTGGCATGTACAGGCATAGACGTGCTTCACCTGAACCTCCACAAGACTTTTTCCACTCCTCACGGGGGAGGAGGACCGGGTGCCGGGCCCGTGTGCGTCAGGAAGCATCTTGAGCCTTTCTTGCCCGTACCCCGGGTTGTCGAGGCCGACGGCGCCTATGCCCTTTCCGATGACTTTCCCCAGAGTATCGGCAGGCTTCACGCATTCTTCGGCAATGTGGGTGTGATGATCAAAGCCTACAGCTACATCCGGTCCATGGGAGCTGAAAACCTTAAGAAAGCCAGCCAGCTTGCCGTTCTGAATGCGAATTATATAAAGGAGAGCCTGAAGCAAACTTTTCACTTACCTTACGACAGGCCCTGCATGCACGAATGCGTTTTCACCGACAAGCACCAGGCGGTGCACAAGGTGCTCACCTTGGATATGGCGAAGCGCCTGATGGACTACGGCTTTCATCCGCCCACGGTCTATTTCCCTCTGGTGGTGAACGGCGCCATCATGATCGAACCGACCGAGACGGAATCGAAGCAGGATCTCGATCTCTTTATCGCCTCCATGAAAGCCGTTGCCAGGGAAGCGCAGGAGAACCCTGATCTCCTGCGGCAAGCGCCCACCAAACCGAAGGCGAGAAGGATGGATGAAGCGGCGGCGGCGAGAAAGCCCTGTTTGGCGGAGTGAGTGAAGAGCAGCAAGCAGTAGGCAGCGGGAGTAAGGAGCGGGAAGTGACGGCTGAGCGCTCAAGAGAATCCTTGCGCTAATAGTCACTATCCTGGGACCGGCGCTTTTCTTACTGCCTACTGCTTTCTCTCTACTGCTTGCTGATTACTGATCTAATAGGTATGGCGACATCAGGAGAGAAATGGCTGTTCGTTGATCTCGGCCTCTTGGACTACCGGGAGGCTTGGAGTCTGCAGAAGCGCTTGGTTGATGCCAGGAAAGATGACGTTCTGAAAACCGACGTTGTGCTCCTTCTGGAACATCCGCCCGTTTTCACACTTGGAAGACGCGGAGGTCTTGCAAACCTCAAAGTGACGGAGACATTTCTTGCTTCTCGCAATATTCCCCTTGTTCATGTGGAGAGAGGTGGAGACATAACCTATCACGGCCCGGGACAACTCGTCTTGTATCCCATTGTCCATTTGCGGTCCGCGGGTCTCGGCGTTCTGCCGTTCGTTGAGGGCCTCGAAGAAGTCATGATTCGATCGGTCGGAGACTGGGGAATACGAGCGGCCCGAAATCCCCTGAACCGCGGCGCCTGGGTGGGTCAGAAGAAAATCGGCAGCATAGGCATCGCCGTGCGCCGGTCCGTGTCTTTCCACGGTCTGGCCTTGAATGTGAATACGGACCTTGATCCTTTTACATGGGTCAATCCATGCGGGCTCCATGGGATCATGATCACATCCATGAAACGAATCCTTGGAAAAAAGATTCCCATGGAAGACATGAAAGATGCCGCGAAAAGGCATGTGGAAAAGGTGTTCGGAGTAAGGCTCGAGCCATGCGGTCCGGACAGCGTTTTTGGAGCTTCTTCAACGGGAACGGAGATATGTTCTGCCCTTGACGGAGGCAGGATTGAAAACTTATGAACTCGACTAATCCCCCTGACAGGACGCGATTGCCCAAGCCTCCCTGGCTGAAGAGGAAGATCCCTTCCGGAGAGACTTACCAGCGGTTGAGAACACTTTTGAAGAACGGAGGTCTCCACACCGTTTGCGAAGAGGCATGCTGCCCCAACCTTGGCGAGTGCTTTTCTCGGGGGACAGCCACTTTTCTCATCCTGGGTGATAAATGCACTCGCAACTGCCGCTTCTGTGCCGTGAGTCACGGATATCCGGATCCTCCCGACCCACTGGAGCCTCAACGTGTTGCGGATGCCGTAAAAGCAATGGACTTGAAGTACGTGGTCATTACCTCCGTCACCCGCGACGATTTGGCCGACGGGGGTGCACATATTTTCGCACAGACCATCCTTGCGCTCAGAAAGCAGGTTCCTGAAACCGAGGTAGAAGTGCTGATACCCGATTTTCAGGGAGATGATGAAGCACTGAAGAAAGTCATGGATGCCCGCCCCGATATATTGAACCACAACGTTGAAACGGTGCCCCGTCTGTACGCGAAGGTTCGACCGGCTGCGGTCTATGAGAGATCCATCCGTCTTCTCAGAAGGGCCGGGGACCTATATCCTGCAGTGTCGACCAAGTCCGGTCTCATGCTCGGGCTCGGGGAGTCTGACGAAGAAGTGCGGCGAACACTTCAGGATCTTGTCGGGGCGCGATGCACCATGCTCACCCTCGGCCAATATCTACAACCTTCCGGAGGTCATCTCCCGGTAGTGCGTTTCGTTCCCCCTGATGAGTTCGATCGCTGGAAAGAGATAAGCCTTCGAATGGGGTTCGCCGAGGTGGCAAGCGGCCCATTCGTTCGTAGTTCATATCACGCACGAGAGCTATACCGAGCCTTGAGGGAGGATTGCCCTGCTGTGAACTCACAGTCATCCGTAAGACAGGGGAAGGAGCATGGGACATGACCACGCTGCGCGTGCTGCAAGGCCCCGGCAAAGGAAAGAGCTTCGAGCTGGGAGGAGATATCATCTTTGTGGGCAGGGGTGCGAAGAACCACATTCAGATCGATGATGACACCGTGTCCCGAATGCACCTGAAGATATTCACCATCGGATCCGCACTTTTCGTGGAGGACTTGAAGAGTTCAAACGGTACCCTCGTCAACGGTATTCCGGTCGAACCGGGTGAAGGACACCAGGTGGACGGAGAGGACGTCATAACCATGGGAGACACGGTGTTCCAGTTCGAAGATGTAACATCACCCAAGAACATCGATTTCGAGGATCTCTCGCCGAAGACCTCTGGAAAAGCTTCAGCCTCTCTTCTTCATTCCGATAAAGAAGAACGCCGAGCCCGTTATTCCGGGGAAACGGAACTCATCTCCAGGATACCAGGACTCTTCCGAGATTCGACAAGACTTCCGGAGGCCCTGGAGAAGTTGTCGGAGCAACTCCTCGAAATGTTGCCCAGGCTCGACCGGGTCGCGGTCTTTATGCGAGATAAAGAGAGCGGCGACGTCAAAGAGAGAACCGTGAAAATGAAGGCCGGCAGGGAACCGGTGCAGTTCAGCCGCAGGACGGTTCAAGAGGTGTTTGATCGGGGGAGAACCGTCACAGTCGCTGACGCGACAGACCGGCCCGCCGCAGATTCTGTGGGCGATGGAGGCACTGTAGAGATCAAGTCCCTGCTCTGCGTACCCATGAACGCACGCGGACGGGTTCTGGGCGTACTGTATCTCGACGGCATTGAAGGACCTTACGCTTACCGGAGAGAAGATCTCTTGTGGATAGAGGCGCTGGGAACTCTTGTGGCTTATGCCATTGATAACGCTGAACTCGCCTCCAGAATGTCCGTCATCGCCAGACTGTCTGCCTCTTGATTTTTTCTCCGAAAGACATAATATAAAAAAGTTGGTTCGACGAATAAATTTGCTGATTGGCGGACATGACAACCGAACCCCGGACACCATGATCCCGCGGGTTGGCCCGACGATCCTCACTTCATCGTTTTCTCTGAGCCTTTCAAGTGCCTAGGGGAGAAAGGCTTTTCGGAATATATTCCCTTCCTGAGTCTGTAGGGCAGTATGTATTTTTATGCAGAGAAGTGGAAATTCAATTCCCACTTCTCGCAGTCTTCCTGTCTGCATTCTTTGGGAAGAGGTGCGTTATGATCGCACAACTATTTGAAATTAGAGCTATATTTATGGATATCCTCTTTTGGCAGGAAAGTTGCTCCTAAAGTTCTGAGAGGCAGACAGGCGAAGCAGCGGTGATGGGATAGCTTGTTCAGCAGTTAGCGTTGCTTTGATTGACTCTTAATCAGGAACAGGCGTCATGAATCGCGATCCGGTATATCTTATTTTCCTTCCCCAAGGGCTCGGCAGGGTCAGGAGATTAACCCTGCCTAAATCCCTGATTAACTTCGCAGCGACGTTTTTGCTCTTGTGCACTCTTCCGATAAGTTACATTCTTTTTGATTATTGGTCGGTCAAACAGGCCGCATCTCAACTGGCCCGGCTCGAAGGAGAAAACCTCGAGCAAAGGGACCGCCTCAGACAAATGGCCGGCAAGATCGTACTGCTCGCTGATCAACTTGCAGAGTCGGAGTCGTTCGCCGTTCACGACCAATCGATTACCTCTCTGAGAGAAGAAGTCGGGAGTTTATCGGTTGGCGCGGAGAAATCGGAATGTACCGCTCCTCTCATGTCGAGTCCTGCCGGGCCGGCACAGTACGAGAACATGGTCCGCCAGATGCATGACGGTCTAGATTATCTCAACGCGGAAATCAATGCTCTGGCTCTCCTGCGGGACGATGAGACATTGAATCTCGCCCTTTACGCCGCGGAATCGGCCGACCGGGCAATCTCCGGCAAGAAGGCGGCCAAAGCCTTTGAGCGGACTATGATCAAGAGTCGATTGAGAACAATAGCGCGCGAACTCGGTCTCGCTCCCCGTCTCGCCCTGGGCATGGCTCAGGTCGAATCCGGATTTGATCGTGGTGCAGTGTCTCCGAAGGGTGCTATAGGTGTAATGCAGGTGATGCCCCAGCTCGCCGGCGAGCGATTTGAGGTCGAGCCTGAAATGCTTTTCGATCCGGAAGTCAACATCCGCGTCGGGCTGCTGCATATGAAATACTTGCTCGACCGTTTCAATGACAACCTTGATCTCTCTCTGGCAGCTTACAACGCGGGGGCTAGGCGAGTCGTTCTCGCAGGGTACCAGGTTCCTCACATCTCGGAAACGAGGGAGTATGTGAAGAAAGTGAAGCAGGCGATGAACGACTACGTGGCCGCAGCCACATGGGAAGAGTAGCGACGTGCCGCTCATCGATCAGTCGAGTTTTTAGACAATCAGCGCAGGATACATCTCTCCACACGCTGTTCCGCTATCGATCGAAGAGACTTCATCTCCTCCCCGTCGTATCCCGCTCGGATCCCTTGAAAGAAATCGGGGCGCAGAATGCTCTTCTCCCGAAAACTCTGGAGCGCATAAAGACCCGCGCCCTCGATCATCCCCGCGATCTCTTCGACCACCCCTCTGTCCACTAAGGGCTTGACGCAAGTGGTACGGAACTCGTAGTTCCCTCCCCACTCCATTATCATGCGAATACTCGTCAGAAGACGGGCCGCATCGAATCCTTTCTTGATGAAGAGAGGATAAAGAGAGGGCGCGGTCTTGACATCCATGGCGATGTAATCCACGAGCCCCTCTTTCATGAGCGATTTGATAACGCCGGGCCGGCTGCCGTTCGTGTCGAGTTTGACAGGATAGCCCATTGCCTTGATTCCGCGGCACAGGGATATTAGTTCTTTGTGGAGTGTGGGCTCCCCCCCGGAAATAACCACGCCTTCGAGAAATCCCCTGCGCGATTCAAGAAATCGGTGAAGCCCGTTCTCGTCCACGGGGGCCAGCATCGTCAGGTCCCCTCGAACCAGAGCGGGATTATGACAGTAAGGACACTCGAAATTGCATCCCGCGACAAAGCAGACACAGCTCACCTTCCCGGGGTAGTCGATCATGCTATTCTTCTGCAATCCGCCAAGGACCATGGCAGGAAGCCCGCCCTACCCGGCGCTCCGCTTGAGATAGGAACCTTCTTCTTCGTGAAGGGAGGGGAAGACCTCGCCGCCGGCTGGATGTTTGAGTGAGGGGAGAGAAAGGTCGAAACCTTTTCGCATGGCAAACTCGGCCCGCTTTCCGTCATTCCACTGTTTGACCGGTCTCAGATATCCAACCACCCTGGAATAAACTTCCGTCTCCAGATCGCAGACCGGGCATCTTTCCTGTTCACCGTTGAGATATCCGTGGGAAGGACAAACGCTGAATGTAGGGGTGAGTGTGAAATAAGGCAACCTGAAACGTGTGACGATCTTCTTGATCAGGCCCTTCGTGATATCCGGATCGCTTACTTGTTCGCCGAGATACACATGGAGCACCGTACCGCCCGTATACTTGGACTGCAGGTCGTCCTGGAGCAGGAGTGTCTCGAAAAGGTCGTCCGTATAGTTTACCGGAAGCTGCGTGGAATTGGTGTAAAAGGGAGCAGCCCCTCCAAACCATTTTTCCTGATTCGCGCACACGATATCCGGAAAATGCTCCTTGTCGAGCATGGCAAGTCGATAGGAGGCTCCCTCAGCGGGCGTAGCCTCCAGGTTGAACATCTCTCCTCCCCGCTTTTGTCTCTCCGAGAGTTCCTCCCTGATGAAATCCATAACCCTTAGAGAAAAGCCCAGTCCTTGCTCGGTGCCGATTCCAGTTCCCAGCAGGTTCAGGCAGGCCTCGTTCATGCCCACCAGGCCGATGGTGGAGAAGTGATTCCTCCAGAAGGACCCCGTCGCTTTCTTCACATCCCTGAGATAAAAGCTGGAATAGGGGTAGAGATTGCTTTCAGTGAAGCGCTCCAGGACTTTTCTCTTGATGGAAAGACTCTCCGTGGCGAGGTCCAGCAGCCCCTTCAGCCTCTCGCAGAAATCGCTCTCGCTTTCCGCGAAATACCCTATCCTGGGAAGGTTTATAGTGACCACGCCGATCGAACCGGTCAGCGGATTTGCCCCGAAAAGGCCTCCCCCCCTGCTGAGGAGTTCCCTGTTGTCCAGGCGAAGCCTGCAGCACATGGAGCGGGCGTCTTCAGGACTCATGTCGGAATTGACAAAATTCGAAAAATAGGGGATTCCGTATTTTCCCGTCATACGCCAGACCATTTCCAGGTTCGGGTTTTCCCAGTCGAAGTCGGCGCTGATGTTGTAGGTCGGGATCGGGAAGGTGAATACCCTTCCTTTGGCATCCCCCTCCATCATGACCTCGGCAAAAGCCCTGTTGATGAGATCCATCTCCTGTTGGAAAGCGCCGTACGTCTCATTCTGTTCCACCCCGCCGATGACGATGTTCTGGTGCCTCAACGAAGAAGGGGCCTTCAGATCCAGCGTAATATTGGTAAAAGGCGTCTGGAAACCTACACGGGTAGGAATGTTGATGTTGAAAACGAATTCCTGAATCGCCTGTTTAACCTCCCTGTAATCGAGTTCATCATGCCGCACGAAGGGGGCGAGCAGGGTGTCGAAATTGGAGATAGCCTGGGCCCCCGCCGCTTCTCCTTGCAGTGTATAGAAAAAGTTCACGATTTGGCCCAGAGCGGATCTTAGATGCTTCGGCGGCGCGCTTTCCACTTTCCCTTGAACACCCCTGAAACCTTGCACCAACAGGTCTTTCAAATCCCAGCCGACGCAGTAGACGGAAAGGAGGCTCAGATCGTGTATGTGGAAATCTCCTCTCTTGTGGGCATCCCGGATCTTAGGGGGATATATTCGGTTGAGCCAGTATTCCGACGTTATGTCTGAGGAAATGTAATTATTCAAACCTTGAAGGGAATAACACATATTACTGTTTTCATTGATTTTCCAATCCAGTTTCCGGATGTAGTTTTCAACGAGATCCACACTTGCCTTTGATACTATTGCCCTGATTTGTGCGTGCTGCTCCCTGTAAAGTATATAGGCCTTGGCCGCCTTGTAATAGGGCGAATCCAGAAGCACCCTCTCGACGATGTCCTGGATTTCCTCCACCTCCGGCACAGGGCCGGGACGAAGTTCGTGGGCGAGCGTCAAAACCCGAAGGGTGAGTTTCCTGGCCTCCCTTTCGCCGAATTCTCCAGTCGCCTTTCCCGCGCTTGCAATGGCGGCTGTGATCTTGGAGGAATCGAAAGGCATAACGCGTCCGTCCCGTTTCTTGATCTTCTCGAACATTTCATACCCTCAATAAAGGAAAGTCGTTTGACAAGAAGCAGCCATAAGATGAGGTTTACAGGTGATTTGTTTGCTGAAAAGCCGGCAGGCTCTTATGAAGTCATCCGGCCTGAGACTGAGGTAGAGGTGTATCACAATATCTTGTGAGATGTCAAGAGCGAAAATGCGAGATATTGGGTTTTTTCAGTCCCGCGTCCTATCTCGAAGCGTAGCCTTGAGTTTTCTTCGAATGGCAAGGTAGGCTCCAATCACCACTGCAATGCCGATCACGAAGACGACATTGTGTTCGCGAATCATGCCGTAGGCAACGAGCGCCACCCCTGTCGCACACCAGGCTCCAATAAAAATTTTTTCCTTAAGAGGCGTCATTTCCATGTTCTTGAGGAAACCTCCATCCTGTTCTTCCCTCATTGTGATACCCTATCACGGCGGTTGCAGGCGATACGAACTGCCGTCCCCTCAAGGAAAGGCCCAGGCCCAGTTTTTTCCCCTGAGCCACTGTCCCACGAAAATACAAGCGATCTGGCTCAACAGCAGCAGGATAAAGAGAGCGTTCACCAGCCACCGGTCTTTCGCAAACCACCTTCCTCCCGCGCTGCGACTCCGGTCGAGAACAGGCACAATAGCAAGAAACGCAAGAATCACTGAAGGGGCAAGCACCCCGCCCAGGAACGCGGAATGGCTCACCATTTCCTGAATGCCCACAAAGTACCATGGCGCTTTCACCGGATTGGGCGGATGTTGGGGGTTGACGCGTTCGTGAATGGGAGCGTCGATCAAGAGGGAAAGCATCACCAGGAAGGAAAAGGTGATCAGTGCCGCGGCCCCTTCCGCCCTGTAAAGCCAGGGTTCGGCCGGGAGTCGGTCGCCGGAGGAGCCGGGAGGAGCGGCAAGACCTCCCTCCTTTCGCAGACGCCACAGGTGCAAAGAGGTGAAAACAAGGAGCAGGAAAGGCAAGACACCCGCATGAAAAGCAAAAAACCGGGGCAGAGTATCTTCTCCGATCTCTTCTCCCGCAAGAATAAAGACTTTTATCTCCGGTCCCAGCAACGGAAAGTAACCCGCGAGACCGGCTCCCACTTTCACAGCCCAGTAAGAGACCTGGTCCCAGGGAAGCGCATAGCCCGTGAAATTTGCCGCGCATACCAGGAAGAGCAGAAAGAGGCCGTAAGCCCAGGATAACCCATGACCTTTGTAGCTTCCCGTGAAAAACACTCTAGCCAGGTGGAGCAAGGAGAGGATCATGAATCCGTTGGCCGCTACAAAATGAAGATTCCTGAGGAATTTCCCATAATGGAGGGTCGTGGTTATGTGAAGGATTCTTTCATAGGCTTGTCCCTGCTCGGGGGTATAATAGAGAAAGAGGGTCATTCCCGTAACCAGCAAGACCCCGAGACAGGTCAGGTTCGCAATCCCCAGGCCCAACGTACTCAAAGGATGCAGGCTCCTCCGGGCCACCCACTGAGGGTGTAAATGATTGACAAAATGCCGTGTGCCTTTTCTTCCCATTTCTCAGATCTCGTGGTGGTTGTCCTTGACCGCGATTTCCTTTGCGCTGATCCAGCGCGGTTCGGCAAGCTTTTCCCCGGCCCGAATCCATACGGCGCCTTGCATTATGCGTATGTCGTGCCATTTCAGAGGCTCTTTGGCGGGGCCCGAATACACTTCTCCCAATGGGCCGAAACGGCTACCGTGGCAAGGGCAAAAGAAACCCTCAGCCATCACATTGACCGAGCACCCCAAGTGGGTGCAATCAAGGCTTAGTGCGGCGACCCTGTCGTCCTGCAATATCAAGGCTGCCCGCTTTTCTGGAAAAGGAACATTCCGAGTCTTCTCCAAAAGGTCAACCCGGCCCACCTCCGTCCAGTGGGAAGCGGTGAATTTCCCTGCCGCCCGCCAAACATCCAGCAAAATTCCACCGAACAACACGAAGGCAGTTCCTATCGTGCCGAAAAGAAAACCCTTAGAAAGCCATTCCCTTCTGTTCACAGCCGTGTGTCCGCCTACCGTCGGCTCCCCTTTCCAAGGTTGATGAACTCGCCCAAAGTCTGAAAAACGCCGTTTTGTCATTGCGGGTCCTTCGACAGGCTCAGGATAAACTCCGCGCGGCAATCTCAGAACTACCAGAAATGCCTAGAGATTGCCACGGCGCTTTGCGCCTCGCAATGACGGGTTGAGACTTTTTACGAACCTGTCAGGCTTGAGCCCATTGGAAACTTCACCGGCGGTTTCCGAGGTCTGTTGCGGCGCTGCACCAAAAATCCTCACCATGTCTACTAGAGCCCATAGCTTCCGGGGTTTGAGTTCTTGCCTGAAAGGAGGCATGGCGGTACCTGGAACACCGTCCGCAATGGCTCCTGCTATGCGCTCATCGCTTACCGCTGCAAAATAACGACGATTGGTCAGATTCCTCGGCCTGGGCAGATAGGCGAGCCACTCGGGCCCGTGGCCGGTCCCTGCTCTTCCGTGGCACCTGCTGCAGGTCTTCAGGAAAAGATCTCCTGATTCCCCCGGCAAAATGGTTGTAGAAGGCTTTTCCGGCAAGGGTGTAAGCTCCGCCTTTTCAGTCCTTCCGATGCCGACAAAAGCACTGAAAGCCAGATCAATGAGCCCTTCCCTTTCATGTCCGCTCAGCAGTTTGCCGTAGGGAGGCATGGAGGTTCCCGGAATTCCCTCGGCCACGCTTCCCACGATGCGATGGTCCTCCAGCCTGCGAAAGTATTCTTTGTTCCCCGCGAAAGCCCTTGGGAAATTCACCAGGTTAGGCTGGATGATTCCGAATCCATCACCCGCGGCCGCATGGCACCTCTGGCACAGGATCATATAAATCATCCTCGGATCCTGATGATCGACCGGACCCTTGGATTCCGTTCCCAGGAATGCTGTCAGCCCTTCATTTTGTTGGGTATCCATCGGCGATACGGGCATGATGGCGCCGGGGATCAGGCTCATTGGGCTTGCGATGAAGCGGCTGAGATACTTATCGCTTCTTATGCCGCCTATGTATGAAAGGTCGGGCCCGATTTGACCGTCCTCTTCTCCGTGTTTGTGGCAGCCCAAGCATTTCCTGGTGCGCATAAGCTCCCTTCCGGAAAGCGGTCTGTCATCCCCCTCCCCTTTCAACATTACGGCCACAGCGGTCTTTCCGGCATCCATCAGCATCGGGGTTGTGTAAAAAGGATCCTCCACCCGGCTTTTCAGGAAATAGCTCACATGCCGTATATGTTGCCTTGAAAGAGGAAATCGCGGCATGATGGAATCTTCAGGCTCCTTCCTGGGTTCCCTGATCGCTTCGTAGATCTTTTCCAGACCGAGATAAGACCCTATTGCGCTCAAGTCCGGGCCATAATAGCCTCCCACAGCGGAAGATTCTGTGCGGTGGCAAAGCCCGCAGGGTTTGGCCCCAAACATCTCCCAGCCCCGCCATGCCTTTTCCGCACCCTCCAAGGGTTTCAGCTCATGGCACGTGTAGCAGCTTGCCTGAACATCCTCGCCTTTGAGAATCTTTCTTGCCCCAAGGCCCGGAAGGCCATGGGATAGACGGCCATCCAGCGCCATGCCTTCGCCGAGGTGGCACCCGGTGCAGCCCAGTTTTTCAATGGAATGGGGATGAATAAGGGGGTGCTCGCCGATCTCTTGCGTTTCCCCGATTAAACCAGCCTTCCTCCCGCCCGGATGGCAAGTGGTGCAATGCTCCCGCACGGGTTTTCCGCCCAAATTGAGAGTGATATCGGCAATCATGCCTTCCCTGTGAAGACGCCAGTGTTCCCGGCCGTGAAGAGCCGCGGCCGTGACCGATGCCAGAGCCAGGATCGCACCAAAGCCCAGGAGCCGGTTGATCCACAAGAGAAGTCTATCCGCAATATCCTTCCGCTCCATCGCCTCACCTTCTCAGCGGCCCAGGGTTTTGAAAGGTAAACGGTTCCACAAAGGCTGAAATGTCACGTTTCTCTCTCTTTAACGAATTAACCCTAACACAGGGAATTAATTCGAACAAGGATTGAAGGTTTTATGAAGACGTTATATTAAATGCCTATGCCCTCCAGCTTGATGACCAGCCGCAAGCTGGGGGGCCCCCTCGCGTGCAAGTGGTCGCCAAATAGGAATTGAAAAATCTGTCTGTATTCCCTTACTGGGAAGATCGCTCGATAATCCGCCACGTCAACAACTCAGTCCTGCGTTGTGCCCCATAACCAATGAGCCGTCGCGAGCCGGTCGCAATCAAGTTACTTTGGGACAGAAGGGGAAATACAGGATTCCCCCCATTGCAGGGTCTTGTTATGGATAATATAGCCGTGACATACCCGGAGCACCTAATACCTCAATCAAATGTGTGAGTTTCCGGACTTGCCTGAACCTCTTGATATGATCCGGGAGATACACTTCTATGAAAAATACAGCGGCCAGGGTTTTCTTTCATTTTCTTTTTCCTTTCTTTGTGGCTTGGGGCTTTGCTCACGGATACGCTTCGATCGGGCATGCAGGAGGCCGTGTGCCGGCATTCGGTCCCCAGGAAACCGAGCGCCCTGACATCGAGTGGTTCAGGAAGGAACTGGGGATATCAAGTAAATACACAGAGCACGAAAGCGGTCCGGTGGGACTTTCCTGGGCGCACTTCCTGACGATGGTTTTCCTGATTCTGTCGTTT
>Ga0068714_10004417_pt1 | contig 15789 bp, 12 predicted proteins | sample MTBNYHSulfiMetaG_FD_62988 | JGI IMG/M metagenome (GOLD analysis project Ga0068714, IMG submission 62988) | Enrichment culture microbial communities from rom New York Harbor, USA that are MTBE-degrading - MTBE-NYH (New York Harbor Sulfidogenic)... | ecosystem: Environmental > Aquatic > Marine >...
ACGGCGGAGGTCCACGGAGAGGACTCGTATCCACCGGGGTGGAACGCCTACTGCACCAACTCCCTGGTGGACGTCCCCGGGATCCTCACCAACGATGTGAGCGACGTGGGCACCAGGGGCTCGGGTGAGGTCACTGGGTCCCCCGCCGTGGTGGGCGACCCGTCCCTCTCGGAGGAGGATTTCCGGAACTTTGGCGACCTGACCTGGGAGGACCTGGTGGCCATGGCGGACATCCGGCTGGTCGGCGGGAACATCAACAACACCCACCCGGACAGCACGGCCGCCGGGGTGTGCCTCCGGGGGCAGAGCTATCCCTACAACTGGGGCAATCCCCTGAATCCGGGGGGGGCCTGCGGTGACTGGTTCCCCATCATCCATGTGGACGGCCTGGCCCGGATCCAGTCCGGCGGGGTCGGCCAGGGAATTCTCCTGGTTGAGGAGAACCTGGATCTCCGGGGGAACTTCCTCTTCAACGGGCTGGTGATCGTCCAGGGCAGCTTCGAGACCCAGGGGAGCGGGAACCGGGTGAACGGGGGCGTCCTGGCCAGCAACGCGGACTTCGACGACCAGCTCCTGGTGGGGGGCTCGGTGGTGCAGTACTCCCAGTGCGCCGTGATCCGGGCGGTTCTGAACAACTCGGCCCTCACCAGAATCCGTCCCCTCCAGAGGCGAGGCTGGGTGGACCTCTCGGCCCTCCTGAGCGGGTGAGCGCAGGAGGTGGCGTCCCGGAATCGCTGGTTCCGCCAACCGGCGCTGCGCCCACTGGAGGGGGACTGGTTTTTCAAATTTCTTTCGGAGGACCCGGTGCGGGAAACGGCTGAATGACGCACGAAACATGGGTGTTTCCGCGCGCTTCCCGGCCATGTGCTGGGAATCAAATGTTTACAAATTACCCGATTGTCGGGAGGATCGCGATCCTTCTTGACAAGGCTTGTTTTTCCATGGTACTCTGGTCGCTACATTCCAGGGAATTCTTCTCTCCCCCCTTCCCTCGGTAAATCGACATGGGCCTGTTCGGCAAGAAGAGCTCGATTGGGCTGGACATCGGAAGCGGTTTCGTGAAAATCGTGGAGGTGGACCGGTCCGGTGGCCAGCCGGAGGTGTCCAGGGTGGCCATCCGGCCTCTCCTGCCGGATGCCATCGTGGAGGGGGAGGTCATGGACCCGGGGCTGGTGTCCGACACCATCCGAAGCCTCTTCCAGGACCTGGGGATCAAGAGGAAGGACGTGGTGACGGCCGTGGGGGGCCACGACGTCATCATCAAGAAGATCGAGATGGACCGGATGAAGGAGTCCGACGCCCGGGACGTCATCCGGTGGGAGGCGGAGCAGCACGTGCCGTTCGACATCAAGAGCGTCGAGCTGGACTTCCAGATCCTCAATCCCCACGGGGGGGGCCTGCAGATGGAGGCCCTCCTGGTGGCGGCGAAGAAGGAGCTGGTGGACAACAAGGTGGCCCTCTTGGCGGACGCCGGCCTCTCCCCCTCCATCATCGACGTGGACGCCTTCGCCCTCCACAACGCCTTCGAGCACAACTACCCGGAAGCCATGGAGGGGATCGTGGCCCTGGTGAACGTGGGCCACGACACCACCAACGTGAACCTTCTGGAGGACGGCGTTCCCATCCTCACCCGGGACATCCCCTTCGGCTCCCGGCGGATCCGGGAGAGCCTCCAGCGTGAGCGGGGCCTCACGGCGGAGGAGGCGGAGGACGCCATCCAGGGCCGGGTGGACCTTCCCGACCTCCGCCGCTTCGTGGAGCAGAGCGCCGACGAGGTCGCGGTGGGCGTGGAACGGGCCTCCGCCTTCCTCATGACTCGCCAGTCGGGGGAGGGGATCGGCACGATCTACCTCAGCGGCGGGGGAGCCCGGATTCCCGGGATGCTGGATGCCCTGGCCTCCCGGATGAACGTGGAGACGCGGCAGGTCAACCCCTTCGAGCGCACGCCGGTGCAGCCGGGTGCGGCGGTGAACCTCAACCTGGAGGAGGCTGCGCCCATGCTCCTCCTCCCCCTGGGCCTGGCCCTTCGGGCATAGGCGAGAGGTGAGCGAGCCTTGATCGAGGTCAATCTTCTTCCCAGCGGAAAGAGGCGGGTCTCCCGAGGGCCCAGGCCTTCCTTCAGACTCCCGAGCGTGGGGGGGCTCCCCAGGGACCGGTGGGCCCTCGTATCCTCGGTGGTGGTCCTGGCGGCGGTGGTCCTGGCCGGGTTCCTCTTCTTCGCCACCCGAGGACGCATCGGGGAGCTGACCGTGAACATCCAGGAGGCCGCCAGCGATTCGGCCCGCTACGCGGACCTCATCGAGAAGAACGCGGCGCTCATCGCCCGGCGGGATTCCATCGCCCAGAGGGTGGCCATCATCCAGGAAATCGACGGGGACCGCTACATCTGGCCCCACATCATGGACGAGGTAGCCCGCGCCCTTCCGGACCACCTCTGGCTGACGAACCTCTTCCAGGTATCGCTCCAGGAGGAGCTCAGGTTCCGGATCTTCGGGAGGGCCGGCAACAACACGGCCCTGACCCAGTTCATGGACAACCTGGAGGGCTCCCCGTTCATCCGTAACGTGACCCTCATCTCCACGGAGCAGGTCATCGAGAGGGCTGGAGAGACGAGCCGGGTTGTCCACTCCTTCCAGCTCGAGGCCCTCTTCGAGCGCCCGCCCCTGGAGCTCCTGGAGACCGTGCCCCTTTTCGACGCCCCCCCCTCGGGGCAGTGAGCTGACCGGGTCTAGACATGGCTCTGATACCTGAAGATCCCAGAAAGCGGACGGCCCTGGTGGCGGGAATCCTCGCCGTGGGGCTGTTCTATCTCTTCTGGTCCTACTGGTACACGCCCAGGAAGGCCGAAGAGGAACAGCTGATGTCCCGGCTGGAACAGCTCGAGGCGAACAACCGCCGGGCGCAGCTGGCGGCCGCCCGGGGCGGGGCCGACCTCGAGGCCCGCCTCGCCGTGTACGAGAGGCACGTGGACCAGCTGGAGCAGCTCATCCCCCAGAGCGAAGAGGTGCCCGCTCTCCTCAACGCCATCGCGGCAGAGGCTCGCCGGGCGGGGCTGAACCGGGGCGACATCGCCACCATGCGCCCGGAGCCGGACGAGGCAGGCCCCTTCTACACGAAGCAGAGCTATGCCCTGGAGGTGATCGGGGACTACCACGATGTGGGGCGGTTCCTCACGGCCGTGGCCTCCCTGCCGCGGATCATCACTCCGGTGGGTCTCGAGATCGTGCCCTTCCAGGGCGACCGGAGTGTGCTGGACCCCCAGCTGGAGGAGCCCGTGACCGCTCGCCTCAGGATCCAGACCTACATACTTCCCGCAGGCTCCAACGCTGCTCCCGCACCGGGCGAAGCGGGCGGGGAGGGAGGCTGACCATGCGATTGCGCTCTCGTCGCGCTCGTCTCTTCGGAGGGTTGTTCGGGGGAGTCCTCCTGGCCCTCTCCTCCTCCCCGGCGGGAGCCCAGGAGACGCCGCCACCGCGCCCCCCCTCCTCCCAGCAGCCCGATACCGCCGCTCTGGTCTTCGACCGGGAGGTGTTCGTCTACCCCCGGTACGAGCGCCGCAATCCCTTCGTCCGGCTGATGGCCGGGGACGAATCCGGCCCGCGGTTCGAGGACATCCGGCTCATCGGAGTGATCTTCGCCTCCGATCCCGGGGCCTCGGTGGCTCTCCTGGGTCCCCGGGAGGGGTTGGGTGAGGGCCAGGGTCTCTCACGCACCTACCGGGTGCGCCGCGGAGACACCCTGGGGAACTTTCGTATCGTGGAAATCCAACGTACACGCGTCGTGGTAGTGGTCAGCGACTTCGGCATGACGGAGCAGCGAATCATGGAGCTGCAGCGACCTGGTCAAGGAGGCATCTGATGACCTCGATCCTTTCCCTACTGGCGGGTGTCCTCCTGGGGCTCGGAGGCCCGGTCACGGGGCTGAGCGTGGAGCCGGCCCCGGAGCGGACCGAGGTCGTGATCTCCATGGAGGGGCAGGCCGAGTTCCGGGACTTCACCATGGAGGGGCCCAGCCGCCTGGTGGTGGACCTCCTGGGTGCCCGGCACGCTCTTCCCCTTGAGGATTTCCTGGATATCAACCGGGGAGGGGTGCGGTCCATCCGCACGAGCCAGTACTCCGCCGACATCGTCCGGCTGGTCATCGACCTGGACGCAGTGGTGGGCTACCAGATCCTCCAGGGGAACGGGCAGCTCCGGGTGATCCTGGAGAACGCCGGCGGGAGCTTCGAGCCGTGGAGCGCGGGCGCTGCTCCGGATCCCCTGCCCCCGGCCCAGGCCGCCATCCAGCTTCCGCCCAGCGTCGTCCCGGCCCAGCAGGAGGCCCAGCGGATCACCGTAACCTTCACGAACACCCCCATCGCCGAGGTCCTCTTCGCCTTCGCCGACTTCGCGGACCGCTCCATCGTTCCCGGCGTCCAGGTGGAAGGCCTCGTCTCCGCCGAGATCCGGAACCAGCCTTGGGACGTGGCCCTGGAGGCCATCCTGGCAGCCTACGGCCTGACGGCCCGGGAGATGGAGTCGGGGATCATCCAGGTGGAGAACCTGGAGAGCCTGCGGCAGCGGGAGGTTACTGAGCCCGTGGGCACCCGGGCCTTCACCGTGAACTACGCCACGGCCGCTGAGCTGGAGCCGGCGGTCCAGGCCTTCCTCACCCCCCAGCGCGGCCGGATGGCGGTCAACCCCTCCACCAACACGGTCATCGTCACGGACGTGATCCGGGTGCTGGATGCCGTGGAGTCCCTCATCAGGAGCCTGGACCGGGAGACGGCCCAGGTGTCCATCGCCGCGAAGATCATGTTCATCAACCGGACGAATCTCCGGGACTTCGGCGTGACCTACGACTTGAAGGACTCCGAGGGGAACCAGCTGAACCTCCTGACGCCGGGGGCCGTGGATGCGGATGGGGACGGGGTCATCCAGCTCCCGGAGGAGCAGGTGGACGTGGGGACGGACGTCATCGCCCTGGGGGGCAGCTCCCTGGCGGCCCTGGGGAACGCCAGGGCAAGGCTCCCGAACCCGAGCCTCACCCTGCTCACGAGCCTCATCATCGGGCGCCACACCCTCATCAACTTCATCGAAGCCCTGGAAGCCATGAACCTCAGCCAGATCGAGGCGGAGCCGAGCCTCACGGTCATGGACAACCAGACTGCCCGCATGGGGGTGGGCGAGGAGACGCCCATCCGGGTCCTGGATGCCTCCGCCTCCACGGGAGCCGGCTCCACGGTGATCCCCACCGCCCAGGTGACGACCCGGGAGACCGGCATCATCCTGGAGGTGACGCCCCACGTGACGGCCTCCGGGAAGATCCTCCTGGACCTCCACGCGGAGCGTTCCTCCGCCGTGCCGGCGGAGTCCGACGTGGGCCTGATCTTCCAGCAGCAGTATGCGATCTCCCGGGTGTTGGTGGACGATGGGGAGACGGTGGTCATCGCGGGGCTCACCGTGACCGAAACCAGCGAGGTCCGGTCCGGGATACCCCTCCTCATGGACGTCCCCATCATCGGGCGCCTCTTCCGCATCACCCGGGAATCGACGATCCAACGTGACCTCATGATCCTGGTGACCCCCACCATCGTCCGCGGCACAGGGAACTAGGAAAGGGCAGGGAGGAACCTGATGTCTCAAGGCACCCGCAACCGCCCACGCCTGCGCCCGCTCGCCGCGGGGCTGGCCACCTTGGCGGCCCTCTGGTCCTGCGACGGCCAGAACATGTTCTCTCCCGATGGGGTGGTCTCGGACCTCACGGCTCCGGTGGTCCAGATCACCCAGCCCCGTGAGCCGGCCGCCCGCCCCGTGGGGGATTCCATCCTGGTGGCGGTCCGGGCTACGGACGACACGGGGGTGGATTCCATCCTCCTGGCGGGGGTTTCCTACCGGGGCGACGCCAGCCTGGGGACCGACACAACCGTATCCCGGTACGTGGCGAAGATCCTGCGGTTCCCCAGCCCGGTCCGGGACACCACCGTGAGCCGGTACCTGGTTGCCACGCCGGACAGCACGAGGGAAGTCTCGTTCCTCTACGCCATCGCCTACGACTCCCGGGGGAACCTCTCCGCCGACACGGTCCGGATGACCATCGGAGGACCCCGGGTCAACATCCTGACCCTGGAGGACAACCAGCAGATCCAAGCTGGGCTCAGCCTCAACCTCCGGGTGGAGGCCATGGATCCGGAAGGCATCCTGGATCTCACCATCGAGATCACCGGCGCCTTCGAGAGCCTCGTGCGGATTCCCTTCAATCCTCCGCCTACCTCGGTCCTGGTGGACACCGTGGTGGTGATCCCGGCCGGGATCAAGGGGAAGGCAGAGGTGACGGCCACCGCCAGGAACGGCCTGGCCGTGTCGGGGCAGGACGGCCCCGTTGCCCTGGACATCGTGGACTTCGCCCTGAGCGACGCCGTTCCCCCCACGGTGGCGGTTTCCCAGGTCTCCACGGCGAGGCTGGAGCTGGACGACCCCATCCAGCTGACGATCTCCGGTGCCGACAATGCCCAGGGGAGCGGAATCGCCCGGGCCGGCTACACCATCAGGGCCATCTCTCCCCGCCGCGGGGACACCCTGGTCCGGACGGCCCAGAGGACCTTCAGCCCGCCCCGGACGGGGAACCTGGCGGCTACCTTCGACGTGCTCCCGTTCAACGTGGATCCCCTGAGCCTGCCTGACAGCCTGGTCTTCGAGATCACCGGGTGGGCCTACGACGCCGACGGCAACTGCGCGGCTTCGGTGGAGCCGGGGGTGCCCGCGGCCCTGGCGTGCGCCACCCTCCCCGGCGGCCAGACGGTGGCGGCGAACCGGAGCGGCTTCTCCCTGAACCGGGTGGTAGCCTCCGGGCGGACCATCCAGCTGCCCCAGGGCGGCCGGATCATGGACGCCGCGGTGGACACCCTCCGGAGGAACCTCTTCCTCTCCAACATCGAGAGGAACCGGGTGGAGGTCTTCCGGCTTGGCACCGAGGTCTTCGGCAGCGCCATCGGCGTGGGGTCGGAGCCCTGGGGAATGACCCTGGACCGGTCCGGGGACCGCCTCCTGGTGGCCAACTCCGGCGGGGTCAACTTCTCCGTCGTGGACCTGGACCTGGAGAGGGAGCTGGAGCAGCAGCGGTTCTTCGCTCCCGACGCCGTCATCTTCGACGTAGAGCTCAAGGCGTCGGACTCGGGGCTCCGGTTCCTGGTATACCCGTTCCCCCGTCCCGAGTCCCCCTCCTTCAGCGACCGGCCCCAGTTCGTCGCCCTGGATTCCCTGGGGAACTTCGTCTACTCCACCCGCACCACCTCCGTCGGGGACATCGGGACGGCCCGCAAGGCCTACTTCACGGAAGGGGCCGAGCGGCCCGAGGTTAAGCTCTTCGTGGAGCACGGCGCCAACACGTTGGCCGAGGATTTCTGGGCCGTCGCCCACATCGACAGCATCGGCGTGGGTGTGGACACCGTGGCCGTGGACGGGCAGGGCGGGTTCTTCCTGGCAGCGGGCCTGACCCTCTTCGATCACATCCCCGGATTCCCCGATTCCATCATCCAGGCCACGGCCAGCACCGTAAGCCTGGATCCCGTGGAGAACGCCTGGGCCAGGCTGGTGGCCAAGGGTTCCGACGCCTTCCTGCACGCTGGGGCGAGGTGGAACATCCCGGCCTTCGGCTTCTCCGATACCACCTACGTGGCGGCTTCCGGGGACGGGGGCAGGGTCCTCATCGGTGAGGGCGGCACCACACCCACGGGCCGGGTCATGATGTACCGGGCCAGCCAGCGCGACACCACCTTCCTCTCCTCCACCCTCCGGGTCTGGGACGAGGTCATCAACGCTGCGGACGTGGTGCGGGGCGTGGGCCTCAACTACGACGGCACCCTGGGCGTGGCCCGGGGGAGCAGCGCCTACTTCTTCGACACGGAGCTCCAACTGAGCGGACGGGTGGAGCTTCCCGGCACCGCCGCAGGAGCCGGGGCCGCCCTCCACCCCCTCCACGCGAACCAGAAGACCCTCCAGAACTTCGGGGGAGAGTACCGCCCCGACACGCACCTGGCCTTCGTGGGGACGTCCAACGGGACGGTGGACATCATCGACACCTACAAGTTCACCCGGATCGGGCAGATCACCCTCCGGGACGTCATCGCGGGCCCACTCAGGGCCGTCCTCCCCTTCACGGAGGACAACGCCGGGCTCAGCTGCTCAACGGTGCCTGTGGCGGACCGGTTCGGTAATCCCATCGGGAACGCCGTCCAGCTCTATGGGAACGGCGACTTCACCCAGCCGATTCCGGCCGGCGGCACTTCCGACGACGCCTGTGTGGTGGTGAAGCTCTTCGCCATCACCTCCGCCGATGGCGTGGTTGTGGTACCGGTGCGGAAGAGCGAGGTCCTGAAGTACCATCCGAACCGGTAGCCGTCCGGGACCTCGGGGTCCCCCCGCATGGAGTGGGCCAGGACGCCCCCGGCGAAGCTCGCCGGGGGCGTTTCGCCGAGGTTCACGGTGGAGGGATCGCGGGCCGGCCCATGGGCCACGGTACCTCGGCGTGCTCCCTCCATGGGCACCGGCCCCCTGGACACCGCTGCCGCAAGGCCTATCCTTGAACGTTCCCCCGGGGGGGGAACTCCTTCCCACTTGCGAGCGCCGCCATGAGCTTCAGGGTCCTTTCCATGAGAACCGCCGGGGAGTCCCACGGCCGGGGGCTGGTGGCCCTCCTGGAGGGCATTCCCGCGGGCCTGCCCCTCCGGATGTCCGAGGACGTGGACCCCGAGCTTCGCCGCCGCCAGCAGGGGTACGGGAGGGGGCGGAGGATGAGGATCGAGTCGGATCGTGGCGAGCTCCTCTCGGGCGTACGCCTGGGGGAGACGCTGGGCTCTCCCCTGGCCATGCTCATCCGGAATCGGGACTGGGAGAACTGGAGCAAAGCCATGTCCCCCGAGCCGCCGGACGCGGCGGAGAACCCGAAGGCCCTCAAGCCCCTGTACCGTCCCCGTCCGGGACACGCCGACCTGGTGGGAGTCCTGAAGTACGACCGCAGGGACGCCCGGGACATTCTGGAGCGGGCCAGCGCCCGGGAAACAGCGGCCCGGGTGGCGTGCGGGGCCGTGTGCAAACGCCTCCTCTCGGAGCTGGGCGTGCGCGTGGAGAGCCACGTCCTGAGCATCGGACCGGTGGCGGCGTCCCTCCCGGCCATCCTTCCGGAGGACCTGAACGCCGCCGTGGACGCCTCGCCGGTCAGGACCCTGGATCCCGAGGCTGCCGCGGCCATGATGGAGGCCGTCGACCAAGCGGGAGAGGACGGGGACACCCTGGGCGGAGTGTTTGAGGTGGTGGCCCGGGGCCTCCCCGTGGGTTTGGGCAGCCACGTGTCCTGGGACCGAAAGCTGGACGGACGCCTTGGGCAGGCCCTCCTGTCGATCCCGGCGGTGAAGGGGGCGGAGGTGGGGGACGCCTTCGCGGCAGCCCGCCGGCGTGGATCGGAGGTCCACGACGCCATCGTCCCGGCGCCCGGCAGGTCCCTTGCGGGGGGCGCAGGGCGGGGGTCCAACCGGGCGGGAGGGTTGGAGGGCGGGATCACCACCGGCGAGCCCCTGGTGGTCCGGGGAGCCATGAAGCCCATTTCCACCCTTCGGAAGCCCCTGCCCAGCATCGATCTTCGTGATGGGGGCGAGGCGCGGGGGGCGGTGGAGCGGGGCGACGTGTGCGCGGTGCCGGCGGCGGCCGTGGTGGGGGAGGCCATGGTGGCCCTCGTCCTGGCCGATGCAGTAATGGAGAAGTTCGGGGGGGACTCCCTGGAGGAGCTGATGAGGAACTTCGATTCCTACGTCGAACGCCTGGCCCGCCGGGGGTTCAGGGAGCGATGAGGGCAGGCCCATGACGCCGGGACAGGCGGGCGGGCGTTGACGCCGGTCATGGGCTCCGGCGGGATGTGCGGTCCTCCCTCGGAGGTCCGGCGGGTCCTCCTGGTGGGGTTCATGGGGAGCGGTAAGACCCGGGTGGGCCAGGCCCTGGCGAGGCGGCTCGGATGGTCGTTCAGGGACTTCGACCAGGAGGTCCGGGCTCGGGCGGGGCTTCCCATTCCGGACATCTTTCGTCAGCATGGTGAGGCCGCCTTCCGGGACATGGAGGAGCGGGTGGGTGCGGATCTCCTCCTGGAGGACCGGGTGGTCCTGGCCTCCGGGGGCGGCTGGCCGGCGGCGCTGGGAAGGATGGAGGAGCTGCCCGAGGGGACCCTCTCCGTATGGCTTCGTGTTCTCCCGGAGGAAGCGGTCCGGAGGGCCCGGGAGGAGGGTCCCACGCGGCCCCTCCTGGCCGTCCCGGATCCGGTGGCGCGGGCCCGCCAGATTCTGGCGGAACGGGAGGCCTGCTACGGGAAGGCCCACCTGGCTCTGGACTCCATGGAGGCCGGACCCGAGGAGCTGGCCCGGATCATCGAGCGGTTCGTGAACGAGAGGAGGGCGGAAGGTGTCGAGCCCTCTTCTCCCTGAGGGCGGGGACCGGTACATGCCGTGCCTCCCCGTCCGGCATGACATGGGGGCCTGGAAACGCCGTGCCCCCTTCTCTCCATCGGCGTGAGGGGAATGGCAAAGGGTACGAAGGGAAAGCGCCTGGTCATCGTCGAGTCTCCGGCGAAGGCCCGGACCATCAGCCGGTACCTCGGCAAGGACTACGAGGTGGCTGCGTCCGTGGGCCATGTGAGGGATCTCCCGGCCAAGGAACTGGGGGTGGACGTGGAGCATGGCTTCGAGCCGAAGTACGTCACCATCCGGGGCAAGGGGAAGATCCTCCAGGAGCTGAAGAAGAAGGCCGGGGCCGCCGACGAGGTGATCCTCGCCACCGATCCGGACCGGGAGGGGGAGGCCATCGCCTACCACGTGGCGGAGCAGCTCGGCTACGGGAGCGAGCCGGACCGGTTCCACCGCGTCACCTTCCACGAGATCACCCGGGAGGCTGTCCACCTGGCCCTGGAGCGGCCCGGAAGGCTGGCCATGGAGAAGGTGGAGGCCCAGCAGGCCCGGAGGATCCTGGACCGCCTCGTGGGATACCAGGTTAGCCCTTTCCTCTGGAAGCCCATCCGCCCGGGATTGTCCGCCGGCAGGGTGCAGACGGTGGCCCTCCGCCTCATCTGCGAGCGGGAGGACGAGATCAGGGCCTTCCAGGAGGAGGAGTACTGGTCCATCGTGGCGCTCCTGGAGAAGGACGGGCAGTCCTTCGAAGCCAAGCTTCACCAGATCGACGCCAGGGCCTTCTCCCTCCCGACGGAGGAGGCGGCCGGGCGGGTCCTGACGGACCTGGAAGGTCGCCCCTTCCGGGTCTCCGAGGTGAAGCGCCGGGAGCGCCAGAAGAACCCCTTCCCGCCGTTTACCACCTCCACGCTGCAGCAGGACGCCGCCAAGCGTCTCCGGTTCTCCGCCCGCCGGACCATGACCGTGGCCCAGCGGCTCTACGAGGGGGTGGAGGCGGGCCGCCGCGGATCGGTGGGTCTCATCACCTACATGCGGACGGACTCCACCAGGGTGGCGGCGTCCGCCGTGAACCAGGCCCGGGAGTGGATCGAGGGGAAGCTCGGCAAGCCCTTCCTCGCTTCCTCGCCCCGGCTGTACCAGGGAAAGCAGCAGAAGGGAGCGCAGGAGGCCCACGAGGCCATCCGGCCCACGGACGTGCGACTGCACCCGGACGAAGCCCGCGGGTACCTCGCCAGGGACGAAGCCGAGCTGTACAGGTTGATCTGGCTCCGCTTCGTGGCCAGCCAGATGGCGCCGGCGGTGTACGACACCACCACCGTCGACTTCGACCTGGAGGGCGCGAGCCGCAGCCGGTACCTCTTCCGGGCCACCGGATCGGTGGTGAAATTCCCCGGCTTCACCCGACTCTACCTTGACACCACCGAGACCGGGGACCACCGCCGGCTGGACGACCTGGAGCCCCTCCCGGAGTTGAGGGAGGGCGATATCAGCGCCCTGATCCAGCTCCAGGCCAATCAGCACTTCACCCAGCCCCCGCCCCGGTTCAGCGAGGCGAGCCTCGTCCGGGAGCTGGAAAGGCTGGGCATCGGGAGGCCCTCCACCTACGCCCAGATCGTCTCCACCCTCCAGGAGCGGGCGTACGTGGACGTGGAGAAGACCCGGTTCGTTCCCACGCCCCTGGGGGACACCGTGGCCAAGCTGCTGGTGAAGGTCTTCCCCGACCTCTTCGACGTGGGCTTCACCAGCGAGATGGAGAGGAACCTCGACCGGATCGAAGAGGGCGACGTCCGGTGGCGGGAGCTCCTCCAGGAGTTCTATCCCCCCTTCCAGGCCAGGCTGCAGGCCGGAAAGGCCCGGTCCGGGGAGATCGTCAAGGAGATCCTGGAGGCGGAGGGCGAGGTCTGCGAGGTCTGCGGGAGGCCCATGCAGGTCCGGTGGAACAAGTTCGGCCGCTTCCTCGGGTGCTCGGGCTACCCCGAGTGCCAGAGCACCCGTCCCCTGGACTCGCCGGAAGTCCAGGAGCGAAGCCTGGGCGTGCATCCGGGGTCGGGGCTCCCGGTCCTGGCCCGGGTGGGCCCCTACGGGCCCTACGTCCAGTTGGGGAACGGAAACGGCGGGGAGAAGCCCAAGCGCGTGAGTCTCCCCAAGGGAATGGATCTGGCGGACCTCAGCCCCAGCTACGCCCAGATCCTCCTGGACCTGCCCCGGTCCCTGGGGCAGGATCCCGCCACGGGCCAGGAAGTGACCGTGGGAATCGGCCGGTATGGCCCTTACGTCCAGCGGGCGGGCGTCTACCGCAACCTGACGACGCCTGTCCAGGTGTTCGAGATGGGGCTCAAGGAGGCGCTGGAGCTCCTGGAGACGAAGCAAGGCCGGGAGGTCCTGAAGGATCTCGGCCCGCACCCCGAGAGCGGGGTCCCCCTCAAGGTCCTGGACGGGCGGTACGGACCCTATGTCACCGATGGCGCCGTGAACGCCAGCCTCCCCAAGGGGATGGAGCCCGACGAGCTGGAGATGGAGGAGGCTCTGGAGCTCCTGGCCAAGGCCGCCGCTCGCAAGGGCCGGGGCCGGGGAACCGGACGGAGAGGGGGAGGCGCCAGGGGAGCGGGAGGCTCCCAGGCGAGGGGTGGCACGAAATCCAGGGGGGGGTCCAAGGGCAAAGGGGCGGCGAAGACCGGTGCGACCGGACGGAGAGGCGCGAACAAGAGGGATGCCGGCCAGGGCCCCGCATCGGAGTGATGGACCGTCACCGACCTTGTCCCGGGGGGTGTGATGGCTGATCCCGTGGAGGTCGTGGGAGGGGGGCTGGCGGGGTGTGAGGCCGCGTTCTTCCTGGCCGAAAGGGGGCACGCGGTCCGGCTGGTGGAGATGCGGCCCGTCCGGGCCACGCCCGCCCACCGGACGGACCGGCTGGGGGAGTTGGTCTGCACCAACTCCTTCAAGAGCGAGGACCCCGCCAACGCCCACGGCCAGCTGAAGCGGGAGATGAAGGCCATGGGATCCCTCCTCCTCCGGGTCGCCGGCGAGGCCCGGGTGCCCGCCGGGTCGGCGCTTGCCGTGGACCGGGAGCGCTTCGCGGCGGGGATGACGGAGGCCGTGGCCTCCCACCCCAGGATCCAGGTGGTCCGGGAGGAGCGGGTGGATCTCCCGGAGGGTCCCGCCATCATGGCCACCGGGCCCCTCACCTCCGACGCCCTCTCCGCGTCCATCCAGGCTCGCCTGGGCGATGAAGGGCTCTCCTTCTACGACGCCATCGCCCCCATCGTCCACCGGGATTCCCTGGACGCGACCGTGGTTTTCGAGGCCGGGAGGTTCGGGGAGGACGCGGATTACCTGAACTGCCCCATGGACCAGGGCGAGTACGACGTCTTCCTGGATGCCTTGCTGTCCGCCGACGTCCACCGGGGGCACGACTTCGATGCGGTGCCGTACTTCGAGGGGTGCCTCCCCATCGAGGTCATGGCCTCCCGCGGCCGGGACACCCTGCGATTCGGGCCCATGAAGCCCATCGGGCTGAGGGACCCCCGGACCGGCCGGCGTCCCCACGCGGTGGTCCAGCTCCGGCGGGAGGACCGCCAGGGGCAGATGTGGAACCTGGTGGGCTTCCAGACCCGCCTCCGGGTCCCGGAGCAGGGAAGGGTCTTCCGGATGATCCCCGGGCTCCGGGATGCCGAGTTCCTCCGGTGGGGGTCCATCCACCGGAACAGCTACCTGAATTTCCCAGGGAGGCTTACCGCCTGGGGCTCCCTGCCGGACCGCCGCCATGTCCTCTTCGCCGGGCAGATCACAGGGGTGGAGGGGTACACCGAATCCGCCTCCAGCGGCCTCCTGGCGGCGGTGAACCTTCGGCGGATTCTCCAGGGAAGGGAGCCCTCGTTCCCGCCCCCCACGACCATGCTGGGGGGGCTGGTCCGGTATCTCCAGGAGTCGGATCCCCGGCATTTCCAGCCCATGAACTCCAACTGGGGCCTGGTGGACCCCCTTACGGTGCGGATCCGGGGAAGGGGAGAGAAGAGGGAGGCCCTGGCCCGCCGGGCGCTGGAGGACTTCCAGGCGTGGGTGGAGGGAGAGGGGATCGGGTCATGAAGACGGGGGCGGCCGCACCATGAGGAACGAATCCCCCATGGAGGACTACCTCCGGATGCTGGCCCACGAGCGGCAGCTGTCGCCCCACACTCTGACGGCCTACCGCCGGGACCTGGAGGACCTCCGCGTCTTTCTCACGGACTACCTGGCGACGCCGGATTGGGGTTGGGAGGAGGTGGACCGCTTGGGGCTCCGGAGCTTCATGGGGTGGTGCCTTCGGAGGAAGCTCTCCCGTCGCACCATCGGCAGGAAGCTCTCGGCCGTGCGAGGGTTCTTCCGTTTTCTGCACCTGGAGGACCGGCTTCCGCTCAATCCCGCCCGGGCCGTGAGGGCGCCGAAGACGGAGAAGCGCCTCCCGGGCCATCTCTCCCGCCCGGAGATGAGCGCCCTCTTCGACCTGGCGGAGGTGCGGGCCGCCGAGAATACCCTGGCCGGGACCCGGGACCTTCTGGTCCTGGAGCTTCTCTACGGGAGCGGCCTCCGGCTCTCGGAGCTCCAGGGGGCGAACCTGTCCGATATGGACCTCCGGTCGGCCCAGATGAAGGTCCGGGGAAAGGGACGGAAGGAGCGCATCGTCCCCCTCACCCGCAGCTCCATCCAGGCCCTTCGGCGGTACGAGCCCAGGCGGCACGAGGCGATGGCCCCGTCCGCCAGGCGCGGCGACCACGACGCCCTTCTGCTCAATGCCAGGGGCGGGCGCCTGTCACGGCGCTCCATCCAGAGGCAGGTCCGGGCCCTCCTGGAGAAGGCTGCCGCCCAGCAGGGCCTCAGCGTCCACTCCCTCAGGCATTCCTTCGCCACCCATCTCCTGGACGCGGGAGCCGACCTCATGGCCGTGAAGGAGCTGCTGGGGCACGTCTCCCTCTCCACCACGCAGATCTACACCCACACCTCCAAGGAGCGCCTCAAGGAGGTGTACAGGCGGGCCCACCCCCGGGCGTGAGGAGCCTCGGCCGGAGCTCCCGGTCCTCCGCCGGTCCCGTTACCCTCCCCCTCCGCCGCCCGCCATGGGCGCCTGCGGCGGCCGGACCCCCCGGAGCCCCTTTCATAAGGCGAATCAAGGGTTATTGTTGAGGGATGGGGAGCGGGGAATGGGCCGCAGCCGTCCTCCTCCCGGCGAACCGACAGCGAGGAGATGCCATGAGGAAGCCCGAGGTGCGAGCCACCACCGTCCTGGCGGTCAGAAGGGACGGGCGGATCGCCATCGGCGGTGATGGGCAGGTGACCCTGGGGGACACGGTGGTGAAGGCCACGGCCCAGAAGGTCCGCACGCTGAA
>Ga0068714_10004418_pt1 | contig 15785 bp, 14 predicted proteins | sample MTBNYHSulfiMetaG_FD_62988 | JGI IMG/M metagenome (GOLD analysis project Ga0068714, IMG submission 62988) | Enrichment culture microbial communities from rom New York Harbor, USA that are MTBE-degrading - MTBE-NYH (New York Harbor Sulfidogenic)... | ecosystem: Environmental > Aquatic > Marine >...
GACGCGGAAGGCGGGTTACGCTCCGCTAACCCGCCCTACATTCTGGTGTTTTTCTTTCAAGGAACCAGACTGCAATGTTTGTCACTGAACCCCACTTGCTCATCATAACCCGGATATTTCATGGGCGATGCTCATGAAATATCCGGCTCAGCTCACTGAGGCCCTTTTCTGGGCGATGGAGGCGGCCTTGTCCCTTCTATCATCCACCTTGAGGTCGATGACGATCCTCTTGCCCCCGGCGGCCACGTGGGCGGCGTGGACCTTCTTGACCAGGTCGAAGAGGGCGTCCAGGTCCGGGACCTCGACGGCCGTGGACATGCCCCCGATCTCGTAGTGAAAGCCGGACTCCTTGATGACCCTGATCCCTTCCTTGACGTACCTGGAGAGGCTGGTCCCCTCCATGCCGATGGGGTAGACGGCCAGCTGGGCGATCATTTTTATCCCTCTTTCCCTTCCAGGGACATCATCACGATGTCGGTCAGATCCAAGACCTTGAGGTCCAGCTTCTGGCGCCGGACGCTGGTGAGGATGGTCCTCAGGCACTGCTGGCAGGAGCTTACCACGGCCTCGGCCCCGGTGGCCATGATCTCCTCCACCTTTTTGGCGGCCACGGCCGCGGCCAGGTCCGGATCGACCATCTCCACGTTGCCCCCCCCGCCGCAGCAGTTGGTCAGGGCCCGGTTGGCCGGCAGCTCCTTGAACTCCAGGCCCGGGATGGTGGCCAGGACCCGGCGGGGCTCCTCGTAGACCCCCGAGTTGCGGCCCAGGTCGCAGGGATCGTGGTAGGTGACCTTCATCCTGACCGGGTTGAGCTTGAGCCGATTATCCTTCAGCAGCCCGGCCAGGAGCTGGCTGGAGTGGAGAAGCTCGGCCTTGGAGTCATAGAAATGCTTCCAGGTGTGGAAGCAGGAGGGGCAGGAGAAGACCGCCTTTTTGGCCCCCAGGGCCTCCACCTTGGCCTGGTTGTGGTCCTTGAGGCGGGCCATCTCCTTGGCCATCCCGGCCCCCACCAAGGGGAAGCCGCAGCACCACTCCTCCCCGCCCAGGATGGCGAAGTCCAGCCCGGCCCGGTCCATGATCCGGGCCATCCTGGCCGGGATCCCCTGGGCCAGGGGGAAGAAGGAGGCCACGCAGCCGACGAAGTAGACGTACTCGGCCTTATCCTTCTCAAAGGCGTCCTCCGGGGCGCCGCGGATAAGCTCCCGCCAGTCGCCCCGCTCCTCCTGGTCCTCGCCGGAGATGTTCTGGTACTCGTTGAGGGACTCCAGGAGCCTCTCCAGGACCTGGGGGTGGAGCCCCTCCTCGACCATGCACTCCCTATCGGCGGTGACCGCCTCGGCGGTCTTGATGGCCGGGAAGCAGGCCACGGTGCAGGCCCCGCAGCCCAGGCAGGAGTAAACCGCCTTGGCCAGCTCCGGGGTCAGCTCCAGCCGTCCCTCGATCAAAGCCCGGGTGACGGCGTTGCGGCCCCTGGCGGTGTAGGCCTCGGTCCTCTTGACGGTGTAGGTGGGGCAGTTGGGCAGGCAGAACCCGCAGCGGGTGCACTTGGCCACCTCTTCGTACTGGAGCTTCTTGAGCTTGGCAAGGTTCATGTTTTACAGCCCTCCCACGAACCGGCCGGGATTGAGGATACTCCGGGGGTCGATGTCTTCCTTGAGCCTCTTCATCAGTCCGAAGTCGTTCCTGACCGGACCCCAGGGGTCGAGCTTCTCCCTCAGCTCCGGGGGGCCGGCCTCCACCACCAGAGAGCCCTTCAAGGAGATCGCCTTGGCCCGGAGGGACTCGCCCAGTCCGGCGGCCCGGTCCGAATCCAGCTCCTCGGGGAGGCCCACGGAGGCCAGGCCGCATCCGGGCGAGGCGGACCAGGCGCAGTTCAAGCCGGCCGAGGCCTCCTGGACGTGGGCCAGGAACTCCGGAAAGGCGGCCAGGGGAAAGCCGGCCTTGAGCTTGACCCGGCCGGGGCTCAGCCAACCGTCGGCGTACCCCCGCCAGAAGGCCTTGGCCCCCTCCGCCCCCAGCTTCTCGGTCTCACGGGCGCCGTGGTCCCGGGCCATCCCCTCCAGGTCGGCCACCTCCCGGCCCACCTCCTCCTGGAAGCCGGCCAGGCTTAAACCCACGGCCAGGCCGCCCGCCGTGGGCTGGAGATTGGTGGAAGGGCTCAGGCCCAAGGCCTCGGCGTTGATTATCTCCACGGCCTCGGGCTCCAGCTTGGAGCCCAGGACGGACCGGCAGAAGGAGACGGCCCCGTCCAGGTCGGGGAAGGAAAAGAGCAGGCCCGCCCTCTCCTCCGGAAGGGGCAGGAGGCGGAAGCTCATCTCGGCGATGAGGCCCAGGGAGCCGAAGGAGCCGATCATCAGCTTGGAGACATCGTAGCCGGAGACGTTCTTGACCGTCTTGCCGCCCATGCCCACGATCTCGCCCAAGGGCGTGACGAACCTGACCCCCAGGATCAGGTCCCGGGGGTGGCGGTGCTTGAGCCGCTTGGGCCCGGTGGAGCCGGTGGCGGCGATCCCGCCCAGGGTGGCGGCCTCGGACCGGGGCGGATCCAGGGGCAGGAAGACGCCCTTGTAGTCCCGGCCGGAGCACATGGACTCGGCCCGCTCGGTCAGATCAGAGTCCAGGGGGAAGAAGCAGCGGTTCTCCAGGCCGGCCAGGAGGTCCTGGAGATCGGCCAAAACCACCCCGGCCTGAGCGGTCACGGTCAGGTTGGCCGGGTCCATGTCGATAATCTTGTCCAGGCGGCGGGTGGACAGGACCAGATCCAGCTTCCGGGCCGGAAAGCCGGACCGGAGCTTGGTTCCGCCGCCCCGGATGACCACGGCCCAGCCTTGGGAGCCGGCCAGCTTCAGAACCTCGGCCGCCTGGGCCAGGTCGGCCGGGACGGCCACGGCCCGGGGGGTGAGCCCGTCCACGGCAAAGGCCTCGAGCTCCTCGGGGTCGCCGACCACCCCCCGCCGGCCCAGAATGCCTTCCAGCTGCTTGATACTCATCTCGCCCTCCTTTTAGGCGGCCGCCCCGCCGGGGATCACCTTCCCCGGGTTGAGCCTCTCCAGGGGGTCGAAGGACCTCTTGATCAGGCGGAGGAAGTCGATGTCGGTGGGGGAGAAGACAAAGTCCATTTCTTTAAGCTTCTCCAGGCCGATCCCGTGCTCGCCGCTGATGGTTCCCCCCACCTCCACGCAGATCTTGAGGATCTCCGAGCCGACCTTCATCACCCGGGCCGTCTCCTCCGGATCCCGGACGTCGAAGAGGATCAGGGGATGGAGGTTGCCGTCCCCGGCGTGGAAGACGTTGCCGATTTGAAGATCGTTCTCCCGGCCCAGCTCCATGACCCGCCGGAGGGTCTCGGGCAGCCTGGTCCGGGGCACGGTCCCGTCGCAGACCATGTAGTTGGGCCGGAGCCTGGAGATGGCCCCGAAGGCCCCCTTGCGGCCGGCCCACAGCGCCGCCCGCTGGGCCTCGTCGGCGGCCACCTTGACCTCCCGGACCTGGTTCTCCCCGCAGATCTCCATGATCCGCTGGCTCAGCCTCTCGAAGCCGTCGGCCAGTCCGTCCAGCTCGATGATCAGGAGGGCCTCGGCGTCCCGGGGAAAGCCGGCGGCCATGGAGTCCTCCACCGCCTGGATGACCAGGTTGTCCATCATCTCCAGGGTGGCCGGGATGATCCCCTCGGCGATGATGGCCGAGACGGTGTTGCTGGCGTCCTCGATGGTGTTGAAGATGGCCAGCATGGTCTTGACCGCCTCGGGCTGGGGGATGAGCCGGAGATAGAGCTTGGTGGCGATGGCCAGGGTTCCCTCGGAGCCCACCACCAGGCCGGTCAGATCGAAGCCGGGCTGGTCCGGGGCCGGGCCTCCCAGCTGGACGACCTCGCCGTCGCTTAAGACCGCCTCCAGGCCCAGGACGTGGTTGGTGGTCACCCCGTACTTGAGGCAGTGGGGCCCGCCGGCGTTCTCGCCCACGTTGCCCCCCAGGGTGGAGGTCTTCTGGCTGGCCGGGTCGGGGGCGTACTGGAGCCCCAGCTTGGCCACCCGGGTCTGGAAGTCCAGGGTGATCACCCCCGGCTGGACCACGGCGTAGCGGTTGGCCAGGTCGATCTCCAGGACCTTGTTCATCCGGGAGAAGTGGATCACGATCCCGCCCTTTAAAGGCACCGGCCCGCCGCTCAAGCTGGTGGCCGAGCCCCGGGCCACCACCGGATAGCCGGCCTGGTGGGCCAGCCGGACCACCCGGGAGACCTCCTCGGTGGACTCAGGAATGACCACCGCCTGGGGGCGTCTCTGCTCCAGGAAGGCGTCGTAGCCGTAGAGCATCAGGTCCAGGTCGGAGTGGAGGACGTACTCCTCCCCGACGATGGCCGCCAGCTCACGCTTGAGCTCATTGACATCCATCCATCACCTCCTGCTCTAGGCCCCTCGGCCTAGGCTCTCCAAAAGCCCGGTCAGAGCCGGGACCAAGTCCCGGGCTCCCTCCACCCTTCTCAGGACGCCCTTCCCCCGGCGGGCCAGCTCCAGGGCCAGGTCCTGGTTGCGCCGGCCGATGAGGACCACGTGGAGGCGGCCGAACCGGGCCGCCAGGGGCAGCGGGTCCTGGCCCGCGGTCCGCTCCGCGTCGGAGATCAGAATCGTCTGGAGCCCGGGGACCCGCCGGCCGGAGATCATCCCCAAGCCCTTCTTAAGGGCCGCCTCCAGATCGGTGACCCCGCCCCAGGGCTGGGCCAGGAGACGGTAGGCGGCCATGAGCGGCCTGATTGTCCGGCCGAAGTCGACGAGCACCTCGGGCCGGGCGTGGAAGCCGATCAACCCCAGGCGGCCCGGGGCGGCCTCCCTGGCCAGGACGGCCCCGGCCACGGCCGCCTCCATCCGGCCCCGGCCGGCCATGGAGAGGCTGGTGTCCATCAGGATGAGGAGGCTGAGCTCCTTGGCCGACCTGCTCTCCACCAGGACCTCGGCCCCGCCCCGGGGCAGCCCCGGAACCATCCTCTCCAGGGTGGCCTCCAGGGCCAGGGGCTCGGGCCCGCCGGAGTAGGGAACCGCCGAGGGCCGCCCCCTCCTCCGGCCGGCGGGGCCGAGCCGGGCCAGACGGCGCCTGATCCTGGGGACCGTGACCCGGTGAAAGGCCCGCAACAGAGGGTCGGCCTCCCGGGCCCGGCGCTCCGGGACCTGGTCAGGAGCCATGAAGGCCAGCCCGTTGGCCGGCCGGGCCTGCCCAGGAGGATCCCTCCTCCAGGCCTTCAGCCCGGCATCCCCGGCCCGGGCCGGGTGGGGAGGGGCTTTTTTTTTAACAACTCTGCCACGAAATCCCGGAGATCAAAACCAGATTCGTTCTCCAGGGAGTCCTTGAGCTCCAGCCTGGTGGGCAGGGCCATGGCCGCGGCCTTGGCCAGGGCCTCCCGGCCCTCGAGCCGGGAGGCGATCAGGGAGAGGCTGATGGCCGCCCGGACGCTGGCCCCCCGCTTGACCCGGGGGTGGGTCCGGGTGGACCGGGTAAGGAAGACGGCCTGCTTTATCAGCTCCGCGTCGGCCAGGCCCGTCTCCTGGCCGACGATGGCCTCCTCCTCCTCAAAGGACTGGTAGTCCAGGTTCATCAGCTCGAACCGGTCCCGGAGGGCCTCGCTGATCAGGCTCGTGCCCACGAACTCGACCGGGTTGAGGGTGGCCACCACCTGGAACCCGGCCGCGGCCAGGACCGGCTCCGCCTTGGGAACCTCCAGCCGGCCCTCGTCCAGGGCGGCCAGGAGGACATTCTGGACCCCCTCGGGCATCCGGTTGAGCTCGTTGAGGAAGAGGATGGCTCCCTGGGTCATGGCCCGGTGGAGCGGCCCGGGACGGAAGGATTCGGGCCGGTAGCCCCAGGTCAGCACCGCCGGCGGATCGAACCAGCCGGTCAGCTTGTCCTCGCCGAAGCGCTCGTCGCCGTCGACCCTGATGACGCTTCGCCGGAGGCGGCCGGCCGCCTCCTGGGCCAGTCGGGTCTTGCCCACCCCCACCGGACCCTCGATGAGAAGGTGGCGGCCTGCCTCCAGGGCCGCCAGGAGAAGGGTCAGCTCCTCCCGGCGGCCGATCAAAGGGCCTTTTCCGGACGGCAAAGGGGAACCTCCGGGCTCAAGCCATGTTTTTGATCAGCTCGAAGCGCTCCTCCCAGGCGGCCCGGAGGATGGGCCCCATGTACTCGTCGACGATCCCGGCGTGAAGGGGAACGGGCATGTTCCGGAGCTTCATGTCCAGCTGGGGGTTCTTGGCCGCGGTCAGACAGCGCTCCAGGTGCTCACTCCCCATCCCCGGCACGGCCGAGAGGCAGGTGGGGAAGCCGATGGCCTTGGAGAGGTTGATCATTCCCTGGGCCACGGCCACCCCCAGCTCCCGGCCGCTTAACTTTTCCACGTCGGAATCGATGAAGCCGTACTTCCGGTAGGACCGGCCGACGGTTTTAAGCTTGTCCTCGATGGCCGGGGCGAAGAAGACGGTGTAGTAGGGGTTCATGACCGCGCAGGCCCGACCGTGGGAGAGGACGTCCACCAGGGAGAAGCTGTTGAGATGGGCCCCGGAGGTGCCGCCGATCATGATGGCGTAGCCGCCCAGGTCGGTTCCCAGGCCCAGCTTGTGGCGGGCCTCCCCGTCGCCGGGGTTCTTGGCCACCGCGGTCAGGGCGGGGATGATCAGGTCCAGGGCCACCTCGCAGACCTCCCGGGCCCGGTCCTCCGCCTCCTTGGGGGCGCCGTAGTAGACCTCCAGACAGTGGGCGATGCCGTCAAGGCCGCCGTCCAGGGTCAGGGACATGGGCTGGCTGGCGGTGACCCCGTAGTCGAAGACCGACTTGGGGGGAACGATGGCCTCGTCGACGATGAGCTTCTTCTGGCCGGCCACCGGATCGGTGATGTTGGAGTACTTGGTCAGGTGGGCCCCGGAGCTGGCCGCGGTCATGGAGGCCACCACGGGCATGATGGTCCGGTTGTGCTTCTGGCAGAGCGCCGTCACCTGGCCCACCCCGAAGAAGGGCTCCACCTCGGGGGTGATGTCGCCCAGGGAGGCCAGGGCCGCGGCGCACTTGCAGGCGTCGATGCCCGAGCCGCCGTCCATGACCACCACCGCCTCCGGTTTCTTGTGCATGATGTGGGAGTGGATCCGGTAGACGTCGACGAAGGGGGCGTTGGGCCCGGCGCTGGTGCAAAGCCCCACCACCTCCACCCCGGCCTTCTCCAGGGCCTGGAGGACCTTTGTTTTAAAGGGCTCGAACCAGTCGAAGTTTATCGGCCCCACAAAAAGGGCCTTCTTGGCCAAGGAGGCGGTGAAGGGACCTATCTTGTCCAGGACCCCCACCCCGAAGGCGTAGTTATCCCCCTTGAACTCCTTTAGTATGGCTTCGGCCCTGGCTACGGTATCGGCCATCTTTTCACCTCCAGAAAAAGCTTGTTTCCCTAAAAGGCCCGGCGGCTTTTCCGCCGGGCGGGCGGCCCGGATGGGGGCCGGACGACTGCCTTTCTTCGGACTACACAAACTCCTTGATGGCGTCAATGGAAACGCCCATGGAGCAGTCGGTCTCCTTCTCTAGAACGACCTCGATGAGGTAGGGCGCCCGGGCCTCCCGAGCCCGCTGGAAGGCCGGCTTGAGCCCGGCCGGGTCCTCGACCCGCTCGCCTAAGGCCCCGCAGGCCTCGGCGAACTTGACGAAGTCGAAGCCCCGGCCCTGGTTGGCCCCCTCGTAGGCGATCTCGACCTCGTAGTTCATGTCGTAGACGTACTTCTCGGCCTGGCGGATGAGGCCCAGGTAGGTGTTGTTGAGGACGACGGTGATCAGGGGGACGTTGTACATCACCGCCACGGGCAGCTCCTCCATGCAGAACTGGAAGCCGTAGTCCCCGGTCACCTGGACCACGGTCTTGTCCGGCCGGGCCACCTTGGCCCCGATGGCCGCCGGCAGGTCCCAGCCCAGGGGGCCCGCCCCGCCGCAGTCCAGGTAGTGGCGGGGCTTCCTGATCTCCTGGAGCTGGCCGGACCAGATCTGGTTGAGGCCGATGCAGGTCACGAAGACGGTCTCGTCGTCGAAGAACTCGTTGATCTCCCTGAAGACCCGCTGGGGCTTGATGGGGATCTGGTCGTAGTCGGTCCTCCGGGCCAGCTCCTCCCTGACCTGGGGCACCTTGGCCGCCCAGGGACCGGCGCCGGCGGCCGGGCCGCGGTCCTTGACCTCGGCCAGGATCATCCTTAAACCCTCCTTGGCGTCGGCCACGATGCCCAGCTCCGGCATGATGTTCTTGCCCAGCTGGCCGGGGTCGATGTCGATGTGGATGAACTTGCGCTCCCCCTTGTAGACCTGGATGTTGCCGGTGTGGCGGTCGTTGAACCTGGCTCCCACGGCCAGGACCAGGTCGGACTCCAGGAAGGTCTGGTTGCCGGAGGGGGTGTTGCACTGGATGCCCACCTGGCCGGCCATGAGGGGGTGGTCAAAGGGCATCCCGCCCTTGCCCATGTAGGAGCTGACCACCGGGATCTGGAGGTACTCGGCCAGGGCCTGGAACTCGGCGCAGGCCCCGGCCAGGATCACCCCCCCGCCCAGGAGCATCACCGGCCGCCGGGCCGAGGTCAGGAGGTCAACGGCCTTTTTGACCTGGGCCGGGGAAGGGGCGTAGACGGCCAGGGGCAGGGGCGCGTCGGCCCCGGGGTCGTAGACGATCCGGCCGTTCTGGACGTCCAGGGGCAGGTCGATGAGGACCGGCCCGGGCCGGCCCTCGCGCATGATCTTGAAGGCCTCCCGGAAGACGAAAGGGATCATGGCCGGCTCCTGGACGCAGTAGCTCCTCTTGACCACCGGCTTGACGATCTGGGCGATGTCCACGGCCTGGAAGGCCTCCCGGCCCAGCTGGGCCCGGACGTTCTGGCCGGTCAGGGCCAGGATGGGGATGGAGTCCACCTGGGCGGTGTAGAGCCCGGTGACGAAGTTGGAGGCGCCCGGCCCGGAGGTGGCGGCGCAGACGCCCACGGTCCCCACGGCCCTGGCGTAGCCGTCGGCCATGTGGATCGCCCCTTCCTCGTGGCGGGTGATCAGGTGCTGGATCCGGCCGTGGTTTTTCAGGGACTTGTAGAAGGGGAGGATTCCCGCCCCGGGGATGCCGAAAATGTGCCGGACGCCCTGGTCGTAGAGGATCGACACGGCGGCATCCATGGCGGTCATCATGCTCATCTGGGTTTCCTCCTAAGCTCTGGACCGGAGCGAGCCGGCCCCCCTTAAGCCCCCCTCAGCCGGTCGGAGATCTGGGCCGCCCTGGCCTTGACCTGACGGCCCAGCTCGGCCGTCTTGGCCGAGGTCAGGCGGGAGCTGGGCCCGGAGATGCTCATCCCCCATTTGGCCAGGCCGTCCTGGAGGATGGCCGCGGCCACGCACCGGACCCCCTCCTCCTGCTCCTGGTTGTCCACGGCGTAGCCCCGGCGACGGATGGTCTTCAGCTCCTGGAGGAGGGCCTGCTCGTCGACCAGGGTGTGGGCGGTGTGCTTGGTCCTGTCCACCCGCCGGAGGTAGTCCAGGACCTGGGGCTCCTCCAGGGAGGCCAGATAGGCCTTGCCCACCCCGGAGCAGTAGAGGTCCACCACCGCCCCCACCTGGGTGAACATCCGGAGCAGGGAGCCGGTGTTGGCCACCTGCTCGATGTAGACCGCCCTTAAGTCCTCGAAGACGACCAGGTTGACCGTCTCCCCGCTGGCCTCCATCAGCTCCCGCATGATCGGCTGGGCGATGCCGATGACGTTCCAGCCTCCCTTGACCTGGGAGGCCAGCTCCAGGAACTTGACCGAGAGCCGGTACTCCTTGGTCGCCGGATCCTTGGTCACAAAGCGGTTGTTGCTCAAGACCGCAAGGATCCGGTGGATGGTGGAGGGCGGGTAGCCGGTCTTCTGGGAGAGGGGCCTGACCCCTATGCTGCCGGAGCCGGCCACGGTGTCGATGATCTGGAGGGCCTTGTCGAGTGAGGTCTTGTGTTTCATATGTTGGAATACCAATCAATTATACAGAACAATATCCGGTGAATGGCCCGGAATGTCAAGCCCTTTCCCCCGGCCCCGCCTCCGGTTCGGCGATCCCCGCCAGCGATCCTTTTACTGCCTAAACATCTTATTTTACGGCTGAATTACGCGTAGCCCTAAATTCCTTGATTCCCGATCCCCGGCCGGCCAACCCCCCGGCGGCCGGGAGGGCCCCCCCTTCAGGACTTGAGCTTGATCTCCGGGTTGGCCTTCCTAAGGACCGCCAGGAGGCCTTGCAGGGCTTGGTCCTGGACCCGGCAGAAGATGTAGACCTTCTCCCTTTCCAGCTTGAGCCTGATGAATCCCAGGGGCAGCTTGGGCGCCTCGATGGCCTGGATCTGGGAGGCCTCCAAACGGATGGTTCTCCGGAAGCTGACCAGCTCCGCCGGGCCGTTCCCCTGGACCCTGAGCCGGTAGACGATCCCCAGGGAGAAGTACCAGGTGTAGGCCAGGACAAAGGCGATCATCAGGAGCTGGCCCAGGGCCCAGCCCGAGGCCGCGGCCTTGGAGCCGATGAGGATGATGCAGACGGCGGCCCAGGCCACCAGGAGGAGGTAGAAGATCCAGAGGTAGAGGGCCGGGGCCCGGTACTCGCGGCTGTCCCCGGAGTCGATGGTTTCCGCCCCGGGAGCCTGGCCCTGCTGGCTCAAAGCTTTCCCCCGCCGCCGGCCCTTCATTCCTTCGGCCGGGCTGCCGGGCCGAGGAGGGCTCCCCGGGCGGCCTGGTCCCGACCGGGAGCCTCCTGCCCCCGCCGCCCTGGATCCGACAAGCACGCTCGCCCCCCTAAGATGATCTTAAGCAATAAAAGCCCCTGGGCCTTGGCCCCCGACCCGAAGCCCCTTCGGGTCGGTCCCTTCAGGATTCCCTCAAGACCGGCCCGGCCGGACCTGAGCCGGGTCTAATAAAGCAGGCTCGGCAGCCAGAGGATGATCTCGGGAAAGACCATGACCAGGACCACCCCGATGATCTGGAGCCCGATAAACGGGGCCGACGACTTCCAGATGTCGGTCGTCTTGATCTCCGGCGGGGCCACCCCCTTGAGATAGAAGAGGGCGTAGCCGAAGGGCGGAGAAAGAAAGGAGACCTGGAGGTTGACGGCGAAGAGGACCCCGAACCAGATCGGATCGAACCCCATCTGGCGGATGATCGGCCCGAAGATGGGGACGCAGAGCATGATGATCCCCACCCAGTCGATGAAGCAGCCCAGGAAGATGAGCATGAGCTGCATGACGATGATGATTCCCCAGTTGCTTAAGCCCGAGCCCAGGAGGGTCTCGGAGACGAACCTGCCGCCGCCGACCATGACGTAAAGGCCGACGAAGATGTTGGCCCCGAAGATGGTCCACATGACCATGGCCGTGGACTTCAAGGTGTTCTCCGCCGCCTCCACCAACCCCTTCCACTTGAGCTTCCGCTGGAGGCCGGTCAGGACGATGGCTCCGGCGGCCCCAACCCCGGCCGCCTCGGTGGGGGCGGCGATGCCGGTGAAGATGGTCCCCAGGACCAGGAAGATGAGGATCCCGGGGGCGATGACCTTGGCCAGGAGCCGGAACCGGACCCGCAGCGGCAGCCGCTCCTCCTTGGGAACGGGCGGCCCCAGCTTGGGGCTGATGTTGCACCTGATGGTGACGTAGGCGGTGAACAGGCTGGCCAGGAGGAGCCCCGGCAGGATGGCCCCGGCGTAAAGCCGGCCGATGGAGCTGTTGTCCACCAGGCCGTAGATGATGAGCATGACGCTGGGGGGGATGAGGATGCCCAGGGTCCCTCCGGCCAGGATGGAGCCGCAAGCGATGTACTTGTCGTACTGGCGCTTGAGCATCTGGGGCAGGGCGATGACCCCCATGGTCACCTCGCTGGCCCCGATGACCCCGACCATGGCCGCCAGAAGGGTGCAGGCGATGACCGTGGCCGAGGCGACCCCGCCCTTGAGGGCCCCCATCCACTGGTAGACCAGCTCGTAGAGCTCCTCGATGATGCCCGACTTTTCCAGGACGCAGGCCATGAAGATGAAGAGGGGGATGGCCGCCAGGAGGTACTGGACCATCAGGCCGAAGATCCGGGTGGAGACCAGGTTGACCGCCTCCGGGCTCTGGAGGATGGCGGTGAAGATGACCCCCACCGAGCCGCAGGCAAAGGCCACGGGCAGGCCCAGTCCCAGGAGGAAGAACAATGAACCGAACATCAGGATGGTGATCCATTCAATGCTCATGCCATCTCCCTCCCGGTAACGGCGATGTGGATGTCTCTGATGAGCCAGACTATCCCCTGGAGGAGGAGCATGAAGGCTCCCAAGGGCATCATGAACTTGACCGGGTAGAAGGCCGGGGCCCAGTCGGTCAGGGACAGCTCGCCGGGGAGGGTGATGCCGAAGAGGGTCCCCCCGCCGTGCATGGTCTGGGAGCTCCAGTAGAAGGTCCAGCAGGTGTAGAGGAGGACAAAGGTGAAGAGGAAGAAGAAGATGGCCGTGAAAAGATCCAGAAAGGCCCTGGTTCTGAGCTTCCGGGTGGAGTAGAAGACGTCCACCCGAACGTGGGCCCGGTGGTAATGGGCGTAGCCCGCGGCCATGAAGTACTGGATCCCGAACAGGAGGGTCATGAACTCATGGCCCCAGTTGGTGGGGCGCTGGAAAACATAGCGCATGACCACCTCGAAGGTGATGACCAGGACGGCCAGGAGGGTGATCCCGACGTTTATCTTCCCCAGGAAGACATTGGTCTTGTCCACGGCCAGCATGAACTTCTTGAGTTTTTCCATGACCCTTCCTTACCAGAGGGGGGAATCCGGCCGGCGGCGGGTCAGAACCGCAAGTCTGGCCCGCCGCCCGGGTTCGTCGCCTGGACCGGGATGGACGGGGCGGGGTCGGCCGCCCCGTCCAAGGAGTCTGAGCCTAGAACTCCAGCTTCTTGCCGTCCAGATCGACCATCTCGGCGTCGGTGATGTAGCCCATCTTGACCGACTTCATGAACTCCAACTGGGACTTGAAGGCCTTCATGGCCAGGGGCGATTTCTTGGCCCACTTGACCCACATGGCCGGAGCGAAGCGCCGGAACTTGGCGATATCCTCATCCTTGAGGCGGATGACCTCGACCCCCTGCTCCTTCTGGAGCTTCTCAAAGGCGACGATGTCGGCGGCGATGATGGACGAGTACTGGTCGTAGGAGTGCTTGGCCACGGCCGCCTCGATGAGGTTCTGCATCCAGGGGGCCAGCCCCTGCCAGGTCTTGAGGTTGATGTTGACGCTCATCAGGTCCACCGGCTGGTGGAGGCAGGGGGTGGAGGGCGGACCCATGATGATGAACTTGGCGATCTCGCCGAAGCCCAGGTTGTAGTTGATGGCCGCGCCCACATAGTCGGCCCCGTCGATGACCCCCTTCTCCAGGGCCGGATAGACCTCGCCGCCGGGCAGGAGAACCGTGGAGACGCCGGCGGCCCGATAGATGTCGGCGATGATCCCGCCGGGGTAGCGGATCTTCTTGCCCTTGAAGTCCTCGAAGGTCCGGATGGGGACCTTGGAGTGGATCAGGTTGTCATCATGCTGGATGGGGCCGATGTAGTACATGTTGTGGCCGCCGTAGGCCTCCCGGGCGATCTCCTTGCCTCCCAGGGCGTTGTACCAGGTCTCCCACTGGTCCGGCCGGTCCATGGCAAAGGGGTAGGAGGAGAGGAAGGTGGCCACCGGGATCTTGCCCGGCCAGTAGACATCGAAGCAGTGCATGGCGTCGAAAACGCCGGCCTTGACCGCGTCGAACATCTCGAAGGTGCCGACGATGGCTCCGGCCGGGAAGCCTTCGAAGATGACCTTGCCGTCGGAGACCTCCCCCACGTTCTTGCAGAACTCCTGGAACTTGACGTAGCCCAGGGTGCCGGCGTCCCAGGCGGTCTGGATCTTGATCTTGACCGCATCGGCCGCGGAGGCCCGCATCACCCCGGGGAAGCCCAGGGCCCCGGCCGCGGCGCCGGCCACGGCCGCGCCCTTGAGAAAGCTGCGCCTGCTGGTTTGGGTCTCGATCTTCTTGGCCTTTTTCTCGTTCACGCTCATTTTTCCTCCCTTACCCCAGAAAAGAAGAAATCAATCATTGGGGAATGTATTTTCGAACCCCTTGATGGATCCGTAGATTACAAACCCAATGATCGCCCCCACGATGCCCGCACAGACAAACAAGGTAATATTGGGCCAAAGGACAAACATGGCAGCCAGCCCTCCCTTATTTTGCGGAAGCAGTTCAGCAACGGTTCCCTTCCCCGGCCTGGTCGCCGGCCGGAAGCCTATTGAGGAACGACTTCCGTCCCGCTCGGGGGTTGACCCTGGAAACCGCTGACTTGACCCTGGCAGACGGGCGGCCCGGAGCTTCTGTCCGGCCGGCCCCGTTGTTCCATATGGTGCAACTGGTGTCTGCTTAGCTGAACATCGTAATTCAGGCCGAAACGGCCTGTCAAGCCTTTTGGACCCGGGCCCGGGCCGGATGCTACCTAATGATGGTAGCTGTGATACGATCAGAGACCATGCCCGAAGGGCTTGGAAGGCCGGGCCCGGGCGGCCGTAACCCTCCCCCTCCTCTCCGGTCGAAAGGTCCTGACGGCCGATCGGGCGGAGGTCCGGCCGGCGGATCGGACCAGCCCGGGCCTTCAGCCCATGAAGCGGGGGACGACGTAAGGTCCTTCCGGAACCACGGCCACTTTTTTCGAGCCGCACTCCCTGACCCACTCCCTGACGGCCGCCTCCAGGGAGCCGATCACCTCGACCCCGGTGAGGGCCCTCTCCTCCGGGGTCAGAGCCTCGGTGAAGAGCCTGATCTTTCCGATCCGCATGGGCTTGAGCTGCATCTCGGTCTGCCACTCGTCTATGGCGGCGTGTTTTTTGGGCAGGATATCGGCTAAAAATCCAGCCGGGCCCAGATCCAGGAGGCGTTTTTGGGACTGGACATAGTCGGCCGAGCCCATCCCCTCGGAGCAGGCCGAGGCGATGAACAGGCAGCCGCCCGGCTCCAGGATCTCCATGGCCCCGACCATGCCCTTGACCGTCTGGTAGTAGGTCGAGTCCAGGGGGTAGCCGGCCGAGGTGGTGACCACCGTGGGGAACCTCTCCGGAACCCGGATCACGGCGTAGCGGTCCATGAACTCCACCGCCTTCAGATGGCTGGCCTCCAGCTCGCCGAAGTTGACGAAGCACATCCGGCGCTCCTCGTCGATAACCGTGTTGACCGCGTAGATCGGCTTGAGCCGGCGGACGATCTCCAACTGCTCCAGGTGGAGGGGGTTATTCTCCAGGACGCAGTTGGCCGAGCTGGGGTGCTCGAAGAACTCGGCGGTGTGGATGCTGGTGATGGTCTCCTCGTGGCAGACCCCGGGAACGATGACCTTCCGGCCGCCGGAGTATCCGGCCATGAAATGGGGCTCCACCAGCCCGGTCACGATCTTGAGGTCGGCCTCCACGAACCGGCGGTCCAGCTTGATCACGGTCCCCCTGGCCGTCCGGCCCAGGTCCAGGTGGTCCTGGTCGCGGCGGGCGAAGTGGTTGACCACCTCCACGGCCTTCAGGACCCACTCGTCGCCGATAAGCTCTTTCAGCTCCTCGCCCTGGTTGGGCCGGTGGAGCCCGGTGGCCACCAGGATCTTGATCCGGTCGGCCCTGAGCCCGGCCGCCAGAAGCTCCCTGATCAGGGCGGGCAGGATCTTGCCGTTGGGCACCGGCCGGGTGATGTCGCAGACCAGGATGCAGGCGCTTTCCCGACCCCGGGCCGCCTGGGCCAGGCTGTCCGGGCCCACGGG
>Ga0068714_10004419_pt1 | contig 15782 bp, 11 predicted proteins | sample MTBNYHSulfiMetaG_FD_62988 | JGI IMG/M metagenome (GOLD analysis project Ga0068714, IMG submission 62988) | Enrichment culture microbial communities from rom New York Harbor, USA that are MTBE-degrading - MTBE-NYH (New York Harbor Sulfidogenic)... | ecosystem: Environmental > Aquatic > Marine >...
GCTTCAAGGGCCGGGATATCACCCGGACCCCCACCGACCGGATCGTGGCCCTGGGGGTGGCCATCGTCCCCGAGGGCCGGGGGATCGTGGCCCAGATGACCGTCCTGGAGAACCTGGAGCTGGGGGCCTTTCACCGCCGGGACGGGATCGAGACCGACCTGGAAAAGATCTTCCAGTGGTTTCCGGTCCTGGCCGAGAGAAGGACCCGGCAGGCCGGGACCCTCTCCGGGGGCCAGCAGCAGATGCTGGCCCTGGGCCGGGCGATGATGGCCCGGCCGGACCTGATCCTCATGGACGAGCCTTCCCTGGGCCTGGCCCCCATCGTGGTCAACGCCCTTTTTGAGAACATCGCCAAGCTCAACCAGCAGGGCCAGACCATCCTCCTGGTGGAGCAGAACGCCCGCAAGGCCCTCCAGCTGGCCCACCGGGGCTACGTCTTCGACCGGGGGCGGGTGGTCCTGACCGGCTCCGGTCAGGAGCTCATCGGCAACGAGGAGGTCCGCCGGGCCTACCTCGGCGGCTGAGGAAATCCCAAGTTGCTCTTGACCTGCAACTTGGGATAGCGCGTCCACGTGGACGCGCCGAGCTCGTAAGAGCTCGTGAGGCCGGCAAACCCACGCGTTTGCCGGCCGTGGGCAATCAAAGCTATTTGAATGCTTTGATTGCAGAAACTATAGAAGAGATCCGCTCCGCCACCGCCTGGAGAAGGGACAGGGGCATGGAAGCTTTTATCGCCTACCTGGAGGCCGGGATCGTCTCCGGCTCCATCTACGCCCTCATCGGGATCGGGATGAACCTCCTCCTGGTGGTCTCCAACGTGGTCCAGTTCGCCTACGGCGAGATCGTGGTCCTGTCCATGTACGCCTGCTGGTTCGCCCATAAGGCCAGCGGCAGCTTCTCCCTGGCCTTTCTGACCGCGGTGGTCTGCGCCTCCCTCCTGACCCTCCTGGTGGAGCCCCTCCTGCGGGGGCTGAGGGAGAGGAAGCTGCTGACCGAGACCCTGGTCATGACCATCGCCGTGGGCCTGATCCTGACTGACCTGATGGCCGTCTTTCTCAACTCCGGCCTGCCCATCGCCTTCCCCGGAAATCTGGTCGGTGGGGGCTGGGACGCCACCTTCGGCCTGATCAGGATCACCGCGGCCGACATCTACGTGGTGGCCGCCTCGGTGGGGCTGATGATGGGGCTGGTCTGGTTCCTCCTGAAGACCAGGTCGGGCAAGGCCCTGAGGGCCATCGCCCACAACATCCAGGCCGCCCGGCTGCTGGGCATCCCCCTGGGGAAGGGGACCGTTCTGGCCTTTCTCCTGGCCGGGCTGATGTCCGGGGTGACCTCCCTCCTCTTCATCCTGACCATGGGCGTGGCCACCCCCGAGCTGGGGGAGCACGTGACCTTCAAGGGCATGGCGGTGATGATGATGGGCGGGATGGGCAGCCTCAAGGGGGCCGTGGCCGGTGGCTTCCTCCTGGGCCTCATCGAGTGCCTGGTCCGGGGCTACTTCATCGGCGACTGGGTGGACGCCATCGCCATGGGGGCGATGATGATCATCATCATCGTCAAGCCCGACGGCATGTTCGGCACCGCCCGGGCCCACGGTTGAGGTAGACCAGGCCATGCTCTCCCTCTACGCCGAGAACCTCCTCCTGACCGTGGGCGTCTTCATCATCCTGGCCTGGGCCTGCTACCTGCCCCTCTTGGGCGGCCAGCTCTTCAACGGCCCCATCTACTGCGCCGCCCTGGCCGGCTACTTCGCCGCCTACACCACCAAGACCCTGGGCTGGCCGGTGCCCCTGGGCTTTTTCGGCGGGATCGCCTTCGCCGGGCTGGTCAGCTACGGGCTGGCCTTCTTTCTGGCCCCTCTGACCATGTTCCAGATGTCGGTGGTGACCATCGCCCTGATCTTCATCTTCCAGACCACCTTCCGCAACCTGGAGTTTCTGGGCGGGGTGACCGGAATGTCGGGCATCCCCAGCCTGGACCATCTTCTCCCGATCACCCTCCTGGCTGTCTTGGTCTTTCTGGTTCTCCTCTCCAGGCTCTACAAGTCCCGCTGGGGACGGGCGTTAGAGGCGGTGGAGGTGGACCGCGAGGTGTCCGCGGCCATGGGGGTGGACGTCAACAAGATGTCCCAGGTTCTCCAGACCGTCTCCGGGGCCATGGGCGGCCTGGCCGGGGTCATCTACGCCTTCAACCTGGGGACCATCCATCCCGACGTGTTCGGGTTCGGCCAGCTCCTCTACTGCTTCACCATCGTCTTTGTGGGGGGCCGCTTCACTCCCTATGGGCCGCTCCTGATGGCCCCGGTGCTGTGGCTCATCCCCGAGTTCTTTCCCTCGGCCATCGCCGAGTTCCGGAACATCTTTTTCGGGGCGATCATCATCGTCTCCCTTTTGACCATGCCCAAGGGGGTGATCACCAAAAGGGTGGTCGCCCGGGTGGAAAACCGGCTCAAGGGGCTCGCCGGCCGGCGGGCTTGAACACTTTCACCGTTTCCGGAGGGGAGGCAGCCATGAAGTTCAAAGCGTTGTTAACGGCCGTTTTACTGGCCCTGGTCCTGATCCCCGGCCCAGCCGCGGCCGTCGACCAGTGGGAGGTCCCCTTTCTCAACTCCTGGACCGGGGTGGCGGCCGGCTACGGCAAGCTCTGCGACTTCTTCCAGAAGTACGCCGTGGAGGAGATCAACGCCGCCGGGGGGATCGCCGGCAAACCGCTGGTCGTCCAGGACTGCGACACGGCCATGGACCCCACCCGGGCCGCTTCCTGCATGAAGAAGGCGGTGGAGAGCTCCCTGGTGGTCATCGGGCCCATGACCAGCCTATCCACCCAGGTCTGCGCCCCCATCGCCGCCAAGGCCGGGGTGATGACCCTGCCCGTGGCCGGCGGCTACGAGACCATCAAGGACTCCCGGCCCTGGGCGGTGGTCCTGATGATCCCCAACCAGAGGCGGGCCCAGTTCACCATGAACACCTGGCTGGACCAGAACCCCAACGTCAAGTCGGTGGTCATGCTCGGCTTCCCCAAGGTGGCCCAGTGGACCAAGCTGGGCGATCTCCAGAAGGAGGCCCTGGAGAAGAGGGGGGTCAAGGTCCTGGAGAACATCGACGTCCAGTCCGGGGCGGTGGACGTCTCCTCGGTGGTCGTTCGGGCCATGAAGTCCAAGCCCGACGGGATCGTCACCCGCCTCATGATCCCGGACACGGTCCGGATCATCTCCGAGCTGACCAAACGGGGCTGGAAGGACAAAGGGGCCATCTTCAACCACTCCTCGGCCGACTCGCCGGAGCTCTACTCCATGTCCGCCGAGGCGGGCAACGTCCTGGAGGGGACCTACATCGGCTCCTGGGGGCCGGGCCAGGACTCGGAGGCCTACCGCAACCTCCTGGCCGCCTTCAAGAAGATCAAGGGCCAGGAGAACGCCACCGGCCTGATGTGGGGCGACCTGTTCTATGTGGCCACCTGGATGGTCAAGGCGGCCATCGAGGGGACCGGGGTGACCGGCGACCCGGCCAAGCTCCAGGAGGAGCGGGTCAAGATCCGGGACTACATCAACTCCATGAAAAACTTCGACTCCAGGGTCCGGGGGCCCATCGACGCCAGGCCCGACGGGACCTTCACCGTGCCCATCTTCCTGGCCAGGATCGAGAACAACAAGCCGGTCATCGTCGCCTCCTCCAAGGACTTCAAGGAATAGGGGGCTAACGATTAAGATCTCTTTCCCAGGGGCTTCGGCCGGGTCTTCCCGACCGGGCTGATCCGGCCGGGCCCCTTCCAGCCATAAGGAGTAAGAGGTGGCAAACGATTTCACGGTAATCAAGGGCGGGAGGCTGATAGACGGCACCGGGGCCGGTCCCATCCCCGACTCGGTCCTGGTCATCAAGGGCGACTCCATCCAGGCCGTGGGCCGGGCCGGGAAGGTGGAGGAGCCGGCCGGGGCGAAGGTCATCCAGGCCGCGGGCAAAACGGTCATGCCCGGCCTGATCGAGGGCCACGTCCACCTGGCCGGGCTGGTCTCCATGAGCCAGCTCACCTGGCTCTTGGACGACCCCGTCACCCGGGGGATGCGCTCGGTCATCGACGCCTGGAAGCTCATCGACGCCGGGTTCACCACCGTCCGCTGCTGCGGCGGGGCCATCGCCCTCTACCTCAAGAAGGTGGTCAACGAGGGCGGCTGCATCGGCCCCCGCCTGGTGGCGGCCGGCCAGGCCATCACCCAGACCGGCGGCCACGCCGATATCCTCCACTCCGCCCCGGTGGAGTGGAACGACCGGATGAGGCTGGGCCGGATCGCCGACGGGGTCAGCGAGGTCCGCAAGGCCTGCCGGGAGCAGATCCGGGCCGGGGCCGACTTCATCAAGATCATGACCACCGGCGGGGTCATGTCCGAGACCGACAAGTCCTCCTCCTCCCAGTTCAGCCTGGAGGAGATCCGGGCCGCGGTGGAGGAGGCGGAGCACGTGGGGCTGATGACCGCCACCCACGCCCAGGGAACCAGGGGCATCAAGAGCGCCCTCATCGGCGGGGTCAACGTCATCGAGCACGCCATGTACCTGGACGAGGAGTGCCTGGAGCTCCTCCAGGAGCCGGACCGGTACGTCGTCCCCACCCTGGCCATCGTCCAGGCCATCATCGACAAGGGCCCCCTGGTGGGGGTCCTGGAGTCCTCCCTCAACAAGGCCCGCCTGGCCCGGGAGGCCCACCTGGACTCCATCCGCCGGGCCCTGGAGGCCGGGGTGATCTGCGGCCTGGGGACCGACTACCTCTCCGATCCCATGTCCCCCATGGGGGCCAACGCGGTGGAGCTGGAGCTCTACGTCAAGCTCCTGGGCCTGAGCCCCCTGGAGACCATCGTCTGCGCCACCCGGAACAACGCCCGGGTGGCCGGCCTGGCCGACAAGCTGGGGACCCTGGAGCCGGGCAAGTGGGCCGACCTCCTGGTGGTCAAGGGCGACCCCCTGGAGGACATCACCCTCCTCAAGGACCGGGCCAACATCGAGCTGGTCTTCAAGGGCGGCCGGCAGGTCCCCCGGCTGGAGCCGACCTGGCTGAGAACCGGCAAGATGCCCTGAGCCCGGGTTAAACCTGATCCCCGCGGGACCCGCCGGCCCGGCCGCCCTACCCCCGGGCCGGTCCGGCGGGTCTCTTCTCCGCTCCGGGCGCGGCTTGACTTTGACCCGCCTTTCCGGTTAGCTTTCTTGTTTCACCGTCGGGGATCGCCGGCCCGGCCGAGCCGACCTCGGCCGCTTTTTAAAGGGTCCCAGACATCAGGCCAAGCGCGACTTGAAGCCCTCCCTTGGAGGGCCGGCAAAGCTGCAACCCCTAGCCGGCCGGAAACGGCCCCCGGGCTTTTTATCCACCTTCCGCGGAGAGAAGAAGATGGCCCAATGGAATGATCGGCGGCGGCTCCTGGATCACGTCCACTCCGACCTTTACCGGCCGGCCCTGCAGGAGACCGAGGAACCCAACCTGATGCGCTCCGTCTTCCCCTACCACCAGGTTCCGGCCATCGACTTCGACCACAGCTTCATCATCCCCGAGCCCCCGGCCCGGATCCTCATCAGCGACACCACCTTCCGCGACGGCCAGCAGGCCCGGCCGCCCTACAAGGCCAAGCAGATCGGGCAGATCTACGGCCTCCTCTCCCGCCTTTCCGGCCCCCGGGGGATAATCCGCCAGTCCGAGTTCTTTCTTTACTCGGACAAGGACCGCCGGGCGGTGGACTTCTGCCGGGAGCAGGACCGCCGCTTCCCGGAGATAACCGGCTGGATCAGGGCCGAGGCCAAGGACATCAGGCTGGTCAAGGAGATGGAGATCACCGAGACCGGGATCCTGACCTCGGTCTCCGACTACCACATCTACCTCAAGCTGGGCCTGGACCGCAAAAAGGCCCTGGACAAGTACTTGAGTATCGTCAAGGAGGCCTTGTCGGCCGGGATCACCCCCCGCTGCCACTTCGAGGACGCCACCAGGTCCGATATCTTCGGCTTCACCGTGCCCTTGGCCGTGGAGCTGATGAAGCTCCGCCAGGAGTCCAACATCGACGTCAAGATCCGGATCTGCGACACCATGGGCTACGGGGTCACCTACCCCGGGGCGGCCCTGCCCCGCTCGGTTCCCAAGCTGGTCCGGGCCCTGATCAACGAGGCCGGGGTGCCCGGCCATCTCCTGGAGTGGCACGGCCACAACGACTTCCACAAGGTCCTGATCAACGCCTCCACGGCCTGGCTCTACGGCTGCGGGGTAGTCAACGCCACCCTCTTCGGCTTCGGGGAGCGGACCGGCAACGCCCCCCTGGAGGGGATGATCATGGAGTACATCGGCCTCACCGGAACCGCCTCGGGGATGGACACCACGGTCATCACCGACCTGGCCCGCTACTTCGAGCGGGAGCTGGGCTACCACATTCCGGGCAACTACCCCTTCGTGGGGGCCGACTTCAACGCCACCGCGGCCGGGGTCCACGCCGACGGACTGGTCAAGAACGAGGAGATCTACAACATCTTCGACACCGCCAAGATCCTCAACCGGCCCATCTCCATCATCATCACCGACAAGTCCGGGGCGGCCGGGGTGGCCTACTGGGTCAACAGCCGGCTGGGCCTGAGCGGAGAGACCAGGATCGACAAACGCCACCCGGGGATCGTCAAGATCCACAAAAGGGTCCTCTCCGAGTACGAGTCCGGCCGGACCACCTCCATCTCGGCCGAGGAGATGGAGCTCTGGGCCCGCAAGTACCTCCCCGACTACTTCGAGTCCCAGTTCGACGTCCTCAAGAAGAGGGCCGGGGAGATGGCCACCCACCTGGTGGAGGAGCTGATCGAGGACCAGACCATCAGGTCCCTGGACTCCGAGCAGCTCACGGCCAAGCTGAAGGGGCTCCTGGGCGACAACCCCTTCATCCAGTTCGCCTACGTGGCCAACGGGGTCGGCAGCCAGCTCCTGGGCTGGGCGGTCAAGGTCGCCGACCAGGCCAGCTTCCAGGGGTTGAGCCAGGAGAACGACTTCACCGACCGGTCCTGGTTCCAGCAGCCCCTGGCCGACGGCCGGGTCCACGTCTCCGATTTCTACACCTCCCGCTACACCAACCGCCTCTGCATCACCGTCTCCGGGCCCATCAGGGACGACGAGGACGAGATTACCGCCATCCTGGGGATAGACATCCAGTTCGAGGATCTGGTCCGGATGGAGAAGGACGAGGCGGGACTATAATTGAGTTTTCGCAGCCAAAGCCAACGAATGGCTTTGACTGCGGACGGCCGGCAAAAGCGTGGTTTTGCCGGCCTTACGAGCTCTGACGAGCTCGGCGCGCCCCGTGGGCGCGCATCCCAAGTTGCGGTTAAGATGCAACTTGGGATTATCCCAAACTGAGGCTGAGGGATCACCTGAGAACCGAGCGACGAGGATGGATCATGGCTGAGAGCGTCACCTTTATCACCATCCCTTTCATCGTCGGCGACGGGGTGGGCCCGGACATCTGGGCCGCGGCCCGGCCGGTCTTCGAGGCCGCGGTGGAGAAGGCCTACTCCGGGCAAAGGAGGGTCGACTGGCTGGAGCTCCTGGCCGGGGAGAAGGCCTTCCGGGAGACCGGGGAGTACCTGCCCCAGGCCACCCTGGAGGGGCTTAAAAAGCACGGGGTCGGGATCAAGGGCCCCCTGGCCACCCCGGTGGGGGGCGGCATCCGCTCCCTGAACGTGGCCATCCGCCAGGCCCTGGACCTCTACGCCTGCATCCGGCCGGTCAAGTACATCCCCGGCGTGCCCTCCCCGGTCAAGGAGCCGGAGAAGGTGGACATGATCGTCTTTAGGGAGAACACCGAGGACGTCTACGCCGGGATCGAGTGGCCCTCGGGAAGCCCGGAGGCGGCCCGGGTCATCGACTTCCTCAACTCCAGCCTGGGAACCTCGCTGCGGCCCGACGCGGCCGTGGGAATCAAGCCCATCTCCCCCTTCGGGACCAGGCGGCTGGTCCGGCGGGCCATCAAATGGGCCCTGGACCACTCCCTGGGTTCAGTGACCCTGGTCCACAAGGGCAACATCATGAAGTTTACCGAGGGCGGCTTCAGGGACTGGGGCTACGAGCTGGCCAGGGAGGAGTTCGGGGAGGTCACGGCCACCGAGGCCGAGTCGGCCGAGCTGATCCGGGACGGCCTGGCCCCCAAGGTCAAGGTCATCATCAAGGACCGCATCGCCGACGCCATGTTCCAGCAGGTCCTCCTCCGGCCGGCCGAGTACTCGGTCCTGGCCATGCCCAACCTCAACGGCGACTACCTCTCCGACGCCCTGGCCGCCCAGGTGGGCGGGCTGGGGATGGCCCCGGGCGGCAACTTCTCCGACCAGGTGGCCGTGTTCGAGGCCACCCACGGCACCGCCCCCAAGTACGCCGGTAAGGACATGATCAACCCCGGCTCCCTGATCCTCTCCGGGGCCTTCATGTTCGACCACCTGGGCTGGGTTGAGGCGGCCGGGCTGATCCGGGAGGGGTTGGCCCAGGCCGTGGCCGAAAAAAAGGTCACCTACGACCTGGCCCGGCAGATGGAGGGGGCGACCAAGGTCTCCACCTCCGGCTTCGGGGAGATCATCGCCGGCCACATCCAGGGGGCCTGAGCCCGGCCGGAAGGACCGGTCAGCCCGGGGGAGAACAGGTTGGATGAGGGAGTTTATTTTAAATTATTTAAGTAAGTTGAAGGCGGTGTGGGAGTCACACCCCCGACACCGCCAACATATCCATCCAATTCAATCTCCATAAAGGATCGGCCCAACCTAAGGCACAATTTTCTCCGCCCTCCCTTCCACCCCCTCGCCCCCTTTGGGGAGAGGGCCGGGGTAAGGGGGGCTCCCCCCCAGCCCGTCCGTAGCCCCTAACCTCAACCTATCCCCCTGACCCACTCCCCAAACGGCTCCTTGGCCCGGTTCTCGAACCTCCCCCCGGCCCCCTCCCTCTGTCCATAGTAATGGGCCGCCCGGACCGCGGCCAGGACGTGGGCCGGAGGGCAGCCCGGGGGAACGGCGTTGAGGAAGAGGGTCAGCCCGCCCTCACCTTCCCGGACGTACTCCTCCACCCTGGAGACGATGGCCTCCTCCGGCCCTTCGCCCAAAAGGGAGCAGTCCAGGCCCAGGATCAGGGCCGCTCCCTTGGCCCGGGCAAAGCTCCGGAAGACCTCCGGGCCCAGGGCCCCCACGTCCGGGTCCAGGCCGTAGAAGACCCTCGGGTTGGCCCGGTTTTTCAGCCGGAAGAGCTCCTCCGGCCGGGCTAAATGGCTCTCCCCCCACCAGCCGAAGACCCCCACCTTCCCGATTGTCTCCTCCATCCTGAGGATGTAATCAAAAGCGAACTCCTCCATGATCCTGGGGCTGGTGATGGGCGGCGAGGCCAGGGCGTCCGCCCCCAGGGCCGGCAGCCGGACCCCGCAGGCCTCCCTGACCGCCTCCACCCAGGGGCAGAGGACCTCCTCGGTCAGGAAGGTGAACAGCCGGTGGGCGAAGGACGGGTCGCGGATGATATCCATAAGAAGCCCGGTCAGCCCCCGGACGTTGGCCGCCAGGGAGAAGGGGGCGCAGAACCTGATGGCCGGGGAGTACCCCAGCCCGGTGAGCCGCTTGTAGATCTCCCGGACCACCGGCATCCGCCCGTCCTTGGCCGGGTCCGGGGGACGGAGCCGGTCCAGATCGGCCGGGCTTTGGACGAGCTGGCGTTTGGCCTCGATCTCCGGGAACTCCCCTTCGGGCCAGATCAGCTTCTGGCCCAGGGCCTCGGCCTCGATGTTGTAGAGATCGTAGTACATCGAGGGCGTGTCCAGCTCGTAGTACTCCGAGGCCAGGAGGTGGAGCCTGACGAACAGCTCCGGGTTGGTCAGGAATTCCCGCGCGTTGACCTTGGTCAAATGGATGGTGTGGGAGGCCAGCTGGGCCGAGACCGGGACGTAGTCCGCCTCCCCCCGTCCGGCCTTCTCCACCTGGACCAAGCCCTCCCTCATCCGCGATGACAGCTCCATCAGCTCAGCTCCTTTTGGGTCCAGCCCTCAATCCGGTCGAAGGCCAGGTTGATCTCCTCCTCGGTGCCGCCGTAGCACATCCGCAAATGATGCTCCCCGGTGGGGCCGAAGGCGATTCCGGGGATGGTGATCACCCGGGCCTCCTTTAGAAGCCTCAAGGCCAACTCCATGGAGTCCCGGACCCTTTTCCGGTCCCGCCAGCCGGGGAAGAGGTAGTAGGACCCGGCCGGCCTGACCAGGCTGAACTGCCCGCCCATGGCCTCCAGCCGGGTGCAGGCCAGGTCCCGCCTTTTCTCCAAGGTCCGCCTGAACTCCTCCACGCAGTCCTGGGGCCCTTTGAGCGCGGCCAGGGCGGCGTACTGGGAGACGGTCGGAGCGCAGATGGCCCCCGCGTCGTGGACCTTGAGGAGGTGGTCCATGATCCCGGCCGAGGCATGGACGAACCCGGCCCGGAACCCGGTCATGGCGTACTTCTTGGAGAAGGAGAAGGCGGCCAAGAGGTTCTCCTTGAGCTCCGGGAGGCTGGTCAGGGAGAAGAAGGGCCGGCCGTCGTAGACCAGGAAGTCGTAGGCCTCGTCCAGGATCAGGAGGAGGTTCCGTTCCAGGGCCAGCGCGGCCACGGCCCTTAAGGCCTCCTCCTCAAAGACCGCCCCGGTGGGGTTGTGGGGCGAGCAGAGGATGACCGCCTTGGTCCGGCCGGTGACCGCGGCCCTGACCCGCTCCGGGTCCAGGGCCCAGGTCCCCTCCTCCAGGGGGGCGAAGACCGGCCTCCCCCCGGCCAGGATGACCTGCTCGATGTGGGAGGCGTAGTTGGGCGAGGGCAGGATCACCTCGTCGCCCGGCTCCACCAGGCAGAGGATCCCGGCCAGAAGCCCCTCCATGGCCCCCACGGTGATGCAGATCTCGGTCTCCGGGTCGGCCTTGACCCCCCGCGACCGGGCCAGCTCCGCGGCCACCGCCTCCTTCAGCTCCGGCAGCCCCGGCCCCAGGGTGTACTTGCCCACCGCCGGGTTGGTGAGAAGGGCCTCCCTGGCCGCCTCCAGGATATGGGCCGGGGTGGTGAAGGAGGGGATGCCCTGGCCCAGGGAGACGCAGCCCGGGATCTTGGCCGCCAGGAGGGGCATCTCCTTGATGGCCGAGATGGTGATCTCCCGGACCCGGCGGCTGATCCCCTCCTGGCGGAAGACCTTGCCGGCCGCCTCAAAGGCCGAACGGGTGGAGGTCATCGGATCTCCTTGAGGTTACGGTTCCGGGTTGGGCTTCCAGAGCCCACCGAAACCTACACTGGAGTTTCGTTCCCCAAAAGGGTGGGGTGGTGTTGTCGAGAGAGCCGGCTTTCGGAGCCGGCCGCCCCTTCAATTGCCCCCGGAGCAAATTTCAAAGTGTTGCCTTACAATTACCTCCGGCCTGATACTTTGGCCGCAGGTGGCCATCTCCCGGCGACTGGCCGGCCTCGAGATAACCCGCCCCACCCTTCCCTGTTTGAAACCCTCTGGAGCCCTAGGCTGTTTCGACCGCCTCCACCCGGCAGGGGACGAAGCGGTGGAGGGGGGTCCCGGCCAGCTTGTCCCGGTGGGCCCCGCTGGTCAGGCGGTTGACGTTGACCCCGTAGACCCGGCCCTCGTGGTCCAGCCCGAACCCGTGGGGGATGATGACCATCCCCTCCCTGACCGAGGGGTCTCTTTCCAGCTCCAGCTCGGCCTGGCCGGCCTCGGTGACCACCCGGACCCGCTCCCCGTCGGCCAGCCCCAGGCCCTCGGCGTCGGCCTGGCTCATGGCCAGGGTGCAGGCCCGCCGCCCCTTGTTCCAGGCCGGGTCCCGCATCAACGTGTTGGCGTTGAGGTCCATGTGCCGGCCGGCGTTGAGGATCAGGGGGTACTCCTCCGGGAGCTTGAGGCTCTCCTCCTCCCTCCCGGGCTCGATGGAGGCCACCCACTCCTCCATCTCCGGGACGTGAACGTTCAGCCGGCCGTCCGGGGTCTTCAGCCCGGCCAGGTTGGCCCCTTCGTCGCAGCGGCCGATGACCACCCCCTGGGGGTTGTCCAGGAGGGCCTGGAAGATCTCCTCCCCCTGGCCGGGTCCGGGGGCGAACCCGGCCCGGGCCGCGTTCTCCCTGAACCCCTGGGGGGCGGTCATGAGCAGCCCCCACAGGGCGGCCAGGTTGGCCGAGCCCAGCTCCTCCCCCAGGGTCCGGGCCAGGATAAAGGGCAGGGCCGCCCGGACCTTGGGCTCTTGCCCCAGCCAGCTCATCAGGGCCGCCCCAAAGGCCGCCCGGCCGGCCCCGGCCGCGGCCCGGACCTCCCCCGGGATCTCCGGGATCAGCCCCAGCCTCTCGGCCAGGAGGGTGTAGACCTGGCCCACCTCCTTGGGCTCCCCTTCCGGCTCCACCACCGGCCGGCGCATCTGGAAGAAGACCTCGGGATAGGTCCAGGCAAAAAAGGTTCCGTCCCAGGACTCGTACCCCGACCGGGCCGGGAGGACATAGTCGGACAGGGCCGCCGTCTCGGTCAGGGCCAGCTCGGTGGTCACCAGAAGGTCCAGCTTCCTGAAGGCCTCCTCGTAGGCCCTGGTGTCGGCGTAGGAGCGCAAGGGGTTGGAGCCGCTGACCAGGACCGCCCGGAGCCTCTCCGGGTGGTCGGCCAAAATCTCCCGGGGCAGGACGTTGGGGGGGAAGGTGCCCAGGATGGCCGGAAAACCGGTGGCTAAAGTCCGCCAGGTCCGCTCCTCCCGCTCGTCGGAGTGGGCGCCCAGGGGCATCAGGTACCCGGGGAAGACGTTCCCCCCCTCCACCCCGATCCGGCCGCAGACGCACAGCAGAACGTGCTCCAGGTAGGAGGTCGCCGTGGAGTGGCGGTTCATGAGGATCCCCAGGTCGGCGTGCATGGACCACCTCTTGGTGGTCAAGAGGCGGCAGACCTCCTCCACCAGGCCGTAGTCCAGCCCGCAGACCCTGACCGCCTCGGCCTGGTCAAAGCCCTGGAACCAGCCCTTGACCTCATCCCAGCCGCTGACCCTGGTCTCCAGGAAGGCCCGGTCCTCCCAGCCCTGGTCGAGGATGATCTTGATCATGGCCCGGGTCAGGAGGGCGTCGGTCCCGGGTCTCAAGCTCAGGTGGATGTCGGCCCGGGCGGCCGTCTCCGAGCGGCGGGGGTCGATGACCACCAGGAGCCTCTCCGGGTCCCGGGAGATCCGGGTCAGGGCCCGGCGGGCCTGGGGCATCTGGTGGCTCATCCAGCCGTTCCAGCCCACGGCCAACAGCAGCTCGGTCCGGTCGTGGTCGGGGATGGTGTGGAGGTACTGCCGGCCGGTGGCCCGGCCCTGGACCCAGTAGAGCCCGGTCAGCTCCTGGCCCAGGGGACCGTAGAAGTACCGGGAGCCCAGGCCCCGCAGGAGCCGCATCCCAAAGGCGGCCTCGAAGTGGCAGCCCTGGCCCCCGCCGCCCACGTAGGCCACCGACCGGGGCCCGTATTGGCCCACGATTCCCTTCAGCCGCCCGGCGATCTCGTCCAGGGCCTGGTCCCAGCCGATGGGCGTGAACCCGCCCCCCACCCGCTTCAGGGGCCGCCTCAACCGCCCGGCGTGGTGCTGGTGGAAGGCCACGTTGAGCCCCTTGCGGCAGGCGTAGCCCCGGGACCTGGGGTTGTCCTTGTCCGGCCTGGATTTGACCAGCCGGTTGTCCCGGATAAGGACCTCCAGGCCGCAGTTCTGGGCGCAGAGAACGCATCCGGTCTTGCGCCACTCCCCCTGGGCGGTCTCTCGGCCCATCTTCCCTCCTTTTCAAACGTCGCAACCAGCCCCCCCCGGGCGGCCGCGGCCGGAAACCCCGGCCCTAAACCCCCGCCGGAAGAGCCTTGAGGGGCGGATTCAGGTCTCTGCCCGGTCGGCCCGTCGTCGCTGGAAGGTCCGACCCCCGGGTCCTTGGGAGTCAGTCTAATCCAGACCACCTCTCCCTGGCCAGGCAGAGAGCCTTACCTGGACCAACAAAGCCCCAATTCACGGCCGGGGCCTTTCATTCTTTCAATCAAGCTCCTTTTGGGCGGAACATCAGCCGCTTCTCCTGGAACCCAGGTAGATCGCCCCCAGGGTCAGCACCGCCCCGGCCGCGGCCACCGGGCCGGTGGGCCGGTGGAAGATGAGGATGTCCCAGACAAAGGCCAAGGCCGGCTGAAGGAGAAGGATGAGCCCGGCCCTGGAGACGGGCACCTTGGCCAGCCCGGACGAGATCAAAAGCCAGCCCAGGCCGTGGCAGCCCAGCCCGTAGCCGAGCAGGGCCGCCCAGGAGGCCGCGTTGGGCACGGCCAGCGACTCCCCGGCCCGGCCGATCTCGAAAAAGAGGATCACCACGGTGACCAGGGAGAGGAGGGCCATGTTGGCCAGGCTGGAGAGCCGCCGCTCCCGGACCCCGGACCAGTGGAGGCAGAGGATGTAGCCGGCGTAGACGGCCGCGGTCAAAAGCCCCAGCCAGACCCCCAGCCGAAAGCGGGGCCCCAGGACGGACCAGTCCGGGCCGACGATCATGATCAGGCCCAGGATGGAAAAGGAGACGGCCAGGACGAACCGGAGGGTCATCCTCTCCCCCAGGAAGAGGAAGGCGAACCCGGCCACGAAAAAGACCTGGAGGTTGCTCAGGATGGTGGCCAGCCCCGGGCCGGCGTAATGGATGGCCCGGTGCCAGAAGATCAGGTCCAGGCCGAAGAAGATCCCCGCCGCCGCCGCTCCGGCCAGGGGGAGCCAGCCGGCCCAAAGCCGCTCGCCCCTGATGACCACCAGGGCCAGAAGGGCCAGGCCGCCCAGGAGGACCCGGTAGAAGCCGGCCGTGCTGGGGCCCACCTGGGCCAGCCTGACCAGAATGCTGGAGAAGCTGATGACCAGCGCCCCGGCCAGGAGCTGGAGCCGGCCCAGTCTCTCCTGGCCGGTCCGGTCCCCTCCGCGGTTGGTTGGAGCCACTTTCCGGACCTCCCCGGTCGATCGGTCGTCTTTTCTGGATTTGACCGTCAAAGTCACCAGGTGGCTTTGCCGGCCTTACGAGCCCTGAAGAGCTCGGCGCGCCCCTTGGGTGCACAGACCCAAGTTGCCTTTCCAGGGCAGCTTGGGCCCTTGGGGGAGGCTATCCCGGGCCGGCCGGCGATGACAACGATAATCTTCTCCGGGGGGCCACCTTCCGGACCTGGAAAATCATCCCAACTATGATATGGTTCAAGATAGCGTCGAGGGAAATGGTGAGCCTTGGTCTGCTCGGAGACGGTCCCGGAGCAGGATCCTGGAAGCCAGTTTTAAAGAGGAGAGAGTGATGCCCCACAAGGTCCATGTCTTCGCCCTGTCAACCTGTGGTCACTGCCGGAACGCCAAAGCCTACCTGGAGGGCGAGGGGATCGATTTCAGCTGCATCGACGTCGACAAGACCCAGGGAGAGGAACGGAAGGCGATCATCGAGGAGGTCAAGAAGTTCAACCCCGAGCTCTCCTTCCCGACCATTATCATCGACGACGATATCGTCGTCGTCGGCTTCAAGAGGAACGAACTGGAGGAGGCCCTGAAGTAGCCATGTCCCCCCAAGAGCTTTACGACATGCTCCGGAAGGCCCAGGAGCCCAAGGGATACTTCTTCAACCAGGACAAGGAGTATGTCCTGGGGCTCCTGGAGGCGCTCCTGGCCAACAAGGACCGTTACGGCTACATGTCCTGCCCCTGCCGCCTCTCGGCCAACGACCGCGACTGGGACAAGGACATCATCTGCCCCTGCGTCTACCGGACCCCGGACGTGGAGGAGTACGGAAGCTGCTACTGCAATCTGT
>Ga0068714_10004421_pt1 | contig 15768 bp, 11 predicted proteins | sample MTBNYHSulfiMetaG_FD_62988 | JGI IMG/M metagenome (GOLD analysis project Ga0068714, IMG submission 62988) | Enrichment culture microbial communities from rom New York Harbor, USA that are MTBE-degrading - MTBE-NYH (New York Harbor Sulfidogenic)... | ecosystem: Environmental > Aquatic > Marine >...
GTTTAAAATATATCCAAACAATCCTTCTGTCAATTCCTTTCTAAGCGGTCAAGGTTTCCAGGGGTTCGCCGCACAACACCTGCATTTCAGGGTACGGGTGTTGAGGTTCGGGCAGGAATATCCCAGGAGAATTGTTAAAGACAGTTTCCGCTGGACTCAGCCACTCCTCCTCAGTTTGAGGAGCCTGGATGTCTCTTCAGTTAGATACGTCTTCATAGCATCCAGATCAATTTCTTCTATCATCACCGGGAGATCCTTTGAGCTAATTCTCCTGACCAGGAGGAGCCTTTCCGGAATCACAAAATCAAGACCTTTGATCTCGAACCTCTCGCCCGTCATTTCGACAAGCTTTTGCAGGTTCAGGTTTTCGCCCTTGAGAACAAAGTAGAGGTCCACGAAGTCTTTGGGATCAAACCTGTCGGCCATGGCGAACAACTTGCCCGTAACGATATTCAAGAGGGAGTCAACCCTAACCTTCCCGATCAACGGACGATCTCCAAGGCTCTTGAAAGGATAACTCGTAAACTCCACCTTCAGCGTCTCACCGTCCTCGAACGTTGCTACGAAAATCCTTCGATCAAAGAGACGTTCAAAGCGAAGATGGCCCAGGGAAGGAAGACCCTTGATGATCCCTGTCAGAAATTCTATCGGAGCCATCTTCTCCTCGGCATCCGTGAAGAAATCCATATCCTCCGAAAGCCTGTGGCCGAGGTAAAAGGCTGACAGAGCCGTGCCGCCTGTCAGATAGAAGTTTGTTTGTATTTCATCGGGCAACCGGCTGATCAACAGCTCCTGCTTTTCAGTCAAGATTCTCTTCCGCACCGCACACGATCCTTATGATTTGCTTTCTCTCATCAGGCAGGTGGATCCGGTCGAGATGCCTGAGGATAATCTCTTTGTCTTCTTGAGTCAGGTCATCGGCCACAAAGGGAAAAAACTCCGCCAGCCTCCTGGCTCGCCACAGCTCGTCTCCAGGGGGATTATCATAATCCCAGGTAATTTCTCTAATATCCATCACCCTATTGCTAACCCTTTGTCTTCTGTCAAGAAGTGTAAGTCAAATCGACGGGCGAGTCAATTCGGAGCATTTTTCTCTTGACGCCGCAGGTTTTGTTCGATTAAATAGAACGCATGTTCGGAAAGACTCTCAAACAAAGCAGACTCAAGGCCGGGATGGGGCTGAGGGAAGTGGCAAGCCGCGTAGGTATATCGCCTGGTTATCTTAGCGACCTGGAAAACGAAAAGGTGCCGCCGCCGTCGGAAAGAGTCATTATAGAGATGGCCGTGGTGCTCGACGTGGAAAAGGGGGAACTCCTCAGGGCGGCAAGCAAGGTGGATCCGGAGTTGTCCGAATACGTCGCGCAGGAGCCGCGGGCAGCCGACTTCCTCCGCATGGCCAAAGAGCAGGGGTACCGAAAGGTCGACTGGGACAAACTCAGCCAGTTGGTAAAGATCATGGGTCTGGGAGAGGGCAAGGAGAAGAAATCATGAGAGTCCCCTGGCTGGCAAAGGAAGAGATTGCCCGGAAGGCGGATGAACTGGCCTCGGGTTACGAAGCCGTGGTCGGTCACAAGGTCAACCCTCCAATCCCCGTGGAAGATGTGATAGAGCGCTTCCTGGGTTTGAGCCTCGGTTATGAGGATCTGGATGCAAAACTGGGGATGGAGGATGTGCTCGGAGCAACTTACGTGACTGCCGGGAGAATCTCCATAAACGAGAAGCTGTTGAAGGACAGAAACGAAGGGAGGCTCGTCTTCACTTGCGCACACGAAGTGGGGCACTGGGTTCTCCATCGCCACTTGGTCGAGACCGGCGACGGGCTAAAGAGACACAACGATGCGATTGTCTGCCGGGCAAAGAACGCACGCAAACCCATCGAGTGGCAAGCCGACTATTTCGCGACCTGTCTCCTCATGCCCGAGGAGGAGATGAAGAAGGCGTGCTCGCTGCTTTTTCCGAAAGGGACACTTGTGCTCGACAACGTAAAGAGCTCTCTGGGGGGCACGGCGGTCTGCGTGGACCCCTGCGTGGAGAACTGGCACTTTATCGCGGACATGATGCGCGAAAGCGGGCGCTTCACCAATGTGTCGAAGGAGGCGATGATATTCAGGATGGAAGAGTTGGGGCTCCTTGTGAACAGGACGGGTGCGCCGCTGGGCTGGTAGCAGGCCAAGAATTGAAAACTCTGTATTCCCCGGTCCCCGCAACGGCGCCGGGGCAGGCAAGCCGGGAAATGACATGAAGGGATCGATCGTAATCGATTTTTTTTGGTATCAAGTGTTCGATAACATAGAACAAAGAGGGTTCCCCGAAGGGGAGATTGAAATCACCGTAATAGGAAATGGGGTTTATTTCTCGTGGAACGACGAGGCCATCCAGGCTCTGGCTGAAGCGCTGGGAGAAACCGAGTTCCCGGAGCCAAGACCTTGCGGGTAGCCCTGGAAGGGATTTCACCACAGAATCACTGAGCATACAGCGCGATGTAGCCGCAACCAAATCCGAAGCACGAAATACTCTTTGATATTGGACGGCGATAATGGACTACGAAGATCGGATCAGAGGTTTGATTAAATCCTTTTGCTCCCTCTTTTACCTTGGAACGGCCGACCACAAGCTTGCCGTCAGGAAATGCACAGACATCGCTTTGGATTTTTCCATGGATGTGTACGCATACAACATCGGCGAGGGGCTCCGGAGACCGGGCCGTGAAAAACCCAAAGAGGCAGTCACGGACCCCATAGAGATGCTCAACCGCATACTAAACACCAGGTCCGCGCCCCTGAGCGGGAAGAGGAAGCTTTTCATTCTCGAGCACTTCGATCTTCTGCTCGAAAACAGGGACCCCTTCCTTCTCACGAGACTGCGCCTCATCGCGGATTCCGGATGCAATGCCTGTTCGACGATCCTCACGGGACGGGCGGGGTTCCGGCTTCCGGAGATCATCGGCGACATTCCCTGCATTTCGACTGCGGGCCTCTCCCCCGATGACATCGGGGAGATCGTGAGCGCCTGCCAAAAGGATCTGCCTTCGGGGGACAAAGAAAGGTTTGTCGAATCGCTTTTCGGTTTGACGGCGCTTCAGTGCGAAGATCTTCTCGCGCTCTCGCTCGCGACAAGAAACGGTCTCGACAGGCTGTTTCTCCAAGAAGAAAGAGCCCGCCTTCTTTCCCAGCGGGCAGGGAAGTTCATACAACTCTGCGAGCCGGTCGGCGATCTAGACAGTGTAGGCGGATTGAATCTCCTGAAGGAGTGGCTGGCGAAAAGAGGGCGTTATGTCCGAAGGATCCCTTCACGGGAGATCAATGGATTGCTGCAGCCCAAGGGGGTCCTGCTCACAGGCTTTCCGGGCTGCGGTAAGTCGTTCGTGGCTCAGGCTCTGGCAGGCTCATGGGGCGTAAACCTCGTCAGGTTGGATCCATCCAGGCTCTTCCGGTCTTATGTCGGAGAAACGGAGCAGAATTTCATTGCCGCTTTTGAGACCGTGCGATCCCTTGCACCTGCTGTTCTGTGGATCGATGAACTGGAAAAATTCTTCTCCCGCGCTCAGGATCAAAGCGCTGACGGGGGCGTGCTCTCCAGGGTCCTGGCCCTTTTCCTCGATTTCCTGCAGGGCACAAGGGAAGGGATATTTGTCTGCGCAACCACCAACGCGATTGCCGGTCTTCCTCATGAGATCATTCGGTCGGGCCGATTTGACGCCCTGTTCTTCATCGATCTCCCGAACAGGAAAGAAAGAGAGCACATCTTCAGGGTCTTGTTCAAGAAGTACGGCCTGGAGGGAAAGCTCCCGGTCACGGAGGGACTCGTCCAGGCGACCGAGACCTTCAGCGGCGCCGAGTTGGAACAGGCTGTAACGGATTTCCTTCGTGAACAGGAAGGCTACCGCCCATTGTCAGGATACTTTCCGCCAGAGGGTTTCCCTTCTGACCCACAGTCTTCCCTGACCGACCCGCAGGATGCCGATCTATCTGGCAAGGTCAAGGAGCGGCTTGGCCATTCCGGCATCCAAATGACCGTAGATATTCACGGTCACCTCATCCCGAACGCCAACCGGGCGGCCTTCAACAAGCTCGACGACGCGAAACCGGACGCAACCCAGGCGCAACCGCCAAAAACAGAAATGGCGCAACTTGATGAAATTGCGCCTGGAATTAGCTCTCTGGTGCGGAAGGGGGGACTTGAACCCCTTACCTCTCTATGGCTGTGATCAGTGACTCCGCCCTAGCGTTGGAAATGGGGGAGCAGAGACAGCACGGCCGCATCCCGCATCCCTTTTTCCAGCCCATAGTCCTCAGGTATCCATACCCGCCCAAAATCTGAACGGCATCGGTGCAAACTTTGACCACCGATTCGGTAACCGACACCTTGGTGCCCAACGCTGAAACGTGGTCATGCTCCTACGCAGCGAGGTAGGAGACGGCACCCCAGGAGGCTGTGGCGTAGAGCCTCATCCTGCCCAGGATGTTGCGTATGTGAGAGTGCTCAATGATCATCTTGCCGGCTTGATACCGCACGGCGGTGTATTTCAACGCCTTTTTCAGAACGCTGTTCGTGAGTCCGCACGAGGCTGCAGCAGTGACCATGCAGAGACTGGAAACAAGCGAGCAGTAAAACGACAAAACGTCATAATCTTGGGCAATGGGGTCCGTCTCCGGGATATCATGATTTACAGCCTTCACCGAGCAAACGGACACGGCCCTCAATCCAAGGGTAGGCTCAGGCTCTCCTAAGATGAGAGTCTGAGGGTTTCCGGCGGACAGGAATGCCAGCAGAGAGCCCTCGGCAGTTTTCGCAAAAAGGAGAGGACCGCCCGTCAGTTGCCGCGTTTATGGCCAGACCTACTTGTCCGGAGATGTTAACCGCGTTTCCTGGTGTTACTGTGATCGTCGAGTCAAAATCATTGCAGGAAGTCGGCTCAGGGATGGCCACCGCAATCGGCCGTGGACTGGAGGGAACCTCCTTCACGAGCAGCGCAGAGGTCGGTACCGCCGCTTCAAGCAGAACTTTGAGCGAAGCAGCGTGAACGCCAAACACCATGGCATGGCCCACCTAGGATTCAGCGAGGGTTTGGACCAGCGAGAGATCGGCTGGCCCGAATCCGTGCCCTCCTTCAGGCTCCGGCAGGATGAACCGGTCAAAGCCTGCTTCCACTCCGTCACAAAAAACTCTCTCTAGAAAACGTGGCGATGAACACCACCCTGTGGCGCCTGGATCTGGACGATGCGAAACTGGCGAAAAATACCCAGAGGCGTCCTACCCGCTCACCCACTTGCCCAACATCGTGCCCTCCGGGATGGCAGGGCATCCCCACACGGCGATTTTTCCTGACGGCGGACGCTTTTGGCGTCCTTCCGCCAATTGCAAGGCTCACAGAGGACCAGGCCATGTACCACTTCATTAGCGGATACACGGCCAAGTTGGCGGGCACGAAAAAAGGAGTGAAGGAGCCCAGCACCACTTTCAGCGCATGTTTCGGTGCTCCCTTCATGGTGATGCAGGACCGCAATCAGGGTGACGATATAAGGAAGGTGACTTGACCGCGAAACCGTTCCTGGTGTTTGCGGTTGTCACCACGGCCATAATCGCAGAAGTCGGGACAAGAGAAGCGGTAAAAACTTGCCACAAAGTGGCAAATATCTACCCAAATTTCTGGGGAATTCCATACCAACGTATACATCATAAGGCCGGTGGTGTGAGATAACTACTTGAAGTTGCTAGGCGCCGCACGATCGAGGAGGATCGGTATACTTCATGCAAAGTCTTGTTCCTTTAGACCTTCAAACAGGAATGCGCTTCCAGGCGGGACCCTGGTCAATGCCGGAGTTTAGAAGTAACACTGAAACCCCGCTCCAGGGATTCCAGTCAAATTCCAAATCTGAGAATCCAGCCTTTATGTATTACGTATTAAGACAATACAGGATTCACCCTATTGCATAACTCGAAGAAAGGGTTATTCTTGCAAAGAATTGTATGAAACTGAATTCGCGCCGTGTGCCATGCAAAAGCACAGCTTTTTTTGGGCAATATTCATACCTAATCACAAGGAAATACAACATGAAAAAATGGAGGAGATACCTGCTGTTCTTCTTCCTCCTGATTTGCGGTGGCTTCCTTTATTTTTTTGCACAGCCTGTTTTTACAACGCCCAAGGCCGGGGAAACCAAACCTGCCTTTACTAATGCCGGATCGAAAGAGGTCAAGCCCAAAGAGCAAGCACTCGCAAAGTCCGTCGAACACTACCGCTTTGTCTGGGAGCATGACATCTTTGGAAAAAGCCAGGCTGCATTCTCCCCGGATAAGACCCCACTCACCGCGATTCCCTTAACAAATGCCGACCTCGGTCTCAGGCTTGTGGGCACCGCAGTGATGGAAAACTCCGGCAAGAGCCTTGCCATGATCGAACATGAAGATACGGGCCTCCAGGAATCATACTGGGAAGGCAGCCGGCTGGGCGGGGTTCTCGTCAAAAAAATCCTGCAGGACAAGGTAGTGGTCGACGCCGGGGGAGAAGAAATGATTCTCTCAATGGATCCGATCGTGAGGATGGGAAAGAGAGATGCCGACCTAGCCGGGGATTCCCTGAAGTCGGCGAGTCTTTCCACATCCGCCTACCCGGCCCGCCTGAACCGGGAAGAGGTGGCCCGGGAATATCCGGATTACCCATCCTTTATCAAAACGGCCGGGATGGAAAGTCGATTGCAGGCAGGGAGCCCAGGAGGAATACTCATTCGCAAAATCGATTCGCATGGGCTTTTCGGAAAAATGGGGCTTCAGGAAGGCGATGTTATCAAGGAGGTGAACGGTGAACCATTGGCGGGCTTTGCGGATGCCGTCAAGATCTACGATCGCCTGAAACATGGCGGAAGGATCAACCTCGGAGTCCAGCGCGGGGACGAGAACATGCGATTGAGATTTTATGTGGGTTAGAGTTCGCTCCGTCGCGGCGCTTCGTGGAGGGCGGAAGGTGATATGACACTTTCAAACCTACTGATAATAGCCGCTGGAGTAGTTGTATCGACTATTCCAAGATGATCAACCCCCTCAAACATATGGAGGCACGAAAGATGTTGAGAACGGTTATTGTGAAACTATTGTTACCCCTATGCCTTACGCTGACGGCCGCCACTCCCCTTTTTGCGGCTGACGCCGGGAAGGCCCTGGAGACCCAAAAAGATAGGGAGAGCTACAGCATTGGCTACCAGGTCGGCCAGAGCATGAAGGCCGACGGGGTGGATGTCGATTTCGACAAGCTCATCCAGGGCTTGCAGGATGCGATCAACGACAGAGAGCCAAGACTGAGCACGGAAGAGATGAGAAGCATGATCGTTGATCTCAAGAAAAGGGCGCGTGAAGCACAGATGAGGAAAGTCCAGGAGCAGATCGTCAAGAACGCCGAGGAGTCGGAAAAGTTCCTGGAGGAGAACAAGAAAAAAGAGGGTGTGAAAACAACCGAGACCGGCCTCCAGTACAAGGTGCTGAAGGAAGGCGACGGAATTTCCCCCAAGCCAGAGGACTTTGTCAAAGTAAACTACCGGGGCACATTTATAGACGGCAAGGAGTTCGACAGCTCCTACGGGAAAGGCGAGCCTCAGAAATTCCAAACTGATGGCGTCATCAAGGGGTGGACCGAGGCACTACTCATGATGAAGGTGGGTTCCAAGTGGCAGCTCTTTGTCCCTCCGAAACTAGCCTATGGAAGAGGCGGTCTCGGTGCGCAGATCCCGCCAAATAAAGTACTCATTTTTGAGATGGAACTCCTCGGGGTCGAAAGGGGAGAAGAAGCCGCGCAGCAATCAAGCGCGCAGGCAGCCCAGACCCCTACCGTGAGGAAGATGAGCATCAGGGGGGAAATTGGAAAAACGTCGAATTCATACCTCATACGGAGCAAGAAAGGCGATGTGCTTAGTACGATCTACACCGTCCTCAATCCCGATCCTAGGATTTTGGACGAATTTGTCAAAAGCGAAAAGACCGTCCCAATTGAGATCCGGATTGTATCAGGGGACAACGTGGACATCGAGAAGATCGACGGCAAGAAGTATCCTTAAAAAAGTTGCATAGCCTCCATCAAGGTCCGGCAAATGGACTCTTGGCGGAGAAATAGGTCGAAACGCGAGTTCCTGAGGGAGGCAGGATAGGAGGGGAAAGCGAGAAAATGAAGGGCTAATTGTTTACAGATTAATGGCAATATTCACAAAAGGGAGGATGAAATGAAAACAAGACTTATTGTATTGGTGAGTATAGCGGCTATTCTGCTCACCGTCGGCAATGCCGGCGCCCAGCAGGTGCAGACACTGCTTCCCGGCAAGGACATACCGAAGTATGTAGAGCCGCTGCCGCTGCTCCAGTTCGAGTTTATCAACGCCACAAGCGGAGCACTGCCGGACCTTTTTTCTACTTTGCTGGCAAAGAACACGGCGACGTTCCCGGTCAATGCCGAGGAATTCAAGGCCCAGATCCTGCCGAGGCCTAATAATGCCTTGGCTCCGAACTGGTTGCCCAGGGGTACCATGTGCGTAGACCCAAGTACCAATACGATTGATACATCGAGCTGGGTTTGGGGCTACAACTCCGATCCCGCGCTTTTAGCCGCCGGTACACGTTCGACCTACCTCGGACCCGTGATTATCGCGGAGACGGGAGTTGCGGTCAACCCGACCTATGGCAATAACCTGCCTTTTAATGGTAACGTGCAGGCAAACCTGCCCATCGACCAGACCCTTGACTGGGCCGATCCATTAGGGACTACCGGACCTGTTGGCTGTCAACCGGATGCGCAGGGCAACTACACGGATCCATTTTGCGGCGTTATTCCCTACTCAGGGCCGATTCCCATTGCCACCCATCTCCATGGCGGCGAAGTGCCGCCGGCCTTTGACGGCGGTCCGGATGCCTGGTTTACGCAAGGCAATGCCATCACAGGTCCTGGCTGGCCTGGCCCAAATTACAATTATCCCAACAACCAGCAGGAGAGCACGATCTGGTTCCATGACCATGCCTTGGGCATAACGCGGCTGAATGTCTATGCGGGTCTCGCGGGCCTCATGCCCATCATCGACCCGGCCAACCCGATAACGGCAAGCATGCCTGCCTTAGGATTAGGCCATGACATTCCGCTCATCATCCAGGACCGGAGCTTTGACACCAACTGCCAGATCTTCTACAACCTGGCCTCAAACCCGCAGCCGAACCCGACGGTCCATCCCTTCTGGATCCCCGAGTTTATAGGCGACACCATTGTCGTAAACGGCAAGACCTGGCCATATCTGGATGTAGAACCGCGGCAGTACCGGTTCCGCTTTGTGAACGGCTCCAATGCCCGCTTCTATGTCCTCACCGTAAACCAGAGCAAACAGAACAAGTCCGGAAAGGACATTATTTCCAAAACAACCTTGCCCATAATCGGCATCGCTACTGACGACGGCTACCTTAATACCGCTGTCGCTGCACCCAATGTGACCATCGGTCCGGGCGAGCGTTATGAGATCATTTTAGACTTTGGAGGTTTTGCTGTTGGCACAGAGTTCATCATGATGAACTCGGCCCGCACCCCGTTTCCGGGCGGCGGGAAGGTCGTCCAGAACCTGACCGACCAGGTCATGAAGTTCAGGGTAGTCGCGAACACTTCGGCAGCACCAGATACGAATATCGCTGTCGGCACGAATCTCAGACCTGGTACTGGCACTGGTGCTCCGATTGTAGATATTAAGGGAGCCAATCTTAACCGCATGCCGGCGCCTCCGGCAGCAGTTAGCAACACCGCCACCATTGTCCGCCAGCTGACCTTAAACGAGGTCATAGGCGCTGGCGGCCCGCTGGAGCTGGTGGTCAACAACTCCAAGTTCAACCTGGCAGGAATCCTACCCGGCTCCACAACTCCATTAAACCGTGAAACGGAGCTTCCGGCTGTGGGCGATACCGAGATCTGGGAGATCATCAACATCACGGCCGACGCCCACCCGATGCACACCCATCTCACCAGCTTCCAGGTCATAGACCGCCAGGTGTTCGATGCGGCAGTATGGATCGCCAATTACGATGCGCTGCTTGTGGCTAACGGCGTGCTTCCCGGCGGCGGTCCGCCTAATCTTTACAACGTACGGAATGCAGACGGCGCCATCGGCGGCAACCCTGCAATCGGGCCTTTTCTCTTAGGCGCGCCTATACCGCCGCTGCCTTCCGAGATGGGCTGGAAGGATACGGTCATCAGCTATCCGGGTGAAGTGACCCGCATAGCGGTCCGGTGGACACCGACTGATATTGCTGTTGGTGCAGAAACTCCGGGAACTAACCAATATGTTGACTTCGACCCGACCTCACTTGCAGGACCGGTAGGCTATGTATGGCACTGCCATATCGTTGACCATGAGGACAACGAGATGATGCGGAACTACGTGGTGGGCACAGCGAGACAGCCTATCCTGTAACATGTGGGTTCATTTTCGTAACTATTTATGTTGAAGAGGAAGGGGCCTTGGGGCCCCTTCTTCTTGACGCAGTCGTTTTTTTCGGTTAACCTTTTGGTAACATTGAAAATTTATGGTTGATATGAAAAGAGTCATCGTTGCGGTTATTATTTTAGTCATTGCAGCGCTTTCTTTTCTCGCCGGTGGATGGTACGGCAGGAATGGGAGTGCCGGCCCGGGCTTCAGATCCGACAAGCCGGGCATTGCGCCCACCGGAATGCCGCTTGAGCCCATGTATGCCGATGCAGGTGAGGAGCAGGCGTCCGTTGCATTGGGTGCGGTATCGATGTCTCCCGGGGCAGTGAAGATAAGCATGGCCCGGCAGCAGCTCATCGGGGTTAATGTCAGCCCTGTTGAGGTAAAACCGATGACATATATCCTTCGTCTTTACGGGAGGGTTGTTTCCGACGAAACAAAGATATATCGAATCAATGCCTCGACGGACAGCTGGGTCCGGCAACTCTCCGATATCACCACGGGCAGTATCGTCGAAAAGGACCAGCTTCTGGCCGAGGTGCTTGCCCCTGCCTTCTATAATGCGCAGGTAACCTATCTGGTTGCCATGGACAATTTAGACCGCATCAGGCGGCAGTTGGGTGAAGAGATCCGCCACCAGCAGACACTCCTTGCCGACAACCAGATCCGCATGGCAGTTCAGTCCCTGCAGAATCTCGGTATCACCGACGCCCAGATCGAGGAACTCGCAAATACGAGGCAAGCGCAGCCCTATCTGCAAGTGAGGTCTCCGGCCGATGGCGTTGTCCTGAGCAGGAACTTGACCCTGTACCAGTGGTTCAAGGCAGGAGAGGAGTTTTATGACATCGCTGATATCGGCAGGGTCTGGGTCTATGCGGATGTGTACGAAGACGAAGCGATGCATATGAGGCCCGGAATGAACGTGAAGGTAAGGCACGAACAGATGGGCAAGACCTTCGACGCCCGGGTGGGCGAGGTCCTTCCCCTGTTCGATCCCACGGCAAGGACCCTCAAGGTGCGGGTGGATATCGACAATCCTCGGTATGACCTCAGGCCCGACATGTTCGTAGACGTGGAGATCCCGATCGCCATGCCGCCGTCGGTGAATGTTCCGGCTGACGCCGTCCTTGACACAGGGACCAGGGCAATTGTCTACGTGGATCTCGGCAGTGGCATTTTCGAACCGCGCAGGGTGAAGACAGGCTGGAGGCTCGGCAGGCAAGTCGAAATCACCGGCGGCCTCATGCCCGGGGAAAGGGTCGTTGTATCCGGCAATTTCCTAATCGACTCCGAGAGCCGGTTGGAGATCGCAGGCCTGGGCGCGGGCGCCAACATGAGCGATGATCCTGTGTGCGGCAGGTATGTCGACAAGGATGAGGCTGAGTCTTTCGAAAGGGTCGCTACATACGGGAATGAGACATTTTACTTCTGTTCGGACCGATGCAAAAAGGAATTCGAGAAAGAGCCGGGAAAATACGTCCGAAAGGAACAGATAGACCGGGAGAAAGAAGCCCATCTCGTCACACCGGGGACGGAGCGGAGCTGGGCAGATCTGATCGAAGCCGTCAAAGGCAGGCACGCCATGAAGAAGAGCGGCACCTTTCCGGGGCAGGAGATGAAGAGGATTATTGGCGCTCCTGCAAGTTCTCCGGGCGTTGTCGATTGGGACGGAGATGTCCCGGCCAGGGAGTGGCCGCCAGGATGGGGTGGATTTCCCGGGGCAAAATATCTTGGGCTGAAGAAGAACAGCAGCCAGGAGTCAAGAGCCGGTAGCCAGGAGAAGACGGCTGAAGAAACGGATAGCGTCGATGTTTCCGGAATGCCCGATGCCTGCGACCACGAGATGGAGCATGAAAATCAGGACCAACCGGCGTCCGGTGAGCCGCAACCATCTGACAATCAATGATAAACCGCATCATAGACTTCTCCGTCAAGAACAAGCCGATCATATTCATGCTCGTGGCGGTGGGCTGCATTTGGGGATGGTGGTCGATGAAGCACGTCTCGCTCGACGCCATCCCGGACATGAGCGACACTCAAGTCATCATCTTTTCCCGCTGGGACCGCAGTCCCGACCTCGTCGAATCTCAAGTGACCTACCCCATCGTGACGACAATGGTGGGCGCGCCCAAGGTGAAGGCGGTCCGCGGATTTTCCGACTTCGGCTACTCATACGTTTACGTCATCTTCGAGGACGATACAGACATTTACTGGGCAAGGTCGCGCACTCAGGAATATCTTTCCCCAGTGCTGCCGAGGCTGCCGAGCGGCGTCAAGACCGAGATAGGCCCGGATGCCACGCCTCTCGGCTGGGTCTTTCAGTATGCCCTCGTGGACGATTCCGGCAAAAACAGCCTCGCGGACCTTCGGACCTACCAGGATTTCTATCTCAAGTACTACCTGAGATCGGTGCCGGGCGTGGCCGAAGTGGCTCCTGTCGGCGGGTTCGGGAAGCAGTACCAGGTCAACGTGGACCCGAACAGGCTCCAGGCTTACAGCCTCTCCATCAACCGGGTCGTGGATGCCGTGCGGGAAGGCAACTACGAGTCTGCGGGCCGTCTCATCGAGTTCGGGGGGACGGAGTACAGCGTGCGGGGCCGAGGCTATGTGAAGAGCGTTGAGGACATAGAGAACATCGCTGTATCGGTGAGCGATTCGGGCACGCCCATCTGCATCAAGGACATCGGCCAGGTCGTTCTTGGCCCGGACATCCGAAGAGGGGTGGGGGATCTCGACGGCAAGGGTGACGTGGTTTCAGGCATTGTGATAATGAGGCACGGGCAGAATGCCCTTGACGTGATCGAGCGCGTCAAGGCGAAACTCCACGAGATCGAACCTGGGCTGCCGCCCGGGGTGAAGGTCGTCCCCATCTACGACCGGTCGGACCTGATCCTTCGCGCCATCGACAACCTGAAAGCCACCGTCGTCGAGGTGCTCATCACCGTTGCGCTCATTGTTTTTCTATTCCTTTGGCACATCCCGAGCGCCATCATCCCCGTGATCACCCTGCCCATTGTCATTCTCCTCTCCTTCATCCCCTTTCGGATGCTAGGTGTTACCGCAAACATCATGTCCCTGGGCGGGATCGCGATAGCCATCGGCGCCATGGTGGATGCCGCCATAGTGGTGGTGGAACAGACCCACAAGAACCTGGAGCAGTGGGATCAGACCGGCCGCAGGGAAGATTACCGGTCCGTGGTGATCCGGGCCGTGAAGCAGGTGGCCGGTCCCAGTTTCTTCGCCCTTCTGGTCATCGCAGTCTCCTTCCTCCCCATCCTCACCCTCGAGGCCCAGGAAGGCCGGATCTTCAAACCATTGGCATACACTAAGAACCTGGCCATGATCATAGCCGCAGTTCTGGCGATCACGCTGGACCCCGCGCTGAGGCTATTCCTGACCCACATGAATAATTTCAGTTTCCGTCCCCGGTGGCTCTCCGGCGCGGCCAACAAGGTTTTCATCGGCACCATTCATTCGGAAGAGAAACACCCCATCAGCCGATTCCTGATCCGTCTCTACGACCCGGTGGTGACCTGGACCCTGCGCTGGAAATGGGCGGTGATCTGCGGGGCTATCGCCCTGATGATCGTCACCGTACCGATCTATTCCAGACTGGGCGCGGAATTCATGCCGCCACTGGAAGAAGGGTCCATCCTTTACATGCCCACCACCATGCCCGGCATCTCTATTGCCGAAGCCCAGAAAATCCTCCAGGCCACTGACAGGATCATCAAAGAGTTCCCGGAAGTGGAATGGGTGCTGGGGAAAGCGGGAAGGGCGGAAACTTCAACGGATCCTGCGCCTCTCTCCATGCTGGAAACCGTGATCATTCTCAAGCCAAAATCCGAATGGCGAAAGAAGGATGTCTGGTACACCTCCTGGGCGCCGGATTGGGCCAAAGAGCTCTTGCGGCACATTACCCCGGATCACATTTCCCAGCAGGAGCTGATCGCTCAGATGAATGACGCCGTGAAACTCCCCGGTCTTGCCAATTCGTGGACCATGCCCATCAAGGGCAGGATCGACATGCTGAGCACCGGGCTGCGCACGCCTGTGGGGCTCAAGGTCACAGGCTCCGACCTCGGCGTCATCGAGGAGATCGGGACACGGATCGAATCCATCCTCCCTTCCGTCAAAGGGACGCGGGGCGTGTTTGCCGAGCGGACGGCGAGCGGCTATTTCCTTGATGTGAAGTGGAAAAGAGAGGAATTGGCCCGCTATGGTCTTAGCATGCAGGCGGCCCAGGCCGTGGTGGAGAACGCCATCGGCGGCGACAACGTGACGACCACGGTGGAAGGGCAGGAGCGCTACCCGGTCAATGTGCGGTACAAGCGCGACTTCCGATCCGATCTCGGGGCGCTGCGGCGTGTGCTGGTGCCGGTTTCGGACGGGCAGAAGCAAATCCTCCTCGGCCATCTGGCCGACATCCGGATGACAAGCGGCCCCTCCATGATCCGGAACGAAGACGGACTCCTCTCCGGCTACGTGTACGTGGACATAGCCGGCCGCGACCCCAACGGCTACATCGAAGAGGCGGACCGGTTGCTGAGAAAGGAGATCAATCTGCCCCCGGGCTATGCCGCGGTCTGGAGCGGCGACTACCAGGCGTCGGAAAGGGTCAGAGAACGGCTGACCGTTGTCGTCCCGCTCACCCTTTTCCTGATCCTGCTGCTCCTTTACCTGAACACGCGGTCCATGACCAAGACATTCATCGTGCTGATGGCGGTGCCGTTTTCGGCCGTGGGCGCGTTCTGGTTCCTATACCTGCTTGGCTACAACATGAGCATCGGCGTCTGGGTGGGTCTCATCGCCCTTCTGGGTGTGGACGCAGAGACAGGAGTGTTCATGCTTCTTTATCTCGACCTTGCTTATGAAAAGGCAAGAAACGAGGGACGCCTTCGCAGCCTGGGCGATTTGCAGGAGGCGATTCGGGAGGGAGCGGTCAAGCGCCTGCGGCCGAAGTTCATGACGGTCACCACGACCTTTCTCGGACTTGTGCCGATCCTGTGGGCGGTCGGAACCGGCTCCGATGTAATGAAGCGAATCGCCGCGCCCATGATCGGCGGGATCTTTACTTCTTTCCTGCTCGAGCTTCTTGTTTACCCTGCCGTCTACCAGATCTGGAAATGGAACTTCGAGGTAAAGAGGCAGCTTCTCCAGGGCTCTAATACCCTTCCAATACAAGGTCTGAGAGAAGGATTCTGACCGTTGCGATTGCGCTCGCCGCTGAATAGAGATACGCGCCATTGCCCTTCAGGAATTCGTCGGTCAGACAAATTTTGTGGCCATAGAATGTGTCCCGGCGATCCTTGACAATGATGTCCGT
>Ga0068714_10004422_pt1 | contig 15768 bp, 17 predicted proteins | sample MTBNYHSulfiMetaG_FD_62988 | JGI IMG/M metagenome (GOLD analysis project Ga0068714, IMG submission 62988) | Enrichment culture microbial communities from rom New York Harbor, USA that are MTBE-degrading - MTBE-NYH (New York Harbor Sulfidogenic)... | ecosystem: Environmental > Aquatic > Marine >...
CTGGACCTCTTCGACCAGGTGCGCGCCATGACCTGGCGGCTGCTCCACCCGAGGGGGTGAGCGCCCGCCCCCGACCGCGGTCGCGACGCCGCAGCCGCTGGCGGTGACTCCAGTCGCTGCACCTGTCGCTGACTGCTGTCGCTGTCCCTGGTCCTGTCCCTGACGCTGACCCTGCCCCCGTCCCTGTTCCACCCGATCGGGCCATGCTCACCGCTTCCTCCGGGGTGGCGGCTCCACAGGCCCAGATCGCGCCGCCCCCCCCCTGGCGTCAGGTGACCGGTGCCCACGCGCCGGTGGTAGACTCGTCCAGAGGATCCCAGGGAGGGCAAGGCGGGGAGAGGGGCGATGCCGAGGTTGTCGCGCGTCACGGCAGTCGGTGCGGTTTTCCTGGCGGCGCTGGTCGCCGGGGCATGGCTCGGCGCAGAGGAAGACATCTCCTCCACCCTGATCGAGGACTTCAAGCTCCACGGTGACGGGGGCGGCGGGGGACCGGGCGAGCGGGGCCGCTACCTCGGCCGGAGCGCGGCGGTGGACGGCGACACGGCGGTGGTCGGGGCCATCGGCGCCGTCTACGTCTACGTGAGCTCGGCGAATGGCTGGGTGAAGCAGCAGCGGCTGACCCCGGCCAACCCGGAGCTCTCCCTGATGTACGGCAACGCGGTTGCCTTGAGCGGCGACACGGCCCTCGTGGGTGCCTATGGCGCCTATGGGGCAGGGTTGCGCGCTGGCGCCGCGTACGTGGTCGTCAGGGACGGGGAGACCTGGAGCCTACAGCAGGAGCTGATCCCAGGGGACGGCGCCGTCGGTGACCAGTTCGGGTGGTCCGTGGCGCTGTTCGGGGACGTCGCTCTGGTTGGCGCGCCCTGGGACGACGACGCCGGGGATGGTTGCGGCTCGGCGTACGTCTTCGAGCGCAGCGGTGGGGTGTGGACCCAGCGGCAGAAGCTCACCGCCGCGGACGGGGCCGAGGGGGACCAGTTCGGCGGTGCGGTCGCGCTGTCCGGGGCCACGGCGCTGGTGGGCGCGCGCCTCGACGACGACGCGGGCGAGGGCTCGGGCTCGGTCTACGCGTTCGTCCACTCCGGCGGCGCCTGGGTCGAGCAGCAGAAGCTCACGACCGCGGACGCCGCGCAGTACGACGCGTTCGGCTGCGCGGTGGCGGTCGACGGCGACACTGCGCTTGTCGGCGCACACCATGGCGAGGTGAGCGTTTCAGGCTCCGGCTCGGCGTACGTGTTCGTCCGCGCCGGCGGGGTGTGGAGCCAGCAGGCGGAGCTGGAGGCCTCGAACGCTCAGGCGGGAGCCGGGTTCGGGACCTCGGTCTCACTGGCGGGGGAGCGGGCCGCGGTGGGTGCGTGGTACTTCGGCACCGGCACCACGATGAGCGAGGCGTACGTGTTCGCCCGTGACGGTGGGATGTGGAGCGAGCGGGCCAGTCTCAGGGCCGAGGACCAGGAACCGGGGGACGCCTTCGGGGCAGCGGTGGCCATCTCGGGCACGACGGTCGTCGTGGGAGCGAATCGCCAGGACGCGGCCGGGGAGGACTCGGGTGCGGCTTACGTGTTCGCGGAGTCGGGCGGAGCGTGGTCCCTCGCGCAGAAGCTGCTGGGGGACGCCACCGCGGACTACGACTACTTCGGGTTCTCCGTGGCAGAGTCGCGGGGCACCCTGCTGGTGGGGGCGCCACACGACGGTTGGGGCTACGAATCCAGCGTGTACGTCTTCGAGCGCTCCGAAACGGGTTGGGAGATGCGGCAGAAGCTGCTGTCGCCGGCCCCTGGGGTGTACGACTGGTTTGGCAACAGCGTCGCGATACGGGGTGACCTGGCGCTGGTGGGCGCTCCCGACGACTCGGACGGGCTCAGTTGGTTTGGAGCGGCCTACGTGTTCACCCGGGCGGGCGGTCTCTGGACCGAGCGGCAGAAGCTGCGGGCCTCGGCGCCCCAGGATGCCCTCGGGTTTGGCGTCGCCGTGACCCTGTCCGCGGACACGCTCCTGGTGACGGCCCAGGAGACCGACAGCTCCGGCGCGGTCTACGTCTTCGAGAACGTCGACGAGACCTGGGTCGAGACGCAACGGCTGCGAGCGGCTCAGCCGCATCCCGATGACTACTTCGGGGGCCCGTGCGCGTTGGAAGGAGACACCATCCTGGTGGGTGCGTCGGGCGACGACGAGTCGGCCACCGACGCCGGGGCGGTGTACGTGTTCGAGCGCCACGGCGGCACCTGGGTCGAGGTCCAGAAGCTGATGGCATCGGACGCCGCGGAGGGGGACGGGCTCAGCTGGCCCGCCCTGTCAGGTGACAGTGCGCTGGTGGGGGCGGGGGGGGCCGACGACGGGGCCGGCGCGGTCTACGTCTTCGAGCGCGAGGGGGGGGTGTGGGTCGAGCGGGGCCGGATGACCGCGGAGGACCCCGAGCCCGACTCGATCTTCGGCGCTGTCTCCGTTGCCGGGGACCTCGCGGTCGTCGGCGCCTACCGCGCCCGCTGCGGTGGCCTGCGGTCCGGGGCGGCGTACCTCTTCCAGCGCAGCGACGGGGAGTGGCGTCAGCTCGACAAGCTCTGCCCGTCCGACCCGATCGACCCCCTGCTCTTCGGGTTTCCTGTCGCGCTCACCGGCGCCGAGGCGTTGGTGGGAGCCCCGTTCGACGACGACGACGGCTGGCGCTCCGGCTCGGTCTACCGGTTCAGCGTACCGCTGTTCACCGACGGCTTCGAGAGCGGCGGCGTCGGCGCGTGGTCTGACGTGATCCCCTGACTCGATCTCATTGCGATATCCTGGGCCCGACGGAGGAACGGGCCGTGGCACGAACGACACTCCTCAGCCTCGTCCTCGCCGTGGCCGCGCTGCCGGCGGCGGCCGACACCTTCACCGAGACCTTCGACGGCGGCAGCAACGCCGGCGGCTGGACCTTCGGCACCGGCAACGAGGTGGTCGAGCCCACCGGCGGCAACCCCGGCGCCTGGCTCCACGATTCGTTCGTGGACACCTTCGCCCCGCAGCCGCGGACGACCCAGCCGTCGGTGTTCACCGGCGACCTGCGCCACCGGGGGGTGAGCCTGATCGGCGTCGACCTGCTCACCGTGTTGGTCGACTTCAGCGCCGAGGGGCGGCCGCTGACCCTGATGCTGATCTCGGACCAGGGCACGCCGGCGGATCCGGACGACGACTGGGCCGCCTACCTGATGGGGCCGACCAACGTGCCGCTGCCGGGGCAGGGGTGGCTGTCCTACAGCTTCGACGTGCCGACCGCGGAGCGGTCGCTGCCCGCGGGGTGGGGGACCCTCGAGCTGATCCGGGTGCCAGGCCCAACACTCTGTGCAAACTTGTAGAGGCTGCGCCAAGAGTGTGAATTGTGGTGGGCCTGGCACCCGGTCGGAAGAGGACATTGCCGGAGACCTCGGTCTCCACCGTGAATGCACCGGGCGGCGCGTCGGAGCCGCACGGGGCGACCAACACTGACTTCGACGAACCTGTCAATCTGCACGAAGTGTTGGGCCAGGCATCCCCGACCCAGCTCGCCCTGCATCGCCACGCCCCTCCGCCTCACCCTCCGCCAGCGCTCCACTCGCTCCAGCAACCCCTGGGCCCAGACCGCCCCGTGCTCAGCCTGCCTTCCGCCCATGGTCCACCCCCCTCGGCGCACAAGCCTACCCAGCCGACTCCGCCACCGCCGAGCACGCTTGCCGAAGGGACACAGCTGATCGAACTCCTCGACGGATCGCGAGCCGCTCGGCCACGTTGTACGGCAGGCTGATCACCTGCGCGCTCAACGACTGCATGGGGTCGTTAAGGCGGGGGTGTTGTGAAAATCTCCACCTCGGCCAGGGAGAGGTAGCTCTCACCCTCGAGCTGGATTCGCACGTACCGCCCGCGATGTCCGACTGGCACCTCGGTCGTGCGCTGGGCCCGGCCCGGTACCCGGCGCGACCAGACGCGAGCGTCACTCAGGGCCGACCGCAGGTCCGGTCCCGGGATCGGCGTCTCGGAGACCAGCACGACGAGGTCGGACAGCCGGTCGGAGCAGCAGTCGGTACGGTTCCAGATCGTGACCCGTTCGACGTCCTGCGCCGAGCCGAGGTCGACCTGCCACCAGGGCTGCCGCTCGAGCTGGGTATGGGTCACCGAGCCGTGCGTGACGTCGCCGTCGGTGCTTCCGTCCACGGCTCGCTCCGGTCCGCTCGCGTAGCCGGTGGTGGACTGGGTGGTCGGCCGGCCGCGGGCCACGTTTGCGGCCGGATGCCTCGTCGCCGGGCTGCCGCCCGTGCGCGCCATGACGGGGGTGATGGTGGTGCCGCGGCTGCTGGTCATGGGTGTGGCGTTGACTCCCGGTCGAACCGGCAGCACGAAGGTCTCACCCGGCTCGAGCGGCATGGCGTAGACGAGGACCTCGTCGGTTCCCGCGGGCAGGCGCGTGAGGTGTGCCCAGCCTGCAGCGGTGGCGGTCAGGCGTAGCTCGTAGGGCTCCGGGGTGAGCTCGCGCCACACCGCGCCCCAGCTACCGGTGTCCTCCTCGAAGAACGGCGTGATGCTGACCGGGTACTCGCCGCGGAGGCTCTCGCTCGCCTGCTCGAGGGTCATGGTCCGGCCCCCGCCGCTGAAGGTGACGTCGAGCGGCGACGCGCTGATCGAGACGGTGGCGTCGGGCAACGGGCCGAGGACGGTGTCGGACATCCCCGGCGGCAACGGCGCCACCGGCACCCCGGTCCGGAGCATCCGCTCGTTGTAGAGCCAGGTGCCGATTCGGGCGGCGAACAGGTTGTAGCAGTACTTCCAGGGGTCGTCCGGCGAGCCGTCCCAGTACTTCCTGTACACCTGCTCCGCCTCGTTGGCCAGAGTCGCGTAGGCCGAGAGCGTGCCGGGCTTTCCCAGCTGGGGGTCGGAGGCGAGGATCGAGCGCATCTTCACCAGCTCCGCGCCCAGCGCCACGCCTTCTCCCGCCCACTCCACGGCAATCGCTTCGCTGTATGCACCGCGCGCCTGCAGCTCGAAGTAGGCCATGCCGAAGAGGTGGTAGAGGGCGCCGGTGTTCTGGTCGGGCCCGAGGGGCGGCGGGTCGACCAGCGGCTCCACGTAAGCGGTGATGAACTCGGGGGAACGGCCGACGCCGGTGAGCTCGTGGTCGGAGGTTAACCAGCCGCCCTCTCGTGCCAGCGCCCGGAACGTGTTGTGCGCCAGGAGCATGGCCTCCTTCATGTTGCCGTTGCGCTGGTCGAGCGCGAGGTAGACCACGTCGCCGATCGTCAGCCGCCGGGGGGGAGGTCCGACGGCGGCCTCGTACAGGCTGTTGTAGAGGTAGAGCTCGGTGCCCCGCGGCGAGGCAGCAGTCGACTGGGGGACCCCGCCTCCCGCCCATGCTGCGCGGTCGGCGTCGCTGGCGAACACGAAGCGCCTGCTCGCCGGCGGGACGATGCCGCCCTGCATGGACAGCCAGTTGAGGGCGGGCAGCGTCCCCATGACGTTGTCCTCGACGAACGCCCGCCGGCCGGCCTTCTCGACGTAGCGCCGGATCCCGTCGTTGAAGGCGCTCTTGAGATCGGCGAGGTCCATGGTCATCGCGTGGGGGCTGGCGGCGAGCTCGGGGTACCTCGCCAGGCCCTCGGCGCACAGCGGTTTGCGCCGGGGTGGCGGCGCGCCCGCCGGCGGAGTGCCGGCGCCGCCGCCCGGCGGGGACGGTCCCTGCCCGGCCCGCCATTCGTAGACCCGCTCGAACGCCGCGCCGCAGGTGGCGCGGATCGCCATCGTCGCGGTGCCCTGGCGGGGGTACGGCACGGGCTTGCTGCCTTCGAGGCTCGAGGTCCCCTTCCACCCCACGGTGAGGTTGACGAGCTCGAGCGCCGAGCCGGGGGCGGCGTAGCAGGGGTAGCGCGCCTCGCCGACGGTGACGCGAATGCCGCCGGAGCCGCCGGTGTACCCGTGGTTCCAGCCGCTCACCTGCTCGGGGACGCTCGCGTCGACGATGGTCAGGTTGACGTCGACGGGCTCTCCCGGGACGAGGCGGTCCATCCCGTGCGGCGTCCGCCAGGTCCAGGTGCACTCCACGTCGTGGGTGGAAGGGCCCTCGTCGGGGCTGAGGTACTCGCGCCGGACCTTGATGCTGCCCTCGGTGACGGTGACCTGCTCGGAGCGCGCGTTCGGGTCCTTGGCCGGCTCGTCCTTGAACGTGTCGACGAGCTGCCAGTAGCCAGGAGGTTCACCGTCCGGGCCCTGGGCGGTGGCCATGTCCGGCACCAGCGCAGCGCCCAACAGCGTGACTGTCAGAGCAGCGAACCCGAGTGGGAGACGAAATGCCCGCACAGATCACCTCCGCTGTCCGCTCCATCGTCGACTGCCCGATGGCCAGGTACCTGGCGGGATTCTACAATCCCCGACCCGCCCCCGCCAGACCTCGACGCGGAGTGACGAGGCTCAGCGCACGGGCGCCGGGCTTTCAGCGCTTCCCCGCCGCAAGCACCAGTCGCAGCCCGAGTGATGCTCCACAGATTCTGACCGCCCCCGGCCGCGGTCGTGAGGTTCCCCGATCAGGGCACCACGGTCGACCACGCGGTGGTGGTGCCGGACTCGAAGCCGTCGGCGAACAGAGCGGCGAGGCGCTCCACCGCGCCGACGTCCGGCGCGGCGCCGTCCCAGCCGTCGTTGACACCCGGGATCGGCGTGCCGCGGTCGACCAGGGGGCTGTCGGGCGCGGGGGTGAAGTCACCCCCAGCGGGGTCTTCCAGGTCGGGCGGTGCCGAGAGCCCGTTGCCCTCCTGGCCGGTGCCGGCCTGCAACGCCGCCAGGGTGCCATAGCTGACCCCCTCCCAGCGCACGAACCGGGTCGGGTCGGTGGTGAAAAGGTCGTCCCAGTCCCAGTCGAGGACCACCGGGTTGACCTTGTAGAGCGCGTACTCGGTGCCGGCGAAGACGTTGTTGCGGGCAACGATGTAGGTGCTCTCACCCGGGTTGAGCAGGGTCACGGCGGAGGTGTCGGGCGCCTCGGTCAAGAAGGTGTTGTGGTACAGGAACAGGGGGCCGATGGGGGTGGAGTAGCCGCTGTTGACCTTCAGCGCAGAGGCGAGGTAGCCGTCGAGCTGGCTGGTGCGGGTGTTGCCGAAGTTGTAGGCGACGTTGCGGACGACCCAGGTGGGACCCGGCGCGGCCGGCGCCACCGCAAAGGCCATGTGCACGTCCTCGATGGTGTTGCCCCACATCCGCACGTTGGCGCAGTAGCCCTCCGGCTCGAGGGCGTCGTCCGTGTGCCGGGAGAAAGCGTTGCCGGAGACCTCGGTCTCCACCGTGAACGCCCCCGGCGGCGCCGAGGAGCCGCACGGGGCGACGCCGTTGAAGGTCCCCCAGATGGTGTTGCCGCGGATGACGGTGCCGCGGCCGACGTCGTCGGTCAGGGCGACGGCGTTGTTCTCGGCGCTGGACGCCTTGGTCCAGTCCCACGGCCAGGCGAAGATGGAGGTGTCCCAGATCTCGTTGCCCTCGACGGCGTTGCGCTCGCCCCCCTTGACCCACACCCCGGCCGAGCCCACCTCGTGGATGCGGCAGGAGCGGACCGCGCAGTCGTCGCTGTAGCGCAGGTAGACCCCCTTGCCGTAGTCGCCCGCGCCGTAGTGACGGATCTCCAGGCTCTCCACCCTGACGTGGGACACGCCGTCGAGGTAGAACCCGTTCTCGTGCCGGGCCACGTGCATCACGTGGTTCGCGGGGGAGCTGGAGTCGGTCAGCTTGACCCGCAGGAAGCTGCCGTCGATCAGGAAACCGCCGGGCTCCCCCGCCGGCAGGGCCTGGAGGTCGGCCAGGGTGTCGTACCGGAACAGCCGGCCGAGCTCGGTGACCACGTGGCCCGTTGCGAAGCCGGGCTGGATGGAGTAGACGCCGCCTCCGGTGGGGGTCCACGGGACACCGGCGGTGATGGTCCCGTCGGCGCCGTCGAGGACCGCCCCGGGCGCGCTGCCGCGAAACACGATCGGCTGGGAGGCCGTGCCCGAGGTGGTGACGGACACAGTCTCCCGGTAGACGCCGGGGGCGATCGAGACCAGGTCGCCCGGCGCGCTCAGGACGGCGGCCCGCTGGACGGTCCGCAGCGGGTTGCCGGGGTCGGTGCCGGGGTTGCCGGGGTCGTCGTTGCCGGTCGGCGCCACGTACAGGGTGCGCGTGGTGGGCTCGGGGAAGGTGGAGGGGCGGGTGGTGAAGGCCGCGGTCAGTGTCGGGGGGCCGCTGACCCCGTCGGGGTCGGAGAGGGTGACCCGCGTTTCGTACCCGGTCCCCGGCTCGAGCCACCACAGGGAGCCGACAAAGTGCTCCGCGTCAACGCGGACCAGCGGGTGGCCGGGGGAAAACACGGGCGACGACGCTGCCCGCCACTCCAGGGCGGCCGTGGCGTCGCGGTCGTCGTCGCCCGCCACCGTGGCGACGACCCCCCCGGCCTCGATCGTGCCGTAGCCCTCCACCGAGAGCAGGGTGACGCTGTTCTGCGCCGAGACGGGAACAGCGGCGAGACCGGCGCAAAGGACCACGAGGTGTGTCCAGCTCACGGCAGTGTTCTCCCTGGCGCAATGGTATCGCCTCGGGGCTCACCCCGAGCACTCGGCAATGAACTGCCGCAACGCGTCCAGGTAATGCTCGCCACCCACCAGCCAGGTGTCGTTGTGGGTCGCGCCGGGCACCTCGACGAAGCGCTTCGGCTCGGGCGCCGCCTGGAAGAGCGCTCGCCCGAGGGCGATGGGCACGATCTCGTCCCGGGGGGAGTGGACCACCAGGACCGGGCAACGGGCCCGCCCGATCTTTGACCGCGAGTCCATGCGCGTCCGGACCAGGAACCGGGGAATGAACGGGAGGTGGTGGGCGGCCATGTCCGGCACCGAGGTGAAGCTGGACTGGACCACGAGCCCCGCGGGCGTGACCCTGGAGGCGAGGTCCACCGCCACCGCCCCGCCGAGGGACTTGCCGAAGACCACGACCCGGTCGGCGGGCACGCCGCGGTCCGCGGTGAGGTAGCGCCAGGCGGCCTGGCCGTCGCGGTACAGCCCCTCCTCCGAGGGGGAGCCGTCACTGCGGCCGTAGCCGCGGTAGTCGACGATGAAGACCTGGACCGGGATGCGGCCGAGGTCGAGCATCATGTCCGCCCGGTAGCTGAGGTTGCCGGCGTTGCCGTGGAACCAGAGCAGGACCATGGCTGCGGTGGGCGCCGGTGCCTGCGCTGGCGCGGGTTTCAACCACCACGCGTTGAGCGTCACCCCGTCGTCGGTGGGGAAGAAGCAGCTCTCGAGGGTGGCGCCGCTGCCGGCCACGATGGCGTCGGTGTCCCAGAACCCGTCCGGGTAGCGGGTCGGGTAGTAGATCATCGAACGTTCGAAGAGCATCAGCGTCACCACGATCGTAGCGCAGGCCACGCCGGCGGTGACCGCGGCGCGGACCGCCGGCCGGCGGGGCCGCCGGTGGAGACGAAAGGGCTCCAGCTCACCACCTCCCCGGTATCGCGGTCCCGCAGCCGGGGCAGCGGCCGCTGCCGGCGACGAGGTTCTTCATGACCAGGAACCCGATCCGCTCCACCAGGACGGTGCCGCAGGACGGGCAGAGGGTGTCCTCGCTGTGGGGGGCGACGCCGGGGCGGTTGCCGGTGTAGACGAAGCGCAGGCCAGCCTCCATCCCGATCTCCCGGGCGCGGGCGAGGGTGACGACGGGCGTCCGACCCCGGTCGTTCATCCGGTAGTCGGGGTGGAACGCGGTGAGGTGCCAGGGGAGATCCCGGGAAACCCCGGCGAGGAACTGCGCCATCTCCCCCAGCTCGCCGGGGTCGTCGTTCATGCCCGGGACGACCAGGGTCACGACCTCGACCCACAAACCCCGCCGATGGAGCCCGCGGATGGTCTCGAGGACCGCTCCGAGCGTGCCGCCGAGCCTCCGGTAGGAGGCCTCGCGGAACGCCTTCAGGTCGACCTTGTAGAGGTCGGTCACCGGCTGCAGGTAGTCGAGGACCTCAGGGGTCCCGTGGCCGTTGGAGACGAAGCCGGTGAGCAGCCCCCGGGCGCGGGCCGCGGTGAACACCGTATGGGACCACTCGGCGGTGATGAGGGGCTCGTTGTAGGTCGAGATGACGGTGTCGATCCCTCCCCGGGTCGCGGCGTCCACCAGCTCCTCGGGGGACGTGCACTGGAGGCGTGCCCGGGCCTCGGGGTCGCGCAGCACCTGGGAGGTGTCCCAGTTCTGGCAGAACGAGCACTTGAAGTCGCAGCCGAGCATGCCGTACGACAGGGCACGCGTTCCCGGGCGGACGTGGAAGAACGGCTTCTTCTCGATAGGGTCCACCGCGGCACCCGCCACGTAGCCCCAGGGAACGTGCAGCCCGTCGTCGGCGCGGAAGCGAACCTTGCACACCCCGCGCTTGCCGACGGCGAGCTTGCAGCGGTGAGCGCAGGCGACGCACTCGACCTTGCCCGAAGGTTCGACCCGCGAAAGGTCGGCCGAGACCATGGTGAGGCGGTCGAGGTCGGTGTCGGTGTCCACGGCGTCCTCCCTCTCTCCTATTCTGCGTCCCCGTCGCAACAATTGCCAGCCCCCGGGGGTGACCCGACCGGTTGCGGCGTGCTAGGCTACGTGATCAGCGACTGGTCTGTTGGGTGGAGGCTGGTTCGATGGATGAGGTCGAGCAGAACATCGATGCGTACCGCATCGTTTTCGAGATCCTCAACGAAATGCGGTCGATGCTCCGGCACGAGCTGGAGCGCGTCCACGGTAAGGACTGGCCTCGGGCGGGGTTGCCGAGACAGGTTCTCGAACGCCTGATCGAGCGCAAGGAGAAGGAGAAGTCCATCGACTGGTACGAGACCGAGTACCAGGAGCTGACCGACTTCGCGGGCTTCGAAGACCTGCTCCACATTCTCGAGCACAACCCGACCCTGCTGGGGGAGGTGCGCAAGCTCGCCCCGAGCCCCGCCCTGCTCCACGCGCGCTTCCTCGAGCTGGAGGTGATGTGCTCCAAGCTCGGCCTGGCGCGGCCGATCAGCGAGAACGAGCTCTCGTTCCTGGGGACCTTTCACCTCCGGTTCCGCAAGGCGCTGGAGGCCCGACGCGCGGCCCCAGCTGAGGACACCGACCCGGTCGCGGCGGTCTCGCCACCGGCTCCGGCCGTCGAAAACCGGGCCGAGGGCACCGATGCCGCCGTCGAGATCGTGGAGCCGGTCGACGTCGTGACGCCGCCGGCGGATTCGCCGACGAAGCCGGCCCCCCCACCGGTCGCCCAGGTGACGCCCCCGGTCGCCGCCGGCACGGCGGGGGCGTCAGGGCCCACAGCGTCAGAGCGTGTCGCTCCCCCCGCAGCTGTGCCGGCACCGCCGGCAGGGCAGCTCGCGGTCATCGACACCGCGCTGGAGAACAACGACCACCGCACGATCTTCAGGGAGCTCTACCGGGAGGTGATGGAGCTCGCCGAGGGACTGTGGACCACCGACGTGCCTGGAACCCCCAGGGTGTGGGACAAGGTCAGGGTCAGCGAGTGGTACGAGCTCAACTTCACCCGCAGGGGCTTGAAGCCGCTGTCCGACTTTTACGAGGTCCTGTCGCAGGTGTGGGAAAAGATGCACCAGGGAATGGCCCGTGACGAGCTGCAGGAGTTCCTCAAGCGGTCGAACTTCGCCCAGCTCCTGCTGTCCTTGCGCGACATGTTCCAGAAGAACCAGGTCTAGCGAGCTGTATGATGGGGCATGACGCACCGTGCCGCAACATCCTCGAATCTGAGCTGTTACGAGGATTCCTGCGCCGCGACGGTGTTGCAGAATGACAGCTAGTGTCGGGCTCTCTGCTGTCAGCATGCTGTCACCCCTGAGCCTCTGAGATGCCCCGCGTCGAGCCTCTGCTGCCCCTGTGCTCGCGCCGGTGGTTGTGCCCCTACTCGGCCCCCTCTCGAGGCTCCGAGCGGTTGTAGAGGCGTCCACACTCGTAGGCTGGTCGCCGGCTGGCTGCTGAACGTCGACACCCACAACGAAGAGAGCCGCCCCCTCCGGGGCGGCCCGTGGTCCTCGCGCTGGTGATGTAGGTCAGCGGATGTACTGCCTGCCGGCCTCGAACGCTCGCTGCTCCTCGGCGGTCGGCTCGCGACCGAGCACCGCGATCAGGTCCGCACCCTCGAGCCCGAGGTCCCGCGCCAGGGTCAGCACGCCGGGGAGGTCGTACCCTCCCCGGTCGAGCTCGGCGCGCTCCTCCGCGTCGGCCGCGACGATGTACCAGCCGGCGGCGTCGAAGGTCCCGTAGGCGACGTGGTCCACCACCAGCACCGGGATGCCGTAGCTGCTGGCGCTGTGCGCCGTGGTGATCTCCGCCTCGACCCGCTCGCTTCCGTTCCAGAGGATCATGCCGCACCTCCCGTCGCTCGCCTGATCGCCGCTCCCAGCGCGGCGACCACGTCCACGTGCTCCTCGTCGGCGTCCACCACCAGCGCCGTGTGCGCCCGCTGTCCCGCCTCGAGGAGGTCGGGAGCGGCGGCGATGAGGTGGGCGTCACCCTCGGCGTGGATGTTCGCAGCGCGGACCTCGCAGACGCAGCCGCGGGCGTGGTCCACCTCGAAGTCGCCGAAGCCCATGTCGACCACCCACCACGGTCCCGGCGTGTGCTGCGCGCTCATTCCACACCCCCGTCCCCGTTGTGCGGGCGGCCGTCGAGACCCAGCAGCGCGTCTCTGTAGCCTCGTCCCAGCGACCGCCGGAGGGCGTCCACCGGGTCGTTGCACAGCCCGAGGAGGAGGGCGTGCTCCTCCTGCGTCCCGAACTGGACACCCCACCGCTTGCGGCGCAACCCGCGAGCGTAGCCTCGCCAGTAGGCTCCCTCCTCCGTGGTCGCGGCGAGGTCTCGGAACGTCTCGGCTCTCGCGATGTCGTGGTAGTACGTGACCACCTCACACCTCCCCCTGCGGCGCGCGGATCGCCACAGCGATGATACCGGCGGCGCGGTCAACTACGGCCACCTCGCAGGCGCCGACGTTGCCACCGGCACGCTGGAGCTCGGCGAGGGCGAGCGCCAGGTCGGGACCGTTGACCACCCGGCTGTGCTCGAGCAGCACCCACTCCCTCGGCTCGGGACCGCTGGCGCCGTTGACCGGCAACTGGATCAGGTTGGGGATCGGGATCGTTCCGTGACAGGTCAGTGTGGGCGGCACCCACGGACGGCGTGTCTCACTCCCTCTCGGCATGATGACCACCTCCCGGTGGTCCAGGTAGGATGGGTCGGGACGTGGTCGCCTGGTTCGACGGCGTCCCAGGGCGGCTCGGAGCTGTCACTCCGGGTCGCCCGCCTTGTTACCCCTGCGTCTCGAGCTCCCGCATGAAGCGCTCCACCTCGGCCCGGCTCACCCGGTACACCCGGCCGAGTTTGGACGCCTTCAGCTTCCCGTCCCGGATGTAGCGGCGGATCGTGGCGACAGTGATCTGCAGGGTCTCGGCGACTTGCTCCGGCGTGAGGTACTCGGGCTCCATGTCTCTCACCTCCACCGCCACGCTACCATGATCCGTTGACAGCGTCAAGCGTGCGTTGAGATACTCTAGCGTGCGCTAGGTTGACATAATCGTTCTTTACGGACGCTAGACTTTGAGACACTACCTAAACCTATCTAGAACCCCACTTTAGCACACCCTCCATTCTGAGACGGTTTCGCACAGGAACGGGTGGACGGGGTCCTAATTGAGAACGCGCTGAGATTCGTCTCAACAGCGACCGCGAGGTCGCGGTCCTCCTCGCCTGAGTGTACCGCGACCCGCGACACCAGAGCCTCGAGAGGGCGAAACGTCGAGAATCGGGCCTAGGATGCGCTGTGTTAGCGTTTCGAGGTCTCAGGGTAGGCGGACACGTCCAGGGGTCGGAAAACGCAGCACGCGCGAGCCTCGCAGGGAAGTCGCGCGCGCTGGGGTCGCCGGGTTGTCGTAGGTGCTACAGGTCCGCTTCGACCTCGCTGATGCACATCACGGCGACTGGTCGACCGCACGCCGGGCACCGACCGCGATCCAGGTCCAGGTCCAGGTCCTCCTGGTCGTCGGGCTTCACCATGATGACGACGCCGGTGGAGCACCTCGAGCACCCACCGGCCATGATCTTGTCCTCCACGTCGCTGATCCGCTTCTCGACGTTCATGCCGATCTCCTCCATCCCTCGCCCCGCTCGGCGACGAGCTCCTCGATCCTCTGGAGCCGCGCCTCGAGGTCGCCGTCGACGTAGAACTTGTGGAGCACCTCCACCGACGCCCGCGCCTCCCTGATGAGGCTGCACGCCGCCCGGAGGTCGCCTGCCACCTCCGCCTGCTCGAGGAGGGCGAGAGCCTTCTGGCGGAGCTCCTCGACGGCGGCGGTCAGCTCCGCCATGCGGCTCGAGCGGTCGGCGGCGACCAGGTCGGCGACGTGGGAGCGGTGCCTGGAGAGGCTCGTGGTGGACACACCGTAGCGGTCCGCTATGGTGCGGTGGGGCACCCCCGCGACGAGGTCCCCGTCCAGCGCAGCGCGCTGGGGATGGTTGCAGCACCGACAGGTGTTCACTGTCCGCCCCCGGCAGGATCGCCGACGAGTCGGACGAGATCCGCCTGGGCGGAGGTCACCCGCTCCTCGGCGCTCCACAACATCCGCCTGATCGTCGCGGCCTCTTGCTCGAGTTTCTCGGCCGTTCGCACCTGCGTGTCGAGGTTGTGTCGGGCCTGGTCCAAGACCGCCGCGGCTCCGCGGGCGGATCGCTCGACGCCTTCAAGCGAGTGCTGCGCCCCCTCGATAGCGGCGTCTCGGTGCTTCAGAACGAGGGCCAGCTCGGCAACGCGGGCTTGCAACGCGGGTCGCTGGTCGACCAACCCGCCCACTCGTTCGAGATCGTCGCCGAGGCGGGCCTGCGCCAGGGCGCGCTCGAGCTCCACCGCGGCCCGCTCGGCAACGTCCAGCGCGTGACGCGCCTCGCCACGTCGCTGCCGGGCCTCGGCAACGGCCTCGCGGGCTCGCGCAACCGGGGAGTTGGGTGCAGCCGCGACCGGCGGCGGCGGGATCGGCACGCCGGCGGGTATCATCGTCCACCTCCCCGCAGTGTCCGCAGCTCGGCGGCGACCGCGGCGACCTTGCGCTCCAGAGCCTCGATCCGCGCTGCGAGCTCGGCGTGACGCTCCATTGCGGCGGCCCACCGCTCGATCACGGCGAGCGAGTCGCCGTTGCGCTTGCCTGCCACCTTCGACACTGACTTCGTTCGCTTCGCTTCGTTCATGGTCTCAGTCCTCCATTCTGATCAGGTCGTTCATCATCTCTGCGGCCACCCGCTGCTGATCCGGGGTCAACCCCTCGAACGCTCGCAAGGTGACCGGCTTCACGTACCGCACCACCGCCGGCAGCGACGGCCGCTGGCCGGCTGCGGTGAGCCTGGCGAGTACCGCGACCTCGGGCGCCTGCACCGGTCCCGGCCTCGCGGTGACGGTCCTCGTGAACACGGCGGTGATCCCGGCGACCAGTCCGGCGACGTCTGGCACGTTGCGCGTGCTGGCCTCGGCGATGACGTCGTAGAGGTCGGCGCCGTAGCGCAGCCGCTGGAGGTCGACCTCGAGTCCACCGTCCCGGTGGGCCAGCACCGCCCGATCCGCGTCGAGGCTCCACTCGCCGAACCCGAGACCGGCGTGGTCCTCGACGATGATCGCCTTCCCGCTGCCCCTACGCCGGCGCTTGGGAGCGTCACCCTTGACCCGTGCCGCGGTCATCGGGTCACCTCCAGCCTTCTCGCCGCCCGCTTCACCAGCGCCCGCACGCGAGCCGGCGTGAGGCGTCGTCCCTGCCT
>Ga0068714_10004423_pt1 | contig 15767 bp, 18 predicted proteins | sample MTBNYHSulfiMetaG_FD_62988 | JGI IMG/M metagenome (GOLD analysis project Ga0068714, IMG submission 62988) | Enrichment culture microbial communities from rom New York Harbor, USA that are MTBE-degrading - MTBE-NYH (New York Harbor Sulfidogenic)... | ecosystem: Environmental > Aquatic > Marine >...
TCTTTGTATAACAACACGCTCGTCGCGAAAGCGAGTACAACCGAGGAACCGGATGCGGGAAAACCGCACGTCCGGGTCTGTGCGGGGGGCGCCCGGTAACGGGCGTTCCTACCGCGAGAGGCCAGAAAAAATCATGGCGTCAGCAGTTTTCAAAGAACATTATCTACGCCTTACGGAGGAGACGAACGCGCTAGATTATCTAGAGAGGGCGGGCGAGTTCATTGGACAGGCAATGTCGGATGATCGGGCGTGGAAATGGGTTGTGTTGGCATTGCACGGTGCGCTATATGGCTTCGCTATCGCAGCCTGCAAGAGCTCCGACTATCAGTCGGTCGTAAAGACTACGAAGAATGGTCACGAGCGACTAATTACACTCGATGAGACCCTAGATATGTGCAAGGATGCCGCGTGGATGGGGACGCTCCAAGGTGGTCTGCCGCTGGTTCTCTCGGTGAGCCAGGAAGAGTCCATTAGAAAGCTAAAGGGAACCCTCAGAAACAGCTTCGAACACTATATTCCTCGCGGTTGGTCAATTGAGTTGCATGGCTTCCCAAGGATCGCGATAGATGTTCTTGATGTCGTCCGCTTTCTCGCAGTCGAGACGTTCCGATACCAACACCTGAGTCAAGCGCAGCGAAAAAAGATCAAATCCATCGTGTTCAAGGCCAAGCGGCTGCTCCAAAAATCGTCTTTGCACTTGGAGCTCTTGGCGGCAGGGCGAGAAAATGGCCTATAAAAACTGGGACCAGAAAACCGGGACAGACCAGAAAACCGGGACAGATTTAATTTCAAAAAGGCCTGAAAACGCGGATCAATAGCGGATCAATAGGGACAGTGTAACTTGGTCCTTGTTTTTTGTTTCGATGAAGGTAGAACGGTTTCCGAATGAAAGGTCGAAAATAGTATGAAGCTAGAACATATCGTTGCTTTGGCGGTGAGGTTGTTTGCGATCCTTGTCGGGCTCTATGCGGTTCAGACCGGGCTGGTATGGGTTTCGTGGTTTATAGACCAGGGGCAGGAGGCGGTCTCATTTCTTTTCGTCGGAGGGATGATTTTCAGTATTGTGGTGGCAGTTCTTCTCTGGCGATTTCCGATGACAATTGCCCGTGGCATGGTAAATTTTCGAGATCCCGGCGAATCGGGGGTCTCGTCGGCAACTGCGGAGCAGCTTCAGTACGTGGGGTTCAGTATTCTCGGGCTGTATCTTTTGTTTTATGTGGTGTCGGACCTGGTGAGCTGGGCTGTGATCTGGTTTGTGAACCAGAGGAATCATACCCTCACTGAGCTTACGCTTGAGCAGGTTGCAGACATGATAGCCACTGGCGTCGAGTTGGTGTTTGTTCTGTTATTGCTGTTGGGCGCAAGGCGCATAACAGAGTTGCTGCGCAGACTAAGATAGGGAAAGGATTTCCGGGAGTTTGAAACGGGACAAGGAAGAACCGGAGCAGATTAAAAACCGGGACAGATTTAATTTCAATAGGAACTGAGAATGGAAGCCGAAAGCCTAGCCTCACAAATCGTAATCTCCTGGGCGCCGATGTCGCTGTATTGGCTCATTTGGTTCATCATTCCCGGTGCCGCTGCGGCTTACTATGCCTACCAGGACGGGATCAGGCTAATGCCGCTGGCCATGGGGATCCATCCGGGATGGTGGGCGCTGTTCTGCTTTATCAGCGGGGCATGGGGCGTGCTGGCCTATTGGATAATGCACCACTCCACGTTGGCAGCGGCCGGTAATGAGAATAATTAACGCCGCATGATTTCCCCTTGCCACTGATGTAACTCCCCGCACCCTGCTGCTGCGCGTCTTGACCCGTCTACAGCTTCACAGTGCATCCTCTTGGGCCTGACACGACCGAGGAGATGACCATGCAATTGAATGACGATGCCTATCTGGAACAGTTCGCCGCCCGTGAGCTGGGCCCTGAACACTTTGACCACCGGGGCCACCTGCACATGGCGTGGTTGCACCTTACCCGCTACGATGTCGATGAAGCCAGCCGGCGGGTCTGTGACGGGATCCGGGAGCTGGCGGCCAAGTTCGGCGCACCGGAGAAGTTCAACCACACCTTGAGCGAGGCGCTGGTGCGTATCATGGCAAAGCGCATGGCGGGGGATGGGGGAAATGATTTCGAGGCCTTCCTGCAAGCCAATCCTGAACTGGTGGATGATTGTCTGGGCGTGCTGGCCAGGCACTACAGCGTTGAGTTCCTGCACAGCGCGGCTGCCCGTACCGGCTGGCTCGCGCCTGACCGACTACCGTTGAATGAGTAACCGTCAGCTCAAGTGAAACCGCAAACTATCACCGCTTTTGCCAAACGGTTCGGCCTGTCGCGTTCGACGCTGCTTTATTACGACCGTATCGGGCTGCTCAAGCCCACTGGCCACAGCGAAGCCGGCTATCGCCTCTACGGCAAGGAGGATGCCGAACGGATGACGCGAATCGATACCTTCCGCAAGGCCGGCCTGCCGCTCAAGGACATTCAGGCGATCATGACCACGGCGGCTGCGGGGGATACCCTGGAACTGGCGCTGGAGCAGCGGCTGGAGTCCCTCAATAGGGAGTTGGCTGAACTCAAGGCGCAGCAGCATCTGGTCCTGCAACTGCTGCAACGACGGGGGCGGAACCCGCAGCATCCCGATGTGGATGTCGTCCAGTGGGTGAAGATGCTCGAGGAGGCGGGGATGGACGAGCGGGCTCGGCAGCGCTGGCATATGGCCTTCGAGCGCGATGCCCCCGGGGCACACAGGGCGTTTCTCCACTCACTCGGTTTGAGCAAGGTGGAGGTCGAAGAGGTGCGGCGTCTCTCCCGTGAGGAATGGCGGTAACGCAGACATAACTGCAGACAGACAGGGTTCAGGGTAGGGTTCAGGGTCGGAGTAACAACTCAAGAAGGAGTTCAGGGTCAGAGGGAGACACCGATGATTATTCCTGTCCTTCGCTAGTCACATGTTCATCCCGGAGTAGTTCCTGGTGTCACGACAGGTTGTGGCTCGGCAATGATGGGATTCATCCCATCCTACGGGCTCTCAGTTTATCGGTAGGCAGTTGCGTCGGGGGCAACAAGGAGTACCCGATGAGCAATCCTGTTCTTCGCTTAGTCACATGTTCCTCCCGGGGTTATTTCCGGTGTCGCGACAGGTTTTGGCTCGGCGATGATGGGATTCATCCCATCCTACGGGCCTCAGTTTATCGGTGGGAAGTTGCGTCGGGAGCGACAAGAGACAGCCGATGATCATTCCTGTTCTTCGCGTAGTCACATGTTCTTCCCGGAGTTATTCCTGGCGTCGCGACAGGTTGCGGTTCAGCAATGATGGGATTCATCCCATCCTACGGGCGGCAGATTCTTGACCTTGCCGTGATGGGATTCATCCCATCCCGCACTTCAGACATCACCCAAACTGCCGCTTCAGCTCCGCCTCGATGCCGCTACGTGAGAGCAGTTTTCCCGCCATGGCGCCGAGGCGCTTTCCCAGTACCGCGTCGAGGTGTGCCTGGCTGTCGAACTCGAGGGCGTCGAGCAGGTTCTTGAGGTAGAGCCCGGCCTCGGTCTCGCCCACGATGGTGAGGGTGCGGTTGAAGAACAGGGTGTCCGGGTCTTCCTTGCGGCTGGCGAGGAGCCAGAAATCGGCGAGGTTTCCGCTGATGCGGACGTCCCACGATTGGGCGTTCGGCTGTGGCGGCTGGCGCACGATCCGTTTTCCCTCGATGCGGAACAGCAGTTCGGTTCGGGTGTCGTTGATCCCGATGCCGAGGCGCTTGCCGTCGAGGTCGAACAGCTGCTCGGCCATATACTGGCCCTTGAGCAGGTGGCTTAACAGACGGCTGATCAGTTCGCTGTGCAGGCCGTTGGGCAGGGTGCGCAGCAGCAGCGAGAGCGGTTTGATCGGTGGATTCATTGCGTTGATCCCTTCTTCTACACCGGTCGATTATGACAAACCCATTCGGGTATATTATTGATCCAGGTCAATGCGGCGAGACGGATTTTCCTGGATGCCCCAAAGTAGGGGGGCGCGGCCGCCATTCAGTCCAGGCTCGGCACGCTTCGATGCGTATGGCACACCGATCTCCCCCGGCAAAGCTTGGATTGTGCTGGCCAAGTGGTTAGCCTTGGCGCAACAGCAAACAGAAGGAACAGCGACAGGTGGCAGAAGCACAGACGATACGCCTTTCCATCGGCGGCATGAGTTGCGCCGGGTGCGTTGCGGCGGTGGAGAAGGCGCTGCAGGCGGCCCCGGGGGTGGAACAGGCGAGCGTGAACTTCGCCGAGCACACCGCGCAGGTGGTGGGTGAAGTCAGCATCGACGCCCTGCTCAAGGCGGTGGCCGATGCCGGCTACGAGGCGGCGGAGCTCAGGAGCCTGGACGACGAGCAGGCGGAGCGCGAGGCGAAGGAGCTGGTCCATTACCGCAAGCTGGTCAAGCAGTCGGCGGCAGCCGCGCTGGTCGGTTTCCCGCTGATGGGCGCCGACATGGCCGGTTGGCTGCCGGGACTTGCCGAGGCGCAGGGGCTGTGGCTGCTGATCGGCGCCATCACCCTGGCGGCGATGCTCTATGCCGGGCGGCACTTCTTTGTCGGCGCCTGGAAGCAGTTTCGTCACCACAACGCCAACATGGACACGCTGATCGCCATGGGCACCGGCTCGGCCTGGCTCTACTCGATGGCGATCATCCTCTTTCCCGGCAGCGTGCCGACCCTGGCGCAGCACGCCTATTTCGAAGCGGCGGCGATCATCATCTCCCTGATCAATTTCGGCTCGGCGCTGGAGATGCGCGCCCGCGGCAAGACCTCGGAGGCGATCAAGCGCCTCATCGGCCTGCAGCCGAAGAGCGCGCGGGTGGTACGCGAGGGCAGGGAACTGGACGTGCCGATCCTCGAGGTGGGCCTCGACGAGACACTGCGGGTGCGCCCCGGCGAGCGCATCCCGGTGGACGGGGAGATCATCGACGGCCACTCGTATGTGGACGAGTCGATGATCAGCGGCGAGCCGCTGCCGGTGGGCAAGCAGGTGGGCGACGAGGTGATCGGCGGCACCATCAACACCTCCGGCACCTTCCTCTACCAGGCAAAGCGCATCGGCAAGGAGACGGTGCTGGCGCGGATCATCGAGATGGTGCGCACCGCCCAGGCGAGCAAGCCGGCGATCGGCCGCCTGGTGGACAAGGTGGCCGGGGTGTTCGTCCCGACGGTGCTGCTCCTGGCGGTGCTGACCTTCCTCTCCTGGTTCAATTTCGGCCCGGAGCCGGCACTCAGCTTCGCCATCGTCGCCACCATGACGGTGCTGATCATCGCCTGCCCCTGCGCGCTGGGGCTGGCCACGCCGATCTCGATCATGGTCGGGGTGGGCAAGGCGGCCGAGTACGGCATCCTCATCCGCAACGGCGAGGCGCTGCAGCAGGCCGGCCGCCTCGACACCATCGTGCTGGACAAGACCGGCACCGTCACCGAGGGCAAGCCGCGGCTTACCGACATCATCCCCTACCAGGGGGCCGACGCCGATCACCTGCTGGCCATCGCCGCCACGGTGGAGGCGGGCTCCGAGCACCCGCTGGCCGCCGCCATCGTCGCGGCGGCCGATGCGCGCGGCATCGAGCGGCTGGAGCTGGGCGGCTTCGAGGCGCTCGGCGGGCGCGGGGTGAAGGCCGAGATGGGCGGGCAGACGGTGCTGCTCGGCACCCTCAAGCTGATGGAGGAGCACGGGGTGTTCCTCGGCCAGCTGCAGCAGGAGGCGGAACGCCTCGCCGGCGAGGGCAAGACGCCGATCTACATGGCGCTCAATGAGGCGGGCGCGGCGGTGATCGCCGTGGCCGACCCGATCAAGACCGACTCGGTCGACGCCATCGCCCGCCTGCACCAGGAGGGGATGACGGTGGTGATGCTCACCGGCGACCACAAGGCGACCGCCGAGGCGGTCGCCCGCCAGGTGGGCATCGACGCGGTGATCGCCGAGGTGCTGCCGGAGGAGAAGGATCGGCACATCGAGCGGCTGCAGGGGCAGGGCCGCACCGTGGCGATGGTCGGCGACGGCATCAACGACGCACCGGCGCTGGCGCGGGCCGACGTGGGTTTTGCCATCGGCAGCGGCACCGACGTGGCGATCGAGAGCGCGGACATCACCCTGATGCGCGGCTCGCTGCACGGGGTGGCAGACGCCATCGCCATCTCCCGCGCCACGGTGCGCAACATCAAGCAGAACCTGTTCGGTGCCTTCATCTACAACAGCCTCGGCATCCCGGTGGCGGCCGGGGTGCTCTACCCGGTGATGGGGCTGCTGCTCAACCCGATGATCGCCGGTGCGGCGATGGCGCTCTCCTCCTTCACCGTGGTGAGCAACGCCAACAGGTTGCGTTTCTTCCGGGCTGCAGGGGGTGGCAAATGATCTGGGTGAATCTGGCCGGGGTGGTGCTGATCGGTTTTATCGTCTGGTGGTTCTGGCTGGCAGGGAAGTAGGATGGGATGCATCCCATCGAATGGGGGCGGAAAATGATGGGATGCATCCCATCCTACGGAGCGGGAACAAATTAACCCCACAGTCAGCCGGGTAGACACGGGGCGGCTGGCTCGGTCATTCTCTACTGTCACGCTCGGATATGTTTTCGGCCGGCAAACCGAACAAAGGGAACAACACCATGGCAGTGATGAATATCAGCACACCGCAGACCGAACCCCTGAACAACGGCATGAGCTTCTTTGCCCTCGGCTTTCGCCCCCTCTTTTTCATGGCCGGTCTCTCGGCCCTGCTGCTGATGGCGGTCTGGCTGCCCATCTACCGCGGCCTGCTTGCGGCGCCCGCCTATTACAGCGCGATCACCTGGCACGGCCACGAGATGCTGTTCGGCTACACCGCTGCGGTGGTGGCCGGCTTCCTGCTGACCGCGACCAAGAACTGGACCGGGATCCAGACCCTGCGCTACTGGCCGCTGGCGGGGCTGACGCTGGTGTGGCTGGCGGGGCGCCTGGTGCCGTTCGTCCCGGGGATGCCGGGGGGCGTGATCGCGCTGGTCGACATGGCGTTCCTGCCGCTGACCGCCCTGGCGCTGGCTTTCCCGCTGTTCAAGAGCCGGCAGAAGCACAACATCCCGCTGGTCTTCCTGGTGCTTGCCTTTGCCGCGGCCAACGCCCTCTATCACCTGCAGCTGACGGGGCTTGCCGCCAACACCCTCGCCTCGGGCACCCAGCTGGGCCTCGGCATGGTGCTCACCCTGCTGGTGGTGATGGGCGGGCGGGTGATCCCGTTTTTCATCGAGCGCGGGCTGCAGGGGGCGGCGATCAGGAAATGGGAATGGATCGAGCGGCTGGCGATGCCCTCGGTGCTGCTCTATGCCGCGGTGCAGACGCTCTTCCCGTACAGCGCGGCGGCACTGCTGCTGGCCCTTGCGGCCGGGCTGGTGCACGCCATCCGCGTCGCCGGCTGGTACCAGAAAAAGATCTGGTCTGTCTCCCTGCTGTGGGTGCTCTTTCTCGGCTACGGCTGGGTGGTGCTGGGTTTGCTGATGCAGGGCGCAGGGCTGCTCTTGCCGGTGCCGCCGATGCTCTCGCTGCACGCCCTGACCGTGGGCGGTGTCGGTGTGCTCACCCTGGGGATGATGGCACGGGTGGCGATCGGCCATTCCGGACGGCCGATGCAGGCCCATCCGTTGATGGGCTGGGCCTTTGCGCTGCTGGTGCTCGCCGCGGTGGTGCGGGTCCTTGTGCCGCTGTTCTTTCCCCAGCTCTATACGCGCTGGATCGATATCGCCGGCGGACTGTGGCTGCTGGCGTTTTTGCCGTTTTTCGTCATCTACTTTCCTATTCTGACCAGGCCGCGGGTGGATGGGCAGCCGGGTTAATTCAGATTCAAGGCGTAGGAGCGGCTTCCAGCCGCGATTGACTCACGAGCCTTCGTTTGATCGCGGCTGGAAGCCGCTCCTACGGGAAGAAAGGGGCCTGTGATGAAACTGCTCTACAGCGCACCGAACACCTTGCAGGTGGGACATATCCGCAACCTGCTCGACGCCGAGGGGATTGCGTGCCAGTTGAGAAACGAATTTCTCTCCGGCGGGATGGGGGAACTGCCGCCGACCGAGTCGTGGCCGGAGTTGTGGGTGGATGAGCGGGATTTCGCCAGGGCACAACAGCTGCTCGAGGCGTTTCTGCAGGAGCCGGTGGCCACCCTGCCCGAGTGGGTCTGCCCGGTCTGCGGCGAGCGCATCGAGGGACAGTTCAGTGCCTGCTGGAACTGCGGCCGCGAACGGCCGCAGGCGGGGTAACCCGCGCCGCGGTTCCTCCGGCTTTCCCCTGCCGCAGTGAACACCCGCATAAAAAAGACCCTGCTAAGCTATCTGGACAATCGCGCCCTGTTGGCGGGACCGCCATTGCCGGTATGATGAAAGGACTTTCTGGCTTTGCTTCTGTTTGGCACGACTTCACCGGGGAATCGATCTGGGCATGGACACCGCGGCACACGAAACAGCACATAAACGTGCCATCGGCACCATTGCCGAGGTGCACGGGCCGGTGGTGGTGGTCAACTGCCGCCAACTGCCGCCGCTGCGCCAGGCGCTGACCTCCGAGGTCGATGAGGAGAGCTACCTGTTCGAGGTGCACCAGCACATCGACCCGCACCACGTGCGCGCCATCACCCTGCACCGCACCAGCGGGCTGCGCCGCGGCATGCCGGTCTACGACAGCGGCGCGCCGCTGCACGTACCGGTAACGCAGGAGTGCCTGGGCCGCCTGATCAATATCTTCGGTGAACCCCTCGATGGCGGCCCACCGCTGCCGGCCGAGCACTACCGCAACATCCACGCCAAACCGCCGGCCCTGCAGGAGTCGCTCGGCACCAGCAGCATCATCGAGACCGGCATCAAGGTGATCGACCTGCTCTGCCCCTTCGTCAAGGGTGGCAAGACAGGCCTGTTCGGCGGCGCCGGGGTGGGCAAGACGGTGCTGGTGATGGAGTTCATGCACGCCATCGCCGAGATCCACAAGGGGGTGTCGGTGTTCGCCGGGGTGGGCGAGCGCATCCGCGAGGGGCACGAGCTGTGGCACGAGATGCGCAAGGCCGGGGTGATGCCGCAGACCCTGATGCTGTTCGGCCAGATGGACGAGTCGCCGGGGGTGCGCTTTCGCGTCGGCCTCTCGGCGCTGACCTACGCCGAGTACCTGCGCGACACCACGAAAAAGGAGGTGCTGTTCGTGATGGACAACATCTTCCGCTTCGTCCAGGCCGGCAGCGAGATCTCCAGCCTGCTCGGGCGCATGCCCGCCACCGTCGGCTATCAGCCGACCCTGCACACCGAGGTGGCGGAGCTCGAGGACCGCATCCTCTCCACCCGCCGCGGCGCCATCACCTCGGTGCAGGCGGTCTACGTGCCGGCCGACGACATGAGCGACCCGGCGGTCAACACCATCCTCAACCACCTCGACACCACGGTGATCCTCTCGCGCTCCCAGGCGGCCAAGGGGATCTACCCGGCGGTCGACCCGCTGCGCTCGACCAGCAAGCTGATGGATCGCCACACCCTCGGCGAGCGCCACTACCGTATCGCCGGCGGGGTGCGCGAGGCGATGGCCCGCTACGCCGAGCTGGAGGACATCATCACCATGCTCGGCATCGAGGAGCTCTCGCCGAAGGACCGGCTCACGGTGAAACGCGCGCGCAAGCTGCAGCGCTATCTCACCCAGCCCTTCTGGGTCACGGCCGCGCACTCCGGTCTGCAGGGGGTCTCGGTGGGCCTGGCCGACACCCTGGACGACTGCGAGGCGTTTCTGCGCGGTGATTACGACGAGGTGTCGGAGGAGCGGTGCTACATGCGCGGCAGCATGAAGGAGGAACAGCGTTGAGCGGAATGACCCTGCAGCTCTTCGACAGCCGCCGCAGCGAGCGCATCGAGGGGGTAAGCTCCTTCGTCGGCGAGGATGCCAGCGGCAGCTTCGGCATCCTCCCCGGCCATACCCGCTTCATGACCATGCTGGTGTTCGGCCTGGCCCGCTTTCGCCGCGGCGATGAGGCTCCGTGGGAGTACCTGGCGCTGCCGGGGGCCGTGCTCTATTGCGCCGACGACACCCTCACCCTGGCCAGCCGCCACTACCTGCGCGACAGCGATTACGAGCGCATCTCGCAGCGGCTCGCCGACGAGTTGCTGGCCGAGGAGGAGGCGCTGCACGAGATACAGGAGAGCCTGCGGCGGATGGAGGAGGCGATGTTCCGGCGCATGTGGGAGCTCGGCCAAAAGGGGATCAGTCTGCATGAATGAGCGAAAGCAGCTGCGCCACGACGTGGAGCGGCAGATCAAACGGATGAAGCAGGCGGAGAAGGAGCGTCCCACCCTGATGGCACAGACCGTCTTCCTCGGCACCCTGGGGCTGGTGTTCGTGCTGCCGGTGATCGGCGGGGCCTACCTCGGCAGCTGGATCGACGGCATGCTCGAGGGTTACTCCATGCGCTGGACGCTCAGTCTGCTGTTTCTCGGCATCATCGTCGGCATGGTCAACGTCTACCTGCTGGTGCGGGAGTAGCCATGCAAGGGGAAGGCATCGGTATCGCAACCCTGTTCAGCGTCGGCCCGCTGGAGGTGAGCGTCAGCCTGCTGACCTGTATCGGCATGACCGTGGCGATCGGCCTGCTGTGCCGCCTCGTCACCCGCAACCTGACGCTCTTTCCGCAGCCGATGCAGGTGGTGGTGGAGGGGGTGGTGGAGTCGCTGGAGGGGGCGGTGGCGCAGGTGGCGGGCCGCCATGCAGCGCGCATCATGCCGTTTATCGCCAGCCTCTGGCTGTTCCTGGTCAGCGCCAACCTGCTCGGCCTGATCCCCGGCCTGCACTCGCCCACCCGGGATCTCTCGGTCACCGCGGCGCTGGCGGTGCTGGTCTTTTTTTCGGTGCACTGGTTCGGCATCTCCACCCAGGGGCTGCGCAGCTACCTGCGCCACTACCTGACGCCGAGTCCGATCCTGCTGCCGTTTCACCTGCTCAGCGAGGTGACCCGTACCGTGGCGCTGGCGGTGCGCCTGTTCGGCAACATGATGAGCCTGGAACTGGCGGCGCTGCTGATCCTGCTGGTGGCCGGATTCCTGGTGCCGGTGCCGATCCTGATGCTGCACGTGGTGGAGGCGCTGGTGCAGGCCTACATCTTCGGCATGCTGGCGCTGATCTACGTGGCCGGCGGGATCCAGTCGCAGGAGGAGGGGGCCAGCAAAAATTCGAATGACCAAGGAGAACCTGAATGAGTGATATGAACTGGATCGTGCTGGCCTCGACGGTGGTTGCACTGCTGGCCATCGCCATCGGCGTGCTGCTGCCGGCGCTGGCCATGGGCCGGGCGATCAGCAGCGCCCTGGATGCACTGTCACGGCAACCCGAGGCGGAGAAGTCGATCATGCGCACCCTGTTTATCGGCCTGGCGATGATCGAATCGCTCGCCATCTACGTGCTGGTCATCGTGCTCATCGTGCTGTTCCGCAATCCGCTGCTGGAATACCTCGTCGGGCAATGAAAGGCCTCACCACGAAGCCTGTACTCGGGAAGGAAAAAAGATTAACCACGAAGCGCACGAAGGGCACGAAGATCATGCATCACACGGAGACACGGAGACACGGAGGCACGGAGGAACAAAGGGGAGGTACTGGTATTCCATACCTTCGGCATTTGTCGCACCTGCGCTGCGATGATATTCATTTTCTCCGTGAACTCCGTGCCTCTGTGATGCGTTCAAGGTTTTTCTTCGTGCCCTTCGTGTGCTTCGTGGTGAGACAGCCTTTGGGGGCGCGAATGGTAACGGAAATAGATCGAAATATTCCGTGTCGCCGTGGTGCATTAAAAGGTTTTTTCCTCGCGCGCTTCGTGGTGAGACAGCTTTTTGGAGACAGATATTGGAACTGAACTGGACCACCTTCGCCCTGGAGATCCTCAACTTCCTGGTACTGGTGTGGCTGCTCAAGCGCTTTCTCTACCAGCCGGTGAAGGCGGTGGTGGCGCGCCGGCGCGAGAGCATTACCGCGCAGCTCGACGAGGCCGCCGCCAGGCAGCAGCAGGCCGAGGAGCTGCGCAGCCAGTACGAAAACCGGCTGGCCGACTGGGAGAGCGAGCGCGAGGAGGCGCGCCAGGGGCTGCACCGCGAGATCGACGCCGAGCGCGAGCGGATGCTGGAGGGGTTGCAGCAGGAGCTGGCGGCGGAACGGGAGAAGGCCGCGGTGCTGGCGCAGCGCCAGTTGCAGGATAAGGTGCGGGAGAGCGAGGCACAGGCGCTGGAGCAGGGTGCCCGGTTCGTCGCCCGCATGGTGGAGGGCCTCGCCTCGGAGGCGCTCGAGGCCCGCCTGCTGGAGCTGCTGCTCGGCGAGCTCCAGCAACTGCCCCCGGCGCAGCGCGATGCCCTGCAGGCGCTGGAGAACGGCAAGGCGGTACCGGTCACGGTGCTCAGCGCCTTCCCCCTCGGTGAGCAGCAGAGGGCGAGCCTGCAGCAGCGGATCGCCTCCCTGGTGCCGGGCAGCCTGGCATTCGAGTGGCGCGAGGATCGCAAGCTCATCGCCGGGCTGCGCGTCACCGTCGGCCCCTGGGTGATCCATGCCAACCTGCACGATGAACTGAAGACCTTTGCCGCCATCGCCTATGAGCAGTGAACCGATCCTGAGCGGCGGCCTGCTGGCACGGCAGGCCGAATGGCTGGAGAGCTACCGCTACGGCATGCGCCTGACCGAGCAGGGCAGTGTGGTCTCGGTCGGCGACGGCATTACCTGGATCGCCGGTCTGCCCTCGGCGCGGATGGACGGCCTGGTGGTGTTCGCCGACGGCAGCCGTGCCATGGTGTTCGATCTCAATCAGGAGATGGTCGGCGCAGTGCTGCTCGACGAGAGCGAAAAGCTCGCCTCCGGCATGCCCGCCTTTCTCGCCCATGAGCAGCTGAGCGTCCCCGCCGGCGACGGCCTGCTGGGCCGGGTGGTCGACCCGCTGGGCCGTCCGCTGGACGGCCTCGGGCGGCTTGTCGAGGTGCGAAACCGGCGTATCGAACAGGCGGCGCCGCCGATCGTCGCCCGCGACTTCGTGCAGCAGCCGCTCTACACGGGCATCAAGATCATCGACACCCTGATCCCCATCGGCAAGGGACAGCGCCAGCTGGTGATCGGCGACGAGGGGCTGGGGCGCAGTTCTGTCGCCATCGACACCGTACTCAACCAGCGCGACAAGTCGGTGAAGTGCATCTACGTGCTCGTCGGGCAGAAACGCTCTACCGTGGTCAATACCATCGAGACCCTGCGCAGCCAGGGTGCGCTGGGCTATACCACCGTCGTGGTGGCGGAGGCCAGCTCCCTGCCGGGGATGCAGTACCTCGCTCCCTACGCCGGCTGCGCCATGGCGGAGGCGTGGATGGAGACCGGCTGCGATACCCTGATCGTCTATGACGACCTGACCACCCACGCCAAGCTCTATCGCGAGCTCTCCCTGCTGCTGCGCCGCCCGCCCGGACGCGAGGCCTACCCGGGCGACATCTTCTCCATCCATGCCCGCCTGCTCGAGCGCAGCACCGCCCTCAATGCCGCCCACGGCGGCGGCTCGATGACCGCTCTGCCCATCGTCGAGACGCAGCAGGGGGAGATCGCCAGCTACATCCCGACCAACCTCATCTCCATCACCGACGGACAGATCTATCTCGACCAGAACCTCTTCTCCGCCGGCCTGCGCCCGGCCATCGATATCGCCAAATCGGTGTCGCGCATCGGCGGCCAGGCGCAGCACCCGCGGATCAAGGCCGAGGCGGGCCGGATGAAGCTCGACTACCTGCAGTTTCTCGAGCTGGAGGTGTTTACCCGCTTCGGCGCCCGCCTCGAGGCGAGCATGGAGCGGGCGATCCGCCGCGGCCGGGTGCTGCGCGAGATCCTCAAGCAGGATCGCCTCAGCCCGCTGCCGGTAACCTTCCAGATGGCCTGGCTGGTGGCGTTCAATGAAGGGCTGTTCGACGGCATGGAGCCCGAGGCGCTGCCGGAGCGGCTGCAGCAGTTGCAGGGCCAGGTCGCATCCAGCGGCCTGCACCTGGAGGACGAGCGCGATGCCTGGCTGGTGGCGGTGCGGTACTGGTTCGGCGCGGCAGAGGGAGGGGGTGATGAGCCGTTACCGCACGGTTGAGAACCATCTCTCGCAGCTGCGGGAGCTGCAGGAGATCATCGCCTCGATGAAGACCCTCTCTCAGCTCGAGCTGCACAAGCTGGCCGGGCTCTCGCCAGGCCAGCATGCCCTGGCGGAGCACCTGGGGCAGGTGGCGGCCGATTTCTACCACCATTTCCCCCAGCCCCACGAAGAGGCGGGGGAGTTGTGGCTGGTCATCGGCTCCGAGCGGGGATTCTGTGGCGATTTCAATGACGCATTGCTGCGCTACCTGCAGCAGCGCTTTCCTGAATGCAGGGAGCACCCGCAGCGGGTGCTGGGGGTTGGACGCAAGTTGTGGCTACGGCTGGAGGAGGCGCTGCCCGGTTTCGTGCCGCTGCCGGGGGCCAGCATCAGCGAGGAGTTGCCGCGCATCCTCGGCGGCGTGGTGGCCGCGATCCGGCAACAGATGGTCGAGGAGGGGGTCGGCACCCTGCAACTGCTCTATCACGACGATGAGCGCGGGCGCGTCGAGGCGAAGCGGCTGCTGCCGCCGGAGCTGCCGGGCAACGCTGCCCGGTGGCGCACCCCCCCGCTGCTGCAGCTGTCGCCGCGGCAGTTTCTCAGGGAGTTTCTCCCGCATTACCTCTTTCTGGGCCTCAACGAGCGGTTCGTGGTCTCGCTGCTGGCGGAAAACCAGCACCGGGTGCAGCACCTGGAGGGTGCAGTGCGGCGCCTCGACGAGCGCCTGGAGGCCCTCACCACCCGGGCCATGGCGCTGCGACAGGAGGAGATCACCGAGGAGATTGAGATGATTCTTCTTGGTAGTGAGGGGTGAGGAGCCTGAGGGGCAAGGTTCAAGGTTCAAGGTTCAAGGTTCAAGGTTCAAGGTTCAAGGTTCAAGGTTCAAGGTTCAAGAAAAGGCTTGCGGCTCTGTTCTGGCTGCTACGCTTCTCCCGATCTCCCGATCTCCCGATCTCCCGATCTCCCGATCTCCCGATCTCCCGATCTCCCGATCTCCCGATCTCCCGTAACTCTCAAACCAGATACCGCCCGCCGGCGCCGATGGCGATGGTGAGGATGCCGATTAGCATGTTGATGCCGACCATGTCGCGGATGCGGTCGAGGTGGGCCTTGCCTTGCGGCCAGGCCTGCTGTGCCACGGCCCGCTTCAGTCCCTGAAAGGGAACGAAGTAGACGTAGAAGAAGATGGCGATCATCAACAGGGCGAGGCCGTGCATCATATGGACGTAAAGTCCCACGTGGGCGAAGCCGCCAAAGACGGCGAAGGTCATCCAGTAGCCGGTCAGCAGGAGGGTGACGATGGCCACCCATACCCAGGGAAAGAAGCGGCTGAACACCCCGACCCACAGCGGCTGGCGCAGCGGCGGCTCGAGCAGCTCCGCGGCGACAGGGCGCAGCATCTGGTGGGCGAAGATCATGCCGCCCACCCAGAGCATGGCGGCGAGCAGGTGCAGGGGGATGGCGATGGCCATGGGGGCTTTCTCCTTGTTATTCGTACTGTTATTGCCTGGAAAAGTATAGGTATGGCCGGTTAGAGGCAGTTGCAAGTTGCAAGTTGCAAGTGACAAGATTTGTTGAAGGTTCCAGATGATGAGGATAATCACGCCCTCACGCCCTCACGCCCTCACGCCCTCACGCCCTCACGCCCTCACGCCCTCACGCCCTCACGCCCTCACCCCTCACC
>Ga0068714_10004424_pt1 | contig 15762 bp, 11 predicted proteins | sample MTBNYHSulfiMetaG_FD_62988 | JGI IMG/M metagenome (GOLD analysis project Ga0068714, IMG submission 62988) | Enrichment culture microbial communities from rom New York Harbor, USA that are MTBE-degrading - MTBE-NYH (New York Harbor Sulfidogenic)... | ecosystem: Environmental > Aquatic > Marine >...
TGGCTTCTGATACACTGATTTCCATCTTCATCGGCGCTTCTCCTTTGTTTTCCGGGTGTTTTGGTCAACTCCCTTTTAAAGGAAAAGCGCCGTTTTTTCATCCTGTCAATTTCACACAATCCAATTTACACCACCAATCCAACAATAATCGAGACGCTCTGAACAGACACGTCCCGGACGGCATCAACTGTTTTTTTGCAATTATACTTGAATCGACTTAAGCTTTAAACATGGATGACAAAGAGTTTCGGGAGTTGCTAGACCGGTACGGGTACTCGTGGGAAGGATACCGCAGGGTACGAAAAGGCGTGAAGAAGCGTATTTCCCGCCACATGGAGGAATTGAAATGCAGATCCATGAAGGAATATGTAAGTCTGCTGGTGGAACAACCGGCCCTGAAAGCCCAAAGCGAGCGTCTCATGTCCGTCCCGATAAGCCGCTTTTTAAGAGATCGGAGGATGTGGAACGTATTCGAGCAGGAAATCCTGCCTGATCTCCTTTCAAGAGCAGGGCGGTACATGAAGGTCTGGTCCGCCGGTTGCGCCTGCGGGGAAGAAGTATACACGTTCAAGATGGTGTGGGCCCGGTTGGAGGAGTGTTGCGGCCCGCTTCCCGAGCTCATACTATGGGCCACGGACGTGAACGTCGAGGCGCTTACCAAAGCCCAAGTCGGAGTATATTCTCACAGCAGCCTCAGGGAACTCCCGGCGGAATGGCGATCCCGGTATTTTTCAGCCTCGGATGACGGGAAAAGGTTTGCGGTTTCCGAGAGCCTGAAACGTGACATTCGCTGGGAGATACATTCCCTCGTCCATGAGGCCCCTCTCATGTCGGGTTTTCACTTGATTTTCCTAAGGAACAGCATTCTGACCTATCTTTCCGGGAGGTTTCGGAACGCAGCTTTCCTTAAGGTCTTTGACAGTCTGGCCGCCGGTGGTGTTTTGGCCGTTGGGTCCCACGAGCAATTACCCTCATTTATCCGCGATCAAACAGCGGTCACAGGTGATCCGCTTCTCCATCGAAAATGGCCTCTGAACGGAGAAAACCGATGAGAAGAAAAAACGTTCTTGTCACCGGGCCGCCGGGGATCGGTAAGACTACGATCATCGAGAAGCTGCTTCGCGGGCTGGGACTGCCCACAGCCGGCTTCTTCACGCGTGAGATCCGGGAACACGGGAAACGCGTGGGGTTTTCCATCGTCACTTGCGACAATCGGGAGGGCGTACTGGCTCATGTCAATATAAAAAGCGCTCATCGCGTGGGCCGATATGGGATCAACCTGGAGGTCTTGGACCGATTGGCCGTACCCTCCATGATTCCGGAAACGTCGAAACACGTTATTGTGATTGACGAGATCGGGAAAATGGAATGTTTATCGAACCTATTTCTCGATGCGGTCGTTCGAGCGCTCGACTCGGAGAATCGGGTGATTGGCTCCGTTTCGATGAAAGGGGAATCCTTTATTCAGGATGTCAAGGCCCGGCCCGATGTGCTGCTGGTGAAGGTGTCGGAGAAAAATCGGGATACCCTGGTTCCGTTTCTGCTGGAAAAGCAGGCGTAACGGTCGTTTGTTAAATATCAAACCATCGTGATATAGAAGAGGTCACCGAACGGGAAAGCCGTCTATCGCAGCCGGACCCGGCGGGAGCCATACGGGGACCATGGGAACCGCAAGATCAACCGACAACAGGGGTTTTCACGTCTTGGAATCGAATGCCGACTCCCCATTTGCTCCTTTAGCTCAGCGAATGAGACCGAGGGATCTGGATGAATTCGTGGGGCAAAAGCATCTCCTTGGAGAAGGGAAACTATTGCGTCACCTGGCCCAGAGCGGGGAACGGGCTTCCATTATCTTCTGGGGACCTCCCGGTTCCGGTAAGACCTCGCTCTGCGGAATTCTGGCGAAACGAATGGGGGGACGTAGCGAGACCATTTCCGCGGTTCTGTCGGGAGTGAAGGAGCTTAGAAAAATCATCGAAGGTGCGGAGTCGAATCGGGACGTACCGACGCTTTTGCTTGTGGATGAGATTCACCGCTGGAACAAAGCGCAGCAAGACGCCTTGTTGCCTTATGTCGAAAACGGGCTCCTTACGCTACTGGGCTGTACGACCGAGAATCCATCGTTTGAAATCATTTCGCCGTTGCTGTCCCGCACTCGGGTCCTGGTGCTGCGCCCCCTGAAAACCGAGGAAGTGATCGGAATTCTTCGGGCCGCTCTTTCGGACAAGCAACGGGGGCTAGGGGTTTCGGGCGTTCATGTGGACGAAGAAACCCTTGTGTTCCTGGCGGAGTTTAGCTCGGGAGACGCCCGGATTGCGCTGAACCAGCTCGAGTTGGCGGTGGGAGTATTGTCATCGATGCCCGAAAGTCCGCGTCGATTAAACCTGGAACTCCTGAAAGAGATCATTGAAAAGAAGACCCCGAGTTATGATAAAGACGGCGAAGCACATTACAATTTAGTATCAGCCTTCATCAAAAGTATGCGAGGAAGCGATCCCGACGCGGCAGTTTACTGGCTGGCCCGCATGCTGGACGCAGGTGAGGATCCGCGCTTTTTGGCCAGGCGCATGATCATTCTGGCCTCTGAAGACATAGGAAACGCGGATCCGCGGGCGTTGCAGGTTGCTGTTGCCGCTTTTCAGGCCTTCGAATTCGTGGGATTGCCGGAGGGTTTCCTGCCGCTGGCTCATGCGGCGATTTATCTGGCCGCCGCTCCAAAAAGCAACGCGGTGTACACGGCATATAAAGACGCGGAAAAAGAAGTAAGAACGAGGGGGTCTCTTCCGGTTCCGTTTCATTTGAGAAACGCTCCGACCGAATTGATGAAGCAAATGGGTTACGGCAAAGGATATCAATACGACCACGATTATGAAAATGCGTATTCGGGCCAGGTCCATCTTCCAGCGCAGCTTGCCGACAAGGTGTTCTATCAGCCCCGGAACCGTGGATACGAGAAGAAGCTGGGTGAGTGGCTCGCATGGATTAAGAGGGCTCATAAGACAAGGAACCCCCATTAGGGTTTCGCCGGAATCCGCCGGGGGAAACACGAACAAAGATTCCCTGAAAAGCCTCCAATTTCTCGAGCACGGCGGCGCCGACCACGGTGAAACGCTTAGGGCCCTAAAAAACAACCGATTTCCGAAAGTTTTTCTGGCGGGATTCGGAGATGTTCGCGGACACCACGCCCGATCGTGGTAAAAAACTGCAACTCAGGCATCCGGTTACACATTTATGCAGACGACACAACCTAGCCGACCGGAACTTCCGGTTAAATCGCTGAAGCCGTTTCGATTGGTCAAATATTTCTCGGTGGCCAGTTTCCTGGTGATTCTCATAGCCACGGTCCTACTGTCTATCTTCTTTTTCCAGAGAGACAAGAGCATGCTGCTCAAAAGAAACGAAGAGTTCGCCTTACTGCTGGCCGAGAATTTGAATCATCAGGTGTTTCAGAAGTTTGTAATGCCCACGGCTCTGCTCTATGGGAAAATGTCGTTAAGGGATTCCAAGCAATACAATTTATTGGATAAAGTGGTTCGAAGCACCATGTACGGTTTCAACGTCGAAGGAGTCACCATTTATAGTCATGACGACCTGATGGTCTACTCCACCGAATACTCGATTGAGCAGATGCTTGAAAAAAGCCGGCAGGAAGGGCCGTTCGGCCTTTTCATCAAGCCTGACGAAAACTATCTGAGCGCTCTGAAAGGCGCACCCTCTTCTTTGCTGGTGACAAGAGGTGCAATCGCTCGGCTGCTGGTACACGGCGATAATGGTGATGGCATCAAACTGTTGAGTACATATGCTCCTTTTCGAGTGGATTTGACGCTGGAAACCAAATCGGAAAAAGTCATCGGTGTTTTGAAGATCACTCAGGACATTACCAAAGGTTACTTGTCCATATTGAAAAACCAGACGTTGAGCATTGCCATTTTCATAGGAGTAATGACGCTTCTGTTTGTCAGTCTTCTGTTGATTGTCCACAGGGCGCAGCGGATCATCCATCGGCGCGCTGAGGAGAAGAAACGGCTCGAGGAACAGCTCAACCATGCTGAACGTCTTGCCGGCCTTGGCCAGATGGTGGCGGGCGTGAGCCATGAAATCCGTAATCCGCTGGGAATCATTCGAAGCACTGGGGAGATGCTGGCGCAGAGAATGGAAAAATACGAGCCCGGAAATCGACTCGCCCAGGTGATTGTCGAAGAATCGACACGTCTGGATCGTATTGTAACGGAATTTCTCGATTTCGCCAGACCCCAGGTTCCTAGTCCGGTACCGTACGATTTTCGCCGGTTGATCCTTAGAAACCTGGAATTTCTGGAGCCTGAGTTGAGTCGGCGTCAGATAGAGATACAGACCTCCCTGCAAACCGACCTGGCGCTTATAAACCTCGATCCGGATCTGATGTATCGTGGATTCCTGAATGTATTCAACAACGCCATCCAGTCCATGCCCGATGGGGGACGGATGCGCGTTTCTCTGTCCAATGGAGTGCATGCCGGCATTCCCGTCCAGACAGTGCAGGTGGAGGACACGGGAGACGGCGTACCGGCCGAAACCCTCAAACATATTTTCCAGCCTTTTTTCACTACACGGGAAAAGGGCACCGGATTGGGGCTTTCCATTGTAAAAAATATTGTAGAGGCGCACGGAGGGTGGATTGACGTTGAGAGCCCGGTGACCAGCGAGTTGAATCCTTCGCCGGACAGGGGCACTCGGTTTACGATTGCCCTGCCAATGCGCCGGGAAAGCATGGTCCAATAAGGAAACCGCATGGAAACGATACTCATCGTCGACGATGAAAAAAATTATCTCGTCGTACTCGAGACGCTATTGAGCGAGGAAGGATACGAGGTACTGACCGCTGAAAGCGTCGCTGATGCCATAAAGAAGTGGCGCAACAACGACTTGGATCTGATCGTCACCGATATGAAGATGCCCAAAGCAAGCGGGATAGAACTGCTCGAAATGGTGAAGAAGCAGGATACAGACCTTCCCGTTATCATGATGACCGCCTACGGTACGGTGGAAAAAGCCGTGGAAGCCATGAAAAAAGGAGCATTCGACTACGTCACCAAGCCGTTTCAGAACCAGGAGCTGAAACTTACGATCCGGAAAGCTCTGGAAATGTACCGCCTGGTCAAGCAAAATCGTTTACTGTACAAGGAACTCAGTGAGCGGTACCAGTTCGATAACATTGTGGGCAAGTCCAAAGCCATGTTGAGAGTGTACGAGCTGGTAAAAAAAGTGGCGAACACAAAGGCTACGGTGCTCATCAGCGGCGAGAGCGGTACCGGCAAGGAACTCATCGCAAGGTCCATCCATTTCAACAGTGAACGAAAAGGAATGCCCTTCATTTCGGTAAATTGTTCGGCACTGACGGATACGCTTCTGGAAAGCGAACTGTTCGGGCACGAAAAGGGTTCTTTTACGGGAGCCGTATCCATGCGAAAAGGGCGCTTCGAATTGGCGGACACGGGGACGCTCTTTTTGGATGAAGTGGGCGACATGTCGTCCAATCTTCAGGTCAAGGTTCTGCGTGTGCTTCAGGAGAGGGAATTCGAGCGCGTGGGTGGAAACCGGACCATATCAGTGGATACGCGCATCATCGCGGCCACAAACAAGGATCTGTGGACAGAAGTCCAGGAGGGGAATTTTCGGGAGGACCTTTATTTCAGGCTGAATGTAGTGCAGATCAACGTTCCTCCTTTACGCGAACGGGCGGATGATATTTCGTTGTTGGTTTCGTATTTCCTCAAAAAATACGCCGAGGAAAATCGTAGGGAACCCGTGGAGTTGAGCCCGGAAGCCTGGCGTATCCTATTGAGTCATAAATGGCCCGGCAACGTGCGCGAGCTCGAGAACGCCATAGAAAGAGCCGTCATACTATGTAACGGGAAGCAGATCACGAAAGACGACCTGCCGAAGGAAATCCTGGTTCTGGAACAGTTGGAATTCGACATTGACCGATGCATTCCCACCGGCAAGAAACTTCCGGACGCGCTGGCGGAAATCGAGGAGAAGATGCTCAGGCGAGCTTTGAGCCAATCCGAGAACGTGCAGACTCGCGCTGCAGAGTTGTTGGGCATTGAAAAAAATCTTCTTCGCTACAAGATGAAGAAATACAACATTGTACTTTGAAGCGGTATAATTTTCTTTACCTAAATAAGCTTTGAAATACCGGAGGGTTATTCTAAAGGACAGGAATTGGGGCAAAAAGCAGTAAAAAGGTTTTTACTTTTGTTAAAATTCGGGTCGAAGAAAATAGAATGTCCGAGTCTAAAGTTCTGAGTCTAATTTATTGATATCCGGTGCTTATTTTTTATTTCGTCTTCTTTCCATTCAGTTGGCCTTGAATTTGCATATATAGAGGGCAAGTAACCCCCGCAACAGTAGGCGGCTTTTTCATAACTCTTTTCTCCTTTCTTGTTAATGCCGACCGGGCATGTGCCTGGTCGGCATTTCTTTTGGCTTCATAAGGTCCTAAAAAAACCTCGTCCATTTGGACAGGGGGATATTTTTCCAGGATATCCGAAAAAAAGGGCCTCTCGGCGGCGACCCATGACTGAAACCGCCGAGAGGGTTAGGGGAACGCCTATCTGAGCAGTGTCATCAAGGTCTGGGGCATGGTGTTTGCCTGACCCAACATAGCCACTCCGACCTGCTGCAGAATCTGGTATTGCGTCATCTCGGATATGGCCTTTGCCATATCCAAATCTCGGATGGTGGACTCAGCTGCAAGCTGATTCTCCTCTTGGACCGCCAGACTCGCTATGGTGTGATCCAGGCGATTGACGTACGCGCCGATCCGAGCCCGCTCCGACGAAACCATTTGAATCGCCTGGTCAACACGGTCCATGGCCTGATAAGAAGTGGCCTGGTTTATTACCAGCGCATTCTGGATGCCTAACGCGAGCGTGTCCATTTGAGCGATGTACGCGTTCATGTTCTGCCCGGGATTGGCGCCGATTTGAAAGTCCGTGGTAGAGCTGACAATGTGGAGATAGCTGACATCCTCGCCGGGGGAACTGTAGAAGTCGACCTGCTTTGTTGTCGAATTCCATGAAGAGGACACATCCACGTTCGAGTCGATCATTACATCCACGCCCCCGATCACGCCGTGAAGTACGTTGTCGCTCACCCTGTCCGAACCGATCAGTTCACCGGTGTGTGCATTGTAGACCTTTACGGTGAGAGGATCGACCTCCTCGGCAGGATCATTGATGGTTGCCAGGCTCAGCGCTTTAAGTACATCTTCCTCCGCACTGAAATAGAGATAGCCTCCTGTACCTTGCTTCGGAGAACGAATAACGATGGTTCCCGGCACGGCTTCGTCGGAGTTTTCGGTACTGTTCATGACGTAATCCGTCACGTGGTTGATTCCGGTATTATCCAGTACCCGTCCGAGATTCAAGCCGGTCCACCCCTGGTCCGTCTTCTCGAGGCTGATGATCTGTTCGAGTTTGTCCGCCAACTCCTGAATGGTGTCTCCGCCGTCTATGTACAACGTGGCATTCCTCCCGTCGGCGGTGTATACATCGATCCACTTCCCGTCCTCGCCCAGTGCGAAATTGCCGTTGGCGTCATAGAACCGGTCCACTTTCGATAGCACGGTGTCGGGTCCGGCGACGTCCCCGGAGCCGAGCACCCTGACGTTGGTGCTCCTGTCGGCAAACGTGCTGCCGAATTGCACGTCCATGGAACCGAATTGAACCCGTCCCTCTTCATCCATTCGGGCAAAGGATAAGATGGCACTTCCGTTTTCTGGATTCCCCCCGGCGCTCTCCCACAAGCCGTGGTTGAAGGTGTTGAAATCCGCCCCGGCGTAGCCTTCTCGGGGATTCCAATCTCCATCCGTTGCTTGCACGTTGGTCCAACCGCCGGCCGAACCGGTCAATCTTGCAACACCGGATGTATCCGTGATCGCGTTCTGCAATCCGAGAAGGAATTTGTCTCCCACCCGAAATGTGCCCGTGTCCAGCGATAAGGTGAATTGATTGGTCGTATCGCCTTCCACCTTCTGGATCGCATCTGCACCGGAAGTATAATCGAAGTAGGTAGACCAGGTGGAACCCTGGTCCCAGGAGACCCTCAGATCAAGGGCCCCGCTGGCGCCTTCGCCAATGACTTCCAGAATCGCGTAGGAGTTTTCCGTCAGTGCTATACCACCAACACCGGTGATTTCCCCCGTAGATTCGGAGGTCCGAAACGCTCCCATAAGGTGAGCGGCATCGGTTTCCAGGTCCAGGGATCGGTTGGCGTCGCCGGCGACAGTGATAATGTCGTAGTCACCGTCCGTCAAAGCCCGAGCATTGCTGACCTTATCGATGACAAAATTGTCCGTATTGTTCATACGATCATTGCCAAGGGTACCGGCAGTACCCCCCTCGACGGTCAGCGTGTCGAATCCGGTAAAGGCAACCCCCGTGTTCCAGATGACCGAGTCCGTGGCCAGGTTATTACCCGTCCAGTCGCTGATCTGACCCTGCCAGGTTGTGGTCGATCCCCCGGTTACGGTCATGGTTAGGCGATAGAGATCGGAAGAAGCGTCCGTATCCTTCGCACGGATAATGATATCTCCACCACTCAGCAGTTCTGCCTCTACGCGCAGGCTGATGTCCTGATTCGAATTGATGGAACGCGCCAACACTTCAGCGTCCGTGAAACCCGCCGCAGCGCCTGATCCGGAATTGACGGATACGGAATAGGTGGTAGCTCCGCCGTCGAAACTGAAAACGAGGTTCAGGTTTCCGGTAGTGGTAGCATCCGTCACGTCACCATTGGTTCCCAAGGAGAAACGAAACTGGTGCGGAGATCCGTCCTCCACTTGGGAGATGGCGCCGGATTTCACCCGGAAGATGTCCGTTTTCATCACGTGGTTGGTCAAGGGCTCGGCGCTCTTGACCAGCTTGAAATTACCTTCCTCTACCTTGCCTCGGACAATAGCCTGGATATTCGTGCTATCTGCGCTCCAGAGAGCCGCGGAAGAGCCATCCAGTAACTTCTTTGTATTGAATTCGGTAGAATACGCGATCCGGTCGATCTCCTGCTTAAGCTGATCGATCTCCCGCTGAATCTCGAGCCGGTCGCTACCTGTGAGCACTCCGTTGGCCGCTTGCACCGCCAACTCGCGCATGCGCTGCAAAATATTGTGTGTTTCCGCCAAAGACCCTTCAGCGACCTGCAGCATGGACTGGGCGTCCATCGCGTTTTGAGTAGCCCTGGCGAGACCTCGAATCTGCGTACGAAGCCGCTCCGAAATCGCTAGACCGGAGGGATCGTCCGCTGCCGAGTTGATGCGAAGTCCTGTGGAAAGATGGCTCAAGGCTTTCTCCAAATAGGAAGTGCTTCGCGCCAACGACTGCTGCGCTGTAAATGCAGCCAAATTGTTTACAATTGACAAAGCCATACGAATCCTCCTTGATTACGTACCCAGGGATTCCCTTCCCCGGAAAAGGTTTTCGACATCCCGCCTATCGGGGGTCGTCCTCTTCTTGCCTATTACCGCCATCCACCCGGGGGCGGGATAGGTATCAACAGACTGACGCCGGGTAGAAAAGTCGGATAACATCTAATTGCTTTCCGCCTTACGTGCCTTGATCCTTTTCAACAGCCTGTTGAGTAGTAGCCCAGCCGTTATATGGTCCAAAATCTCGGCTGTACCAGTTGATTTTGTATATCGACAAACGGTTGTAAAACTTTACTTTTAAATTTCTATCCGAAACCATTTTTTCTATTTTTGCAGTTTTGGCTATAATAATAATTAATTACAGGACAAAATAGAATATCGACTTCGCAATTGTTTTTGAAGTAGAAGGCAAAAGTTCATATTTATAAAGAGGCAGGATGGCAGATGCGAAAGCAACCGTATTTCGAGCCGGAACAGACGATGGCCGCACGCCCAACAAGAACTGTATCCATTCGTGCTTGCGATGCGGGACCGGGGCGAACCTTGACCTCTATGGGTATGCCGCGAAGACAGGACCGCTTGGTGCTGAAATACCAGAAACAGCTTACCTTCGCCTTGTGCTCGCAAGGATATCTGTTCCCCGTGCGAGACGTGCGGCTGAGAACCGCTTATTCAACACACCCATTGCTTTGGTGAGTCCGCCGTACTGAGGGACGTTCTCTTAGCTAGTTACGTCTGTGACAGGGGATGGATCGGTTTTCAGCGCCGCCCTGTTCGGGCAAGGGAGCTGTCTTGGTGGGGTTGAAACAACGAGAACATTCGTCGACCGTTGGTCGATGGCTCGAGGCGGATGAGATTCTAAGGCAACAGAGGCTCTGACACCTTCAACGCACGCTTCGCGTTTGTGCCGCTTCCCGGTCTTCGTGTTCGTATTTCGCCCTGAGTGTCTTTTCCGTAATGTGGGTTACCCAAAAACGGATGCCGGCCGGCGTCAGTCGATCCATCTCAGAGCGTCCGGATCATTTTTCCGTCTTGGCACGTACAGTCGGCTCTTAGATGGATATCCGAGGGTTATGCCGGTGGCCAGCCGGCCCTCCGATACCTGGAGCTCGTTTCGGATCTCGTCTTCGCAATACAGCACTCCGGCGAACCAACATGTGGCCAGACCTTTCGAATGAGAGGCAAGGAGAAAGGTCTGGGTCCAGGCTGCGGCTGATTGCATGTCGATTTCCAAACCGTGACCGCTTGGAAGCGCGAAAACGAATATCATCACAGGGGCGCCACCCAGGGTAGAAAAAAAACCGCGTGCGCGCGAGATAACTTTCGGCTTTTCTTCGAGCGCTTTTCCGAGCTTTTCTTTGATCTTCTTATCGAAGGCCATGGCCAGGAAGCATTTGATTCTTTCGAGCTTCTCTGGATTCCGGACTACAATGATTCTCCAATTCTGTGCATTTTCCGGAGAGGGAGCCCAGTTGGCAATTTCGATCAGCTCTTGAATCGTCCTCGTGGTCACGGGCCTGTCCGAATAGTCCCGGATGCTGCGTCGCGTTTCGATGATCGCTCGCACCATATCGTAAACCGACAGTTTGCCTTTTTCGTAGGAAAATTCCAGCCAACCGGGAATCAACTCTTTCGAAATACGTAGTGTAGATAGATCCATCATAAGCTATCTCGATCGTAGAAAATCATGTTGGCGGACATGAGCATTCTCCTTACGATCGCTGCCGCGGGCTGTTCCCTTTCACACCGTGGGCGCCTGTCCGGAGATGACGTTCAAGGGAACATCAGGCAGTAAATCGCTTCAGAGGATGAAAATCCTTCATTTTACAGATTTCAATATATACTAAGAAGCAGAAACATTCAAACGCTAAAGCTGAGCTCCGCGTGCTTATTTTTTCAACGAGTTATAACTCCACAGCAGCGGATCCGGCGGCAATTCGTCGTGCCCGCCAGGCGAACAAAGGATGTGGAAAATTGTTTGACCTGCAAACGAACCTGTTACTCAGTGAGAAGAGAGTTGCCTGAATCGGACGTCCGATGATTGGAGTTTGCCAGGGTTCGATGAAGTCGAGATTGCAATGAGGCAAAAGAAAACGCATTCCGTACTGTTAGGAGGAACATGTCCCGGTTTCGCAGCAAAGGTTTTTCGAAATAACCGAAGATGTCCGGATTTTCCAGGTCCACTAAAGGCCACCTTTCCTCCATTTCAAAGATTAGAATGATTTGAACGAAAGGGTTCTTCATCCGGAGTTGACGCAACACGGCGTGTCCGCTAAGATGGTATTCATCGCTGGACACAATTACGACCTGAACGTTGCCTATATTCGACCAATCGGCTCCTTCCGACGGGGAGATCCGCAATACTCGGAAACCCTTCTGGACCAGATAGTAGGCCAGCAAGTCGTGAAACTCGTTTTTTTCCATCAAAAGCAATATAGTACCCATGGTTTTTTCCTTTGACGTCCTATGACTCTCCAGAAATTGCTTCGCGCATTTGTCAGGCTTCGCTTCACCAAGACAACGCAGGCAGAGCGCCTCTCGAATTCCCGCCGCGAATGGAAACACGGCCCCGATAATCCTACTAAAGCAAAATACATGCCAATAAAGCTCCTGTCTGCAACGAGATTTGGGCTCGGCTTAACTATTGATATATTAGACAAAATAAGGATGGGTGGTCTGAAAAGATCTTGATGCGAAAACCAAGTCAGCGGGCCGCTCAATTATTGAGCAATTTGTGCGGTTCGACCTACTCCGGATTGCTCAGATTTTGAGCAATTGAATCCAATTCTTCTTCCAGACCATAGGCCTTGATTTTCGAAATGAGTGTATTTCGGCTGACACCTAACTGTTTGGCGGCCAAGGTTTGGTTGTTTTCAGTTCTGACCAGGGCAAGGCGAATCAAACGCCGCTCCATTTCCTTGAGCTGGAGCGAGCCGGAGCGATCCGCGTCATCCAAGCCGATGGGAATATGCCGAGCGATGTCTTGGCTTCGAAGCTTTTTCCCTCGACACGAAACGCTCGCACGGAGCACGACGTTCCTTAATTCCCGGACATTACCGGGCCAATGGTAGGAGTAAAGCAGGTCTTCCGCTTGAGAAGTAATGCCTACCACTTCGATTCCTGTCTCCATTCTCAATTGTCTGCAGAAGAAGCGGGCCAAAATGCTGATGTCCTCTTTTCTCGTCCGCAACGGGTCCAGGTGTATCGTATAAATATTGATCCTGTGATAGAGATCCCGCCGAAACGCACCGTTTTCGATCGCCTTCATCAAATCCATGTTGGTAGCGGTTATGAGCCGGAAATCTGAACTGAAACGTTCGCTTCCGCCAACGCGTTGATACGTTTTTTCCTCCAAGACCCTCAGAAGTTTCGTCTGTAAGGCGGGCGACGCATCTCCAATTTCGTCGAGAAACAGCGTTCCGCCGTTTACCATTTCAAAGTAGCCCTGTCCCTTCGTGGCGGCACCGGTATATGCACCTTTTTCGTATCCGAAAAGTGCGCTCTCGATCAATGTTTCAGGCAATTCCGCGCTGTTCACGGTCAAAAAGACGCCTTCCCTGCGGGGACTGAGATCATGGATGGCGCGGGCCACCAATCCTTTACCGGTTCCGGTTTCTCCCGTAATCAGCAGGTCGATTTCATACTTGGCCACTTCTCTGATAGCGGCTTTCACTTCCTGGATATTTTCCGAGATTCCCAGAATCTCTGCGGGCGCCTGTTTTTCTAAGGTCCTTTCTTTCCGAAGACGTTCCAGTTCCCGTTCCTGCCACATCTTTATCGCGGCTTCCCTGAGCGTTTTCCAGAACAATTCCTGATCTTTTCTTATCGGCTTTTCGAAATAGTGGTAGGCGCCTTCCTTCAAGGCTTCAACCGCCCCTTCCGTACTGCCGTACTGGGTAATGATGATCACAGGCAGACGCGGATCGTGATCCTGAACGATTCGAAATAATTCCAGACCGCTCATTTCCGGCATCGTGATATCCGTTATCACGACGTCCCATTCCTCTTGTGACAGCAGGTTGATGGCCCTGAGCGGCGACGAGCACGTAGTGAAAGTGAAACCGCTGGACTTGCCCAACTGCATCATAATGTTCAGGAATTCTTCGTTGTCATCAACCAGTAAGATCTTTGATGTCGAAAAGTCCTTCAAGGATTCCCCACTTCCTGTTCAATCGTTTCTTCTCTATCTTTGGAAATCTCCTGTTCGAGTGGGGGTCGTTGTTCCTGTGAACGCCAGAGCGGAAAGGTCAAAACAAAGTGAGCCCCACCTCCATTTTCCACACAGTTAACTTCTCCTTCGTGCGCCTGAACTACAGACCGGACGATGCTCAATCCAAGTCCGGTCCCTTTCCCCCGTTTGGTGGTGAAGAACGGATCAAAAATGGTCTGGTGCATTTCTTTTGCAATGCCGGGTCCGGTGTCAAGGAAATCCACAACGAGTCTATGATCCCAAGCACGAGCGGAAATGTGAATGGCCCCTCCCTCCGGCAAGGCATCCAAGGAGTTATGAAACAGGTTGTTAAACACGTGCTCCAACAACCCGGGGTCCGCCCATATGGCCGGGAGATCGGAATCGACCTCAAGATCCGCAGTCACACCGTTCTTTTCCAGCATAAGCCGATTCTGCTCTACGATGGAAGAAAGAAAGCTTTCAACGGGCAATCTTTCAGGGCGGATGAATTTGGACCGGGTGAATTTCGAGAAGTCCCGGCAGATCTGATCGATCCGATCCACATTCTGCTCGATGGATTCAATAAGAGTCCTGCCTGAAGCGGAGATACCTTGATTCCGATAAAGGTCCAGGAGCATCGAGATATTGCTCAGACGATTTCCGATTTCATGGTTTACTTTGCTTGCCGCTTCTCCCATGGCGGCCAAGTTCTGGAGTCTGGCCTTCTCCTCGACGGCCTTTAGCTCCCGCTCGATGTGATCCAGGAGATTGGATCGCATCAGATCGAAATCCCGGGCGAGTCTCCCTACCTCGTCGTGACTGGTTACACTCACTTTTTGTGAAAAATCTCCCCGGGAAATCGCGATCGCGGATTCGTGGAGGCGTCGGATGGGATTCAAGAATCGGCGTGCTGCGTACATGCCCAGTATGGTGCAAAGCCAAATCATGAACGCCCCGATCAGAATGCTTTCCATGTAAAGTTCGCTTTTTTGTGCGAACAACCGCGAATATACCCCGCGCACAACAAACACCCATCCCGTATCAGAGTAGTATCGCATATGAATGATGTTCTCCTCGCCCTGGATGTCTTCTTCCCAATGGCTTCTGTCTCCTCTATCGAGATGGGATAGATAGTAGGTATAAGGCATATGGGGAGTCTCGAAGGTATTTTGCACGAGGTTGGTGGCGATCACTGTATTCTTGGGCTCAACTAGTTCGAGGATGATTCCCGGAAGACCGACCATGGACGTGAACATTTCGTAAAAATAACGTGCATCCAATTCAAGGAACAGGATTTGTTGCACTTGGTGTCTGTAGCGTACGGGAACTGTAGCGTACATGAGGGGAAATCCTTCTTCGTCCCTCAGAATGCTGGTCAGACAGGGTCCGGAGAATATTCGATCGCCGAATTCCAAGCGTTTATATTTGTTGATAATCTCGGACCTGCGGCTGGTGCTCGAGAGGGCGACTTGTCCGTCTCTTTCCATCAATGAAGCGAATCGAACGTCCGGCAAGTCGTCCCTGATTCCGAGAAGGGTCACTTTCTTCTGCAATTCCCCGGGTTTTCCCAACTCTATGGAGGTGGCGATCAATTCGAGGGTGTTTTTCAACTGGTCCAAAAAGAATTGGATTCTGGTTCCCATGTCTTCGGACAGATACTCACAAAAGCTGCCCGCCTGCGACCGGCTGAACTGTCGGCTGATTTCCGTTAAAAACAGCGTAGTGAGGGCCACGCCGATGATGGAAGTGGGGATTAGGAAGCCAAGAAGCTTGTAGAACAATTTCTTTTGGAAAAACAGCATGATTATTTCTGCCGCACCGACCGTTAACAGCGAGAGTCTTCTTACGACATTACATTGAGTACTCGATAATTTCTTTGAATTGTACTATCTTAAGTGTAAACAGTATCAAGTCAAGCGGTTTGAGGTAGCCGTGTTTGGCGCTCCTGCGTCCAACCGCCGAGCGCCGGAACCTGCGATCGAGGTGTGAGGTCCCGAGAGATATCTATAAATTCGTTTCCGAACGAACCGGATTGTGATTGAAAAGGAATCTAATTTCTCCATGGCCGTATCTGGAGAGAACTTCGCATGATTCATTATCAAAGTGAACGCCTCGGCAGGGCCATGTTTGTCGTTTCCCTGCTCGTACTCGTTCTGATCCCACCATCGGCTTCTGCTCAGGGATT
>Ga0068714_10004427_pt1 | contig 15757 bp, 13 predicted proteins | sample MTBNYHSulfiMetaG_FD_62988 | JGI IMG/M metagenome (GOLD analysis project Ga0068714, IMG submission 62988) | Enrichment culture microbial communities from rom New York Harbor, USA that are MTBE-degrading - MTBE-NYH (New York Harbor Sulfidogenic)... | ecosystem: Environmental > Aquatic > Marine >...
CCATCAGGTTCTCTCGGAACTCAATTCTTGCTTCAATGGACAGGGTTTACTCCATACAGCACTCTCACTTCGCATCTCAAAAAACCAAATGGTACCGAGTATTCAACTCTGCAATTCAACACAAACAGCCAGGGGGTGGCCGCCTTTACAGTTGACAGCACAAGCTTTCAATCGGGAACCTACCAGCATTGGGCTGAGGATGACAGTACGGGTATTCTGAGCAATACCGTATCCTTTACTGTTGTCATTACTCACCCCTACCTCTCCATCTACAAGACAATCCGCTCTGACAGCGACAATATCATTGACCTCACCAGCCTTGATCCCAATGATGGCTCTCGGGACGTTATTTTTAGAGTCACCCTATCTAACACCGGAGGAGCCGATGCTCGAGTGAGCACTGATGACAGCCTCGCTGACGGTAATTATTACTGCGCAGACCCCGGCGCACCCTGCAAAGTAAACGATGTCACTGTTCCGGCCGGCAGCGAACATGTTTACGATTACAGAGCCCGCTACCAAGGGTCAAATACCACACATGGGGCACCCATTACCAACACCGCCAGGATCATTTGGATTCATAACTATTACAATGAGTTAACTGGTGAAGATTATGGGGGCCACGGTGCTCTGACTTCAAGCCAGACTGCTTATCTCCATAACCCAGGCACCGGCGTCAATCCGACAGCGCAAGTTTCTCCCCCATCAGGCCCTCTCGGAACTCAATTCTTGCTTCAATGGACAGGGTTTACTCCATACAGCACTCTCACTTCGCATCTCAAAAAACCAAATGGCACCGAATATTCAACTCTGCAATTCACTACGAATGGCCAAGGAGAAGGCAGCCATAACGTCGACAGCACAACCTTGTCATCGGGAACCTACCAGCATTGGGCTGAGGATGACAGTACAGGTATTCAAAGCAATACCGTATCCTTTGCTGTCACTCCTTCCCCCACCATCGCCCAAACCCCGATGTCGGGTCCCCCTGGAACCACTTTCGTACGTTGGGGAACGGGTTTTAGTCCGGACAGCGCGGCGACCCTCCATTTCAAGAAACCCGACGGCACCGAATATCCCACTCAAGATGTTACCGAGGACTCCATCGGACATTTTGAAATCCAATATACTGCTGCCTGGAATGAACCGCCCGGTGCCTACACCTGGTGGGCCATTGACGGGCCAACTGGGATGAAGAGCAATGAAGTGAACTATGAAATAACAGGCACTACGGGGGATCTCACCCTGTTCGAGTTTTCGCAGAATGGTGGACGGATCGGCAATCAAACAACCAATGTGCCCTTTAAAATTAAGATTACGGCAAGAGATGCATATGGAAATATGGTTTCAGGGTTTAACGGTGGGATCAATGTTAGTGACTCTACAGGATCCATTGTGCCCAACTCGGCACAATTACTGGCTGGCACATGGGAGGATTTTGTGACCATCAAATGGTCCCATGCCAACGACAAATTGCATGCCGAATACGAGGGAATATTGAGCAGCAGCAACGAATTCCAGATCCAGGGGAACTGTACCAATCCGATCATCGGTATGGTGATAGACAAAGACAACCGCAAGCTAAGTGATGCACGTGTCACACTCAGACATCAGGGATCTTCGACAACCCTGGCACTTGCCTCGACCGAACCCGATGGAACTTTTAGCTTCGGGCAAGAACCATGCGGCACCTACGAAATATATGCCACATGGGGCGACGACTGCAGTCCCGTTCGGAAAATTGACAATGCAACATCTTTTGTGGATATCACACTGCAGGTCGATTACCCAAAAGTCTCCGCCGGCAAAACTCCGGTTATCCTCGTTCCGGGCTTCCTTGGGTCGACCCTGGAAGGCAAAGCTGACATCCGCAACTGGGATGCGCATCTCCCGGTCGAAATTGGGGACACAAGTCAGTCCCTAGATTTCAATGATCCGTTTGATTCAGACCCGGATCTCTCCAAATGTTTCAGAGTAGGGTGGCGCGACATTGAAAACGGCTTAAGAGAAGCAGGGCATAAGGTCTTTCGGGCGCCCTACGATTGGAGAATGTCCATTGATCCTGATGATCCTAAGCGACCCTCCTCATTCAATTCTGTTGAAAAGTACTTAATGCCCAAAATCGATGAAGCGAAAGATAGAGCAGGAACGGATAAAGTGCATGTAGTCGCACACAGCCTTGGCGGTCTGCTGGTGAGATCGTACATCCAAGGCAGCAAGTATCGAAATGACATCCATCGATTTGTGATGATCGGCACACCGAACAAGGGTGGCTCACTCGCCTATTATTTGTGGGAGGGCGCAGATGTGATTGATAGCAAATGGCCTTTGAATATCAGGTCTGGATCGGTCGATAATCTATACAGGAATAAGGGAAAATATCGGTTGATTTTAAGCAAAAGCGAGGAGGTCGAGTTTATTCGAAGCGAGATTTTCAGTGGTATCCAGGTGATGCCCACCTCGGATGAATACTACTTGAAAGATTTTTTTGAAGGCTTAAGACCGACAACTGAGTGGGTGAACACCTTCCTCGACCGACTGAACGAGAATATCGAACTGTTGACCCAAAGAGCAGATGTACATGTTTATTACGGATATGGGAAAGATACCCGCGATTGGATAAATACCATTGGCCTCAATGCAGGAGCTGAAATTTATCCCGATGGTCTACCTATCGGTATCGACGTTCTCGGACTGGGATATGGAACGGCTGATGGTGACGGGACGGTCAAGGCAGAAAGCGCTTGCTATAATTGTTTTAGTCCTTTCTTTGGCGTGACATCAGTACCGTTAAGTGGCATTGTAGAAAGCCACGCGACTTTGCCCAGATGGTGCGCCGAGAGCGTAGTATCTTTCATCACAACAGGGCAGGCAACCGCTATCGCTCCGCCTTTAAAAGCGGTAACAGCGGAAGCTGCAGCGTGGTCTATCTCCATCGATATTTCCCAGGGCGTCGAACCTTTTCTTACCGATCCGTCCGGGCAAAGATACGGAATGGATCCGACCATTGGAGTCAAGTTAGCCGAAATTCCAGAGACTAGCTTTGAATTTGACCAGCACGGCGGGTCTATGGCCATTACGAATCCTCAAAGTGGCCGCTATACCCTGACCCTGTGCGGTATGATTGAGCGAGACTTCATCATTAAAATCTGCTTTGTTGACGAAAGCGGCAATGAGATACTTGAAGAACTGAAAGGTTACACCCACAATGACACCTTCACCTTTTCGTTTGATTTAGACACCCTTGGTGTAAATCCTCTTACTGTCAATCGACCCATAGATACTCCCGCCGGGCTGACGCTTGAGCTGTCTGCACTACAGCAGCTGACCCTTAACTGGAGTTCGGTGACAGGTGCGGCAGGATATAACGTTTACCGGCAGGCGGCGGACGAACCCTTCCCGGTATTGCTTGGAACTCTTCCAACCACTACTGCCACCTTGTATAGAGATGAAACGTATGTGCCGGGAACCTCATATGTTTATGCCGTATGTGCCGTCAACTCAGAGGGCCAAAGAGGTTTTCTCTCGGATTATGCAAGGTCGGACGACAGGGACAATGACAAACTGACCGATGAGGAAGAGGCCGCGTTCGGTTCAGATCCGGCAAAAGCCGACACCGACGGCGACGGCTTGAACGATGGGGAAGAGCATCTGCACGGCACCAGCCCGTTGCTCGAAGACACCGATGGGGATGGTTTCAGCGATTATACCGAGATAGTGAAGGGGTCAGATCCATTGGATCCAAACTCGAAACCCGTAGGGGACATTACCGGCGCCCTATCTCTGCTGTTATTGGATGATGGGTCAAAACCGCCGGAGCATGTCAATGTGGACCTCAGTCCTGTCGTACTGCTTCTTCTTCAATGAAAGAAAGGTGCGCACTGAGATTGTATACCCTGGTCTTCGGCTAGTCAGTAAGCCTGTTCGGTTGCTGACAAAAGTTGTCGGTTCACAGTTGATAACTGACCGGCAAGGGGCAAAATACCGACAGTATGCACCGTTCCTCCGACGGCTCTTTCTACTCAAAGAGCAGCAACCGGTTATGGAGCCATAGCCTGTTCTTAGCGCATGCATATCGGCAAGCCTTTAACTGATGACTGCAATTGCGACGCAGTGCGCACCATAGCCATTATCAGAGATGGACTGCTTTATCCCGGAACCTCTGCTAATAACGGCAAATATGGAGGACAGAAGATGAGAGGCATTAACAAAATGAGAAGTTCTATCTGGGTCAGCTGGATATTTTTAATGTTATCAGTCTTCCCATGCAAGCTTTACGCGGGTCATTTCCAAGCCCAAGGCATTCCGATTTTTTCGCTGCCGTTCACAATTAGCTGCTCCGGAAAATACTTCATTGCACGAGACACAACCTCAAGAAAAAATGGGATCATAGTCAATGCAGATCATGTGATTATTGATCTGAACGGCTACAGCATAATCGGCCGCGGAGCGGGCAGCAACAACGGCGTCTACATGGAAGGGCGCTCCAATGTGGAAATCAAAAACGGCACGATACGGAATTTTGGGGAAAATGGCATCTGCGAAGCCTCTGGAGACGGCAGCCAGCAAAGGATCATCAACATTAGAGCCATAGAAAACGGAGCGAGCGGCATAACCTTGAGAGGTTCTTCTCATTCAATCAAAGATTGTACGGTTGCAAACAATGTCACACTCGGCCTGTTTTGCGCAGCCTCCATAGTGAGTGGCAATATCGCTTACCGCAATGGAGAGACTGGCATTAGTGCCTGGCTCGGTTCTGTAGTGACTGGCAACACAGCTTTCGACAATGGGTCCGGGATTTATGCCAACGGCTCTACAGTGATTGGCAATAATGCCTTTCACAACGCTTCTTATGGGATCTCTCTTGGCGGTCACAGCCTGGTGGATCAAAACACAGCATATGACAATGCTACTAGCAACATTGTCCCATGCCCGACCTGCGTCTTTGGCAGAAACTTGGCTCCCTTGTCTCCCCCCTAACCTTAAGTAGTCTTCATCCGGAAACCCTAAAACGAGTGGTTCTGGCTGTCACGCTGAGCGTTCGACTGAGCTCACGCCGAAGGCCTGTCGAAGCGTGAACCAGTGACCTTTCGACAGTGCATGCCCTGAGTGCATCGAAGGGCTCAGGGTGGCATTCCTGCCGACCGATGACGCAAAAAATGTGACTTTTTGGATGGAAACTAATTAGATATGCTATTAAAGATACTGCTTCAACTGGATATCTGTATCGGACTGATCAACGGTTGAAAAATGCTAAGGATGAGGATTGATTCTCAATGTCGGCAAAGAAGCGAGATAGACGGCAAAAACGCTCAAGAAAGAAACGCCGAAGTTCCGATCAGAGATCGGCAAAGTCCATCGTATTGGACAGAATAAAAAAATCCGGACAGGTCGAACTGGTCGAGCGTTCTGATGTTGAGAAGATGTCTGAAGTGATTCTGCAATTCGCAGAACCGCTGACCGAAGCTATTCCTGACGAGGATGACAACGCATTTAAGAATGCAATTTCATTTGCGATTATCTCATGGAACGCCTCTTTACTGCCCGCAGAGGAGCGCGAGGCATTCATAGAACAAATGGCGGATGAATTGGCGGGGGTAGATGCGCAGGATTATGCCACGTTGCTCCAGATTGTTGACATGCTCCTGGAACGGAAACAGAAACTATTTTATGAAAATTATAGGTTTATTATCGATTGTCAGGTTAAAATCACAAGCAAAACCAGGCAACTATATGTTGTATCAACGCTGGATCAAAAAGAGTTCAATGGAAAGTTAGCGCCGCGAAAAGCAAAGAAGCCCTGGTGGAAGAGGATTTTTCCATGGTGATGGGTCATCTCCATTTATACCCACACAAAGCTTTCGACCCTCTGTCAACCCCAGCGAACACAGCCAGTCATAAAGCTTCGGAGTTCCAGACCCAGCCAAACAACCCACGTCTAAATCAACCCTCTTGTTTTCTAACCAGTTAATTCCACGCAACATTTCCCCATTGCGCATATTACGCAGGTGCAATAAAATAAAAAGAACTTATTGCTTGATTCAGCTCTTATCAACCAAACTGACCGTCAAATAAAGGTGGAGCCGCTGAAGATCAGGGCCAGCCCCAAGCACCCCCGAGTTTTACTTTCCAGAAGCTTTGATTAAATATTTGTCTTGACAACTTAACCAATTATAGGCAACATGGCATCACCCTGACAACGAATATAATGAAAACAGTGACCGAATCATGCTCAACCCGAACTCGCCCGTTCCCTTGTATCATCAGCTGGCGGATATCATCCTGGCCAAAATTCGCTCCGGTGAATATCCGCTCGGCTCCAGAATTCCATCGGAGCACCAGCTGGCCGAAATTTACCGGATCGGGCGGCCAACCGCCCGCCAGGCAACCGACCTGCTGGTTCGAAGACGCATCCTGGTGCGGCGAAGAGGCTCGGGCACCTTTGTACGAGCCGATGACAGCGAGGTGGATCTTTTTTCATTGGCCGGAACTATTTCGTCCTTTCACAAGCGGGGAATTTCCCTTATCACTCGGATTCTGCATCAAACCGAGCTGAGGCAGATCGGCCAGGATGCGGAAAATCCTTTCTCAGGTGGAACGGCGTACTTTGTTTCCCGACTCAGCCGCGTCGATGAAATGCCGGTTCTGTTGGAAGACATTTATCTGCATCCGGAAATCTTCGCCGGGATCGATGCGGTTGACCTTGTCGGCCAGTCACTTTCCAGGATCGTTGATGAACGCTACTACATGAGGCCAACCGGCGGAAAACAGAATTTCAGGATCGGCTACGTGGAGGGAGAAAAAGCCCGGCGCCTGGCTGTGACCCCGGCTACGCCGATCCTTTTGGTGAAGCGCTTTCTGCACTTCGCACAGGCCGAAAACGCTATCTTTTCAGAGCTGTATTGCCGAACGGACCAATTCGTATTTTCACAAACCATCAGAGGAATCACAGATGATTGATCGAGGCTATTACGCCGGCTTCGGAGGAGCATATCTTCCGGAAATCCTGGTGGCCACCTTCGACGAGCTGGTCGAAACATTCAACACAGCCAAGCACGACCCCACTTTCTGGCAGCAATATGTTGAGGTGATGTCCAGCTATTCATGCAGACCGACCCCGTTGACCTTCGCCGAGAACCTTTCGCGGCATTTCGGCGGAGCTCGCATCTACGTCAAGCGGGAAGATCTGAATCACACCGGCGCCCACAAAGCCAACAATGTCATGGGGCAGGGACTGCTGGTGAAAAGGATGGGCAAGACCCGCGTTATTGCCGAGACCGGCGCGGGGCAACACGGGGTGGCAACCGCCACCATGGCCGCCAAATTCGGGTTCAAGTGCACCATCTACATGGGTGAAGTCGATGTGGAGCGGCAGCGCCCCAATGTATTCTGGATGGAAAGGCTGGGGGCGGAGGTCGTTCCGGTGCGGGAGGGAAGCCGCATTTTGAAGGATGCTATCAACGAAGCCTTCCGCGACTGGGTGTCCAATATGGACACCACCCACTACGTGCTCGGAACCGCTTGCGGCCCGCATCCTTTCCCGGAAATGGTTTCATATTTCCAATCCATAATCGGCCGGGAAGCACGCAGCCAGATTTTGCAACGGGAGGGTAAACTGCCGAGCCGGGTTTATGCCTGCGTGGGCGGTGGCTCGAACGCGCTGGGCATCTTCAGCGGCTTTATGGACGACCCGGTGGAGCTGGTCGGGGTCGAGGCGGGTGGCAAAGGTCTCAATTCGGGACACCACGCATCGCGGCTTTGCTCCGAGGACGCCAGTGTTGGAGTGGCTCAGGGATATAGAACTTATTTTCTGCAAAACGCCGACGGACAGATGCTGGAGACCCACAGTGTCGCTGCGGGCCTGGATTATGTGGGGGTTTCGCCGATCCTTGCACACCTCAAGGAAGCGGGCCGGGTGCGCTTTGAGGCCGCAACGGACCGGGAAGTCGTGGATGCGCTCGCGCTCACCATTCAAAAAGAGGGGCTGATACCGGCTCTGGAATCGGCTCACGCTTTTGTCCAGGCCTTTAAGGAGGCGCCGCAACTGTCCGGAGAGGATATTTTTTTGATCAACCAATCGGGAAGAGGCGACAAGGACATTTTCACCATCGCCGATGCGTTCAAAGATCCCAAGTGGCAACAATTCATCATAGAAAAAGCGGAGAAATACCGTGCTTGAATCATACTTGCGAGCTCGACTTGCGGAAAAAGAAATCCTGCTGATGACCCACATCGTTCTGGGCTACCCGTCATTTGAGGATTCTTACAGAATGGTCGAAGCAATGGTCGCTGCGGGGGTGGATCTGATGGAGCTGCAGGTTCCTTTTTCGGAGCCCATTGCAGACGGACCGGTCATTCTGCATGCCAGTCAACAGGCTCTGGCGGCGGGAGCAACGGTGCAAAACAGTTTCGACTTTGCCGAAAGAGTCACTCAAAATTTCCCCATCCCTTTCCTTTTCATGACCTACTACAATATTTTGTTCAAGCACGGGGTGGCTCGCTTCGCTTCCGAAATGGCCCGGGCAGGCCTGCGGGGTGCCATCGTACCCGATCTGCCGCCGGAAGAGGGGAAAGAATATCTCGCCGCTATGGAGGCGCATCGTCTGGACCCCATCTTCATCTTTTCCCCCACCACTCCAATTGAGCGCATGCGTTATCTCGCATCCTTCGGACGAGGTTTCATTTACTGTGTGGCAAGGAAGGGAGTGACAGGCGCAGATACCAGCTTCACCGCCCAATTGCAGGACTACATCGGCCGCTGCCGTCAAGCTGCCGATCTGCCGTTGGCGATCGGCTTCGGGGTTAAAGAAAAGGCGGATATCGACTTTCTGAAGGGCAAGGCGGACATCGCGGTGATCGGAACCCAAACCATTCGGGTGATGGAGCATGCCGGAGTCGAAGCGGCGGGGGAATTTATCCGGGGGCTGCGGTGAAGAAAGCAGTGAGCGGTGAGCAGGGAGCAGCCGGTTGTTGGGTTTCGCTTCGCTCAACCCAACCTACGCGGCTGTCAAGACCTTGGGCATCACATCGAGCCATGAAAATGACTCTGTTTCTGCTCACTGCTCACTGTTTACTTTGATATGGACGAGGACGATTGACATAAGAAAAGGAGGGTTAAGCTAATGAACAAGCGTTTTGCAGGACTGGTGTTCGCTTTGTTGTTGGTGACCGGGAGCTACGCTTACGGGGCAGAGCAGGTCAAAATCGGCTACATTGCCACCATGTCGGGACCCACCGCCAGCCTGGGCACGGACATCCTCGACGGCTTCAAGCTCGGGATCAAACATTGCGGCGATAAATTGGGAGGTCTCCCGGTGGAGCTGGCGATCGGTGACGATCAGCTCAAGCCCGATGTCGGTGTGCAGGTGGCGAACCGAATGATCGAAAAAGACAAAGTCGATCTGATTACGGGGATCGTCTTTTCCAACGTAATGATGGCGGTGGCCAAACCGGTCACCGATGCCGGTCTTTTCCTGATCAGCGGCAATGCGGGTCCGTCGCCGCTCGCCGGCAAAGACTGCCTGCCGAACTTTTTTGCCGTATCCTGGCAGAACGATCAAACCCATGAAGCGATGGGCAAGTATCTCCAGGATCAGGGCGTCAAGAGCCTGTACCTGATGGCACCCAACTATCAGGCGGGCAAAGACGGATTGGCCGGTGTAAAGCGGTACTTCAAGGGCGAAATTGTCGGTGAAGTCTACACCGCGATCAACCAGCCCGATTATGCGGCAGAGCTGGCACAGCTGCGCGCGGCCAAGCCGGAAGCCTTGTTCGTGTTTTATCCGGGCGGCATGGGCATCAATTTCGTCAAGCAGTATGCTCAGGCCGGTCTAAAGGAAGAAATTCCTCTTTACACCACGGCGTTCACTCTGGACCAGTCGGTTTTGCAGGCAATGGGAGATGCGGCGCTGGGTCTGCTGAATGCGAGTTTTTGGAGCCCCGACCTGAAAAACCCCGTCAATGAAAAGTTTGTCAGTGATTTCAATGCAACATACAACCGCCTTCCTTCACTGTTTGCCGCTCAGGGCTACGACGCAGCGCTGCTGATCAACAGCGCCATTGGAGCGGTGGGGGGAGATTTAAGCGACCAGGACAAACTGCGAGAGGCTTTCAAAAAGGCGGATTTTCAGTCGGTTCGGGGAGCATTCCGCTTCAATAACAATCATTTCCCCATACAAGATTTCTATATCCGCGAAGTCATAAAAAATGACGCCGGTGTGTTGACCAACAAGGTGATCGGAATCGCGTTCAAGGACCACGCTGATGCTTACCACACTCAATGTGAAATGAAATAGTTGCGCGGCCATTATTGTGGATCCTATTCTTATCTTCATCCAGGGTCTGAACGGTCTGCAACTGGGCGTTATGCTCTTTTTGATGGCGGCCGGACTGACACTCGTCTTCGGGGTCATGAATTTAATCAATCTGGCTCACGGATCGCTATACATGCTGGGCGCTTATCTGGCGGCAACCTTCCAGCAGCGTACCGGTTCGTTTCTGTTGGCGGTCTTGCTGGCGATACCCTTAACCATCCTGATCGGCATGCTGATCGAGGTGATTGTCCTGCGCGCACTTTACGACCGGGATCATCTCGATCAGGTGCTGGCCACCTTTGCACTCATTCTGTTCTTCAACGAACTGGTTCGCATTGTCTGGGGTCCGCAGGCTTATTTTATGGCCGCTCCCGCTCTGCTTTCCGGATACATCCGGATTTTACCGGGAGTGACTTATCCGCTGTTTAGACTGGCTATCATAGCAGTCGGCTTGGTGGTCGCCCTGTTGTTGTATCTCCTGATCGCTCATACCCGTTTGGGGATGCTGATTCGAGCGGGGGCAACGAATCGGGAGATGGTCGGTGCCCTCGGGGTGAACATCCGCTTGCTGTACACGCTGGTTTTCGGCCTTGGTGCGGCCCTGGCGGGCCTTGCCGGAATGATGGCGGGGCCGATTCTTTCGGTTGAAGTCGGCATGGGAGAATCGATCATCATCCTGACCTTTGTGGTGATCGTGATAGGTGGTATCGGTTCCATTCGGGGAGCCTTCATCGCTTCGATTGCGGTTGGAATTGCCGACACCTTCGGCCGCGTACTGCTGCCTCCGGCCCTTGCATCAATGGTTATCTATGTCCTCATGGCAGCAGTGCTTTACTGGCGCCCCCGGGGTTTGTTTCCCGCCCATGGCTAAGAAGAGATATCCCGATTTGCGGCAGATCGTTCTTCTGGTCGTGCTTGCCGCCTTCCTGACAGTGCCCCTGTTCGGCGAGTTGTTTTATACGCGGCTGTTTACCCGTATCATGATCTACGCCATCGTGGCCCTAAGTCTGGATCTCATCCTTGGCTACGGGGGTATGGTCAGTTTCGGCCATGCCGCGTTTTTCGGCCTGGGCGCCTATACGGTGGGGATTCTCGCCCAGCACGGGGTGCAAACTGCATTCGTTGCATGGCCTGCAGCCATCGTGGGGAGTGCCTTGGTTGCCGTGGTCATAGGTGCGATCAGTCTGCGCACCAGCGGAGTTTATTTCATAATGATCACGCTGGCTTTTGCTCAGATGCTCTATTACTTCTTCTTCAGCCTTGAAGAGTATGGCGGAAGCGACGGCATGCCGCTGGTCTCGCGCAATACTGTGGCGGGATTGATCGACCCGGGCGATCACAATTCTTTCTACTATCTGGTGCTCGTTATTATGCTGCTGACTCTGTTGGTTTCGCGACGCATGGTGCAGTCACGTTTTGGCATGGTGATCCAAGGTGTGCGCGAAAATGAGAGGCGCATGCGCGCTCTCGGGTTCGCCACATTCCGCTACAAGCTGGTCTGCTTTGTGATTTCAGCCGCGATTGCCGGGTTTGCCGGGGCGCTTATTGCCAACCAGACACTTTACATAAGCCCTGCCTTCATGCATTGGACGCGCTCCGGCGACATTTTGGTGATGGTGATCCTGGGCGGCCTGGGCAGTTTATTCGGACCCATGCTGGGGGCCCTTTTTTTGTTGCTGGCAGAAGAGGTCCTGGCCGGCTTTACCGAACACTGGATGATACTGCTTGGGCCGCTGCTGATTATCGTGATCGTGTTTGCCAGGCGCGGCATATACGGTCTGCTTGCCGGAGCAAAGGATGTTGACTGAGCCACTGCTGGAAATCAGGCAACTGGTGAAATCTTTCGGCGCGATGATGGTGAGCGCCGGGATTGATTTGTCCATCGAGCCGGGGGAAATTCACGCCGTCATAGGTCCTAACGGTGCCGGTAAAACCACTCTTATTGCTCAGCTGGCAGGCGAGTTGAGGCCCGATTCGGGGACAATCACCTTTTTGGGCAAGGACATAACCCGCTTGCCGATGCACGTACGCTCAAATCTCGGTATCGCACGTTCTTTTCAAATCACCAGCATCTTTCCGGGGTTCTCCGTGATGGAAAATGTCGCGCTGGCTTTGCAGGCGAACAACGGGCACAATTTCCGCTTTTGGCGGGACGCGAGAAAGTATCCCATCATCCGTCGATCCGCACTGGAAGTGCTTGAGCGGGTGGGATTGGCGGATCGGGCGCACGTCATCGCCGGCAATCTGTCTCACGGAGAACAGAGGCAGCTTGAGGTCGCAATGGCCCTTGGCACCCGTCCGAAGCTTCTGCTCCTGGATGAGCCGACGGCCGGAATGGGGGCTGAAGAGTCGGAGCGCATGGTTTCCGTGCTGCGTGGCTTGAAGCGGGAGCACACGCTGGTTTTGGTGGAGCATGATATGGATGCCGTGTTTGCCCTGGCAGACCGGGTAACGGTCCTGGTTTACGGTCGGGTGATTGCCGGCGGTACGGTGGACCGGATCCGCGCCAACCCGGAAGTGCGTGAAGCCTATTTGGGCTATGAAGAGGCCTTGTCCATCTATGCTTGAGGTAAAGGATATACAAACCTGCTACGGCAGGAGCCAGGTTCTTTTCCAAATGAGCCTGCAAGTGCGGGAAGGGGAAATGGTTGCATTGCTGGGGCGAAACGGCATGGGCAAAACAACCACCGTTCGCTCCATAATGGGATTGACCCGGGCGAGGTCCGGATCGATTCGGTTCAACGGCCGGGAAATACTTGCTCTTCCCTCTTACCGTATTGCCCAGCTTGGTCTTGCATTGGTGCCGGAGGACCGTCAGGTGTTTCCGACGCTGACGGTGCGAGAGAATCTTATCGCTACGGCGGCCAATCATACGGCCAAAGCCGAGCCATGGAGCTTGGAAAGAGTCTTCAATTTGTTTCCCATCCTTGCTGAGCGCAAGGGTCACCCGGGCAGCCGCTTGTCTGGAGGTGAGCAGCAAATGGTCGCCATTGGCCGGGCTTTGATGACCAACCCGCGCTTGTTGATCATGGATGAAGCCACTGAAGGCCTGGCGCCTCTGATTCGTGCGGAAATCTGGCGCTGCTTGAATGATTTGAAAAACTCGGGGCAGTCCATTTTGGTTATAGACAAGAACGTAGAAGCCCTTATGCGTATTGCCGACCGGCATTATATCATCGAGAAGGGCAAAGCGGTGTGGAGCGGAACCTCCAAGCAGCTGCAGGCAGATTTGCTGCTGCGGCAGAAGTTCCTCGGTGTTTGAAGGAATAATCATCATGCATGTCTATAAACACTATACTCGGGAAGATCTTGACAGGCAGTACAACGCACGAGCGACCGTACCCGATTTTGCGCTGATCCTTGAATGTTGGAACCGGCGCAGCAAAGAGCTCAGGAGATACGCCCGTATGGATGAAGGTGTGCGATACGGTGCGGGCCAACGCGAGCTGATGGATGTCTTTCCGGCCCCGAAGCCGGATTCGCCGCTTCTCGCTTTCTTTCATGGCGGATACTGGCAGGCGTTGGATAAACGGGTATTTCATTTTGTTGCAGGGGATTTCATCAAGCGGGGAATCACTGTAGCAATGGTAAACTATCCATTAGCGCCTGCCGCGTCCCTGGATGAAGTCGTGACATCCTGTCGGCAGGCAATGGCATGGCTTCACCGACATGCGGTCGATTACCGCTGCAGCCCGAACAGACTGTTCGCTTGCGGTCATTCAGCCGGCGGGCACATAACCGCCATGTTGATGGCAACCGCGTGGAGTCGGGTTGCAGATGATTTGCCGGTCGACCTCATCAAAGGAGGATGCGCCCTGAGCGGTCTGTTCGATCTGCATCCCATTCGCTTGTCATATTTAAACGATAAGCTCGGTATGGATGAAGCCGCGGCTCAGCGAAACAGTCCTTTGTATCTCAAACCCGCGTGCGATTGTCCCCTTGTCGTGAGCGTGGGCGCAAAAGAATCGGATGAATTCCATGCTCAGAGTAAGGATTTTGTATCAGTCTGGACTGGTGAGGGCGTGCCCGTCAACCTGATGATTGTCGACGGCGCCAATCATTTTTCAATGCTGGATCACCTAACTGACGAAGACTCGCCGCTGTTTCGAGCAATTCTCCAACAGATTTGTGCGCATCCTTGATGCCTGGATGGTTCGGCGGAAACAGGCTATCCAGAGCTGTCAAAAACCATCCGGACCACACGAGGCTGCCGGAGGCCGCAGAAAACTTGTTCTCTTCTTACTCGGTTTCTCTATTATCGCGGCTTTTTCGGCGGTCAATGCCGAGCCCGCCCGAAGGTTGTTAATTTGCTTTGTCGGTCCCCAGGGAAGCCGCGGAGACTGCTCGCACGAGCTCATCCGCCTGAGGGTTGGCTACATTGTGCAGGATCAAGACGTCCGTCGGTGTAGCAACCTTTCCGTAATAGGCTTGATTCAGGCTGTTGCGGGCGGATATCACGGCCCCTTCAAGGGAGATGCCGCCATAGAGTCCTTTGGACAGGGCATAACTGACGATGTCCGCGCTCAAATTGGCGGTTGCAGCTTCAGCTCCCATGCCAACCGGCCCTGCAGCAACGCCGGCATCGATGCCGAGTTTGAGGCTGTTTGACAGGAAAGCCTTGACGCCTCTGTCGGTCATTGCCAGAAGAATTATTTGCGAAGCCTTGCCACCTGCCTGGATCCCGAAGCTTACTTCACCAACGGTGTAGAACGCCGGATTGCTCCATTTCCCGGTTGTCGAGTCATAGGCAAGAAACGCACCCGTACCGCCGGCAACCCCCAGCAGAAAGGCTCCCTGGAGCACCTGCGGGGAGATGAATACGCCTCTGGCGCTCTTCATAAGGTTACGAAAGGCTTCCATTTCCGAAGCGGCCATAAAGCTTTGAAAAGTCATGTTTGCTCTCTCAATTAGCTGAGCTGCCTCCATGGCGTCATCTGCAACGGCGCGAACACTCGAGAGAGTGCTTACCAACAAGGCAAAAACAATAATTAGAACGAGACTGGGCTTTTTTCGGCATAATTTTTCTGTTTTCATTCCCTCTCCCTTTTCTGACCTTCTCGACCTCCCAATGAGCCGTCCGCAATCCTCGCATTAAAAGAAGCCGAGCCCACATAAATGTCGACAGCTCAAGAATAACCATCAAAAGAATATACTTCTATTCGGTCATTCCAAGCACCTGGTCAAGCATAAATCAACAGATTCAAGAATTTTCAACGGGCGATGGGGCTATGGAGGGTGGGATTATAGGCGGCTCATCGCGGATTAACGGGATAATTGATCCAACGGGGTATCCACTTCACTCAAGTTGCTATGGCCTTTGTCTTCCCGGCTCCCACGCTCCTGCGTGGGAACCCTGGTGTACGCCCGGCATGGGCGTGAACTTATGGGGTGAAAGTCCCCTGTATGTGAATCCTGCAAGTGTCCTTTTCGACATTTGCATAAGT
>Ga0068714_10004428_pt1 | contig 15757 bp, 22 predicted proteins | sample MTBNYHSulfiMetaG_FD_62988 | JGI IMG/M metagenome (GOLD analysis project Ga0068714, IMG submission 62988) | Enrichment culture microbial communities from rom New York Harbor, USA that are MTBE-degrading - MTBE-NYH (New York Harbor Sulfidogenic)... | ecosystem: Environmental > Aquatic > Marine >...
ATAGATCAGCCACCATGCAAACAACAGCGCTACAGCAAACAGACCGTACTCAAAAGTCAAATGACGATCTTGGCCCTCAATACTTGATTGACTCGCGCCCTCGACTGAACAGCAACAGCTTTTCTCGCTTCCAGAATTCATCGGTTCCGACTCCTAGCTCGTGGCTCCTGCGGCCGCAGCCTCCGTCACCCACAGCTTGATTTTCTCTTTGGACGGCACGTTTCCCTTGGCCAGGACTTTACCGTTGATCAGCAGTGCCGGGGTCGACATCACTCGGTAGCGGGCGATTTCCTTCATCTCCCGCACGTGCTCCAGGCTTGCCGGAAGGTTTAATTCATTGAGAAGCTCCATGATGGTTTTCTCAAGCTGATCGCATTGGGGACATCCCGGTCCAAGAATCTTTATGTCAAGCTCTTTGGAACTTTCCTCTTTGTAAGGCTGCCCCATGAACTTACGAAATTCGCGGATGAAAGACTCGCGGTATTCGTCTCTTGCTCCGCTTGGTATGTAATTGGCTTTGCCGAGCTCAACCAGCAGCAATTCGCCAACCTCTTGATCCGAATTGTTCGCGTAAGTCTCAGCCATCGCTTCCATGAGCTGCCGAATGCCGACGATGCCAACGCTGACCTGTCCAATCCTAATCCTGGTAATGTCTTTTTCTGTCATCGCATGCCTCACATCATTTCCTGCAGATTTCCTCTCGGGATGTTAACGGCAGACGCTCCACCATACGCGCAACTTCGGGATCAGCCTGCAGCCAGTGTTTCAGGTTGCCCAGAAGCGTGGCGGCGTAAGGGCTGTTGCTGCCGTCAGCAAGTGTATAATTGACCCACAGGCCGTTTTTGCTGGAGGTCACCAATCCTGCATCTTCAAGCACCTTCAAGTGATTCGAGACCGTCGGTTGAGCCAAGCCCAGGATCGCCTGAATTTCGCACACGCATAAGGTTTTGTACTGAAGCATCTTTATGATTTTGACGCGATTTGGGTCGGAAAGGGATTTCATTACCTTGATAAAAGCTTTCATCAGCGCCTCTTGTTATCTCAACTATATTTGTGAATTGCTATATAGCGTTTTATGCCCGGGGAGTCAAGAAATCTTTCCGACACTTCTCGGCGCAGGCCTTGCTCAGCGTCTCTCGAAATCTCTCTTTACAGGGCAAATACGGGCTTTGCGGTAGCTTGGAAAAATCGCTGACCATTGTGTCTTACGGGTCCGAAAAGAGGTGGATTCGTTCCTGGTAACCTTTCACAATGCCAGACCGAAGATATGAGAAGATGCGGGGAGACGTGAGGGGAACGGGGTTCATGTAAGTTGTTTGATAAATAGCCATGCAACGATTTATAAGGAAAAACGGCAGCTGACGAAAACCGCTCTCTTTGCGGAGCGATTTTGGCCTCCAAAAGCCTATCTTTGGGTTGCTGCTGGTCGATACCGACCCGGATTGTGTGTGACGAGTGCAAAAAGATTTACGGCAATGCCTCGATTTGTTCAGCAGTCCTAAGCACGAGCGCGAGTCCTTTCATAGCGCAGGTTGTGTCGCTTTTGATTTTCCAAATATCGTTTGATTTGAGCTTCGGTAAAGAGCCGGTTATGGACAAAGAAGCTGCCGAATGGTTTCTGAATCCTTTGTTGATGAGAGAGAAGCAACCTTAATTGAAAAGAATTGATGACGCTATAACGGAGCAGAATTTCACCCAGCCGCTCACCCGGGCGTCTGTTTCTCAACAGGATTTTAATCTGCGCTTCGGTCAGCCAGCGCCAACTCTGAGCGATTTCACCCAGGCGCGGCCGTTGGCTTCGCTGCCAGACAATTGCTTTGATCAGCAGGCTCCAGGGAATGGCGCCCGAATAGAATAGATACTCACCAAACCGGAGAGGCCTTTGAGGGGGCACTTTCTGCCAGTAGAAAGAGGAAAAGGCATCTCTGCCGTGTGGCTTGGAATAAGGGCCATTTTCCGCTTTTCGTTGGTAGAAGCCGGTGTTCTTCCAGGACCGTGTCGATGGTTGTCTGCTGTCTTGCTCTAAGCTGAAGCCATTCTCCTGTTTCATTTTTAGAAAGGAGCTGAGGGTCGTATATGCGTCGTTGACTACAATGAACTGTTCGGAGCGGGCCTTTTGGTATCCTTCACTGAACCCGGCAAATCTGTCTGGGTGGGTGGCCAGTGCTCTTTTGCGATATGCTTTTTTGATTTCTGCCAAGTCAATGGTATCTAAAGTGCTCGCGCCAACCTCTGAACCGAATGAAAAGAGTGTTCGGAAGGCAGCAATTACCTCATTTTGAGTCAGATTATTATCATTCATTCTAATCCGCCATTCGTCGACCCGATAGCCCAGAAACCAACTCGAAAAAGTGAACACCTTATAAGCATATAATCATCCATACTACCCGCGCAGCAAGCGTCTTTTTGCCGTCATTGTCGCAATTTTGCCCGATGCATTCAAGCAGCCGCCCCTGGCGCCCATCCCAGCAATCAAGAAACATGCCAAAACCACCTTCCTAAAACAGGCCGGCCATGAATCGAGACTGATTTGATGTTTTTAACACAAAGCTGAATAAAGTGCGTGATATTTACCTCGACCATACGTTCAATCTTTGCTGCAACTGCAATGGCCGGGCGATTGGCAATTACTTTTTGCAGGATGGTTGCCGGGGGAGGTGCTGAACATGGGGAGGTAGGGGGAAATAGGAATTACGTCCGTAAACTGGTAAACCACGCAGGGCAGCTTTCTACTTCAACAGCTCCCATAATTGATCGACTTCCGGCCAAATTTCATTCAACCGGTCCTGGTGCAGGCTCCATTCATCCTCGGTGATAAAGAGCTCCTTACAGAGCAGCATTGTGCAATCGTTATTGACAGATTGTGGATATTCCCGGGAATGTGCCAGAACGTCAGCCAGGTTTATCATTTTTACTTCCGGCGCATTGCTTGGGGCAGTGTTGGGGCGGTGGTGAAACTCCATAATTTCTTGAAAGAGCATGGGGAATGCCCATTTGACGGCTGCCCACTTGCCGGTTTGGGTATGCGTGAGGCCGTAGTGATTTTCAGCCCACCACATGGGCACTTTCCAGCTCTTCGCCATATTTTGTATAGCGCGGAAATGGCGGGAAAAATGAACAGCCATGATGACTCTACCCAAGTCATGCAACAGACCCAGGATATAAGCCTGCTCGCGGCTAATCCAGGGTCTTTTGTCCGCTATTTCGGATGCGATTCGCGCTGTTGCAAAAGCGTGCTTCCAGAGTGACTCCTTTTGGAGCGCATCCAGGCTGGTAGGAGAGGAGAAAAATTCGATGAGCAATGAAGAGAGGCAGATAGCCCTGACTCTATAGTATCCGATGATCGTTATTGCTCTGGATAGGGTGGTGACTTGACTGCGCTGGCCGTAAAAAGCGGAGTTGGCGATCCTCAGGACCCTGGCGGAAAGACTCTGATCGTATCTCAGGATGCTTTCAAGCTCCCTGGCCGAAGCGATTTCGTCACGGATTATTTCAATCAAGTGCTGCAAGGCCTGCGGGAGCGGAGGAGGATCTTCGATTTGTGCAAACTGGTAAATTTCTACCTGATCCAAGGCAGACCCATTATTCATCATTTCGACTTTTCTCCAGTTTCTCCAGTTTCTCCATTCGCAAGAAAGCGGGAAAGATCAAAGCGGCTTAGTTTATTAAAATAGTCTCCTCAAGGATTAAATCGGACATTTCGACGGCATACTTGACTGGTTTTCTCCAGTCAATCTATTTGCCCCAGTGCCAAAGAGCATCTCCAAACGCGCTTACCGTCCGTTCTTATATGGAAAAATTCTCTTTTCTTCATGGGCTTGGCTTGGGGTAGGGTAGGATTCACCTGCAGCATGTCTGTATGCACTCGATAAGCAGCGGTCTATGGCATGTTCTGCAGAAGCGGCTGCCAAAAGGCTCTGTACAAATCTTCGATGACTTCGTGGAGAGGTTTTTCGGTGTTCAAAACAACCAGCCGGCGGGAATCGATTTTTGCCAATTCAAGGTAACCCTCCCTGACTCGCTGGTGGAATGACAACTTTTCCAGCTCCATACGATCAGGGTCTTCGGTTCTGCCTTGCATTCGGCTGAAGGCGGTCTCTACGTCGCAATCGAGCAGAGCGGTATGATCCGGCAAGAGGCCTTTGCATGCCCATTGCTGGATTTTGCGCAAACGCTCAAGATCGAGTCCTCTGCCGTAGCCCTGGTAAGCGAGCGTTGCATCGATAAAACGATCTGCAACAACCCAGGTCCCTTGTTGCAGGGCGGGACGAATCACTTCCTGCAACAGCTGCGCGCGGCTTGCCGTATAAAGGAGCACTTCCGCCCATTCGTCCATGTTTTGATTAGAGGGGTCCAGAAGTAGATCGCGAATGCTTTCACCCAGTCTTGTCCCTCCAGGTTCCCTGGTCTTAATATAAGGAATTGCGGCATCACTTAGCCAGCTGCAGAATTGATTCAAAAGGGTGCTTTTGCCGCACCCGTCAATACCTTCAAAACTTATAAACTTTGCACTTGCTGCCACTTTGCGATCCCCGGTGTGGAGCTTCAACTGCCGCACCGCTCTGGCTGATGATCATCGTCCCCTGACAACCGGCTTCAATGCCTCGTTGTCCTGTTCGGTTTTGGTGTCCTCGCTGTAATTCTGATCCTGCCGCTTGAAGTTGACCTCGTTTTTGGCGGTATAAATTCTTCTCACCGTCTCCATATCCATGGCAAAGAGGAAGCATAACTCGGCAAAGCGCTGCCAGAGATCCAAGACCGCCTGTTTGGCCCTGTGCGGCTGATATCCTCCGCCTTTGGCCCACCATTTCCATTTAATGCTGTTTTGCAGCTCGTCGAGCACCAAAAAAGCTGCTATCACGCATCGATCAAACGTAGTGTTGTGGATGGATGCTTGCGGCAGTTCAAAAGGTTCTACCGCTACGATGTGTGACAAGCTAACCAGGAAGTGGAGTATGTCCACAATTTCAATCTTGCCGTTATCCGTTCCAATCCCGGACTGCCTTACTTCGCGAGTAAGCTCGGCCAGTTCTGCAGAGAGCGCCTTTCTGAAATTTTCGAGCCAGACGACTTTCTGTTGCGGATCGTTTATGCTCTGCTGGTAGTCGATGCCGATCTTTTTCAGGGTGTAAGCATTCAATTGCCACTGTAGCTTAAAAATCTCGTCCAAGTTCTTGCGCCTCTTCCTGGGAGAAAGGCTCTCCTGCAGATATCAGAATATCTGCAACCAGTGCCATAAATCCCGGTACTTTTTCATTTCGCTTGAAATGCTCCATGAGAAGGACCTATGCGGCGTACATTCCCAGGGACTCGAAGTATTCTCTGATCTTCCGCGCGATCATTCGGATCCGCGGGTGTGCCTGTTTAGAATCTCTTAGTAAAATAAAATGCTTCCAGCCGCTCCAACGGCCGCTTGCGAAGATTTCACTCTTCAGCAGGTTCGGTAGAATGTCTCTTGCTATCTCCGGTCTTCGGCCCCGACCGATATCTTCCTGATACCATTTGAAAATGTCTGCTGCCCTGGAAAGCCAGGTCTGAACCAGAGGATCATGCTTTGAGAGCTCACTCTTCTGCAAATCGTAGAAGGGCTCGAGCTCTTCCGGAAGAATGAGGACCATCCCTTTATTTTTGTAGTTCACATACCGTGTGCTTTCCTGGGTAAAGGAGAACACCCGGTGGCGCACGATCTCATGAGTAATACCGCGATCGCAAATGATTTTGAAAATGAAAACCGGCAGATCTGAGGACGGGTCATTTCTAAGGGCGGCAAGCTGATCTTCAACGGGCAACAGAGAAATCTCAAAGGAAGAATCGGGCGAAGAATGCTTGCCGCTGGATGCAAAGGGGTCTTCAACCTGGAAAAGATTCGGATAGAACCGCTTTAGAGCCTGCCCAAACAGCAGATAGTGATCAGACTGGCGCTCCTTGAGGTACTCGAGGGTTTCGAGCCATCCTCGAAAATTGGCTGAAATCGCAAGCGTTGCATCATCATGCGAGAGAGCCTGAGATCGATGGTATGCATTACGTTCTTTAAGGATGCTGACAAAAGTCTGGCCAAAGGTCGACATCGATTGAGCCGAGAATTTCCCGGCGGCTTGCACTCTAAGGACCGCATTGCTGTGCTCCAGCACGGAGAGATGTCCGTGCTTCTTTAGCATCAAGACAAAAGCCTTGGCGGAATCGGCAGTTATCTTGTCTTCCGATTTGTAGGCGGTTCTGCCGCAAATCTCTATGATCTTCAAGGCATCACTCTCACTGGAAGGGGCCATGCCATGAGGGATAACCTCGGTCTTTATGAATTGTACCGTCATGTTGTCTCTCCTTCCCGGTGGGAAGCCATAGAAAGGGGGTAGGGCTCTTCACCGACGAATGTGTGAGAATTTATTGCAGGCTGCAATTTAACAGTTGGCGGCGGATCTTGAAAGGCGAAAATCCACGCGTTAGCTTTACATACAAGAACCATCACTGCTCGATACGTAAGATATTGACAATAGCACGACTTTCCGGTCTTTGCGCGAACAATGGGCGCACGAAGAGGAGACCGATCAGATGAAAAAACTGATGCTTCTCATTGTTTTGTCGATTTGCTTTGTTTCCTACACTCCCTCCCCCCGGCCGTCCACACCCGGGCAGCAGCTCAGAAGATCGGTTGACGAGGTCATCAAGCTGCTTTCCATGCCCGCACTGGGCGATTTGAGGGGAAAATGGGAGCGCCACAACCGGATCTTTAAACTGATAGAAAATACCTTCGACTTCACCGAAATGGCGCGACGGGCGCTTGGAACTTATTACGAGCAAATAGCGGAACATGAGCGGGCTGAGTTTGATCTGGCCTTTTCCATGCTTGTAGAAAATACATATATCAAAGACATCGAACGGTACGAAGGAAAAGAAATAGAAATAGTCGGTGAAAAGCCGGTTGGTGACAAATATTATCGCGTAATAACCGAAGTGAGTGCGAGTCGTCGGCCGGTTGCGATAATCTATTATCTGCATAACGTAAGGGGGCAATGGCTGGTCTATGATGTCAATGTGGATGGTGTCTCCCTTGTAAACCGATATCGCGACCAATTCAGACAAGCGGTTAAGAGCAGGCAATTTAGAGGGTTGATGAGCATGCTGAATGAACGTTTGAAGAAGCTTGATGATGGATAGCAGTATCTATGGTATAGTTGGGCGGCTTAAAAAAGATTGACACCCGAGGCACCGTTTCCTTATTAGCTAAAGTCTGAGCATTTCTTTTTTTCGTCTTGATGAATTCGAATGAATGAATGGAGGGGAGTCATGCGGCTTTTTTTTAGATCTTTCGTGGTGATGTGCGCGGCGATCGGATTGCTGTCGTGCAGCGGGGTTGAGGACAAGGAAGGAAATTCTCTTGAGGTGGGCAAACAATATCTCATGACTGAAGACGGTCTTGCTCTGGTGCCTCACCTGACGGACCAGCAAGGAAATCCCCTTGAAGTCGGCAAAGAATACGTCATGACGCCCAATGGACTGGCTCTCATTCCATATCTGAAAGATAAGGAGGGCAACAGAGTGGAAGTCGGCAACGAATATGTCATGACCGGCGAGGGGTTGAAACTGGTACTCAGCCGCGGCATTAAGGGCAGGCTGGTGGATCATGCCGACAAGCCATTGTCCGATGTGGAAGTGCTGATAGCCGGCTCGGAGTATAAGAAAACAACTTCAGCCGACGGTTCGTTCACTTTTCCGTTCATCGAAGGCTATGTCAGGTTTCAATTTAATGTTCCGGGTCTGCCGGAATGGTGCAGTGTCAATCAAGTAGATAATCCGTCAGTCAGCCGTGAACGTTACCCGGACGGTTGGAATTTAGGCACGGTAAAGCTTCCCTGTATCCTTACTACGACAGCAGAGGGCAAGAACGTCTGGGCAACCGCAAGTAGAGAATATGTTGACAACGGCGATGGAACCGTTTCGGACCTGAAACACGGCCTGATGTGGGAAGCCGAAGTCAAGAAGAGCAACGTTTCCTGGAATGCGGCCGAAGAATATGCCTCTAACCTTACTCTGAGCGGGAAGACTGAATGGCGCCTTCCCTCCCCGGCCGAGCTGGAGTCTTTGCATGAGGCGGGCATCGCCTGTACCTGGAGCGGACCTGCGGTAATCCGTGGCGCCCTGAGTTTATGGAGCGCCGAACACGTTGAAGATTCAGCGCTTGTTTTCAACGTCTGCTCGGGTAAGAGTCGAAAAAGCAGCGGGCTGGACGAAGGCCCCCATGTCAATGCCGGTGTACTGGCGGTAACCCAGCTGAAATGATCTCTTATCGACGGTGACTCTCGTTTGAGCACGCCACAGTCTGCGTTCCAAAGAGCTGAATGCAGGTTTTGGCGTGCCGGACTGTTGAACTCTTACTTGACGGCCAGCCACCTGCAATTGCGGAAGGCATCGATAGCGGCCAAGAGGCGCGCATGATGCTGATCGTCTGTAAGATCGTCCGGTTCGTACAAGCGTGCCATCATAATGAGGTGCAGTTTAAGCTCGGACAATATCCGGGAAGCATCCTCATCGGGCGAGGCGGTGAGTGCTCCTTCCAGTTTCAGCAAAAAGGGATCTATTTTTTTGTACCACGTAACGCGGTCATCTTCCGGCCACAGCAACATCGCTGCCGCGAGCTTTTCGATTTCATCAAGTGTCGTGAAGGCGTTTTCCATTGATTTCACCGCTCATCCGAACGAATTGAACGCTGCCAACCCTGTTCTATACGATTTCAGTGTTCACACTTTCTTGTCCAAATTTTAATATAATACGATAAATTCAAATTTAAATGAACCGTTCATTGCTTTAGGCAACTCAGGCTATAAGGCTGCAAACTACCGGTAATGCGCTGTGGCAAGGAGAGAGGATGGATTTTCCGGATTCTAGAGAGGTCATTGTGGTAGATATCAAGATGAAGTTCTGGTCGATGGTCTTTTTCATGGTGAAATGGGTCATTGCATCTATTCCCGCGATCATCATACTGACAGTCATCTGGGCGATCTCCGTGATGATTTTTCAGGCAATCACCGGGGGTGGCATCATGTGGCATGGCAGGTTTTTTCATCCGTCCGCCATGTGAGCTTCCGCGAGCAGATCTCGCCGCTGCAGCCGAGTGAATGGCGAATGCTTTGGTGCAGGTAGCGAAGAAATGGTGCTCGTTCAACAAGTTGATGCGTTTCAAATAAGAAAGGAGCAGGCATGAAGCCGTCGGGTTCGAACAAGCTCGAAACACGTCCCTTATCAGCATCCTGCGGCATAGCCGAACAATGGAAGGCAATGGGGGTTGCCATCGGTGAAATGAGACGCGAGAAGAATCGGCTAAGCGTATATTTGGAGAGCGTTAAAGCCAAGCGTCCCTGGTGGCGGCGCTGGCTTTCCGTCGGATAGCTTGCATTCAGGGGGGCACCTTATGAGAATTATAACGCATCAGGACTTCTTACAGGTGTACACGCACGATCCGGCAGCCGTGCCGGGACGAATCGAATCCATCATGACGGTCATCAGGGATGAGTTTCCCTGGGAAGAAACAGGCTATCCGGCCGGCCTGGAGGATATTGCCGCCGTGCATAGCAGGTCCCATGTGGACAGAGTCAGTCGGCAGGGTCTCTATAACATAGCAGCTCTTGCGGCGGGGACAGCCATCGAGGCTGCCGAGATCGGGCTGGAGGAGCCTTCTTTTGCACTGATCAGGCCGCCCGGCCACCATGCTTCAGCGGATAGCTCCTGGGGCTTTTGCTACTTCAACAACATGGCGATCGCCCTGGAGCATCTCAGGCGCAGCGGCCTGATACGAACCGCCTATGTGCTTGATTTTGACATGCATTTTGGCGATGGAACGGTATCCATATTGAGAGACAGAGGCTATGTCGCCATACACAATCCGGATGCTGACGACCGATTGACCTATCTGCAGCAGGTCGAAGAGCATCTTGCTGCGGCCCGGGTGGACATCATCGGGGTTTCCGCCGGATTTGACAACCATATGCAGGATTGGGGCGGACTGCTGACGACGGAAGACTACCAGGCTATGGGCGCCATGATCAGGGCGGCCTGCGACCGGCTCGGCATTGGTTGCTTTGCCGTGCTTGAAGGAGGGTATAATCAACACGTTCTTGGCCGAAACGTGCTCGCTTTCCTGCGGGGAGTAAGCGGCAAGATGGGTGCGGCCGCGGAACATCCCGTCGACAACTCGAAGGGGGTGAGCAATGACACCGGCGAGTGAGCGGACAGACGTTCGAGTTATGTTTCCGGACGACGTTCAGGACTTCATGAGAGAACATCAAGAAGGGACATACCTGCTGTTGGATGTTCGCCAGCCGCTCGAATATGAAGATGCTCATCTGCCGGGGGCGAAGCTGATTCCTTTGCCGAAGCTGCCTGACTCCCTGGATCAGCTGGACAGACAAAAGCCGGTCATTGTCTACTGCGCAGTCGGGGGACGCAGCCGCATGGCCGCACAGTTGCTCAGCCATCGTGGCTTTAAGGATGTGTCTCACCTGATGGGCGGTATCGATGCCTGGACGCAGCCGGCCGCATCGGGGCCTGTTGAGCTCCACTTTCAGTTCATTCGGGGTGATGAGAGTCCCTTGGAGATGATATCGTTGGGCCTTCGCTTTGAAGAAGGGCTCAAGAAGTTTCACGAAGCTGTTAAAGAGCGAACGACCGACCTTGAACTTGCCGATCTTTTGACTTCTCTTATCAAGGCCGAGGAGAGTCACAAACGGACCCTTCTGGAGCTTCTCCCTAAAGATAAGCAAACCTTATCCGGGCAGTTGTCTCCGAACGACGCAAGCGTCATGGAAGGCGGCATAGACGTGGAGGACTTCCTGCAGCGGAATAAACCCTATCTGCAGACGGTCTCCGGCTACCTGGAGATGGCCATGATGGTGGAAACGCAGGCTTTGGATCTCTATCTCCGCATGGCGGCCGCGTGTGCACAGCCCGAGACGGGAAAGATCCTGCTTCAAATATCCGAGGAGGAGAAAGCCCATCTCGCAGCTTTGGGCGCTCTTTTGGAGCAAAAAATCAGATGAGCTCCAAAAAGAAGTCTATTCAGCCCGAGATCATTCCCGCCTCTTTTGCCACCTACACGAACCTGCAGGATTTGATCGAGATTCTGGGCGAAAAAGCACATCTGCTGCGCACGCTTAAACCGTTCGATTTCGGTAAGCGTGTGAGAAACGCGGATGAAGCGACGGCTTTGTTGAATCAAATCGCCAACCTGACTCATGAAGCTTTGGGACTGCATGACTGCGTGCCGAAAAAGCCCTGCTTGGTGCTCACCGAGAAGCTGACAAAGCTGCCTGCGATCACGTTGAGACTATATCTTGTTTACCTGCCGATAAGCCTCTTATTGCTCTACATAGTGTTTTCAGTGCCAACCGGCAGCCTTGCCTTCTTGATTGCGCTTGCTGCCGTGATTCTGGTTTTGGCTGTTCCCTACCTTGCTTACCGTCGCACTCGTCTGAACCTAGAGCATTCCTGCAAATACAGAAGGGGCGCGACAAACCGGGCGGTGATCGAAATCGATCAATTGCGAAAAATCCAGTTCCAATCCTACCTGACTCATGAGTACGCTCACCATCTTTATTACGAGCTTGGGGGTCGGTCCGATGAGGCCTGGCTGCGCGAAGGTTGGGCGCGTCTGGTACAATGGCATGTGATGCAGAGACTTTACCGCAGTGAAGAAAATTCGGCTTTCCTGCACCATGTCCTGCTGCAGATAGTGGGTGAGCTGAAGTTTGCCTGTATCGTGCTCTCCAGCATTCTGCACGTGCGACTGCCGTCCAAAGTGCGCCGAATCCGTACGATCTATCGCAACGACCCGTTTTATCGATTGCTGACCGGCACTCCGGGCTTTAACTTGCAAAGCCTGACCAGACACGCCGTTGGAACCGCGAGCTGTTTTCTGGCTGAAAGACGCGAAGGGCCGGATCGGGCGCTTCGTGAATGCCTGCAAAACCCTTTTGGTGCAAGTCATTGATTCCCATCGCTGGTTTTCGAGGTCCTTCAGCAGGTGTACCGGCGCGAGGGAGAGAGCGTGCCGGTACGAGTCGGACGGTGGCGCCTTCGTTCGAGTGCTGGAGATGAATGCTGTGGGCTTTGTGATAAGCTATCCGGGCCTGTGGCAGGACGAGTCGGCCACATAACAAGGATTGCACGAGGAACGCTCATAACCTCGCGTCCTGTGAATCGCGGTGTCGGGCCTGACGACAGATGCATTGTCCGGACCGAGGATTTTGAGCTATCCTTTCCAGAAGAGGAGGTGGCCGAAAATGCCAGTAAATGGAATGAAGTTGAACAGAGAAAGGCAAATGGGTACCAGCATGCGCTCTACAGGCACGGCGGCACATGCCCTCCATCTGGAGTAGATTACGATGGTTAACTGGCATCGCTTCCGACCATCGGATTTTGAGTACGATTTTGAACGGGATAAGCTTGCACTTCATGAGGTGACGTTCAACGAAGCTGTTGAGTGTTTCTTCTCGGATTTTGAAGTACGCAGGAACAAAAAATTCAAAGACCGCTTTCAATTGATCGGTGAAACCATCGGCGGTCGCAGCCTCAAAATCATTTTTCAGCTTAAACCGAAGAGCGTTGTACGCATTATCACGGGATGGCCGATATGACTGAAATGGACAAAGTCAAGAGAAAGAGACCGTCTGAACAGGAAATCGACAGAATCGTAGTGGCACAGGCCGATGATGATTCGGTTTGGGAAGAGCCAGTACGGGTCCGCAGATATAAAGCAGCCTCTCTATCCTTTCCTGGCGAGCTTATCGAAAGAGCTTCCTTTCTGGCAAAGCTCCATAGGGAAAAAGGGGCTAAAGAGTGGCTTACGCGCATAATCCGCGAACGGATTGAACTCGAAGAGCTTGCATTTGCTCAGGCAAAACGAGAGCTCAAAGAAAAACACAGGATGCCCAACGAAGGTGTTAAGCGGACGAGCGACCACACGTGACAGTCATGGGTTCTATGAAGCTACTCACCTGTAGTTGGGCAAATCTGGAGGAAGTGTGCGATGAGCAAAGCGACTACCGGCAATGCTCTTACCGACAAGCTCTGATTGCATCCTGACTGTGAGAGCAGAATGCGGCGGATTTTCGCTGAGTCTGCGGAAATTGTGCAAGAGCTTCGCCCCAACTGGTACCGCATCCGGTTGCACGGTCAACACTTGCGCTTGTTTTTCGGTCGGTTAATCGTAATGACTCTGGAGGGTTCCTACGTATGGCTCACCACCGATCCCGTTTTCCAGCCGGTGAGCTTTTCCTCTCTCGCCTCATGGCGCTCGGATGAAATTGGCGTGCGACCGATCGACGCGAAGAGTGAGCCCTATCCAAGGTACAAGATACCGCCTTCTCAAAATGGGTTCTACACTCCTGCAGTCGATCCGCGCGGAGTGGAGTGGCTGGCTCTGCGTGCCTCGCATATGTCATATCTGAAGCGCGTTGCCATCTTCGGTAGAGCGCCGGATAGGCGTACTGTTCACGACCCTTCCACGACAGAGAGCGCCAGTCAGACACAGGAATATATTAAACAGCGATACAAGGGCTAACTTTCACTGGAGCCGACGCAAAAAGCCGGGCGCTGCTCAGTTTGTAGTTGGGACGGTAAGACCGCGTGTGCTCTTCGATATGATTTGTTGTGTAAGTCTGATTCGGCGGACGTGCTTCTTTTCCGGGACGCACCAAGCGCATCGTGTATATAATGGGAATTAGGCTTTGGATTAGTCGACAGCGGCCTGAGCGGAAGATGGCAGGGAGAATATGGACAAGGTCATGTCAGTTGATGGGGTTCCGATAAGGCTGACCGAAGAACGATGCTTCCGTATTGTGGAAAACCACGACGACATGGTTGGCCATTATGACGACGTCCTGGAAACCGTTGCCGATCCCGATCTGGTGTTGCCCTGGTATCGCGGCTCGCTGATCGCCGTCCGCAACTATGGAGGGAAGCGATATCTACTCGCCATCTATCGAGAAGTGAGCCGTGACGACGGATTTGTCATCACAGCGTATTTCGGTAGTAAAATCAATTGAAAGAAGGCCATATGGAAAAGAACATAGCTTCTCAGACAGTAGAATCGGTAACGCTAGCTGTCCCTTTGCTGCTCAAGTTTCCGGAACGACGATTCTGGGTGGATTATGATGCGGAGGCCGATGTACTTTACATCAGCTTTCGTCGTCCCCAACAAGCAACAGACACGGAAATGACGGAAGAAGGGTTGTTGTTGCGTTACAAGGGTGATGAACTCGTTGGGATAACGGTTCTGGATGCATCAACACGTTCTCAGTAAGGCAAATAAGCAGGCACCGTTGTTCCAAAAACCGGAATGCCGTGCCCAACCGGGCAATAAACCGGTCACGCGCCACGCCTTGGTTTTATGATAAACACAGGTACTACGGTGCGTGCCGCTTTTCGCCACAAACTAAACAACTAAAGGGCGTCCCCATGTTCCACATAAGCCCGGCTTCACACTCGTCTCGAAGGATATAAAACGCAGCCAGGCCGGATAAAACCGCCAACCTGGTCACGCCCAGATTATGGTCGTGATACCAGTAAGCAGCAGCCCGCTGGATATTGGGATATTCGTAGGTGTAAGAAACACCGGGTGGGAATCTATCTTCGGGAAAACCATCCGAGCTCTGACGGTCCAGCAGCCCGTGGTTGTGAATGGTTGTGTAAGGCACAGGATATGCGCCGTGGACATTCAAGTCCGGGCACACGACATAAGATTGCAGATTATTGGCAAATGTTGCTCTCACTGTACGATTCTTGAATGCTTCGATTGTTGGACCGGGATAGGCTTTATTATATCCCCAAACGGGGCTGTGGGGTAACTCCCTGTGAAATTGGTGGGTGAATTGATCGATGGACAAATTGTAGTGGACGGCTTCACGGTCGACGCGGGCAGGTTTGAGTTTGGATGGTCTTGGCAGCGGCTCGACAAAGGGTGACAGAATCCAATCTGCGGGTTGATCCGGGCAGCTGGAAGGGACCTGTGCCAAAGCTTTGCGGGTGTCGATCTTGCCCGAGAGCAGGAGCCCGGCTCCAGCCGCGACTCCCACCTTAAGGAGCTGTCTTCTATCGAGTAATCCCGGTCTGTCGTTTCTTTCCTTCTCCTTCATCTTTTCGCTCCTTTCTGCTCGCTGAAAATTGACTTCCGAAAAAACTTAATGGTCGATCGATATCATGGTTTGGGTTTGGGCTGATGTGGGCGCAAATGGGAATAGGAAACAGCGGGAGCAGAAGGACCAGAACTAGAAAAGGGATCTCAGAGGCGACTTAATTCGCTCTTCCATCGCAAGCCCTGAAAAAACGCACGATAGATTCGCTTTCCAAGAAAGATTTGACACCCGGTGACGACCCCGTACCTGGATTTCATAACGGAATTTAAGTTCTTGATAAGCTGGTGGCAAGTCAGCTTCGCAACGGTGCCGATCGAACAGGCTTCATTTTCCCCCCGGAGCTTGAGCCGATCAGGCGCATTCAAGGTTATCGAGCGCAGAGACCGTATAACCTCTTCGGCTGCAATTATCCCACTGAAGGTTGGGCTCGACCGGTTTTCGCTGCTCGCTCCTTTTCATGGGAAACTGCCTGCTGAGCAAAGCCCGAGGCTTTGCATGTCCCAATGAATAAATCCATTGAAACGATGACGCTTCCAGCTTTCGCCAGATCGGCCCTGATATCTCAATACTGAACGAATGCACTCGCCGGACTGCAGGAAATCCTCAATCCTTCCACCTGCCAGCCTCCGGCC
>Ga0068714_10004429_pt1 | contig 15748 bp, 10 predicted proteins | sample MTBNYHSulfiMetaG_FD_62988 | JGI IMG/M metagenome (GOLD analysis project Ga0068714, IMG submission 62988) | Enrichment culture microbial communities from rom New York Harbor, USA that are MTBE-degrading - MTBE-NYH (New York Harbor Sulfidogenic)... | ecosystem: Environmental > Aquatic > Marine >...
AGCGCGTTTCATCATACATAAAGAAAATCGATTTCCTGGAATCATGTGACCTTCGGGCCGCATCGTCCCAGAGGAATGGTTCCGCGCCCCGCAATATCGGTATCCTGAATGCAGTCGGTGGAATCCGCGCACCGACCCGAAATACACGTTTCCGGATGGAGGAGGGCGGCTTGTTCAAACGGATTTCTTCTTGGCGCCAAGCCTTCGGCGCTCTTATATCGCAGGAGTTCTGAATGGATCCGACAACCGAAAAGAATCGGCCCGACAACGGAATCCGGCTGTTCAAGATCTTCGGGATTCAAATCTCATTGGATTTATCGTGGTTCATCATCTTTGCCATCGTCATCCTGGGTTTGTCCGCCGGGTACTTTCCGCGGAAATTCCCGGATGAACCCGCACACGTGTACTGGACAGCCGGCTTTTTGGCCACGTTGTTGTTTTTCGGGTCCATCCTGGTCCATGAGCTGGCCCATTCCGTCGCCGCACTGCTCTCGGGTATAGGAATCCATGAGATCCGCCTGTTCCTGTTCGGAGGAATTTCCAAGATCTCCCAGGAGGCCAAGGATCCCAAGACCGAGATTTTCATCGCCGCCGTCGGTCCCGCCACCAGTTTCGCCATAGCGTTCCTTTTCTGGGTGATCCGACTCGTGGTCCAGGGCGTGATTCCCCCCATTGCGGTGGAGGTGCTGGTGTACCTGACCTGGATCAACGTGGCCCTGGGGGTGTTCAATCTCGTCCCCGGCTTTCCACTGGACGGTGGGCGCATTCTCAGAGCCGCCGTCTGGCTCAAGAGCGGGTCCTTGACCCGGGCCACGCGCATCGCATCGGACGTCGGCAAGGGATTCGCCCTGACTTTGATGATTCTGGGAGGATTCCAGTTTTTTATGGGAAACCTGGTGGGAGGCCTCTGGCTGTTTTTCATCGGGATGTTTTTAAGAGGCATCGCCCGAGGCGGGTATCAGGAACTGATCGTTCGTCAGGCTCTGGAGGGGATCCAGGTTCGGGAAATCATGCTCCGGAATCCCGTCACGGTCTCTCCCGGTCTTTCACTGAAGGAATTGGCGGAGGACTATTTCCTGAAGTTCGGGTACCATGCGTTTCCCGTAATGGAGGGGGGCGCCTTCGGGGGTGTCGTCTCCATCGGCCAGGTCAAGGACATCCCTGTGGAGCGGCGCGAAACCACCTATGTTCGGGACATCATGAAAACCGCGGATACGGCCGCGCAGGCGAGGCCCGAAGATTCGCTGGCGGATTCCCTCAAGCGGATGACGCAGACGGGCGCCGGCCTGCTCGTCATTATGGAACACGGCAAGATGGCCGGCATTCTGACCAAAACGGGGCTGCTCCGATTCATCGAAGTGAAACATATTCTGGAACCGGAAAACCCCAAAGCCTGAGCAATCCGGCATCTCAACCTTCTTACCGCCAAAGGCGCTGACGCAGGGGCATCGCCCTGAGGCTGCTTTTCCCTCTCCCCCGGCGCCATCTTTCCAATTCGCTTGGACGTGCGCAGGAAGCCTCCCTTCCGCGGCTTAAAGCGCGTTCACGCCCAAAAAGCGCACTTCGTGGGGCGCGGAGGCTCTTTCCTCCTCCGCACCCTTGCATAACCCGGTTTTCAATCACTCCGCCTTGATTTCTATGCGGCGCTTTTTCTGCTCTTCCTTGTGAGGCATGATCAACTTTAGGACCCCGTCTTTGAAGGACGCCTCGACCTTGTCTTCATCCACTTCGGAAGGCAGCCGTATCGACCGGGAAAACGCCCCGTACGTGGATTCTTTCAGATAGAACGTCGCACCCTGCTCTTCTTTACTTTCTTCCTTCTTGCCGGTAATGGTGACCACATTGTTATCGATGGAAATGGAGAGATTGTCCTTATCGATACCGGGTAATTCGGCATTCAGGACATACTTTCCTTCTTTTTCGGAGACGTTCATATTCATCCGTACTTCTCCACCCTGCCAGCGAGCCCATTCCGGCCACAAACGGTCCATCCAGGCATCGCCCCATCCTTCGCCGCCGAAGGGAGTCATCCACGAAGGCCGTCTCTTTCTGGTGGTAAGATCCATGGGAATCCTCCTCTCATTCCAAATGGATTGGGTTGATCGGGTTCCAGTGCCCACTCCGCACCGCATACGCCTCGCACCCGATAGATTGATCCGGGCGTTTTCCGGCTCGGCGCCTGCGGTCGACTATGATCTGATTAATTATAATCCCGCAACCCCCCTTTGAAAACCCATGCGCGTTGCATAAGAGTTTCCTCGCAGGGTCCCGCCGCCTTCCTTCCGGCGGAGTGCAGGATCGTTTGGGTGTTCTTTTCGGCAGGCCCAGAGGCGTTTGCCTTGCGGACTCCCATCCCGTATCATGGACGAAACTGGATGCATATACCCGTGACAAGGTGTCTTCGGATCGCCCAGAGTGAACGGGAGATGGGGATCCGCCCATGAACGGGGATTGGAATCTCCGTTTGAGAAAGGGGTAGGGCAGGATGGAAACCGTAGTGACACTCACCATGAATCCGGCCGTGGACATTAATACGGCCATCGACCAGGTGCTGGCTGAACGGAAGTTGCGTTGTGACGAAGCCGTTTACGAGCCCGGAGGGGGCGGCATCAATGTGTCCAGGGCCATCCGCAAGCTCGGCGGCGAATCCATGGCCCTTTACCCCGCAGGTGGTCCCACCGGCGGGATTCTCGGGGCGCTTCTGGACGAGGAGCGCATTAGCCGGGCATCCGTGCCAACGGAAAGCTGGACGCGTGAAAACTTCATCGTGTTCGAACGATCCAGCGAGCGGCAATTTCGTTTCGGCACTCCGGGTCCTGTGCTTCAGGAGTCCGAGTGGAAGGCCTGCCTGGACCTGCTTCCCAAGAATCTTCAGCACGGGGGGATCCTGGTGCTGAGCGGGAGTCTCCCCCGCAACGCGCCGGCGGATTTCTATGCGCAAGCCGTACGCGGGATTCGAAGCAAGGGGATTCGGGTTGTATTGGACACCTCGGGGAAAGCCTTCGGTGAAACTCTTCGGGAGGCGGTGTTCCTGATCAAACCGAACCTGAGAGAACTGAAGGAACTCGTGGGAGATCCGCTTTCCGAGGAGACGGATCAGGAACGAGCCGCCCTGGAACTGGTGAATCGCGGGAGTACCGAAGTGGTGGTGGTCTCCCTGGGCGCCGCCGGAATCATCCTGGCTTCGAGCGAAGGCGTGCGGCGATTGCGGGCCCCCACCGTTCCCATTCGGAGCAAGGTGGGCGCCGGTGACAGTATGGTGGCCGGCATCGTCTTCCACTTGGCCCGGGGAGCTTCCGTGCACGAGGCCGCATGTTACGGCCTTGCCGCCGGTTCCGCCGCCGTCATGACTCCGGGCTCCGAATTGTGCCGTAAGGAAGACACGGAACGCCTGTACCGGCGGCTGCTGTGCTATTTGGAACAACACCCCTAACGGGCGGTTGAAAACCGGCATGCACAGTGACGCCGTCGGCGTGACGGCAGATCGCGTTTTTCGCCGGCCTGCGCGAAATACGCTTTTTCAACGGGTTGGCAAGAGGATGCTCTCGCGGCGTATCACGAATCACCCTCCCGTTGCTCCTCATCCTCACCGAGACGCTCCTCGTCGCTCAGCAGGGCATCCGCCAGAGACAACAACCGGCTGTTCCACAATTCCCATTCTCTCCGGAGGGAACGCAACAAGGACTCCCAACGGCTCATGTCGAACGGCCTTTCGGCGGCGCCCCGGCTGATGGCCTCATGATACAAGGCTATTGCGGCAAGAGCACAGTTCCGCATGGAAAAGGACCGCGCCGTATCCACACAGGCCTTTTTGAAAGCTTCCGGATTCCGCCCAAGACATTCTTCCACCCATCCCAGCGCATCACGGAACTCCTTCAGGCTTTCCGACCGCAACAGAACGCCGGTCCGACCGCTCCGCACCACCTCCCGTACGCCGGGAGCATCCAGAGCCACGACGGGTATCCCCGCCGCCATGGCTTCCGCCAAAACCATACCCTGAGTTTCCGTTTTGGACGCGAAGGCGAACACATCCATGGCATGATACGCTTCCACCACATCTCCACCCTTTAGACGTCCCGCAAAATGCACGCGATGCAGAACGCCTTCTTTCGCGCATGCCGTTTGAATGTGTTTCGAGGACGGACCGTATCCTCCCACGAGAAACCGGGCATCGGCGCGCAACCTCAGGAAGTGAGCCACGGCTCGAGCCAAAAAATCCAGGTTCTTTTCAGGAGCGAGGCGACCGAGATAGCCCACGACGAAGGCTCCACGAGGTATACCGTATCGTAACCGCACCCTTTCTCCTTCCCCCGCAGCAAAACGGTCCACGTCCACTCCCGTGGGAATAATCGCAATGGGAGCATCTACTCCTCGACCCCTCAACACGGTTCTTACGCTTTCACTGGGGGCAATGACACGGGAACACATATTGGCGTATCGCGTAGCCAGTTCGACTACGAACCGCTTCATGGCCGGTGAGTCCCCCGGCACGTAATGGGTATACTGCTCGTACATGGTGTGGTGGGTGAATACCACCGGAACTCCGATCTTGGCGCTCAGCCGCAGTGCCGTGTCTCCGAGAAGATATGGATGGTGGGAATGGATGATATCGGGTCTGCGCGTGTGTTGGAGCAGTTTTTCCAGCGTAACCAACGGGAGGCTCACCGAGAAGTCGCCTCCGTGGAATTTCTGAATGGCGGGGACCCGGATGACGTTCCGCTCGAGTTCCGGCTGGTCTTCAAATTCCGGCGCCACCACTACCACGGAGTGACCCAGTTCGCGAAATTCCTCGGAAAACCGCTCCACGGAGCGGGCCACTCCGCCTACGTGAGGCGTAAACGTATTGGTGAACATCATGATCTTCATGCCGGCCTCCTGCTACAAGCAAGCAGGGCTCCAAGGAAGAAACCGGCGGCATCTTGCGCCCCTCTCTCCCGGTGTACCTGCCCTCGAACGATCGGCTGGTCAACAGGCCGTTTAAGAACGCGATCCGCTTTCACGCCCTCGGCGCGACGCTTCCTCCTTCGTCATTGCGGCGTACGGTAGTACGGCGCGTTCCTCAGGATTCGCCACGCCGGCGGCGTGGTCGAGGGCCTGGCTTTGCATCTCATCTTTTGTACCGGCCTGCCCGCAATACGGTTATCAACGGGCGGCTAAGCGACGGAGACACTCCCCTGGTTCAATCCCGGCAAAGAAAGCTTCTTTCCATCCATGCAACAAATTTCCATTGCTTCGGGAGGAGAATGCCAGGAAGCCTCCCAAGAGGCTTGGAAACCCTCCGAACCGGGTTGAACTTTCAGGCGCAATGAGCCAAAACGGGTGTGCACCGGTCCGATCTCCATGGGTTGCCCCGCTCTCCACCAGGATTCCGGAATTCCTTGAAGCAGAACCAACTTCCGGTCTTCCTCCCGCACGAACAGGTTACGCATCATCATGACCCATTCCGCCGCGGCCCACATATGTTGGCCGTCTCCCATGCAGCCACCCAACGTTTGCGGGTGAATGGCCTCGGGCCATTGCCCCGTGGGGGAGGCCAATTCGACCACCCGCATCACGATGGGATAGAATCGCGGATCTCCGGCCCTCAAAAGCACTTGGGCACAGTGCAGCGAAAGATATACGTTCATTCCCGAATGAATCATGTCCTGAAAAAATGCATCGGAGACGAAGCAGTGCTCCAGTAGATATTCGATGGTACTCAGAATCCTCGGCTCTTCCGCGGGCAACAACTGGAGGGGGTAGCTCGCCACCATAGAGCCCACGGCCCCCGAATCCATTCTGCGATAGGGAGACGCCGGGATGCCCTCGTGGCGCCGAATCGTCTTGGAGCGTTCCAAAGATCTCTCCACACTTTCCATGAACCGATCCGCCTCCTTCCGGAATCGCATCGCCTCCCGTTCATTTCCTTCCTCTTCGCAGACGGCGGCCGCAGACCGCAACCCGGCAACAGCCCAATAGTCATCCCAATAATAGTAATCGTTGTTCCCGAAATGCTCCGCACTGAAACCCGCCGGAAGAAGCCCCGCATGGAGTTCTTCCGAATCCGCCGGAAGCCTCTTGCGGAGAATCCACGCAGCCCCTTTTTTCAAGGCCTTAAACCATTCCGTGGGGCACGGACGCCCGGTCACTTCGCAGAACCTGCGCATGAACCAGAGCACCTGCCCATTGGAGTCCCACTCTCCTTCCTGGGAATGGAAATAGCCGGCCACGCTCTGTCGCCGGGGAAACCGGTTCACGGCCCGCTCCACCCGTTCATGCGCACCGACGCAAAGCAACGCATGGAGGATTAGAACCGCATCCCGAAACCAGAACCTTTTGTACGTGAAGGGTCCCGGATACACGTCCAGAGGAGTATGAAGAATCATAAACCGAACCGCCGCCTCGTACAGAAACCGCATCCGATGATCCGGAACCGTCAACGCGCATACCCCTTCCAGGGCCTCCTTCCAGCTCCGGTTCGCCCTTATCGTTGAAACGGGGATCTTCGTCTGAGGGTCCGCAGACAAGTCCACACGGACCTGGACATCCAAGGAGCCCTGGGGCGGCAGTTCGTACAGGGCCGCTCCGGACGCCATGCCCACATGGCACTCCGTTTCGAGACGTTCCTTGCGCTCCAGCAGTCTCAGGAAGACATCACCCTGTTTGTAGGTGGAGCACACATGACGCTTCATGGCGGGCTCCAACTGCATGCATGGAATATGGTTCACGGTCCACGCCCCCCCCTCGGGCGACGCGGAGATGTGATGTACAAAACTGACCCCTTCGGGATTATAAGGCCGCACCGCCAGGGCAAACCAGGCTCCACGAAGACCTTCCGCCCGGATGCCGTACCGTACGCTGCAATAGGGCCTGCTGTGGCGTATTTCCGCTTCCACGACGGATTCCAATTGAAATTCCTTCGTGCCACACCGCGTACAAACGGCCAGTCGACCCGCGTCATACTGAAGCGTTTGCTCCAGGTCATGCAATTGGGAAGGAACCAGCATCCCATCCGCCTGGGACACGATCCAGGGATCCAGAGACCAACCATCAAAAAACGGCGTCACGAGTCCTCGAGGATCCACCAAAGGAAATACCGGAACATCCGGAACCCCGACGGCGGTCCAGTTTCTGTTGGTCAGATTTACATGGGTGATGGAAAAAGCCCTCGGGACAAAGGCTCGATCCCGGGGATCAAACTGGCGTCGCACCCAGAAGGGCCATATCCAGTCCAGGTTGTTCTGAATGGCTTTGGTGTTGAGCAGACCTCGTGCGTGGAAGACGAGCCCGGCCCGGATTAACTCCACGGGAGCCGCTACTTCCGAAGGTTGCGCGAACTTCGTGAGCTGTGAAAAGATACGCAAAGGATCCAGGAACCCGTGGGCTCGGGCGGCCTGACGAAGAATGAATTTCCAGGGGAGCCATCGAAGGCGCATGAAAAATCCTCACTGCTCAAGCAGACGCCCGAACACGGCGGACATGAAGCGCCCTGAAAACCGGGCGCCCGGAGAAAGTGGACCGTTTCCCGAAGGTGCAGACCGCCTATAAAGACAAAACCTGCAGCACGGAATTGATTCGGGCCAAAGCACGACGGATGGAGACCAATTCCCGTCCGTCCAACTCTCCGGACTCCTTGAGGGAAAGGAGCCTGGACACGCGATGATCCACGGCGTCAAAGGCGTTCTCCACGTTCAAGTCGTCGTTCATGGATTCTTCGAACGCTCGCAGAAGCTCTTCCTCTCTGGCCGAGGGCTCCCGGGGCGCCGACGTCGATTTCACATCTCCCAATAAAACACGCAGTCTCTCCTGGAAGGCGTCCAACCGACCGGCCGCATTCCGGACATCGGGCATAGTGAGGTTCATCCGTTTTCCATAATGACCGTAAATCAAGAAAAAGCGCGCCTGCGCGGGGGTTATCCCGTGCCGGATCAAGTCCTCCAGGTATACGATGTTCCCTTTGCTCTTGGACATTTTCGTCCCATCCACCAGGAGGTGCTGCCCGTGCAGCCAATACCGGGCCAGATCCTTTTTCGAAAGGCTTTCCATAACCGCTATGGTGTAGTCATGGTGACGGTACAGATTGTCCGCGCCTCCGCAACAAATGTCGACCTCATATCCCAGGTGTTTGGCTATGATGGCCGGGTCCTGGATGTTCCATGCGGGCCGGCCTCTGCCGATATCGGTTTCCCAATACACCGGGGATTCCTCCCTGTAGCCGTGCCACAAGATGAAATCGCCCAGGTTCCAGCGCTCTCCTGGATACGTGTCTTTTCGGTATCGCCGTTTTTCCTTGGGCCATCGGCTCATATCCAGCCGGAACAGTTTGCCGAATCCGGGAAAGGTTAGGGGATCGAAAAAGACGTCCGGTCCATACCAATAGGCATTCCCCCCCTTCAGTAGTCTTTGAATGAGTTCCACCGCCTCTTCGACGCAGTCGGAGGCTCGAGGAATCACTGCGGGCAATTGGATGGAAAGCCTTTCGGAGTCCTCGAAAAATTCCCTTTCCATAGGATGAGTCACGTTTCTCAGGGCAATCCCCTGCGCCATGGCCTCCGCCAGGGATTTATCCTCCACATCCGTGAAATTGATCACCCGATCCACGCAAAATCCAAGGTATTCCAGGTACCTCTGAAGAACGTCCTCGAACAGGAAGGTGCGATAGTTGCCCACATGCGGTTTCCGATACACGGACGGCCCGCAGGTGAACATCTTCACTCCGTCCTGCCGGGGACGAAACAGCTCTTTCTTGCGACTCATGGTATTGGTGAGATGCAGGTTGAACACTCTTTCTGAACGCTTCTCCACGAATTCCGCCTCCTTCCCGATCCGATCCACCGTCGCCGATCGTGGGCGAACCGTCCGCCGGTCCGAGTCTTTCCTTTATGTTACGGCCTTCTTTCGCTGTCAAGTCAGCGTCCCTCCACCCGTTCACGGTCGAGGCCCCGCCGGGGGTTCCGGGGATTAAATCGGTCCGGAAGGCCGGCGAAACGAAATCGGTCCGTTACCATGATTTCTGAAAAACGAAATACTTTCGTCAAACGACTCGTCCGAATATAGGCAGGGTTTTGCCTATCGATAGGGCAAAATGAATATGCCGAAAGAACCATTTATAGCATATAGCTGGTAAATAGCGTCAAACATAGACCTTTCATCCATTTACACGGACTTATAATTACTGCATGTTGCTACTAATGCCGGCAGAGTATATCAAAAGAGCCACAACACATATATATTTCTCTTACACTTACCCCAAGATATCTCATCTTATGCTCCTACATGATGCATGTCACCTAAACCGCCCATTAATTATCCATAAGTACAATAACTCTATAGGATCCAATCCTATGACCACTGAACAGAAATTCCCGGCCGGAATCTGCGGCCTTCCCCAGACAAATCCGAATCATTCCTATCAAGGCTATTCAATCACAGGAGCTATATCATGAAAGCGGATCTTCATGTTCATTCCAAGTTCTCCAAGAGGCCGAACTCATGGGTGCTTCAGAAACTCGGTTGCCCGGAAAGCTTCACGGAACCCAAGCATATTGTGAAACGCGCCAGGGAAAGAGGCATGTCTCTGGTAACCATAACGGATCACAACACGATTGCCGGGGCATTAGAAATCGCTCATTTGCCCGACACTTTTTTAAGCATGGAGACAACTACATACTTTCCCGAGGATCAATGCAAAGCGCATGTACTTGTCTACGACATCCGAGAAGACCACGTGCCAGAGATCCAAAAAACACGCCACAATATTTTAGATCTTGTAACTTATCTCCAATCTCAAAATATCGTTCACGCTCTTGCGCATCCCCTCTACTCGATTAATGAACGGTTGACCGTTCATCACTTTGAACGTTTTCTGCTTCTATTCAAGACTTTTGAACTCAACGGCGCGAGAGAGGCGTTATTGAACCAGGTTCTGGATGTCATTCTTCGTACGTTGACACCATCGTACATCGAGAAACTGGCCGAAAAGCATCGTCTGGAGCCTGCATTTCCGGAACCGTGGATGAAACATCTCGTCGGAGGATCCGACGATCACAGTTCTCTGGATGTGGCTCGCGTCTGCACCGAAGTTCCCGGAGCTCGAGACCTGAATGACTTTCTCCTGGGTGTCCAATCAGGCAGTGCACAAATCCACGGAGAACCTTCATCTCCCTTGCGAATGTCCCATAATTTGTACAGTATTGCCTACCAATTCTACAAGCAGCGATTTCTCCTCTCCAAACATCTGCACAGAGACCTGTTTCTACGGTTTCTGGACCAATTCCTGGTTCAAGAGGATTCTCCAGGCCGCAGCGGCGTAAGCGGCGTATGGTCCAAGATCTATGGGCTCTGGAAACCTCGAAAACACTTCGAGGAACCGCACCATGCTTCCAGCGTCCAACATCTGTTGCGCCGGGAGGGCCGGAGGCTCATTCAAGACGATCCTCAGCTCCGCCGTATCATCCGATGGGGATACCAGGAACAAGAAGAGCCGGAATCCACATGGTTTGAATTCGTGAACAGGGTATCGAACCGCGTGCTGTTGCATTTCGGCGAGAACCTGATCCAACAGATGTCGGGAGGGAACCTGCTTAACCTCTTGCAGTCCGCAAGCTCCGCCGGAGCTTTATTTGTGCTGCTTTCACCGTACTTCGTGTCCTTTTCCCTGTTCGCCAGGGATCGTCAGATGGCCCATACCATGGCCGAACGTTTCGGGGTGCACTCGTCTCCCCTACGAGAAAACATACGCCCCATGAACGTGGCGCACTTCACGGACACGTATTACGAAGTAAATGGAGTCGCGCTGACCCTTCAACAGCAACTCGCATTGGCGCGAAAAACCCATAAGCAGTTCACTGTAATCACTTGCAGCGCGGATCCATCTCTTGAAAGCCCGGGGGTACGCAATTTCAGGCCTATCGGAATGTACGATCTGCCCGAATACCCCCTCCTGAAGCTATTCTGCCCCCCTTTCCTGGATATCCTGCAATTCTGTCACGCTCAGGGTTTCACCCACATCAGTACGGCGACACCGGGACCTGTCGGGCTGGCCGGACTGGCCGTCTCCAAGATCCTCAAGCTCCCCATCAGCGGCACGTACCATACCTCACTTCCCCAATACACGGGGTGCTTGACGCGTGACCATTCTCTGGAAGAACTCATGTGGAAGTACGTCATCTGGTACTATGACCAACTGGATACCATATACGTACCTTCTCAAAGCACCGGCCGGGAACTCGCGGACAAGGGCATCGCTCCCGAAAAGATACGCCTGTTCCCTCGGGGTATCGATATCGTTCGTTTCCATCCGGACAAGCGGGATGACCAATTCATCCGCCGCTACACGGACCTGGAAAGCTTCAAACTGTTGTACGTGGGAAGGATATCCAAGGAAAAGGACCTGGACTTGCTCGTGTCCGTATTCAAAAGCCTCCTGGATTCCGGGAATCGCGTGTCTCTCCTTTTGGCCGGGGAAGGACCCTATCAAAGCATATTGCAGGAGAAACTGGAGGGTACGCCTCATTGCTTTACAGGATACCTGTCGGGGGAAGCATTGGCAAAACTGTATGCGTCTTGCGATTTGTTTGTTTTTCCGAGCAGCACGGATACATTCGGAAATGTCGTACTGGAAGCTCAAGCCTCGGGTCTGCCCGTAGTGGTGACGGATCTCGGAGGACCCCGGGAAAACCTGATCCCCCGTCGTACAGGTCTTGTGGTTTCCGCTCATGATATCCGCAGCATGAGGGAAGCCATAGATTCCCTGATTCGTGATCCGGACATGCTCCGCAGGATGGGAAGCATGGCCCGCGCCTATATGGAAGACCGCTCCTTTGAACACGCCTTCAATGAAACCTGGAAAATGTACTATGAAAACACGGCGCCGCACGCCAACGACATGCACGGCTTTTCCTCCGCTGTGTGACTCCGCTTCTTCGCCGGAACAGGGAGAGCACGCCAGATGCCCAAAACGTATGTCCTGGATACCAACGTATTGCTTCACAATCCCGATGCGCTGTTTGCCTTTTCAGATAACCTCGTAGTGCTTCCTTTTGCAGTCGTCGAAGAAATCGATAACTGCAAGCGAAAGCAGGATGAAATCGGACGCCACGCCCGAATGGTATCCCGCCGCCTGGACGACCTGCGTTCCTCAGGGCGGCTTTCCGAGGGTGTCCGCCTTCCTTCAGGAGGCCTCCTGCGGGTGGAACTGAATCATCAGGAGGTCGTTTCTTTCCCAAAGGGGCTTGATCCCTCAAAAAGCGACAATCGTATCCTGGCCGTGGCCTACAATCTGAAGCAGGAACATCCAGACCCCGTCATAGTGGTCACCAAGGACCTGAACCTCCGCATCAAAGCCGACGTGTTGGGCATTCAGGCCGAGGACTTCCGTGCAGACAAGGTGGATCCAGACCGTTTGTACGCGGGCGTTACGGAACACCTCCTGGATCGAGAACGGATGAACGCCCTGTTCGAACACCACGAGATTCCCTGGAACCCGGAGCCGCAACTCTACCCGCACACGTTCCTAGTGCTCAAAAACATGACGAACGCTTCCCAGTCCGCGCTCTGTCGATATGCCGACCAGAGGCTTCTCTTGTTGTCTCCGGAACGATCTTCCGCTTGGGGTATCAGCCCCCGAAACAAGGAACAGAAGTTTGCTTTGGACCTGCTCTTGGACGATTCCGTCAAAATTGTCACCCTGGTCGGCCCCGCAGGAACAGGCAAGACGCTGTTCGCCTTGGCCGCAGGTCTCGAAAAGGTCCTGGAAAAACGCGTCTACTCCCGTTTGTTGATCACCCGGCCGGTGATCCCTATGGGAAATGATCTCGGATACTTGCCGGGGTCCAAAGAAGAGAAACTTCGACCATGGATGCAGCCGATCTACGACAATTTGGAATACCTGTTTCACGGATGCCACGAACCGTTAGGCATTCTGGACGATTTCATGAGAAGGGGTCTGGTGGAGATGGAAGCGTTGACGTACATCCGCGGGCGGAGCATTCCCGGCCAATTCATTCTATGCGATGAGGCTCAGAACCTTTCCCCCAACATGATCAAGACGTTGGTCACTCGCGTTGGAGATGGCAGTAAGATTGTCTTTACCGGCGACCCCGATCAGATCGATCACCCTTATCTGGACGCTTCCAGCAACGGTTTGTGTTATCTGGTCGAAAAGTTCAAGGAAAGCGATCTTGCCGGGCACGTGACACTGCTAAAAGGTGAACGCTCCAAGGTGGCCGAGGCGGGCGCCCGTCTCCTTTGACGAACCTCGCACCCACCGAGGGGACCCGTCCCATTCAACGAACAGGAGGATGAGGTACTCGGAGAGTTCAACGGGATTCTCAAAGCGGCAAGCCGGAGTTCGTGTGTTGGGGAATTTCAACCGGGGACCGCTCGTTCACCCATCCGTTTTTTCGTTTTCCCTCCTTCCCCGTTGTAAATCGAAGCATTCGATCCAAATTCGGCGCTTTTCGGCCGTTGAAGAAGTCGCAGGCGCGACTATACATCAGGTCGCGAATCCAAAGGCGAAAGAACACCGATCTCCGTCCCCAGTTCCTTAAGAAAGCAAGAGGATCGGTCAGAAGTTCCAGCGGGGGGCCCATTAATTCCGACGGATCCCGAAAACACTCCCAATCACAGCGAGAACATCGTTGGGAATCCTTAAGCGAGCCCCAGGGGACATCCTGGAATTTGCCCAGATTATCCGAACCTCGAAAGCCGCAGGGGTAGGTGTCACCGTCCCGCGCCGAAATGAAGAAAAACGCTTTTCCTCCAAGACAGGGATAGGGCTCTCTCCCATACGCATACTGTCTGTACAAGGCATGCAGGGAACTCAAGGGAGAGAACACCCGGATGTGGGGCCGGTATTCCGGAACCGTTTCCAGCAGGGCCTTGAACAGCAGCGCCTTCTCCCATCGAGTGTACCGTACGATTGAATCGGTGGAAGCGGCCGCATAGACGGCAAGCCTTTTCTCACTTTCATCGTACTCTTCCATGCTCATGGGGTAACAGCTGCTCACCATGGTAAACCCCAATTGGATGACAAATCGGTAAAACCGGCGGAACGCTTCCCGATAGCGCTCATAGAAACATCTTGCCCTCTCGCCGTCTTCCAGCCGCCATGGTATTCCGACCGACGCCGTTTTCTCACCCGCCATGTTGCGGTTTATACCCAAGTTGGCCGAAGGGTAGATCCCATGGTCGTGGAAAATCTTCAGGGCCTTTTCCATCCCTCGGATAATTCCGGGAAAGCCCCTCATCTGTTCATGGATCCCGGGAACCGAAGAATCCAGACTGATCCAGAAATTCCTCAGAGGAGTATCGGCGAGTGCTTCCCCGATACGTTGGATTCGGGTTTCAAACCCGGGATGCTCCGAATTCATGAACACGAACCCGTTGGTGCCGGTGCGGATGTACGGAATGCCCAAGCGCCCGGCATGGCGAATCAAGGAAATGAGTTCTCGAAGAACCAGGAGAGGCTCTCCCCCTGTAAAAGAAACGACCCGAACTCCCCGCCTTGCAGCTTCATCCAGGATGCGTTTCCCTTCATCCACGGAAAGCGCGCATCTCGGATATTTCCCGCCGACACGCATCCCACACTGGGGACAGGCGCCGTTACACCGGTCCGTAAGCTGGATGACAAGTTGCCCGGGAATCCGGCGATATACCCATTCAGAGAAACCTCCAGGGATTCCCAATCCACGCATACAACAATCTTCTCCGTACTTCTCCACCGGACTGTCGTACACCCTCTTCCAACCCGCGATTCTGTGAAAGTCCCTTTCTAGATCAACAATGCACGCATCTCCATAGATAGGTTCCGTTCCGTTTGTGTGACGCCTTTGCGAGTTTTTGGTGATGGCAGGCGGCGCCTGTGAATTTTTGGGTACTTGACAGTGTACGTCAGATTACATTACAAACCCGACGAGTGATGTTCATTCCTTTGCTCAGGGATGGAAGTCGTTTTACCATTTTCTTCACACTTACCTAATCGGATTTAGACCGAAAAGGAGATTCCGTAATGATTCGGGTACTGTGCCATGTTCTGGCGATCGCGTTTCTGGTAACCGTATGGACGGCCTGTGAACGTAAGCAGGAAGAACCCAAACCTCCCGAAGTAACGGTTGCACCAGCGGAAACTCCCCAGCCTCCCGTAACGGAAGAGGAGATGAAAGAAGACCTTCAGGAAACCATGGAAGCGGTTTCCGAATACACGGAGGAACAAAAAGGGATGCTGCTCGCGCGCATGGAGGAGCGCCTTGCCGAATTCAACGAACTGACGAACGATCTGAAGGAATTTTCCGAATCTTTGGAAGAGGGAACCCGGCAGGAGTTTGAAGAGCAGTTGAGCCAACTTCAGGAAAAGAAGGAAGCCGCAGAGAGCGGGCTGGCGCAGCTTCGTGAGGCCTCCGAAATGACGTGGGCGGATTTAAAGACCGCCGTGGACGGCGCCATGACGGACCTCGAAGAAACCTATGCCGGCATTCTTGCCCGCTTTCAGGACGAACAGCGGTAACTCTTATAGCCTGCCTCTCCTTTGACAATCCCGGGTCCGTCGGTAGAGAACGCACGAGGACGGCGACCCACCGTACATGACCCGGGAGTCCTTCGCAGGCTGTTGAAAAGCGCAATCCGCGGTGACGCCAACGGCGTGATACTTTCTCCTTCGTCATGGCGGTGTGGCGTATTTGCGCCTCATTCCTCAGGATTCGCCACGTCGAGGTTTGGCGGCTATTTCCGCGCTTTCCATCAGCCCGCCCGAAATACGGGGTATCAACGG
>Ga0068714_10004430_pt1 | contig 15747 bp, 14 predicted proteins | sample MTBNYHSulfiMetaG_FD_62988 | JGI IMG/M metagenome (GOLD analysis project Ga0068714, IMG submission 62988) | Enrichment culture microbial communities from rom New York Harbor, USA that are MTBE-degrading - MTBE-NYH (New York Harbor Sulfidogenic)... | ecosystem: Environmental > Aquatic > Marine >...
CGGCGGCACGCCAGTTGAGCCACCGGTGCGCTCCAGAGAGTCCAACTCCGCCGGCACCCCCCTCACCCCCCCACCCCCATTCTCTTCAGGTGCTCCTGGACCTTTTCGGCCACCCCCTCCACCTCCGCCTCCAGCTCCGGGAGGGGCCGGGCGTAGCGCTCTTCCAACTCCTTCACCCGCCCCGCCAGGCGCTGGGTCACCCGCTGGACCTCGGCCTCGATGGCGCTCTTGATGGCCGGGAACCACTTGTCCTCCACCACCAGGGTTTTGACCTCGTCCTCGGTGAGCTCGGCGTACCGGGCCAGCACCTTTTCGTCCAGGCCGGCCCGGGCTTCCTTAACGGCCTTGCCGGCCCCGGACTCGGCGTCCATCAGCTCCAGGCAGCGGAGGAGTGCCTGGCGTTCGTCGGCGAACTCGGCATCGCGCCCGATGGCCTTGAGGCGCGCCTTCGCCCCGCTTTTGGTGACCTTGCCCTTGTCGTTGGTGGCGTCCTCCAGGAGGCCTTCCTCCCCGGTGTGTTCCTCGATGAACTCCTCCAGTTCCCGGGCAGCGGTTTCCTGCCGGTCTTCAAGGTCCCGGATGGAGGTCTCCTCCGCGGCAAACCAGCGGGCAATGATGAGGGCCGGGGGGATCAGGTCCATCTTGTACCTCTTCCTCCCCATGACCAGGTCCGGGGTCTCCCTGATCTTCCTTTCCTTGTCCTCCATGATCCCCCGGGGCCGGGCCGCCCCCACCCACGCCTCGGCAACGAGGAGGTACAGGTCGTCCTGCATGACTTCGGCCCAGTAGTCCATGAGGCGCTGGAAGACGTCGTAGCGGTCCAGAAGGGGGAGGCCGGAGAATCGGAGGAGCAGGTCTTCCGACAGGGCGTGGATGAGGTCTCTGGGGCTGGCATCTCTCTCCATGGCCTTGAGGCTGGGCATGTGGGCCCGGCGCCATCCCTCGAAGACCTCCCCGGCCCGGGCGCCGAAGGCCACGAACTCGCGGTGGGCCAGAATGGTGGCCCGCACCTGCTGGGTCCCGACCCGGGCCTCACTGTATCCGTCACGGCCGTTGCTCCGGAACAGCGTCTGGCGGAGGGTGGGAAAGACCTTCCAGTAGGCGTCCAGCGCGTCGATGTCCCGGTCGGGAATCCCGCCCCGGAGGTGGGCGTCCAGGTCGTGCAGGTCCTCGGGCTCGCTGGAGTCGATGTAGCGGGGGAGGTTCAGGTTGTAGTCGTTGCCCGGGTCGGCGATCTCGGAAACCGGGACCATGCGGGAGTAGCGGGGTAGCTCCATCTGCCGGTTGAACACGTCCACGATCTTGTGGATGTCCTGGGCCCGGAGCCGGTTCTTGTTGCCGTCCTTCAGAAAACCCCGGGAGGCGTCCACCATGAAGATCCCGCTGCGGGCGTGGGCGTTCTCCTTGTCCACCACCAGGATGCAGGCGGGGATGCCGGTCCCGTAGAAGAGGTTGGGGGGAAGCCCGATGATCCCCTTGATGAGGCCCCGCTGGACCAGGTTCCTGCGGATGTCCGCCTCCCGGTTCCCCCGGAAGAGCACCCCGTGGGGAAGGATGATGGCGCCCTTTCCCCGGCTCTTGAGAGAGGCGATGAGGTGCAGGAGGAAGGCGTAGTCCCCGTTCTTGGCCGGGGGGATGCCGTACTCGAAGCGGCGGAACTCGTCGTGGGCGGGATCCAGGCCGTTGGACCAGGCCTTGGACGAGAAGGGAGGGTTGGCCACGGCGAAGTCGAAGGTGCCCAGGGAGCCGTCGGCGTTCTTGAAGTAGGGGGCCGCCAGGGTGTTGCCGCGCCACAGATCGGCGGTGGGATGCCCGTGGAGGATCATGTTCATGCGGGCCAGTGCCCAGGTGGCGTTGTCCATCTCCTGGCCGAAAATGGCGAGGCCCCGCGCAGCAGCCTGGTCGGCGGCCTTGATCAGGAGAGATCCGGAGCCGCATGTCGGATCATAGACGGTGGGGTCCTTCATCTCCCTGGCGCGTTCGATACCGATGACCTGCGCCATCACGCGGGAGACCTCCGCCGGGGTGTAGAACTGCCCCTTGCTCTTCCCCGACTCGGTGGCGAAGTGCCGCATGAGGTACTCGTAGGCGTCTCCCAGCAGGTCGTCGCCCTCGGCCCGGTTGGCCCGGAAGTCCAGCCCGTCGAAGATGGCCACCAGCTTGGAGAGGCGGTCCTGCATCTCCTTGCCGCGCCCCAGCTTGTCCTCGTCGTTGAAGTCGGCCTGGTCGATGACCCCCTTGAGCTCGTTGGCCTCGGCGAGGCGGCTGATGATCTTGTTGATCTTGTCGCCGATCTCCTTGTCGCCCTTGAGGCGGACCATGTCGGCGAAGCCGCCGCCTTCGGGCACGTCGATGACGGCGTCGGACCGGCCCGCGTACCGGTCCGAGACGTACTTCATGAAGAGGAGCGTCAGGACGTAGTCCTTGTACTGGGACGCGTCCATCCCGCCGCGGAGCTCGTCGCAGCTTTGCCACAGGGAGCTGTAGAGCTGGGACTTCTTGAGGGCCATGGGGTTCTTCGTCGAGGGATCGGGATGCCGAGGGGGAAGGTGGGGGGTCGGGGGGCGGCCCGGCAAGCTCGCCGGCCGGATGGGACCGTGGGCTTCGCGCCGGCACAGCGCGGTGAAGGGACCCGCTCCGTCGTGCCTATCCCTCCCCGGCCCCTCCGGCCTTCCGCCTTCCCGCGCTCAGTCCACTCCCCTCAAACACCTGTTCGTACAGGTCCATGCCATACGCGGTGGGCAACGGCCTGCCCTCGGTCATCCGCAGAGTCCGGGCGCCGTCGGGCCTCCGATCGGCTCGCAGGAACAGGACGTTTGGGGGCCGGTCCTCGTACAGCGCTCGGGCGAATTCGTGGAGGTGGGTCACGAAGATCATCCGCTTTCTTTCCTCCAACAATGCGGAGGTGACCTGCCTCGCGATTTCCGATCCCTCGCGTTCGTTGGTGGCCGAGAAGGACTCGTTGAACAGGATCATCGCGTGGGGGGTGAGGCGATCGACGATCTCGCTCATCCTGCCCAACTCCTCGTCCAATTTTCCGCTTTCCAGGGTCGTGTCCTCCTCCCGCCGGTAATGCGTCACCAGGCTATCGCACACGCTGGAGACGAAAGCCTCAGCCGGCACGAACATGCCCGCCTGCATCATCAACTGAGCCGTTCCGACGCTTCGGAGGAAGGTGGATTTCCCCCCCTGGTTGGCCCCGGTAATCACGATGAGGCCCATTCCATCCGCGTCCGCGTCGTTTCCCACCACGTTGCCGGGAAGAAGCACGGACAGGGCGACGTCCCGGAGGCCGCGAAAGGAGAGCCGCAACGGTTCCGCCGGCGCCGGTGACGGGAGGCAGGTCGGAATCCCCTTCTCCCTCAACCGGTCATGAAGGTTCAGGCACCCGACATAGAAAGCCAGCTCGGCGCGGAGCATGGTGAAGAAGTCCCTCACGTGCTCGGCCGATCCGCCAAGGGCGCTCGCAGCCAGACCGATGCCCCGATCCCTGATCTCGGAGAGCATCCTGAACCCGCTGTCGTCCCGAGGATGTAGGGAAAAGCCAAAGGACAACGGCCGCGGCTGGAAGATCCTGGGAAACCACTTCCGCAGAATCCGGACCAGCCAATTCCCCTGTTCCGGGGGGGCGACATGCAAGCGATAGTCCGTCCCCTTATTTCCCGGCCCCATTTGCGCGCTCAGCAGCACCCCGTTGCGGAAGGAGAGCTGTGCCAGGTGGAACCGGACCCGGTCGAGGTAGTCGTCGGTGAGTTGGTCCCGCAGGGTGGCGGATAGGCCCCTGAAGCCCTCGGAGGCCAGAGTCGCGTGGTGCACCTCCAGGAGGTCCCGCAGGCGCCGGAGGCAACCCAGCAGCCCCTCAAGAAGTTTCAGGGACCAACGCAGGACCGAATCGGGGGACTTCAGAAAGAACGTGGTCCGGTAGATCTCCCGCTCCAATCCCATGGCCTCCACCGTGACCGAGTAGAGCTCCCGCACCAGGTCTGGGTGCTCAAGACAATCCGATAGGACGGATTGGCGGTAGAGGATCGTCCCGGTGTCGCTGGAGGAGCCGGAAAGGAGGACCTTGCGGGCGACCACATAGACCCAGTCGTCGCCCCGAGCCATGACGGGAAACAGGGCGTGGAGCTCGAGGTCCTTGACCAGGGCTTCGGTGTTCCAGGGAAGTCCCGCTCCCGGATCGAACGGCGGTCTACGGTCGGGCCGGCCCCCGCGCGCCGGGTCCCGCCGGGACACCGCCTCCGCGACCCACTTCCAGTCGAGGCTCCGGTCGGGGAAGAGGAGGAGCGCCCTCATGAGCGGAGGCGCTGCCGGATCTGCGGTCGGGTGAGGTGGTATTTCTCTGCAAGGGATAGAGCGTAGGCAAGCCCGTCCGCGGGCTGCCGGAGAATCCTGTAGGTGCGTTGGTTGGGGTTTCTGGGCACCACTGTGCTGACCATGCTCACGGTGGCCGGGCCCAGGGAGGCCAGCTCGTCCAGGAACGTCACCCACACGCACAGGAGGTCCAACTTCAGGATCCGCCGCGCAATCCTCCGGCTGAGGCCCCTGGCGTCCTCGAATGTCGTGGACGTGAAGATCTCGTTCATGATGATGACGCTGTCGGGACTCGCCTCTTCGAGAATGCGGTGGACCCTGGCCAGGTCATCCTGCAGCTTCCCCCGGAGGGAATGGATGGTCTCTTCCCGTTCGAAATGCGTGAAGAGCCTGTCCCAGAGGAAGAGTTGTGCCCGGGTCCCGGGAACGGGGAGCCCGAGGCTCCCCAGATAGTGGAGCTGGCCGAACATCCGGGCGAAGGTGGTCTTGCCCCCTTGGTTGGGGCCCGAGACCACGATGATGCGTTCGCGGCCGGCCAGGTGGAAGTCGTTCGGGACCGGAACGGCTCCCTCGCCAATGAGCTTGTCCGCGAGCGCCATGTCGAAGGCCTGGTAATCGAATACCTCCTTGGAGGTCCGGGTCAAAAGAGGATAGCAGAAGCTCAACCCGGCGCTCCTGAATCGTTCCAGATACTCCAGGTAGGAGACGTAGAACTGCACCTCCCGGTCGAAGGAGGCCACCAAAGGATCGGGGAATCCCTGATGGGCGCTCACAAAGGAGTCCAACCTGGAGAAGACATCTCCGTGGAGATCCGCCACCCGTTCCAGAATCGCGGTCTCCACATGGTTCATGACCGGGCGGTCCGTGACCTTGAACTCGAAGCCTCCCCCCGCCCCCTGCTCGAAGGGTTCGAAGGTTGCCTGTACCTCCGCCGTGTAATCGGCTTCCCCCACGTATCGGCCCACCTCCACGTGCCGGCCCTGGATCAACACCGTGTAGCGGATGGCGGAGAGATCGGCCGCGAGGCTTTCGGCCTGTGCCCTGAGAGACCGGAAGCCCTCGGAGGACAGATGCCTCCGGAGGTACTCCGTGAACCCGGCGAGTCCCCGGGAGGTGGGGCCGGCCCGGGCGAGGTCCGCTTCCAGCCGGATCACGGCACGGGAGTAGGTCTCCGCCGCATCCAGGAAGGACCGCTGTCGCTGCAACTCATGAGGAAGGGACCCGGCCTCAGCGAGGCAGGTGCGCATCCGCCGCATGGAGTCGGCGAAGGCACGGACCCCGTCCAGGAGAGGGGCGCCTTCCAGGTCCCGGGTCACAGCGTGGCGAAAGGCGACGGCGTCCGGGTCGCGGAGAGGCCGATGGAAGAAGGGTTCGAGATGGTACTCTTCCTTTCCTGCCGTGATGGCGCCCACCACCTGATCCAGGCAGAGATCGCCAGAGAACTCGGGAGGGCGAAGGGTCTCCTCCCTGGGCCGCTCCTCGGCTCTCCGGAACAGGATGCTCTCGAACGTCATCGGTCCGTCCTCCCGTCCTACGAGGTTCGCCATCGACCGCTTCCCCTTTCATCCCTTTTATCGTGCCCCTCCGCCGATGACACCTACCCCCTCCCATCCACGGACCACGGGACCGAGACACTCCGTTTGCCCGCGAGATGGATGATGGCCCGCAAGTAGGCATCCTCCTCGTCCCGATTTCGCAGGTGCCGGCGAGGGGCCTCGGTCTTGAGGGCGAAGGCCCCCATGTCCTCCGCCAACTCCTCGAGCCTCCGAGCCGCGTCGGACAGGAGGAACTCCGCGACCTCCGAGTGGGAGGCTACGGCCAGAATGGACCGGAGGTGCCGCAGACACACCCCTCGGGAAGAGGCGAAGCTCCGGCGTCCCTCGGCCTGCGAGAGAAGCGTCGCCAGGGCTCGCGCACGGGCCGCTTCCTCCTCCCGCAGGTGTGCGCAAAGACGGCAGGTGGTAGAGTCCCGGACGAGCTTCCCCACCCACTCCGGGCCGTCCGCACTTCCCAATAACTCCGAGACGTGTCTCACCAACCTGGCGAACCCGATCGATGCGCCCATCGGTGACGAGAGGGTGGCCAGTTGCGACATGTGGAAGGGGCAGAACCCAAGCTCTGCGGCGAAGGCGGCCTGGGCTGATTCCTCCGCCGCGATGGCATGCTGCCACCGAGCGAGGAAGTCGAACGTGAACTGGTAAAGATGGTCGCACACCGTGCAGGCCCGGGTTCGAGCAAGCGCCCCGAGCACTTCGGGAGGAGGTTCGGCCCTCTCTTCCGAGCCCGGGTCCAGGCCTGCCACGGCGACGCCCCCCTGGTCACCCGGGCTCCGGCGAGGGGAACAGCCCTCGACGGCGCCGGAGAACCCCTCCTCCTCCTGGGCAGGGGTTTCCGGGCCGATGGGTTCCGCCAGGGCCCGGAGCTTCGCACGGATCGTCTCGAAGCGCCGGTCGCCGGTGCCACCCCCGGCGAGCCCCAACGCACGCCATGCGATGGTCGTCAGGAACGTCTCCGACTTTTCCTGGGCCAGGAAGCGGCTGAGATGCTGCTCCAGCGCTCCCAGGCCGCTCCCGGGGTCGCCGGCAAGGGCGAGCTTGCAGGAAAGGGGGAACAGGCGAACGTCCCTCGCTCCGATCCGGCGGCCAAGGGTTCCCCGCACGAATTCCAGGGCGTCTCGCAGGTCTTCTTCGGGAATGAGATCCACCTTGTTAACAACGAAGAAGACCTTATGAACGTGACGGCGGACAGCGCCCAGGAGCGTCAGCTCGGAAGCAGCCAGCGGCGCGTCGGCTCCGGTGACAAACACCACCGCGTCGCAGCTCGGCAAGAAGGCATGGGTCGTTCCCGAATTGGCGGAGATCGCCGAGCCGATCCCTGGTGTATCCACGAGCTCGATCCCCCGCCGGAGAAAGGGGTGGGGGAACTCGATGGTGACCGCGCTGACCTTTTTCCTGTTGCCGGGATCGTTCCGCTCCGTCACCCAGTCGGCCAGATCCCGGACCGGCCGAACCTCCGGCCAGGGGCGTCCCTGGAACCTGATGACCAGGCGTTCGTCAGGACCGAACTTCAGAGTGGTGACAGCCGACGTCACCGGAAGCGTGCCGGTGGGGAGCAGCTCACGGCGGATGACGGCGTTGAGGAGAGAGCTCTTGCCGCGGTTGAAGCCACCTAGCACCGCGAGGAGGAAGCGATCCTCGGCCAGCTCCGCCATCAATTCTCCGCACTGCCGCTCCGCTCGGGTATCGCCCGAGGCCCTATGCACCTCCATCAGGAGGTGTAACTGGCCGGCGAGGGAGAGCTTTCGATGGTCGTATCCCCTGAGCTGCCGCTGGCCCGGGGACGGGCAGGTGTCCGGGATGTGTGGGAGGGAGGGCTGGATTTCGCTCATGTCGTTCGACCCGGGAAAAAAAGACTCCTACCAAGAGATCGTCTGGTAGGAGTCATCACCCCGGCTCGGAGCCGGGGAAGGTCGTCGGCGAACTCCATCGCCCTTTTCCTTCCGGCTAAAGCTACCGTGGAGCAGTGGGGTGTCAACCTGAGCGGTGCGGCGGTGCGTGGCTCCCCGGACGAGGCCGGGCCCGACAGGAGACCGGGGGCCCGGCAGACATGGAAGAACGACGTTTCTCCTACCCCAGGAACTCCCAAACGTACTTCCCTGCGGTGAAGGCCAGGATAGCGGCCAGCATCCACTTGATGGTCCGGGCAGGAACGTGCTTCTGCGCCCGGGCGCCCAGGTACATCCCCACCATTCCCCCCAACCCGAAGAGAATCCCCAGCATCCAGTCGGGCGCCACCGACAGGCCAGGGTGGAAAGGCGCGAGGGCCTGATAGAATCCGACACCCGCCACCGAGGTGACGAAGGTGCCCATGAGGGCCGGGCCCGCCACGGTATAGATCGGAAGCCCACAAAACGACACGAAAAAGGGGGCGATGATGGATCCCCCCCCGATCCCGTAGACCCCTCCCACCAACCCCACGACCAGGCTAAGGGAGAAGATCAGCGGTACCGAGACCTCATGGCCCTCTCCGTAGAAGGTGTAATCCAGTCGGCGCCAGCCCATACGTGTGGCCCCCACCGCCGGCAGGGAGTCGGGATGTTCCCGGACGAGCCGCTGAAATCGTTCCTCGGCGCTCCCCCACTTCCCCGGTCTCCCGCCGGGCCCCCGGTCGGGCCGGCCCTTGATGAGATCCCGTACCATCCGGAGCCCGATGTAGGCCAGGACGGCGGCGGCAAAGAGTTTGAAGTTCCTGGCGTCCGGCAACCACTCCACCCGGACCCAGGCCCCCAGCAACACACCCGGAAGGGTCCCCATCACCACGACCCAGGTCAGGGGCCACACCATCCGCCCCTCCCGGCAGAACCGGTATACCCCGCTGGGGATGGCCACCACGTTGAAGAGCTGGTTGGTAGCGCTCACGGAAGGCGTGGTGTAGCCGAGGACGGACATCTGGAAGGGAAGGAGGAGAAAGGCCCCCGAGACCCCGCCCATGCTGGTGAAGAAGGAGATGACCAGAGCAACAAGGGGAGGGACCCAGAGGGCGACCTCAATGCCGGCGGTCTCGAAGAACATGCCTACCTCCGCCCTTCCCGGAGGGCGTCAAGGATCACCGCCACCTCCGGCGCGCCGTCTGCCCTGCACGCCAGGGCCGACACACCTGCGCCCTGGCCGGTCACGTCCACCCCGTCCACCAACACGGTGGGTGAGCCAAACCGCCTGAACCGGTTCGGGGTCTCCAGATCGATCAGGTTCCATTCGCTCCACGGCTTGGCCCGCCCGGCCATCCGGGGGGCCGTTGTCAGGTTCTTTCGGGCTCGGGCCGCGTGGGGGCAACCGTCGAAAAGGATCAACTCGAGGGTCTTCATGTCTCGGTTTTCTGTCCTGCGTCTCTCACCCCCTGCCCGACGAGGGAAGCCGGGAAGCGAATGACATGATGGGGATGCGGAGGCTTTCCGTCCAATTCCACCTCCCGCGCCGGTCAAGGAAACAGGTCTTGACCATGCCACCTGGGTTTATCGCCAACGAAAGATGTCAATCGGCCTACTCCCAATCATCTCGATTTCGTGTCCAGGCCGCTATCCTCCCAGAGGACGACTCCCCGCCCACCCTTGGTGGGAATGGAGCCCATGGTTAATGTTCTATAATTTTTAAACAGGAGGGCCCCTTTGCCATCTAAGCTGGGACATTTCATACGAAGTGCGCGGGAAGCTCGCGGGGTCGGTCTCCGGGAGATGGCGCGCCGCATCGGGAAGTCGCCCACTCTATTGGTGATGCTGGAGAAGAATGAAGAGGCGCCGGGCGTCTCAGAGGAGACTCTCCGAGGAATCGCGGAGGTCCTGGAGTTGAGTCCCGATCACCTGCTGACGCTCGCGGGAAAGACTCCGGAGGATGTTGTGCCTCAAGACGCAGTCGAGGTGAGTATCTTTCGCCTGGTCAAGAGTCTTCCTCCCGAGAAGAAGCTAAAGCTCCTTAAAGACCTTGAGCAGGAGTCAGATTAGCGCCCCGATCCTGACCGTTGCCTGCTTCCAGCCGAGGACGGGCATGCGAGTAGGGCTCCCTATCGAATCTCCGCAAATCTCCTCCCTCACCTCACTCTGAAAGATGTCCCATTCGAACATGGGTCCGCCCTTCTAGGATGTTTAGTATTACATAAACGTAGTACATAACAACCAAAGCATGAGGGGGGCGGGGATGACGATCGAGACTCTGACAAAGGACTGGCGTTCCCGGGCTGGAAAACTGCGGGACTGGGCTGCGGCGGAGGAGGTTGCACACGCATGGGAGGAGGCCGCTAGGGAGCTGGAGGCAGTGCTGGCAGAAAGGGAACAGGAGCTCCTGAACCTTCAGCAGGCCTCCGAGCTGAGCGGATACAGCCCAGACCATCTGGGGCGGTTGATCCGAGAGGGCAAGGTGCCCAACGCAGGGCGTGTGAACGCTCCAAGGATCCGCTCGGCCGACCTTCCCCGGAAGCCCGGAGGGATCCTCGCGGTGGCCGCGACTCAGCACACGCGAAAGGGGAAGCAATCTATCGCCCGGGCAGTCTTGAATGCGGGCCGGGTGAGTTAAGATGGGTCCGCGGCGCAGGAAGAAGTTCTGGAGTTACGTCTCCGGGGAGCGCGGGCGAAACTGGGTCCGCGCCTTCGAGAAAACGAAGGGCGGGATCCTCTTCATCGAATGGTACGAGGAGGTTCTCGGCCAGGCCGGACCCGTGCGGAAGAGAGCGTCCCTGGGGCACAAGAATCGAGAGGAGGCAAAGAAAACCGCCGACGAGTTGGCAGCTGCCTTCGCCGAAGGAGAAGAGGAGTCCAAGGCTATCCAATCCCCGGGAGACCCCACGATCCAGGAACTCATTGACCTCTACCTGGCAAAGGAAACCCCTTACAAGAGCCCCAGCAAGCAAGGTCACGACCGGCGTACAGGGGCCATGTTCAAGGGATACTTCGCCAAGGGCCGGAAGGCCTCGACCCTGAACCTTGGAGACTGGAACGGGTTCATCCGGGCCCGAAGGGAGCGTCGAACGGGACCGCTGAGTACGGTACGGAAGGCGAAGAAGGCAAGGGAGAGAGGAGACCCCGTCCTCCCGGTCGGGGACCGCCAAATCGAGTATGACCTGAGGTTTCTGTGGGCGGTCCTGAATTGGGCCACGAAAACCGGGGACCCGGAAGGGATCGTTCTTCTCCCTCAGAATCCCCTCCGCCAGTTCGTAACCAGCCGGGATTGGCCTCGGGAGAAAAACCCCGAGAGGCCAAGCCTTTCTGAAGCCCAGATCAGGGCCCTCTTAGAGGCCTCCTGCGATCTGGATTGGCGGTTCCGCGTCGCACTGGTGCTTGCGCACGAAACGGGGCACCGAATCGGCTCAATTCGGACCCTCCACTGGTCCGATGTTGATCCAGAACGGGGTTGGATACGATGGCGAGAGGAAACGGATAAGGTAGGCTGGGAGCACCACACCCCTCTGACCAGGGAAGCGCTCCAGGCCCTGGAAGCCGCCGCCGCACACCGCCTGAATGGAGAGGGCGAATGGGTCCTTTCCTCCCCCTCCGATCCAACCCGGCCATGTTCCCGAAACATCATGCGGGACTGGTGGAATCTGGCCCAGGCTCGAGCTGGGCTCGGGGAAATCCCCCGCCTCGGATGGCATTCCCTGAGGCGGAAGTTCGCCAACGACCTCCGGCATGTGCCCTTGAAGGACTTGGCCTCTCTCGGTGGTTGGAAAGACACCCAAACCCTGCTGAAGTGTTACCTGAAGGAGGACGAACAGGCGATGGTGGACGCCCTCCAGAGCCGGCGGACGCCGCACACACGGCGCCTCGCCGGCAAGAAAGAACCGGAGGGAAACTCTGAAGACCCTTGGGAGAGGGAAGCTTCTCGAGAGATGTTGGATTCGGAATAGGGAAGAAGCGCACGCCGCCCTCAGCGGGATATCGGAGTCCCGCAGGGCGGCGCGCTTGGCGGCAGAGTGCGGCGGTCTTATTGAGGAGCCTGAACATCCACTGCGCAACCGCCCCGTTGCTGGAAATCTGCCCCCCTTAGAGGTAATCTATGTCATAGCTTCAAACCCGGGCCCTTAGCCTCGAAGGAGCACTGAACTGGCTGATCGAACCTTCCCATCGCTGATGCGGCGGCTGAGCCGCGCCGGTTTCAGCAGAGGATTCGTGTCGAACCTGATTCTTCCCGAGTGGTGGGATGCAGCTTGCTCGAAGGATCCGGATATGCTTCCTGAGATCGAACTTCGTGTGGCCAGGTTTCTGGGGGTACCGATATCGGCAATCAGCGATCCCACTACTCCGTTGGCGTCTCCGAGGTATCATGGGGCGCACCTCCGCCGGGTCAGGGATACCGATAGTGACCGGCTTTCTCCCGCAATCCACGCTGCGCTTCGGATTGCCGAGGCTACCGTTCGGAACCTGAGATCTAACGTCCCTTCCCCCACCCAACTGCCAGCTAACGGCCTGACTTGGCGGAAGGAAATCGAGCATTCTGATTCTCCAGTGACCCTGGATGATCTCCTGACGGACCTTTGGACCAGGGGAATACCTGTAATCCCGGTCGACGTCCTCCCTGCACCTAGTTTCCAGGGCCTGGCTGCGATCGTACGCGATGGACCAGTGATCATCGTCGGACACAAGCACGACGAGCCCGGACGGGCAGCATTCCTGGTAGCACATGAGGCCGGCCATATCGCGGCAGGCGACTGCACTACTGATGCCCCTGTGATCGACGAGGACGAGGAGATCGCATCCGACCATGAGATGGAGGAGCGAGCTGATCGGTTCGCGGTTCAGGTTCTCGTTGGCGGCGATGAGATTCCTCAGGTAGCGACTGAGGCCTTCGATGACTTCCGGGAGCTGGCCAAGCAGGCCGCTAGGCTGGAGCGGGAAACGGGAGCAGATGCGGGCTCGATCATTTTTTCTTGGGCACGTAGGACTGGTGACTATCAAACTGCCACGATGGCAACGAAGGCCCTATACCGTGCGTCAGGGGCCAGGCGAACCCTCAGAGACTATTTTGAGAGGTTTGTAGAGGTGGTCGGTGCTCCCGAAACCGATCGGGAGCTACTCAGATCGGTGGTTTCCGACGTCCAGGGCCGCGATGCGCCTGTTGGTTGACAGTGACGCGTTCTGCAAGCTGGCCCTGGCTGGCCTTTTCTCCGATGCGGCGGCGTTGTTCGACGCCAATGCCAGCGAATGTGGTAGGTTGCCGGCTCTCCCTTTCATGCTAAAGCGCGGAGGGCTCCCTCGGACATTTGGAGCACTGGAATGCCAACGACTCATCCCAGTGGCTGAATCCATTCCCGCCGTCACGGAAGCTCCTCGTCACTGGATCGACGGTTTGACGCCGATCGCGGACATCGACCCTGGGGAGGCCATACTTTTTTCTATTGCCGCCCAAGAGGGCATCCCGGTGATTTCCGGAGACATCCGGGCGCTCAAAGCGCTGCGAAACGTTGCCAGGTTTCCCGAAGCACTCGAGAGCCGCGTAGTGCTCCTTGAAGCCATCCTGCTCGCTCTCTGCTGGCGACTTGGACAAGAGCAGGTGATGCGTCGTATCGAGCCCGTGAGAGAATCCGACGCATTGTTGAGGGTTTGCTTCTCTCCGGGGAACAGTTCGCCGGAGGAATGCCTGGCTTCCTACTTCCGAGCCCGCCGAACGGAACTCGCTCCTCTCGTGCCATGGGATCCATCTCCGGAAGGCAAGCCATGACCTTCGGCCTCACCCATTACGTCCCGGTCCTCAAAGTGAAGCGCGCAGAGAAGGCGGCGCTGCAACTGATCGCTCCCGCAATCCGAAGTCAGATGACGCCCCTCTTGGAGATCGTCGAGCGGAGGAAAGACAAGAAGCCCACTGTCGCAGGTCACCTCGACACGGCCTTCAAGGGGCTGGCCGAGAGCGTGCGTCCCTACGCCCGCTGTTTCCTGGATGCCCGGGAAATCGCCCTGGACGGCCCACCCGCCGCCGAGGAGGTATTCCAGCGAGCCACCGCGGCGGGAATCGCTTTCATTCCGGTCACAGGGGTCTCCCGCACTGTCGATGTGGCAGCCGCCCTCAATTACGCGGAGCGGGGAGTGGCCATCCGGCTTTCTCGCGAAGAGTTTGAGCAGGGCGGACTTGAGCGCAGCTTCCGAGCGTTCGTGAGGCGGAACGGTCTGCGTCCAAGAGATACAGATCTCATAGTGGACCTGGGCCCAGTAGAAGAGATGATTCCTGAGGGCATCGCTGCCTTCGCCAGACAATTCCTCCTGGAGGTCCCGGAACCCAATGAATGGAGAAACCTCACCCTCTCGGGGTCATCCTTTCCCAGAAGCATGGGAGTAGTCCAGCGAAAATCCCACGCCTTTGTCGATCGCGCAGAATGGCTCACCTGGAAGAACCATTTCTTTGCTCGCAGGAACCAGATCCCCCGCTTGCCAACCTACAGCGATTGCGCGATCCAGCACCCGGAGGGCGTCGAAGGGTTCGATCCGGTCACGATGCAGGCATCCGCGGCAATCCGCTACGCCCTTCCCGAGAGTTGGCTCCTGATCAAGGGGGAAAGCACGAAGCGGATCCTTCCAAGCAAGCAGTTCCCACAGCTGTCCACCCACCTCGTGTACGGACACCTACGCGCACACTTCGCCGGGGAGGATCACTGCGAGGGGTGTTCCTCAATTAAATCCGCAGCAGACGGAAAGCCAAAGCTTGGGGGCCCGGAGGCGTGGCGACGGATAGGAACCGTCCACCATCTCACCCAGGTCACGCAGGATTTGACCTCTCTGCCCGGAGTTTGAGGCGGTCTCGAACGACGGCCGAGATCTCATCCAATTCGAAGTGTTCGCAAACTCGGTCCCAGATCATTGGCCGGGGCTTAGTTCGTACACCGTGCGCCGCCTCGCGGCTTTCCAGAAGGGAGAGTGCCTCCTCCCTCCAGAGCAACTCGACGAGCGCGCGCGGGTCCTGCTCCAGGTTTTCGGCAGATATGCGCAGCGTCTCGAACGAGATGGCCCCGCTTACACCTCTGGCATGAAGAACTCCCCACCACGACGGCACAAGCCTGAGAGCAGCGCGCAGATGCCGAGTACCGACTACGATCGTTGCCCGGTCCACTACCCTGCCATACAGCTCGACCTGCGAAGAAAGCCGCGTCAATCGATCCCGATCCGACTTGATTTCGTAACCGTGCAGGACGCCGTTGACCGCTGCTAGGTCAATTCGGACCTGGCCACGGCAGAGGCCGAGTTCTTCGAGGAAATGGGTCTCGGCACACCCCGCCCAACGCTCCTCCAGGAACCTTCGAAGCGCGGTGCGAATTTTGCTGTCGTTAAGGGACCACTTGTCTCCGCTCACGATTCCCTCGTCTGTCGGAGGCTGTCCACGCCCGAACCACTGGTCCGGGGACATTCTGAAGATGCTTACTCCCTCCGACAGGGGCAAACGCATTTGGGGGCAACGCCCAACCCTGGGCCAATCTTGGAGGCCCCTTCACACGGACAGCGTACTGCCGAAGGCCTTCCATCTGGAAGGGTTGAAAAGGCCCGAGAGTGGCCCAGTAGACACCTCTTGTAGACACCTCACCCCAAAAAACCAAACGCGTTGCCTGAAGGGAGCCTCGTAAACTCCCGGAGGGCAACGCGTTCCAAAATGGGCCTGGGTAGACTCGAACTACCGACCTCACGCTTATCAGGCGTGCGCTCTAACCACCTGAGCTACAGGCCCCTGGGCAAACCTAAAGGTACAGAAGTGGGAGGCGGGGTTCAACACCGGACTTCGTGCCCCGTCGGCGGGCCCCGGTCCCTCCGAGCTCGGACCGTGCGCCCGCTCCAGGCCAAGCCAAGCCGGTGGGAACCTTGCACCGGGCGTGAGGGGTAGCGATGTCGTTCCCCTCGTCCGCTGTTCCTGGAAGGCGACCCACCCCGGGGTGGGCCATGAAGGAGGCCATGCCCGCATGTACCAGAAG
>Ga0068714_10004432_pt1 | contig 15743 bp, 13 predicted proteins | sample MTBNYHSulfiMetaG_FD_62988 | JGI IMG/M metagenome (GOLD analysis project Ga0068714, IMG submission 62988) | Enrichment culture microbial communities from rom New York Harbor, USA that are MTBE-degrading - MTBE-NYH (New York Harbor Sulfidogenic)... | ecosystem: Environmental > Aquatic > Marine >...
TCAAGCTCGACCCCAGCCGGCCCGACGACCCCTACGTGTGGGGGGTCTTCTCCCTGGTCCCCTCGCCCTACTGGGGAGGGTTCCTCGCCACCCCCGCCCTCGGCGACGGCGTCCTGTACGCGGTCAGCAACAAGGGCTTCCTGACCGTGGTGGACCGCGACACCGGCGAGGAGCTGTGGCACGACGACGTGGGCTCCGGCCAGTTCACCCACGGGGTCCACATGTCCTCTCCGGTGGTGGTGGACGAGCACCTGCTGGTCGGCATCACCTCCGGTCACCTGCGCTGCTACGACCTCAGCGACCCCCGGGCCCCCGAGCTGCAATGGGAGCTCCAAGTGGGAGAGGGGTCCATCGAGGCCACCCCGGCCGTGTGGAACGGCACCATCTACCTGGCCACCGCCTCGTACGGAGGTTCCCTGGCCGAGGGTTACCTGTACGCCATCGGCGAGTAGAGGCGCCCCTCCTTCTCCACCCGGCTACCCTCCCCTCCCGTGCTCTACGACTACACCACCGTCAGCCCCACGTCGGTGAGCGCCGAGGTGGAGAGCGCCATCGGCCACGCCGAGGAGTTGCTCGCCGCCGTCGTCGCCCCGCAGGCGGCCCGCACCTGGGCCTCGACCATGGCCCCGCTGGACCGGGTCGCCGCCCTCACCACCATCGCCTCCGGACGGGGGCCGTTCATGGCCCGGGTCCACCCGGACAAGGCGGTGCGCGACGCCGCCCAGGCCGCCGAGGAGCGGCTCAGCAAGTGGGTCTCTGATCTTGCTTTCCGCCGCGACCTGTACGAGGCCGTCGAGGAGTACGCGGCCACCGGCGACGCGGCCGCCCTGGAGGGTGAGGACGCGCGGCTGCTCGCCTTCGCCCGCCGCGACTTCCGGCGGGCGGGGCACGCCCTGCCCGAGGAGCAGCGGGCGGAGGTGCACCGCCTGCGCACCCGTCTGGTCGAACTGGGAGTGGCTTTCGCCCGCAACATCGACGAGTACCAGGACGGACTCGATCTGACCCGCGAGGATCTGGACGGCCTCCCCGAGGACTACATCTCGCGGCTCTCCCCCGGCACCGCCGAAGGCACCTTCCGGGTGTCGCTGGACTACCCGGACTACTACCCGTTCATGGACCAGGCGCACCGCGCCGATCTGCGCCGCCAGATGCAGTTCAGGTTCTACAACCAGGCCCGCGAGCAGAACCGGCCCATCCTGGAGGAGGCAATCGGCCTCCGTCATCGCATCGCCGGCGTCTTCGGCCTTCCCTCCTGGGCCGACTACTCCATGGAAGAGAAGATGGCCCGGCGGCCCGAGGCCGTGGAGCAGTTCTACGCCGGGCTGATCCCACCCTTGACCGAGAAGTCACGCGCGGAGTTGGAGGACCTGGCGGCGGCCGCCGACGGAGGGCCGGTGGAGCCCTGGGACTTCCGCTATCTGCACACCGCCATCCGACGGGAGCGTTTCGGCATCGATCCCTCCGAGGTGGCGGCCTACTTCCCGCTGGAGCGGGTGCTCGACGGCATGCTCGACCTCACGGGCGAGGTGTTCGGCCTCTCCTACCGGCCCCTGGAGGGAGTGGCCGTCTGGCATCCCGACGTCACCGCCTACGAGATCGCCGACCGGGAGACGGGCCGTCCGCTGGCCACCTTCTACGTGGACCTGTTCCCGCGCGAAGGCAAGTTCGGCCACGCCGCCGCTTTCGACCTGGTCCCCGCCCACGAGGGGCCGGAAGGCTACGTGCGCCCGGTGACGGCGATCGCCGCGAACTTCACCAAACCCGGCCCCACCCAGCCCTCCCTGCTGCGGCACGACGAGGTGGTCACCCTCTTCCACGAGTTCGGCCACGTGCTGCACAACAGCCTGGGCCACACCCGGCGGGCCCGTTTCGCCGGCTTCAACACCGAGTGGGACTTCGTCGAGGCGCCTTCGCAGATCATGGAGCACTGGTGCTGGACGCCGGAGGTGCTGCAGCGCTTCGCCCGCCACCACCAGACCGGAGAGCCCATCCCGGCCGACCTGGTGCGCCAGCTGGCCGCCGCCCGCGACCTGCACGTGGGACTGCTCACCCTGCGCCAGATCTCCTTCGGCCTGCTCGACATGGCCTTCCACGGCCCCGGAGAGGAGAAAGACCTGTTCGCCATCACCCGGGAGACCACCGAGGTGGCCGGCTTCCCTTACCACGAGGGCACGTTCTTCCCCGCCGGCTTCGGCCACCTGTTCGGCTACGACGCCGGCTACTACGGCTATCTATGGGCCAAGGTGTTCGGCGACGACATGTTCTCCCGCTTCGAGACCGAAGGCCTGACCAGCCGGGTGGTCGGCGGCGAGTACCGCCGCAAGGTGCTGGAGCGGGGCGGTTCGGTGGACGCCGCGGAGATCCTGCGCGACTTCCTGGGACGGGATCCCAACCAGCAGGCCTTCCTGCGCCACCTGGGCATCTGACGCCGCTCCTCGCGTAGACTCCGTAAGGCCTCTCCCAGCAAGCCATGAGAACCAAGGTGCGCCCGGCGGCGGTGGCCGGGGCCTTCTACCCGGCCGACCCGGCCCGCTTGCGGGCCGAGGTGGCTGCTCTGCTCCCCGCCGTCGCGTCGGCCGCCGCTCCTCCCCCGGCGGCCCTGATCGTGCCCCACGCCGGGTACCCCTACTCCGGGCCGGTGGCGGCCACCGCCTATGCGCTGGCCGCCCACACGCGCCCCGGGCTGCACCGGGTGGTGATGTTCGGCCCGTCCCACTTCGCCCGGGTCGACGGCCTGGCGCTCCCCGGGGCGACCGCCCTGGCCACCCCGCTGGGGGAGGTACCGGTAGACGAGGAGGCGGAGGAGCGCGCCGCCCGTTACCCGGGGGTGGGAATCTCGCCCGAAGCACACGGTCCCGAGCACTCCCTGGAGGTGCAGCTCCCCTTCCTGCAGGTCGTCTTCCCCGATGCCGCCGTGGTGGCCCTTCTCTGTGGGCAGGTGGACCCCGGGAAGGTGGCCCCGGTAATGGAGGAGTTCCTGGGGGAGGAGGGGACTCTGGTGGTGGTCTCCTCCGATCTCTCCCACTACCTGCCCTATGAAGAAGCCCGCCGCCGCGACCGGGCCACGGCGGCGGCCGTGGAGCGGCTCGAACCCGAGGCCCTGGGCTACGACGACGCCTGCGGGCTCATCGGAGTGCAGGCCCTGCTTCTGAGCGCGCGGCGACAGGGCCGGCGCGCTGTCTGCCTGGACCTGCGCAACTCGGGGGATACGGCCGGCGACCGGCGCCGGGTAGTCGGCTACGGAGCTTTCTGCGTCGCCTAGACGATCGGCCGCAGCAGCCCGCCGTCCACCGCCAGCGTGGCCCCGGTGATGTAGGCGGCGGCCTCGGAGAGCAAGAACACCGCCGCCGCGGCGAACTCGTCGGGGCGCCCGTAGCGGCCCAGGGGGATCGCGGCCCGGGCACGGGCTCGCGCCTGTTCCACGGTGATCCCCCCCTTCCGGGCCGCCTCCTCATCGAGCTCGGCGACCCGATCGGTGGCGATGCGTCCCGGGATGAGATGGTTCACCCGGATCCCGTCTGCGGCCCATTCGTCGGCCAACGCCTTGGCCAGAGCCGACACCCCGGAGCGAAAGACCATCGAGAGCACCAGAGTGACCACCGGCTGGCGGGTGGAAGCCGAGGTCATGAAGAGCAAGGCCCCGCCCCGGGAAAGGTGGGGTCGCGCCGCCCGGGCCGTCTCCAGAGCCGAGCGCAGCGTGAGCCGGTAGGCGCCGTCCCAGTCGGCCGGCCCGACATCGCCGAAAGTGCCCGGGGGCGGCCCGCCGGCGTTGGGGACCACCAGGTCGAGCCCCCGCCACCGGCCTGCCAGGTCGTCCAGCCAGCGAGTGACCTCGCCCTCGCCGGAAACGTCCACCACCGCGGGGATCACCTCGGAGCCGGTGGCCGTGCGGATGGAGTCGGCCGCCGCCTCGATCCGGGTGCGATCCCGCCCGCAGATCCCCACCCGGCACCCCTCGGCCGCCAGTCCCCCGGCGATGGCGAACCCCAGGCCACCCGATGAAGCAGCTACCGCCGCCCGCTTGCCGGTGAGGCCGAGGTCCATGGACGGCGATGCTACTCCGCGTTCTCCCCTGCCCCGAGGCTCCTGCGCCGCTCCCGGGTCACCTGCGTGAGGCGTCCGGCCACCACCGCCAGGCCGAGGAACAAGCCGCCGACTACCACCAGCGTCAAAGGCACTCCCAGGCTGTCGCCGAAGTAGCGGAACACCGCCCAGGTCGTGTAGCCGAAGGTGCCCAGCGTCCCCACCGCCAGCAGCGGCACCTGCCCGGTGGGGACGCTCACCACCATCAGGAACAGGGCGGTCCCCAGGCCCACGGCCAGCAGCCAGGGGTACTCGTCGATGCCCACGGAGGGGCCGACCGTCGCCGACACCGAACCGAGGGCCACCGCCAGCCACCAGGGTTGGAGCACCCGCTGCCGGCCGAGCAGGCCCCAGAGCACCCCCAGCGCCCACACCGCCAGCCCGTAGACCCAGATGGGCGCCTCGCCGGGCAGGGAGAGGATCGCGCCGATGAGGGCCACCGCCAGGGTGCCGAAGAGGGCGGCATGCTGCAGCGGGTCGCGGCGCAGCGCCCACAGCACCAGGGCCAGGGCGGCCGAACCCGCCCCGATCAGCAGCACCACCTGTTCGGGGGCGGCGAGACCCAGAATCTCCGTGTGGAGCACTCCCAGGGCCCAGGCGGCCGCCCCCACCGCCAGCACCCACAGCACGCTCTGCAGGCGTCGGAAGGCCGGCTCGGTCTGCCGCAAGAGGGCCAGGCCGCCGAGCACCAGCAGCACGGCGGTGCCGAACGCGGTGAGCAGGCGGCTCCAGGAGGCGAAGTCCTCCCACGCCTGGCTCAGGCCCACCGCCGCCCCGGCCAGGGCCAGGGCGGCGCCCACATAGCCCAGCGCCTCGGCGATGAGCGAGACACGGCGCTCACGAGCCGGCGGCGGCGACGTCTTCGTCTTTGCCTCGAAGGCCCGAATGGAATCGGCCTGTTCCGACGTGATGAGCCCGGCCGCAACCCAGCGCTCCAGATCGGTCGGCCCCGCCCGCCCGGGGGTGAAGCCCGCCCCCGCCCCGGACGACCCTGCCGCCCGCCGGACGGGCGCCGCCGAGTCGTGAGTCTTGGCCCAGATACCCCAGGCAACCAGCACCACCACGCCAAGAAGAACCGCTCCGATCATGGTGAATCTCCTTCCGCGCGGCAGCGTACGCCGGACCGCCCATCCTGCCCATCCGGGATCACCCCGAGGGGGGACCCGATCTCTCCGGGCGCCGATCCTTGCCCAGTTCGCTGCGCCGGATCTCATCGACGGCCTGCCAGCGGCGCGGCACTTCGTAGCCGGCCAGACGGGCCCGGGCATGGGCGGCGAGGGTCGCCGGCTCCCACCCGGCACCGGCGGCAAGGACTACCTCCGCCGCCACTCGCCGTCCCCACTCCGGGTCTTCCTCGCCCCACACCCGGGCGTCCTCCACCGAAGGATGCTCCCGGAGCACCGCTTCCACCCGGGCGGGGTGCACCTTCTCCCCGCCGGTGATGATCACCCGGTCCGCCCGGCCCAGCACGAACAGATAGCCGTCGGCGTCCAGAAAGCCCAGGTCGCCGGTGCGCAGCCAATCGCCGGGCTCTCGCTCCGACTCACCCAGGTAGCCGGGGGACACGGCGGCTCCCCGCACCTCCAGGCGGCCGGGCACGCCCGGGGCAGTGGCTCGCCCTGCCTCGTCCACCGCCCGCACCTCAAAGCCGTCCAGGGGGCGCCCGGCGCTGCCGTGACGCCGGCCGGCCTCTGTCGGCACCTCGGTGGCCACCTGCGAGGCGGTCTCGGTCATCCCGTAGGTGGCCAGGGCCGGCAAGCCGGCCTCGCGCGCCCGGGCGAGCAGGGCCGGGTCGGCCGGGCCCCCGCCGATCAGCGCCGCCCGCACCCCGGGGAACGGGCCCGGATGCCCATCCAGCACCCGACGCAGCATGGTGGGGACCAGAGAGGCGAAAGCGATCTGCCCACCGGCGAGCAGGGATGCCGTCCTCTCCGTCGAGAAGCGCTCCTCCAGCACGACCGTCCCCCCCTCCCGGGCCGAGCGCCAGAGAACCGAGAGACCACCCACGTGGTAGAGGGGAAGCACGCACAGCCAGCGGTCGCCCCGGCCGTTCCCCAGGCGAGCCCGAGACGCCGCCGCGGAGGCCGCCAGGTTGGCACCGGTCAACACCACCGCCCGTCCCGGGCCGGAGGTGCCCGAGGTCATCACCAGGAACCGGGCGCCCGGGTCGGGGGGGCCGTCGTGACCCGCCGCGAGCCGGGCCGCCCGTCCCGCGGGCCGGGGCAGGTCCAGATCCGGGCCGGGTCCCCACAGCGCCCGCACCCCGAGGGCCCGGGTCAGGGCCATCGCCCCGGCCGGTGGCAGGCTCGTGTTGAGAGGCAGCGCCACCGCCCCGGCCCGGGGGATCCCCCACAGGGCTGCGACCGCCGAAGATGTGGATTCCCCCCAGAAGGCCACCCGGTCGCCGGGGCCCACGCCGGCCGCGGCCAGGGCGGCGGCGACCGCGTCGGCCGCCGAGTTCAAGACGCGGTAGGACACCACCTGCCCGCCGCAGGCCAGGGCGGGCAGGCTGGGGAACCGGCGGGCCGAAGAGCGAAGCCAATCCATGAAGGGGTTCTCACTACAGTACCGGGCGCCGCCTGCCGTTCCGGGAGAGCTCCTTATGCCCGTGCAGTGGGAGCCCTCGGGGGAGTACGAGGACATCCTCTACGCCACCGCCGAGGGTATCGCCAAGATCACCATCAACCGACCCGAGGTGCGCAACGCCTTCCGGCCCACCACCCTGTTCGAGTTGTCCGCCGCCTTCGAGCGTGCTCGCAACGATCCCGCCGTCGGGGTGATCATCCTGACCGGGGCCGGCGACGAGGCTTTCTGCTCGGGGGGCGACCAGCGCATTCGCGGTGATGCCGGCTATGTGGACCCCCAGGGCACCCCTCGTCTCAACGTCCTCGACCTGCAGATCCAGATGCGCCGCCTGCCCAAGCCCATCATCGCCATGGTGGCCGGTTACGCGGTGGGGGGAGGGCACGTCCTCCACCTGGTCTGCGACCTGACCATCGCCGCCGACAACGCCGTCTTCGGACAGACCGGGCCCAAAGTGGGGTCCTTCGACGGGGGCTACGGAGCCGGCCTCCTGGCCCGGATGGTGGGCGACAAGCGGGCCCGGGAGATCTGGTACCTGTGCCGTCAGTACTCGGCCCAGGAGGCCTATGAGATGGGCATGGTCAACAAGGTGGTGCCCCTCGCCCGGCTCGAGGAAGAGACCGAGGCCTGGGCCCGCGAGATCCTGCAGAAGTCCCCGTTGGCCGTCCGGATGATGAAGGCCGCCATCAACGCCGCCGCCGACGGCCTGGCCGGTCAGCAGCAGCTGGCCGGGGATGCCACCCTGCTCTTCTACATGAGCGAGGAGGCGCAGGAGGGCCGGGACTCCTTTGTCGAGAAGCGGGAACCCGACTTCGGCCGGTTCCCCCGCCTTCCGTGAGCAGCCTGCGCCCCTGGCTGCTCGCCGCCCGGCCGGCCACCCTCTGGGCTTCGGTAGCCCCGGTGCTGGTCGGCTCGGGGCTCGCCTGGGGGGAAGGGGTGTTCCGCTGGGACGCCTTCGCCGTTGCCCTGACGGCCGCGGTCCTCATCAACATCGGAGCCAACTTCGCCAACGATGTCTCTGATGCCCGCCGCGGGGCCGACGGCCCCGCCCGCATCGGCCCCACCCGGGCGGTGGCCTCCGGCCTCATCAGCCCCCGGGCCATGTGGGCTGGGGTGGCGGCCGTCTTCGGGCTGGCGGCCCTGGGCGGCGTCTACCTGGCGGTGATCGCCGGCTGGCCGGTGCTGGTGATCGGCGCGGCCAGCTTGCTCGCCGCCCTCACCTACACCGGAGGGCCCTTCCCCTACGGCTACCGCGCGCTGGGTGAAGCGGCGGTGTTCGTCTTCTTCGGGCTGGCCGCCACCGTGGGTTCCCGCTTCGTGCACGACGGCACCGCCCCGGCGGCCGCGTGGCTGCTGGCCGTGCCCATGGGAATGCTGGTCACCGCCATCCTGGTGGCCAACAACATCCGCGACCTGGACACCGACCGTGACGCCGGCAAGCGCACTCTGGCCGTGCTTCTCGGCCGGCAAGGGGCACGCGGGCTCTTCGTCGGCCTGGTGGCCGGGGCCTTCGTCATCCTCGGTGTGGAAGCTGCCGTCGGCGGGGTGCCCCGCGGCGCCGCCCTGGGTCTCCTGGCCGCTCCCCTGGCCTTGCCGGTGGTGAGGGCGATTTATGGCGAGACCGCCGGGCCGGCGCTGATCCGGGCGCTGCAGGCCACCGCCCGCCTCAACCTGGCCGCCGCCCTCCTCACGGCGGTGGGGGCCGCCCTGTAGGACATCCGGCGGGGCCGGACCGGTAACGTGGAGACCCGTGGCCGACCGCAACTTCGAGTTCTCGGTGCGCCTGGTGCGGGCGCTCGCCTCCCTCGGGGTGGCCCACGCCTCCATAACCCCCGGATCGCGCAGCACCCCCCTCGCACTGGCCCTGGCCCGGGAACCGGGCATCACCGACTGGCCCCACCACGACGAGCGTTCGTCGGCCTTCTTCGCCCTGGGCATCGCCAAAGCCACCGGCGTCCCCGCCCTCACCCTGTGCACCTCCGGAACCGCCGCCGCCGAGTTTCACCCGGCGGTGGTGGAAGCACACCACGCCCGGGTTCCCCTCATCGTGATCACGGCCGACCGGCCCGCCGAGCTGCGCGGGGTAGGAGCCAACCAGACCATCGATCAAGCCGGCCTCTACGGCGCTGCCGTCAAGTGGTTCCACGACCTCGAGCCTCCCCACCCGGGAGAGGCCGCCCCCTCTCTCCCCGAGGCTCTGGCGGCTCGTCTGGTGAGCGCCGCCCGGGAGGAGCCCGCCGGGCCGGTGCACCTCAACCTGCGTTTCCGGGAGCCCCTGGTGCCCGCATCCTGGGAGATCGCGGACGGGCCGCCGGCTCCCACCCTCTGTTTGAGCAAGCTGCTGCCCGCGGCCGAGGTGGTGGCCCGGGTGGCCGCTCTGGCCGCCGGCCGACAAGGGCTGCTGCTCTGCGGCCCGCAAGACGATCCCGCTCTCCCCGAGGCGGCGGCCGCCTGGGCCTCTGCCGCCGGCTGGCCGATCGTGGCCGACCCGCTTTCGGGCGTGCGCGCCGGTGGGCACGAACTCGGCCGGGTCATCGCGGCCGGTGATCCGTTGGCCGCCGCCGGATGGCTGGGGGTGGCGGCCCCCGAAATGGTGATCAGAGTCGGGGCGCTGCCCACCTCCAAGCTCTGGTGGCGCTGGCTCGGGGAGCATCCGGAGGTCCCTCAGGTCCTCATCGACCCGGCCGGCTGGCGCGACCCGGCGGGCAGCCTCACCCTCATGCTGCGCGCCGACCCCGCCGCCACCCTGGCCGCCCTGGCCGACGCCGCTCCCCATCCCGCTCCCGCCGACTGGTTGCTGCGCTGGCAGCAGGCGGAGCAGGCCGCCCAGGGCGCGATCGACCTCGTCCTGGCCGACGTCCCCTTCCCCAACGAGCCGGCGGTGGCCCGCCTGCTGGGAGACGCGCTGCCGGCCGGGTCGCTGCTGCTGGTGGCCTCGTCGATGCCGGTGCGCGACGTGGATGCCTTCCTTACCGCCCGTCCGGCCCCCTTGCGCATCGCCGCCAACCGGGGGGCCAGCGGCATCGACGGCTTCCTCTCCACCGGGCTGGGAGCGGCGGCTGCCTCCGGCTGTCCCACCTACCTGCTGGCCGGCGACCTTTCCGCTCTCCACGATCTCACCGCCCTGGGCACCGCCGCCCGCCTGGGCATCCCGGCCACCATCGTGGTGCTGCACAACGATGGCGGCGGCATCTTTCACTTCCTCCCGCAGGCGGTCGCTCTGCCCGATCTCTTCGAGCGCCACTGGGGCACTCCCCACGGCCTTGACTTCGTGCGCGCCGCCGCCGCCTTCGGCGTTACGGCAAGCCGGACCGACAACCGCTGGGAACTGGCCACCCTGCTCGCCGAACTGCCTCGACTGCCCCGGCTGGTCGAGGTGCGCACCGGGCGGGCCGCCAACCTCGAACTTCACCGGCGCCTGCAGGAGGCGGTGCGGGGGGCCCTGGCCGGGCTCTGACCTCAGCCGGCCCGGAAGATGTCGAGCAGGGCGCCCATCTTGAGGTCGGTCTCCGCCATCTCGGCCCCCGGGTCGCTGTCGGCGACGATTCCGGCCCCGGCGTATACCAGCGCCTCCGGCCCTCGCAGCAGAGCACAGCGCAGGGCGACGGCCACCTCGCCGTCCCCGCTTGCATCGGCCCAGCCCATCCCCCCGGCGTACCAACCGCGATCGATGCCCTCCACCTCGTCGATGTAGGCCAGGGCCTCCTCGCGCGGCACCCCGCCTACAGCCGCCGTAGGGTGCAGGGCCTCCACCAGGGCGAGCAGCCGGGCGGCGGTCGTTCCCCCGATCGGGGTGGCCAGATGCTGCACCCCGGCCAGGCGTTCGAGGCGGGGACCGGGGGGCCGGTCCATGGTCTCGACCAACGGCGCCAGGTGGGACGCTACCTCCTCGACCACAAAGGCATGCTCGGCCAGCTCCTTGGGATCACCCAGCAGGCGGTCCCCCAGTCGCCGGTCCTCCTCGGCGTCGGCCCCCCGCCGGGCCGAGCCGGCCAGAGGACGAGTCTCGAACCAGTCCCCGGTCCGGGACATCAACAGCTCCGGGCTGGCGCCCACCAGGGCGGCGGGCCCGGCCTGCCAACCGTAGGCATGACAGCCCGGGCAGCGGTCGCGCAACGCCGCCACCACGTCGAAGGGCTCGGCCGCTCCGGCCAGCGCCAGATGCCGGGCGCGGGCGAGCACCACCTTGTCCGGGCTCCCCGCCCGTACCGCCGTCACCGCCCGTGCCACCAGGTCCATCCACTCCCCCGCCGGAGGCAGTTCTCGCGGCCGGCCGGTGCTCGCCGGCACCCGGGGAGGGGGCGGTCGCCGCAGCATCGCCGCCGCCTCCAGCAACGCCGCCGGGCTCCCTCCTGCCGGCACCGCCAGAACCAGCCGGGACTCCCCGCCTCTCTGCCACACGGCCAGCTGCGGAACCAGGGCCACGGCCGCCGGGAACCCGTCCCACTCCGGTGCGCAGGGCCCCCCCGGGGTGAAGGAGAAGCCCACCACCGCTCCCACCTCGCCGGGAGACGAGCGGCACAAGGCCCGGTCGAGGAGGACGAAACGGGTCGGGCCCGCGGCCCGGGCGGTCCAGGCTGCACCCAGACCCCCGACGGACCGGCCGGTCGGAGTGGAGAAGAACACGGCCGAGCCGAACGCCCCGGCTCCGGCCCGGACCAGCTCGAGAGGATCCAGGTCGGCGCGCACCGCCGCCACCCGAATCCCTTCGCCGGAAGTCCGCAGAGCGGCCTCCGCTTCGGCGAGGGCGGCAGGAGGAATCAGCACAGCCGGGGGATGTTACCGGGGGACCGGCGCGGCCTTCCCCGCCCTCATGACCCGGCGGGCAGTACGTCGAGCAGGCGGGCAAGGGCAGCCGGCTGCTGCATGGGGACGAAGTGGCCGGCCCCATCCACCACCTCCAGCCGGGCGGAGGCGAAGCGAGAACGCATGGCCCGGACGAACTCCTCGGGATGGCTGTCGGATTCCGCCCCCGCCGCCAGCAGCACCGGGCAGGCCACCTCGCCCAGGCGCTCCCAGGCCCCGTGGGCAGTCGCTCCGCGATAGAACTCGGCCTCCACCTCCGGCGGGCACTTCAGCGTCCAGGCGCCGTCCCGCCGGCCCAGGGCATGGGCCACGTAGAGGTCGAGTGCTTCCTCGGTCCAGCCCCGGAACGCTCCCCGGCCGCGCCAGGCCGCCCGGGCCGCTTCGGGCGACGGGAACGCGCTGCGCCGGCGCAGAGCCGCGGCCGACATCGGGTTCTCGACGGCCCGGAAGTAGGGCGGGGGGAAAATGATCGGCTCCACCGCCACGAGGCCCGAGAAGGTGCCCGGGCGCAGCAACTCGGCCATCACCAGCGCGGCCGCCCCGGAGGAGTGGCCGAGTCCCAGGGGGTGCACCGCGGCCAGGTGATCCAGCACCGCCAGGACGTCTCGTCCCAGGTCCCACCAGTCGCAAGGCGTCGGGGCCGGCCCCGAGTCGCCGTGTCCCCGCTGATCCATAGCCGCCACCCGACGCACGCGGCTGGTTCGGCGGAAGACCGGCTCCCACAGCTCCTTGCAGAAACCGGTGGCGTGGACCGCCAGTACGGCGGGGGACCCCTCCCCCCACCCGGTCAGGGCAAGATGGAGCCCGTCGGCAGTCGTCGCCCGGTCAGAGAAGGGGATTGCCGCCCTCCAGCCGGCGATCGTCCACCTTGTAGATCAGCCGGCTCTCCACCCTGACGACCCCGGCGATGCGCCGGCTCAGCTCCTCGAGGAGCTGCACCTCGGTGCGGTTCTCCATCTCCCCGGCCAGGGTCACCACCCCGTCGTTCACCGTCACCGTGATCATCTGGGGATCGAGGAACAGCAGGCGGCGAATGACGTCTTCTCGTATCTCGTCTTCGATCACGTCGTCGGGCTTGGCGAAGGCGCCCACCACGTCCGCCCGGCTGACGATGCCCACCAGATCCCCGTCGAGGTCCACCACGGGAAGACTCTTGAAGTTGCGCCGGCCCAGCACCCGGGCCGCCTCCCCCAGTGTGGCCTCGGGGGTGATGGTCACCACGCTGCGAGTCATCACCTCGGCCACCGTTTCGGCGCTGACCGCCTGCAACTCCCCTTCCCCGAACAGCGCGTCGAGCAGACTCACCCCGTGCGGCCGGTCGCGATCGGCCTCCTGGCGCAGGAAATCCCCCTCGCTGAGGATCCCCACCAGCCGGCCCGCGTCGTCCACGACGGGCAGGCCGCTGACGCGGTGGTGGACCATCAGGCGCGCGGCTTCCCGCAGACGAGTCTCAGGGGTTACCCGGATGGGATCCGTGGTCATGACGTCGCGGACCTTCATCACGGCCGTCCTCCTCTCTGCTCGCCCGCCGCCCGCCGGCGGCTGCTCACCTTCCCGCCGTCACTGAGGCCACTGCTCGGGCGGGTACTTGTGCTGGCGCAGCGCCTCGAGCCGGGCGGCGTAAGCCGCCGCCTCGCTCCGCCGCCCCATGTCCAGCTTGGCCAGTACGTTAGACACGTAGTTCTTGACCGTCTTCTCAGCCAGGAACATGCGCTCGGCGATCTGGCGATTGGTGAGCCCCTCGGCGATGAGCTCGAGGATGCGCCGCTCCTGCTTGGAGAGCCGGGCCAGCAGAGGGTCGTCGGCCTCCTCACCCCGGATGCGGCGGAAGACGCGCGCCGTCATCTCCGGGTCGAGCAGGGACTCGCCCCGCCCCACCCGTCGGACGCTGTCCACCAGGTCGGTGCCCTTGATCTGCTTGAGGACGTAACCCGAGGCGCCCGCCATGATCGAGGAGAAGAGGGCCTCGTCGTCGGCGAAGGAGGTGAGCATGAGCACCTTGACGTTGGGCCAGCGGGCACGGATCTCGCGGCAGGCCTCGATGCCGCTGCCGTCGGGAAGGCGCACGTCGAGGACCACCACGTCCGGGCCGTCGTAGCCCACCCGGCGCACCGCCTCCGCCACGGTGCCGGCCTCCCCGACCACCGCCAGGTCCGCCTCGGCGTCGAGCAGCGCTTTCAGCCCCTCGCGGACCACCTCGTGGTCGTCCACCAGCTCGATGCGGAGGACTCCCGTCATGGCTTCACAGTACCCACGGCCGTCCGGCTGCCATCCGGCCCATCGTCCCCGCCCGGTGGCCGAAGGTCACAAGTAACCTGTGCCCGTGACCCGCCGACTGACTCCCGAGCGCATCGCCGGGCTTGTGGAGGGAGCGGCCAGCGTCGCCGGCCAGGTGGAGCTGTCGGGCCTGCTCCGCTCCACGGTGGAGATCGCCATGGAGCTGACCGGTGCGCGCTACGGGGCGCTCGGCGTGCTCGGCGAGCAGGGCAGCCTGGTGCACTTCATCCCGGTGGGCATGGATCCCCGCACCGTCTCGGCCATCCCGCACCCTCCCCGCGGCCGGGGCGTGCTGGGCACGATCACCCGGGCCGGACGCACCATCCGGGTCGAAGACATCGCGGCTCACCCCGACGCGGTCGGTTTCCCGGAAGGCCACCCGGCCATGCGGACCTTCCTGGGAGTGCCGGTGCGAGTGGGCAGCCGCGTCTTCGGCAACCTCTACCTGGCCGACAAGGAAGAGGGCTTCACCGAGGAGGACGAGACGCTGGTGGAGTTCCTCGCCGTCACCGCCGGTTCGGCCGTGTCCACCCTCCGTCTGCAGGAGCGTCTGCGCCGGGCGGCCCTGCTCGAAGAACGCGAGCGCATCGCCCGCGATCTGCACGATTCCATCATCCAGGACCTCTTCGCGGTCGGCCTGAGCATCCAGGCCCAGGTGAACCACATCGACCCGGTGCAAGAAGAGGTGCGGCGGCGCCTCGACGAGGCGGTGGAGAAGCTCGACGAGACCATCAGCGCCCTGCGCCGCTTCATCTTCGACCTCCGCCCCCCGGTCTGGGCGCGTCCAAGCCTGCGTCAGGAACTGGCCGACCTGGTGGGGGAGCTGGCCGGCTCCTACCAGGCCCGGGTGACCCTCGACTTCTCCTGTCCCCCCGACCTGATACCGACTCACCTGGGCGACGAGCTGATGGCCGTCGCCAAAGAGGCACTCAGCAACGCGCTGCGCCATTCGGGGGCGGGCGACATCGACGTGCGGGTAGACGGCGATTCGACCCGCCTGGTGGTGTCGGTCGCCGACGACGGGGCCGGCTTCGACCCGGCCCGGGCCCGGCGGGGCCTGGGCCTGGCCAACATGGCGGCACGCGTCGAGGCGGCCGGCGGCACCTTCACTCTCGACACCGCCGCCGGGCGAGGCACGGTGGTCCGCGCCTCTTTCCCGCTCTGATCGGCCGCTACTGCAGAGCGGCCTGGGCGGCGGCCAGGCGGGCGATGGGCACCCGGAACGGGGAGCACGACACGTAGTCGAGCCCCAGTTCGTGACAGAGGGCGATCGACCGGGGGTCCCCGCCGTGCTCGCCGCAGATGCCCACCTCCAGGTCGGGCCGGGTGGCCCGGCCGCCCTCGACGGCCAGGCGCATGATGCGGCCCACTCCGGGGCGATCGAGAGTGGCGAAGGGGTTGTCGGCGAGGATGCCCTCCCGCAGATAGCTCATCAGGAAGCCCGACTCGGCATCGTCGCGGCTGATGCCGAACACGGTCTGGGTCAGGTCGTTGGTGCCGAAGGAGAAGAACTCGGCGTAGCGGGCTATCTCGTCGGCGGTGAGAGCGGCGCGCGGGATCTCGATCATCGTCCCGAACAGGTACTCGATCTCGATACCTTGCTCGGCCATGACCCGGCGGGCCTCTGCTTCGAGCAACTCGCGCTGGACCCTCAACTCGTTGACATGGCCGACCAGCGGGATCATCACCTCGGGGTGCACCGCCACCCCGTCCCGAGTGACCGCGCACGCCGCCTCGAAGATGGCCCGCACCTGCATGCGGGTCAGCTCGGGCAGAGTGATGCCCAGGCGCACGCCCCGGGTGCCCAGCATGGGGTTGGCCTCGTGCATGGCCTCCACCCGGGCGGCCATGTCCTCGACCTCGGCCAGGCGGGCGGCCACCTCCCCGCCCCGGGCCTCCTCAACCTTGAGCTCGATGATCCGCTTGGTCAGATCGGCCGACGAGGGAAGGAACTCATGCAGGGGCGGGTCGATGAGCCGGATGATCACCGGCAG
>Ga0068714_10004435_pt1 | contig 15734 bp, 11 predicted proteins | sample MTBNYHSulfiMetaG_FD_62988 | JGI IMG/M metagenome (GOLD analysis project Ga0068714, IMG submission 62988) | Enrichment culture microbial communities from rom New York Harbor, USA that are MTBE-degrading - MTBE-NYH (New York Harbor Sulfidogenic)... | ecosystem: Environmental > Aquatic > Marine >...
GCCGGGCACGCTGTGAATACATCCCTGTACGCTCGACAGCCGCATCCCTGCGGCTGACGGCCCGGCACCACCATACCCTGTCCGGGCCTTTAAGTACGTACAGGGGGCGAGTAGTTACGTGAGATCTTCTACCGGTGAACCGCCCTGACTGCGCTTTGCCGATCCTGTCCCCGGACCCCCTTATTCGAACAGCGCCAGCAGCTCCCCCGCCTTGCTGCGCGTGGTGCCCTTGCAGCTGATGTAGCGCTGCACGGTAAAACGGTGCAGCTTCGCCCCGCGGTAGATGGCGCGGGCGTCGGGGGTGTTGTGGTTGGAGATCAGTACCGGCACCCCCCTGGCGGCACAGCGCGAGGAGAGCGTGGCCAGTTGCTGCTGCTGCGGCATGTCGAAGCCGCCGGCACTGTAGCTGGTGAAGTTGGCCGAGGGGCTCAGCGGCAGGTAGGGCGGGTCGCAGTAGATCACATCCCCCTTTCTGGCCTTGCCCATGGTGGCAGTGAAATCCTGGTGCAGAAACTCGGCGTGCTGCGCCTTTTGCTGGAACTGCAGGATCTCCTTTTCCGGAAGATAGGGGCGTTTGTAGCGGCCGAAAGGGACGTTGAACACGCCGCTGGCGTTATAGCGGCACAGCCCGTTGTAGCCGTGGCGGTTGAGGTAGACGAAGAGGGCGGCCCGGCGGCGTCGATCCTCGCATTGGTTGAACTCCTCGCGCAGCGCGTAATAACGCTCTGGATTGTTGTGCTCGCCGCTGAAGAGCGGGCGCAGGGTTTCGACAAAGGCGGCGCCCTCCTCCTTGACCAGCGTATAGAGGTCGATGAGATCGCGATTGCTGTCGCACAGCAGGTAGCGGGCATAGCCGGTATTGAGAAACACCGCGCCGGAGCCGACGAAGGGCTCGACCAGACGGCGCCCTTCGGGCAGTTGTCCGGTCACCCGGTCGATGATGCGGAACTTGTTGCCCGCCCATTTGAGAAACGGGCGGACAAGCGATTCCCCTGCAGGGCCGGTTTTGCGTCGCGTAGCCATCAGAGTGTCTTGATAAAGACCTTGGAACGGCGCTGGTAGTTGTACAGCTCCTGACGTGCCATTGGCAGGTCATCGAGGGCAGCGACCTTGAAGCCGCGCTCCTGGAACCAGTGGGCGGTACGGGTGGTAAGGACGAACAGCCTGTTGATGCCAAGCCCCTTGGCCTGGCGCTCGATGTACTCGAGCAGGTCATCGCCGCGCCCCTGGTTGCGATACTCCTGGTGCACCGCCAGGCAGGCCAGTTCGCCGCAGCTCTCCTCGCTGAAGGGGTAGAGGGCGGCGCAGGCGATGATGGTGCCGTCGCGCTCGACCACGGTGAAATAGTCGATCTCCATCTCCAGCCGTTCGCGCTCGCGCCGTACCAGCACCCCCTCCTGCTCCAGCGGCGCGATGAGCTCGAGGATCCCGCCCACATCGTCGATGGTCGCCTGGCGGATATCCTCAAAGGTCCCGCCGCTGATGAGGGTGCCGATGCCGTCACGGGTGAACAGCTCCAGCAGCAGCGAGCCGTCTACGTGACGATTGATCAGGTGGGCGCGTGTCACGCCGTTGCTGCAGGCAAAGATGGCGCTGAACAGGCTCTTGCCGATCGCCAAAGCCAGCTCCCCTTTCTCCTCCAGGAAACTCTCCGCCTCGTTGAGGTTGAGTTCGCGCACCAGGGTGCCGTCATCGAGCTGCAGGCCGTTGCCGTCGATGAGGTAAATAAGCTTGTCCGCCCTGAGCTGGATCGCCGCGGCGGTCGCCACATCCTCGGCACTGAGGTTGAACACCTCGCCGGTGGGGGAGTAGCCGATGGGCGAGAGCAGCACCAGGGCACCGTCATCGAGCTGGCGGTGGAGCGCCTCGCTGTCGATGCGCCGAACCTCGCCGGTGTGCAGGTAGTCGACCCCGTCGCGTACCCCCAGCGGCTGGGCGGTGACGAAGTTGCCGGAGGCGACACGGATATCGGCCCCGGCCATCGGCGAGTTGGCCAGCCCCATCGAGAGCAGCGCCTCGATCTCGACGCGCACCGTGCCGGCGGCCTCCTTGACGCAAGCCAGCGCCGCGGCGTCGGTGACGCGCAGGCCGTTGACGTACTGCATCTCCACGCCGCGCGCGTTGAGCCGTTGCTCGATCTGCGGGCGCGCGCCATGGACCAGCACCAGGCGCACGCCGAGGCTGTTGAGCAGCGCGATGTCGTGCACCAGGCTGGCGAACTGCTCCTCGGCGATCACCTCACCGCCAAAGGCGACCACGAAAGTGCGGCCACGAAAGGCGTTGATGTAGGGCGAGGAGTCGCGAAACCAGCGAACGAAGGTCTGTTGATCGAGGTTTGGGTCCATGCGTGCGTCAGGGCCTGTCGATAAAGTGATGGCTTATTCTCCGGTTATGCCCGAGCCGAGGCAAGCGAAAACCCGGAATCGGAAAAGATTAAAGATTAAAGCCACAGAGGTCACATGGGACACAGAGGGGAGACAGGTAGTGTGAACGCATACAAACGTGGCTCCGTTCCGACGAGGGATGTAAGTCCTTGAAATCAGGTACGCCGTAAATACATCCCTGTAGGCTCGATGGCCGCATCCATGCGGCCAACGACCTGCTTTCAAGGACTTACACCCCTCGTCTGAAAGTCAGCGGTTACCCTGGGAGCTGGGCCGTTGTTTTTCTCTGTGCCCTCTGTGGCTTTATGGTCGGTGTTACCCCTCTTGCTGCAGGCAAAAGCGCCGTATCAGCTGCTGCAGCAGTTCGACAGTTGGGTTGAGACGGTCCAGCGCCAGGTACTCGTCCGGCTGGTGCGCCTGGGCGATATCGCCGGGGCCGAGGATCAGTGTCTCCATCCCCAGTTCGGTGAGGTACGGTCCCTCGGTGCAGAAGGCGACCGCCTCGCTGTCGTGTCCGGTGAGCGCCTCCGCCGCCTGCACGATGGCCGAGGTGGCGGGGGTGTGCATCGGCGGGGTGCCGTGGAACAGCGGCGCGAGCTCCCAGCCGAGGGGAGAGTCGCCGAGCAGCCGCGCCAGTCGCCCGTTGAGGGTGTCGCGCAGTGCCTCGAGCTCCATCCCCGGTACCGGGCGCAGGTCGAAGTGCAGTTCGCAGGCGCCGCAGATGCGGTTGGGGTTGTCGCCGCCGTGGATATGGCCCAGGTTAAGGGTCGGCACCGGCACCTGGAACTGAGGGTCTCTATGGTTGGCCTGCAGCTCCTCGCGCCAGGCGAGCAGATCGCCGATCACCCGGTACATGCCCTCGATGGCGTTGACCCCCAGGGAGGGGTCGCTGGAGTGGCCTGAGCGGCCGGTCAGGCGCACGGCCTCCATCATGATCCCCTTGTGGGCATTGACCGGACGCAGCCCGGTCGGCTCGCCGATCACCGCATAACGCGCCTTCGGCCGGCCGAGCTCCACCAGCACCTGGGCTCCCTCCATGGAGGACTCCTCGTCGGCGGTGGCGAGGATGATCAGCGGCTGCTGCAGTTGCCCTGCCCGGAAACCGTATGCCGCCTCGATGGCCAGGGCGAAGAACCCCTTCATGTCCGAGGTGCCGAGTCCGTAAAGTCGGTTATCCTTTTCGGTAAGGCCGAAGGGGTTGTGGTTCCAGCGACCCTCGTCGTAGGGAACGGTGTCGGTGTGCCCTGCCAGCACCAGCCCGCCCGGGCCACTGCCGAGGGTGGCGATGAGGTTGGCCTTGTGCGGCTGGCTCGGCAGGGGCAACACCTCGACCGCGAAACCGAGCCGCTGCAGCCAGTCGGCGAGCAGCTCGATCACCTCGCGATTGCTGGTGTCGAATTCGGGGCTGACGCTGCTCATCGACGGGGCGGCGATCAGCTCGGCAAGCATCTGAATCAGTGATGGGATCGGTCTGGTCATGCAGCCGATTCTGAAGGGTCGTGAAGGGCGCGGCAAGTGCGAAAAAAAGCAGTAGCGGATTGCGGTTCCGGGTGCTAGATTTCGCGCGATCACTACCCGCCCCTCAAAGGAGGGCGCTCACATGCTACGCAAGGCAACGCTGGAGGATCTCGAGGCACTGGTTGCGCTGGAGAACCGCAGCTTCGATACCGACCGGCTCTCCCGCCGCAGTTTCCGTCACCTGTTGACCAAGGCCAGGGCCGTCACCCTCATCGAGGAGGAGGAGGGGGTGATCGCCGGCTATGCGGCGGTGCTGTTCAATGCCGGCACCTCGCTGGCCAGGCTCTATTCGATCGCCGTCGATAAAAGATTCCAGGGGAGAGGGATCGGACGCCGGCTGGTGGCAGCGGCCGAGCAGGCGGCTCTGGAGGGGGAAAGCGTCTACATGCGTCTCGAGGTGCGTCGGGATAATAGCGCTTCTCTGGCGCTGTTTCGCAAGATGGGCTACCGCGAGTTCGGCTGCTACAAGGACTACTACGAAGACCACATGGAGGCACTGCGCTTCGAAAAGGAGCTGGTGCCGCACCTCAATCCGGATCTGGCGCGGGTGCCCTATTACCACCAGACCCTGGACTTTACCTGCGGCCCCGCCTCGCTGCTGATGGCGATGCATTCGCTGGACGATACCATCCCGTTCAACCGCACCCAGGAGATCCAGTTGTGGCGCGAGTCGACCACCGTGTTCATGACCTCCGGCCACGGCGGCTGCGGCCCGCACGGCATGGCGCTTGCCGCCTACCACCGCGGCTTCGATGTCGAGCTCTATCTCAGCGAGGAGGGTGCGCTGTTTATCGACTCGGTGCGCAGCGACGAGAAGAAACAGGTGATGGCGCTGGTGCAGGAGCAGTTCGAGCGCGAGGTGATCGAGGCGGGGGTGCCGGTGCATTACCGCCAGCTCAGCCTGGAGGAGATGCGCCGCGCGATCGAGCAGGGGGCGATCCTGGTGGTGTTGATCAGCTCCTACCGCATCTACAAGGAGAAGTTTCCACACTGGGTGGTGGTGACCGGCTTCGATGATCGCTACATCTATGTGCACGACCCCTACGTCGATACGGAGAAGGGGAAGCGGGTGACCGACAGCATGAACATGCCGATACTGCAGAAAGACTTCGAGCGCATGGCACGCTACGGCAAGAGTGGCCTGCGTGCGGCACTCATTGTGTCACGCCGTGAAGGAGAGAAGCGGTGACCACGCAAATCATCGTGGTGGAAAACCTCTCCGACTGGACCTTCGACGGGATCGAGGCGGAGGTGGTCCATGTGGACGACTACCTGACCGGACAGCACTACTTTAAACAGAAAAACATCCAGCTCATCAACCTGTGCCGCAGTTACCGTTATCTGAGCGTCGGCTACTACTGCTCCCTGCTGGCCGAGGCGCGCGGACATCGCGCCCTGCCGTCGGTCAAGACGATGCTCGATCTCAGCCGCAAGTCGATGTACTCGCTGGATGCCGAAAACCTCGACAGCCAGATCCAGAAGGCCTTCAAAAAGCACCCGCACAATGAGGGTGATGAGATGTTTGATATGGCAGTGCTGTTCGGGCGCTGCCGCTACGATGCCCTCAGCAGCCTGGCGCGGCAAATCTTCGAGGTCTTTCCCTGCCCGCTGCTGCGGGTAAGCTTCCATCGCCAGGGCAAGTGGCGCATCAGTGAGATCAGGCCGTTGCCACTGGCGCGGCTGAAGGCAGAGCAGCGCGAGGAGTTGGTAGATGCCTTCCAGCGATATCGTCGAAAACGCTGGCGCGCCCCAAAGGGACGCGCTGCGTCGCGCTACGATATCGCCATCCTGCACAACCCGGACGATCCGCAGCCTCCTTCCAATAGCCGGGCGTTGAAACAGTTCGTCAAGGCCGGGCGGGAGCTGGGGGTGGACGTGGAGCTGATCGAGAAAAGGGATTACGTGCGTCTGGCCGAATACGATGCGCTGTTTATCCGCGACACCACACGCATCGATCACTATACCTACCGCTTCGCCAAGCGGGCCGAGAGCGAGGGCATGGTGGTCATCGACGACCCCCGCTCGATACTGCTCTGCACCAACAAGGTCTACCTGGCCGAGTTGCTGCGCGCCCACAAGGTACCGACACCGAAAACGGTGATCGTCGGTAGCGGCGATATCAAGGCGACCGAGAAACAGCTCGGCTACCCGATGGTGCTGAAGGTGCCGGAGGGAGCGTTTTCCCAGGGGGTGTTCAAGGTGGAGAATGCCGAGCAGATGCGCGAGGTGAGTACGCGCCTGTTCAAGGAGTCGGAGCTGATCCTGGCCCAGGAGTATCTCTACACCGAGTTCGACTGGCGCGTCGGCATCCTCAACGGCAAGCCGCTTTTCGTCAGCCAGTACTTTATGTCGAAAAAGCACTGGCAGATCGTGCAGTACGACGGCAAGGGCGGTTTCACCGAGGGGCGCTTCACCACCATGGCGGTTGAGGCGGCGCCGCCCGAGGTGGTAGCGGTCGGACTCAAGGCGGCCAATCTCATCGGCAACGGGCTCTACGGGGTCGACATCAAGCAGAATGCCGACGGCGTCTACGTCATCGAGGTCAACGACAATCCCAATCTCGATTCCGGTGTCGAGGATGTCTATCTCAAGGACGCACTCTACCGCATCGTCATGGAGGAGTTCGTGCGCCGGCTCGAGCTGCGGCGGCAGCGCTGAGACTACGCCCTAAATATAAAAGCATTACCACGAAGCTCACGAAGAGCACGAAGAATCAATCGTGTTAGCCCTTCGTGGCCTTCGTGCGCTTCGTGATGAAATCGTCAGCTGCCATGAACGAAGGCATTACAGTGAAAGGCGCGCACGGCGCGCCCTAGCCCCCAAACCCTTTGCGCCCTTTGCGTCTTTGCGTTCTTTGCGTTGAAAGGTTTTGTTCCTTTCAAAAGCTGTACTTCAGATCGACGAACAGCCGGTCGTTGTCGCCGATGCGGTTGAATGGAACTTTTTCACCCCCTTCGTAGCTGACGATGCCGCCGGTGAGGGTTAGCGCATCGGCCAGGTCGTAGGCCACCGAATAGCGGCCGAAGCCCCCGTCACTGAGCTCTTCGCCGAAGGCAGTTATCAGTACCAGCAGGTGCAGCCGGGCGTGCAGGAATTCGCCCTGGTAGCGCAGCGCGCTCTGCCACTCATCCTCCAGCAGCCCCTCGGCCGCCAGTGCTGCGTCGTAGGCGTGAAGATGGCGGTTGGCGATCTCCAGCGACAGGGTGGTGTCGCTGAAGCCAGCGTATTCGACCCCCAGCAGGGTATCGGTGCGGCGCAGCGACTCGCCCGGCAGAGCGGCGTAGCGCAGGCCGCTGAAGTGGGCCGCCTCGCCCTTGAGCAGCCAGTTGCCGAGGGCGATGTTGGTGGCCGCCCCCACCATGGTCAGGCGGCTGTGCGCGAGCTGCGGTGTGCCGCCGCTGATGGTCAGGTGCGGGCTGTCGTCGAAGTGCTGCGCCCAGTAGAGGGAGAGGTCCCAGCCGCTGAAGATGCCGTTCGCCGCCAGGGCGTACTCGGTATTGCCGCCGCCATCATCGGGGACTTGCTCGGCGGGCAGCGGCCCGGTGCCGGGAAAGAACTCCGAACCGAAGGGCGGGTTCTTGTTGAAGCGGATCTCGGGGATCGCCATGGCAGTGAGGCCCCAGTCGCCGATGTAGTAGTCGAGGCGCGCCATGGTCAGCGGCAGGCGCAGCTCCTCGATATCGACCATCCCCGGTTCGCGGTTGTCCAGCGGGTTGAGGATGTCGGTGATGCGGATGTTGTCAGACTTTCCCCACACCACGATCTGCCGGCCGAGCTTGAGATCGGTGCGGCGGTTCAGTCGTCCCCGCAACCACGCTTCGCCCAGCTCTCCCTCGCTTTCGTAGTCGTCCAGCACCGCATCGGTGTATTCATCGCGGCCGTTGAGCGCATAAGCGGCATCGTAATAACCGTAGCCGGCAACATGGGCGCGCCAGTTGCGCGGCAGCTCGGCGTCGAACTCCAGGTTGAGTTTGCCACGCAGGCGCGAGAGGCCGCGATAATCGGTCTCGCCGGGTGCGGGGGCGTCATGGGCATAGTTCCAGGCTGCGCCGAAGGTGAGCGCGCCGCCGAGCTGCCAGGGGGGTTCGGCGAGCGTAATCGTTCCGGCTTCCGCACCGGTTGCGCTCTGCTCCTCGAAACCGCCGAGCACCGCATCGAGCGACGGCTCGCTTGCGGCAGGTTCGTCGAAGCCACTCAGCGCATCCTCCAGGGCGGCCTCATCGGCGGCGTAAATCGGGGCGGCGGCAAGGCACAGCCCCAGCAGCAGGGTGGCATGGCGTCGCTGCATTACAGGCCCTTCTCCAGGCGGCGGATGGTGAACATCTGCTCGCTCAGATCCTGGTTGTACTGGACGTTGTCGAAGCTCAGTTCGGTCTTGTGCAGGGTGGTGTTGCCCTTCTTGGTGGTCATACTCATCTCGAGCACGGTCCACACCCCGTCGATCTGCTCGAGATGGCCGACATCCAGGTACTTGAGCTTGTTGCCCTCGTTAACCCAGTGCACTGCGCGCACCACGACGAAGTTGTCCTGGCGGACGAAGGCGATGGACTTGGTGTAGCCGCTCTCCTCGATCTCCTCGCGGCTCTTCGGCAACGCCTCGACGAGCCACACTTTCGCGCCGCGTACCTCGTCCTCCTTGAGGACCTTGAAGTCGTAGGCGTCGAGATTCTTGCGCGTCATGTCGGAGTAGTTGAAGTCCGAGCCCATGAAGCTGCCGCTCTTGTCGGAGGAGGCAATGCGCTTGGTCTTGCGCAGCGCCGGCAGGAATAGCCACTGGTCGTCGTCCTTCTCGTAGGCGTCGTAGTCGTAGGTGAGGAAGGCGGTGTCCTTCACATCGGCCGGCGAAAGGAAGAACATGATGCGCTGCTTGTCCTCCCCCTTGTCCTTCTCATAGCTGCGGATGGCGCGAACCCGGGTGTCGCCGTTCTTGTCGATAAGCACCATCTTCATGTCGGAGACGCGGTTGTCGCCGTCGTCCCGGTCGTCGACCGCCTGCATGATCTCGCGCGCGCTCATTTCCGCCAGTGCCGACTGCGCGGCGAACAGGGAAAGAACCATTGCCAGTAGATACTTCATCGCATTACTCCTGAAAAGCGTTAACGCAAAGGTCGCAAAGACGCAAAGATCGCAATGAATTGCACAAGAAACTTTTACCATTCAGCATTTTTTCCTTTGCGCCCTCTGCGTCTTTGCGTCCTTTGCGTTGAAAGGTTTTAGGTTTTAGGTTTTAGTAATCACTGTCGTCGGCGATGAGGTGGCTGCGGTGCAGCTCCTGCATCAGCGCCGGTGCCAGGAACAGGTCGGCCAGCAGCGCCATGATGATGGTAAAGCCGGTGAGCAGGCCGAAGTTCACCAGGTTGCTGAGGTTGGCGCCCATGTAGAGGAAGAAGCCGGTGGCCAGCACCACGGTGGTGACCAGCATCGCGCGCCCCGTGGTGAGCAGGGTGCGGCGCACTGCCTCGCGCACATCGCCGGTTTCGTGGTGATAGCGGCGGTAGTTGTGCATGAAGTGGATGGTGTCGTCCACCGCCAGGCCGATGGCGATGGAGCCGATCAGCATGGTGAAGAGATCCAGCGGCAGGCCGAACCAGCCCATCAGCCCGAGGGTGAGGATGATCGGCGTGAGGTTCGGGATCATGCTCACCAGGCCGATGCGCACGTTGCCGATGAGCAGGATCATCATCAGGGTGATCACTCCGGCGGCGATGAGGTAGCTCTCGGCCATGGAGAATATGGTGGCCGACATGGTGCGCCCGAGCAGCGCATTCATGCCGGTGACGGTGATCGTGCTGCCGTCATCGAAGGCCCGGGTGAAACGCTGTTTGATGTCGTTGAGAAAGTCCTCGTACAGCACGGCGTCGGCCCAGGGCATCTTGATGGTGAAGCGCGTCTTGCTGAACTGGGAGTCGACGAAGTCCTCCAGATCGTCGGAGCCTGAGTTTTCGAACAGCAGGAACTCCTGGGCGATGAGCTGGCGATCATCGGGCACGGTGTAGAACGCCTCGCGGTTCTCGTTCAGCGCCTTGTTGATCTCCTTGAGGATGTCGGCCAGCGACAGGGTCTTGCCGACGAACAGCTCACCCTGATCGATTTGACTTACCTCATCGCCCAGTTGTGCCAGCGCCTGCATGCGCGCCGGTTCGTAAAACCCATTCTTCTCGCCGGTGTCGACCACCACTTCCACGGAACTGGCGCCGCGCATCTGCTGGTCGACAAAATCGGTAGCGATGCGCGCCGGCTCGTCAGCAGGCAGCCATTTGAACGGTGTGTGCGAGAACTTCACCTGCGTCGCACCGCTCAGGCCGATCACCAACAGCGCGGCGCTCACCAGCAACACTGCGCGCGAGCGGCCGGTGGCGATGTCGGCGATGCGTAGCATCAGGCTGTCCATACGCCGGTGGCGTGCCGCAGCGCTGTCACTGCTCTTGGCCCTGAGCGGCAGCACCGAGAGCAGCGCGGGGGTGAGCACCAGGGTGTAGAGCAGGGCAATCAGCACGCCGCTGGCGGCGACGATTCCCAGGTCGCTGATCGGGGCGACCTCGGCACCGGCGAATGAGGCGAGACCGGCGGCGGTGGTCAGTGAGGTCATGACGATGGCCAGCCCAGAGTGGCCGAGGGCGTAGGCGATGGCCGCCTCCTTGTGCCCGCTGCTCTCGCTCTGCTCGACCCCTTCATGCAGTTGTTGCAGGCGGCGGAAAAATACCGCCAGCAGGTGGACCGAGGCGCCGACACCCACCGCCAGCAGGAAGGAGGGGAGGATCTGGGTGGGCAGCTTGAAGGGGATGCCAAAGGCGCCCATCAGACCGAGGGTGGAGAGGAGGGAGAAGATCACCGTCAGCAGCGGCAGCACCACGCCGGAGAGGCGGCGGAACAGCAGGAACAGGATGAGGGCGATGGTGACCAGCGCCATGCCCATGAACTTCTTCATATTCTCCTGCATCGCCTTTTTCAGCACGTCGGAGACCACCGGCGAGCCTGCCAGGTGGATGCGGAACGCCTCGTCGTCGTACTTGCCGGCGATGGCGTAGACCGTCCGGACCACCTCGCTGTTCTGCGCATCGCTCAGCGGGATGCGTTCGGCCGTGGCCGCAGGGTCGACATCCAGGGCGCCCTCGTCGAAGCCGGCCAGGGCATCCTCGGTGCTCTGTTCGCTGACGAAGGCATCGGTCTTGAGCACCACAGTGGTGATGGTGGCATCTTCCGACAGCAGCATGTTGCTATACACCGGATTGGCCAGCGCCCGCGCCCGGATCGCGTCGAGCTCCTGCGGTGTCTCGGGCCAGTTCTCCAGCAGGTCCTCGACCAGCAGTTCGCCCTCGGCGCCGCGGGTATCGCGGGCGTTTATCAGGGAGGTGATATCGTCGAGATGGGGGGTGTTGTCGGCCAGTTCCCGGTGTAGCTGTTGCAGCTTTTGCAGGAAAGCCGGGTCGAAAACATTGTCACTGTTGATGGTGAGCAGGATCAGCTCGTCGCGGCCGAACTGTTCACGAAAGGCGTTGTAGGCGATGAGGGTCGGGTCATCCTCATGCAGGAAGCCCTCGGTGGAGGTATCGAGTGTGAGCTTTGGCAGCTGGCTGAGCAGTGCCGCCACCAGGGCGGCAACCAGCAGCAGGGTCTTCCAGTGGTTGCGATAGACCAGTCTGCCGAAGGCGGCGAAGCCATTTTCGATGCGCTGGCGAAGTTGGGTACCCATTATCGTTCCTTGTTGTCGGTCGGTGTCTGGCGGATGGCGGCGAGCACCAGATCGGCGATCTGCTCACCGGCCTCGCGGTTGCTGATGAAATGTTCGGCCTGGAATATCTCGGGATGGCGTTCGGCGTTGCGGCGGCGGATCGGTTCGTTGGCGGCATAGAGGTTGAGGCTGCCGACGATCATCATGTGCACCATGAAGGTGTTGACCGGGCGGAACATCCCCTCCCGGGTACCCCGGATCAGGGTGTTGGTCAGGGCCCCGAGGATTCGGCCCATCTGCCTGACTGCTGCATCGGGCAGGTTACGCCCGCCGGAGGCGATCTCCCGCAGCAGGATCGGCGACAGGTAGCGGGAGTTGCCGGTGGCTTCGGCAAAGACGGTGACGAAGCGGCGGATCTGCTCCTCGCAATCCGGGGTCGCGCCGACTGCCTCCTCCACCTCGTCCGCGGTGCGGCGGAACACCCGCTCCAGTACTGCGTGGTAGAGCACCTCCTTGTCGCCAATCTGGTAGTAGAGGGTCGCCTTGTTGACCCCCGCGGCACGGGCCAGTTCCTCCACGCGTGCACCGTCATAGCCCTTTTCGGCGAAGACCTCGGCAGCACTCTCCAGGATCATGTCGGCGGTGGTGCTCGGTTCTATGGGACCGTTACGCTGCAAATGTTCCAAAATTCAACCATCCGGTTTAACCAAACGGTTGAATCATGCCTCTGCCGATGCGCCCTGTTAACTGGGCAAGAAAGTGATTCTTGTCAAAAATTTGTAATATAATGCCGCGCACACGGCGGCGAGCGAGGGAATGGCGGAGGTGATCTCCCGATCTCTCCCCCTCCGGCCGCCGAATGATAACGACTAATTGAACACACCTTTAATTGAACACACCTTAGAAATAGGGGGGGAATTATGCGTCTGGTGCATTTTCTGGGAGTCGCGCTGCTGGCCGTCTCCGGACTTTCTTTCGCGCAGGTCGAGGCTGACCTCAAGATTCACGGTTCCGATACCTTGGGCAACGAATTGGCCCCGGCACTGGTAAAGGAGTGGCTGCAGCAGCAGGGATACGGAAAGATCAGCGAGGAACAGAAGGGTGCGGAGCGGCTGCTTAGCGGCGTCGACAGCTCCGGCAAGGCCCTTACCGTGCAACTCGAAGCTCGCGGCTCCTCAACCGGCTTCACCGCGCTGCAGCGCGAGCAGGCCCATATCGCCATGTCCTCCCGCCGAATCAAGGCAGGCGAGGTCGCCGCCCTGAAGAAGTTCGGCCGCTGCGACAGCGCTGCGTGCGAATACGTGGTCGCTCTCGACGGGATCGCGGTGATCGTCAACCCCGCCAACCCGCTCGCCGAGCTGGATCGGGAGACGCTGCAGCGCATCTTCTCCGGCGAGATCAGCAACTGGTCCCAGGTCGGCGGCAAGGCCGGCCCTATCCATCTCCATGCACTGGATGAGAACTCGGGTACCTACGACACCTTCATGTTCCTGGTGATGGGTAAGGCGAAACTGGCAGCCGGTGCAAAGCGTGATGCCGCCCATGAGGCGATTGCGCAGATGGTCGCCAAAGACCCTGCGGCCATCGGGTTTGTCGGCCTGCCGTTTGCCCGCAACGGCAAGGCGCTGGCGATCACCGACGGCGGGGCCCACACCGAAGCGCCTGAGCCCTTCAATGTCGCAACCGAGGACTATGCCCTGGCACGCCGCCTCTATTTCTATGCACCCGAGATGAGTGCTCCGCCCCTGGCGAAGGCGTTCGTGGAGTTCGCGCTCTCCGATGCCGGCCAGAAGGTGGTGGAGCGGATCGGTTTCGTCTCGCAGATGGTCATGGCCGGTGACGATATTCACGATCACGGTCCCGAGGATTACATCGCGCTCACCTCCGGGGCCAAGCGCCTGTCACTCAATTTCCGCTTCGTGCCCGGCACGCCCACGCTGGACATCAAGGCGCAGCAGGATCTGGAACGACTCAAGCAGTACCTGTCCGAGCGGGGAGAGAGGAAGGAGCTGATGCTGTTCGGCTTCTCCGACAGCAATGAGGCGATGCCCATCGTCAGCCTGCAGCTTTCCACCGATCGCGCCGATGTGGTCGCCGATCTGCTGGTCAAGCAGGGGGTGCGCCCGGGCAAGGTGCGCGGCTTCGGCAGCGAGCTGCCGGTGGCGTCCAACGAAAACGATATCGGGCGCAACCGGAACCGCCGGGTGGAGGTTTGGGTGCGTTAGCCATCTTGCAGGCCTGAAGAAGAAAGGGGCAGCGATGCCCCTTTTTTTGCGGCTTGTGAATCTTGTGTGACACGCCCCGATTTGTCACATGGTTGTCACCTTTTTCGCTTACCGTTCCTGCGATTTTCGACTACAGGAAAAACGGTAAACGACCATGTTGCGAACACTCTCTTGCGCTCTCTTTCTCATCACTGCTGCGTTGCCCGCAGTCGCTGCCGAGCAGGTGCTACTGCGCCTGCACGGCTCCAACACCATCGGTGAATCACTCGCGCCGGAGCTGGTGAAACGTGGCTGCAGCAGCAGGACTATACCGCTATTTCAGAGCGGAAAACGGCTGCCGAGGAGCTGTTGATCACCGCGGTTTCGTCCAACGGCGAGGCGGTGGCGGTCGACATCAGGGCGCACGGTTCCAGTACCTCTTTCAAGGCGCTCGATGCCGGGGAGGCGGACATCGGCATGTCTTCCCGGCCGATCAAGGAGAAGGAGGTGGCACAACTCGCAGGGTTGGGCCGACTCGACTCGCCGAGGAGTGAATTCGTGCTCGGCCTGGACGGCATCGCGGTCATCGTCCACCCGGAGAATCCGCTGCGGCAGCTGAGCAAGGAGCAGATCAGGCAGCTCTTCGCCGGCGAGCTGAGCGACTGGAGCCAACTGGGCGGCAAGCCCGGGCCGGTCCACGTCTATGCCCGCGACGACAAGTCCGGTACCTACGACACCTTCAAGTCCCTGGTGCTGGGCAAGAAGGCGCCGCTGGTGGCGCAGGCGCAGCGCTTCGAGTCCAGCTCCGAGCTTTCCGATCGGGTCGCCGGCGATCCCCACGGTATCGGCTTTATCGGCCTGCCCTATGTCCGCCAGGCCAGGGCGCTGGCGGTCATGGATGGCGGGGAGCTGGCGATCCTGCCGGGGGAGTTCACTGTCGCCACCGAGGACTACGCCCTGGCCCGCCGGCTCTTCCTCTACCTGCCCGAGGTGCCGCACAATCCCGTGGCACGCCGGTTCATCGAGTTCGCCCTCTCCCGCGCCGGGCAACAGGTGGTGGCCGAAACCGGCTTCGTCTCCCAGGAGATCATCGCCGGCTCGGCCGTTGCCGCCGGCAAGATACACCCCGAATACCAGGCGCTAACCGATGGAGCAGAGCGCCTTTCGCTCAACTTCCGCTTTCACCGTGGTTCGGCCCACCTGGACAACAAGGCGCGGGCCGACGTCAAGCGCCTGGTGGCGTTCATGTCGCAGAATGCCGAGCGCGAAATCATCCTCATCGGCTTTTCCGACCAGAACGAGGCGATCCCGATGCACAGCTGGGGACTCTCCGTGGAGCGGGCGGACAGCGTGGCCGACATCCTCCTCAATCACGGTATCGCCCCGTACCGGGTGCGCGGCTACGGACCGGCGGTGACCGTCGCCTCCAACGAGACGGAGCAGGGGCGGCAGAAAAACCGCCGTGTGGAGGTGTGGATTCGGTGAATGACTAACGCGAGATCGGGAGATCGTGAGAGCGTGAGAGCGTGAGAGCGTGAGAGCGTGAGAGCGTGAGAGCGTGAGAGCGTGAGGGCGACACCCCAGCGTACTTTACGATCTGCCGATCTCGCGATCTCGCGTCCAGAAGGGTTTACCAGAGCGGGTATTGGCGGTGTAAACTAGTCGGCTATTGGCAGAACAAGCGAGAGAGACCATGCCCGAGTACCGTTCCCGCACCTCCACCGCCGGCCGCAACATGGCCGGCGCCCGCGCCCTGTGGCGCGCCACCGGCATGAAGGACGAGGACTTCACCAAGCCGATCATCGCGGTGGCCAACTCCTTTACCCAGTTCGTGCCCGGCCATGTCCATCTCAAGGATATGGGGCAACTGGTGGCGCGCGAGATCGAGAAGGCCGGCGGGGTGGCCAAGGAGTTCAACACCATCGCCATCGACGACGGCATCGCCATGGGCCACGA
>Ga0068714_10004437_pt1 | contig 15730 bp, 14 predicted proteins | sample MTBNYHSulfiMetaG_FD_62988 | JGI IMG/M metagenome (GOLD analysis project Ga0068714, IMG submission 62988) | Enrichment culture microbial communities from rom New York Harbor, USA that are MTBE-degrading - MTBE-NYH (New York Harbor Sulfidogenic)... | ecosystem: Environmental > Aquatic > Marine >...
ATCCCCTTCAGCCTCCCGGCATCGCGCAGGATCTGCTCCGGCGCAAGGAAGCTGTCGTTGACGAAATAGTGGCACTCGATGCGCGCCAGCGACAACGCGGTGAAGGGGTTGCCGAAGTGCCCCGCCACCGCCTCGTTCGGCCGCAGGGTCGAGGTCTTCCCCTCCCACAGTGACCACGCCTTGGCCGCGGCCATGCGCTGCATCTCGTTGTCGCCGGTCAGGCGGCGGTAGAAGGCGTACACCAGGTCGCCCCGCTCCTCCTCCGGGATCGGCGCCAGGTACTCCTGCCAGTACTCCGGAAAGAGACGGCTCGCCCCCTGCTGGTAGAACCACTGGATCTCGTGCGGGCGGCACATGAAGATGCCGCGCAGGATCAGCCCCGTCACCCGCTCAGGGTGGGTCTCGGCATAAACCAGGCTCAGGGTCGAGCCCCAGGAGCCGCCGAACAGCAGCCAGCGTTCCAGCCCCAGGTGCTCGCGGATCCGCTCCATGTCGGCAACCAGCGTCTGGGTGGTATTGCCCTCCAGCGCCGCATGCGGCGTCGAGCGGCCGCAGCCGCGCTGGTCGAAGAGGATGATGCGGTAGCGCTCCGGGTCGAAGAAGCGGCGGTGATAATCCTCGCAGCCTGCCCCGGGGCCGCCGTGGACAAACAACACCGGGATGCCTTTTGGATTGCCGCACTCCTCGATGTGCAGCACGTGGGGCGGCTCCACCGCCAGGGAGTGTTGGACGTAGGGCTGGATCTCGGGATAGAGGGTGTGCATGGGGCTCGCTCGGTTATTGATTATCGACGCCATTGTAGGCTTGGCGTTTCTTGCCCGGCAAACCCGCCAGCGAACCCGCAATGCAGGATGGGATTAAAAGCCTAAACGCAAAGGCCGCGAAGATGCTATTGCTTAAAGCGTTGCGCATCAACTCCACGCACATTATTGCTCCATAAAGCCTTTGCGCTCTCTGCGTCGCGACAATATGTTCCTGACATTGTCTAGCACCGCCATCCATGGCGGCGTTTGCGAGCTTTGCGTTAATCCCGTCTTTTTCGTGGCGTACTGTCAGACCTGCTGCAGATAGATTTCCACCCGCCGGTTCTGCGCCCGCCCTTCCGCGGTGTCGTTACTGGCACGCGGTTCCGCCTCGCCAAGGCCGCGGACCAGGATCTGGCTCTGCGACACGCCCTGGGAAACCAGGTAGTCGGCGGTAGCCTGTGCACGGCGCATGGAGAGCCGCTGGTTATACTCCTCGGTGCCGACGCTGTCGGTAAAACCGATGATGGTGATGCGCACATTGGGATCGTCGCGCAGCACCCCCGCCACCTTATTCAGGGTCGGCTTGAATTCCGGCCTGAGATCGGCGCGGTCGAAACCGAACGAGGCCTCGGAGGAGACGCTGACCCGCAACAGATCCTCGCGCAGTCGCTCCACCTCCATCCCCTTGGCATCGCTCTCGGCGGAGATTTGACGGATCTTCTCCTCCTTCTTGTCCATCGCGTTGCCGATGGCGCCGCCGACGACGGCCCCGCCGATCACGCCGACGGCAGTCCGGCCGCTCGAGCGATTGCCGGTGTTGTTGGCGAGAATGCCGCCGATGATGCCGCCGATCACCGCACCCGCTGCGGTGCGGTTGGTGTCCCCTTCGGTGCCGCTGCCGTCCTGGGGGGTTGTTGCACACCCTGCCAGGGCGAGTGATGCGATCAGGGGGAGGACCAGTAATTGTTTCATTCTTGTGCTACTCCGTGGTTAATCGTTTTCCCAAGTAAAGTACGACTCTAGCGCCTATGCAAAGTTCTGGAGCGATAACTGGTCACATTTTCACTGTCGGGCCCTGAGCAATACACTCACGACAGATTTTCTGACGACCCAACTTTAGCTTTCACACACCACTATTGATATTTTATAAATAACTGTTAAAGTTTCATCCACTTGTATTAACCTATAAACACCTATTCGATGATTACACCCGCACAGATGCGCGCCGCCCGCGCCCTGCTAGGCTGGGACCAGCGCCGCCTTGCCCTGGAGGCGGGCGTCTCGCTGCCGACCATCCGGCGCATGGAGGCGAGCGAGGGCAACGTCCGCGGCAACGTGGACACACTGGTCAAGGTGGTCGAGGCGCTTGAGCGCGGCGGCGTGTCGTTGCTGGCGGAAGGAGAGGCCACTCCCGGCGGCGGCCGCGGGGTGCGCCTGAAGAGCTGAGATGCGAGAGACGAGAAACGAGAGGCGAGGACCCAAAGCCATGCACGTCGATACACCCGTCGCGCAGCGACACCTCCCCTCGCCCCTCGTATCTTTTCCCTCGATCCTTTCTTTGTAGCCATGGCGATACATCTGCAATTTGCATTGGGCTCGATCCTGACGCTGCTGGCGGCAGCGCTGCTCGGCTTCACCTGCGGCCAGCACTCCTCACGGCTGCGCCGCCTCTACTTCGTGCTGATCGGCGTTGCCGGCGTCCTGGCGCTGTTGGCCGGCCTCGGTGCGCTGAACACCGCCGGGCCGGTGAGCGTAGAACTCCCCTTCGGACTCCCCTGGCTCCCCTGGCAGGTGCGACTCGACGCCCTCTCCGGCTTCTTCCTCCTGCCCATCGGCCTGGTATCGATTGCCGTGTCGCTCTACGGCCCCGGCTATGTGCGCGAGTTCGCCCACGGCGGCGACCCGCTGGCGGTGCTCGGCGGCTTCACCGGCCTGTTCATCATCGGCATGAGCCTGGTGGTACTGGCCGATGATGCCTTCCTCTTCATGGTGGCGTGGGAGCTGATGTCGGTCAGCTCCTACTTCCTGGTGGCGTTCCAGCACGAGCAGGCCGCCAACCGCCGCGCCGCCTTCCTCTATTTGCTGATGGCGCACATCGGCGGACTCTCGATCCTGCTCGGTTACGGGGTGCTCGCCGGCTTCGGTCACGGCTTCGACTTCGACAGCCTGCGCACCGCCGAGCTCTCGCCGCTGTGGGCCACGGTCGCCTTCGGCCTCGCCTTCCTCGGCTTCGGCATGAAGGCGGGCCTGGTGCCGCTGCACGCCTGGCTGCCGGAGGCGCACCCGGTCGCCCCCTCGCACATCTCGGCGATGATGTCGGGGGTGATGCTCAAGGTGGCGGTCTACGGCTTCATCCGCTTCGTCTTCGACCTCATCGGCACCCTGCAGTGGGGCTGGGGCGTTGCGGTGCTGGCGGTCGGTTCGGTCTCGGCGGTGATGGGCGCGCTCTATGCGCTGCAGCAGAACGACATCAAGCGGCTGCTCGCCTACAGCTCGGTGGAGAACATCGGCATCGTCTTCATCGGCCTCGGCCTCTCGCTGGTATTCCTCAGCTCTGGCCACCACCTGCTGGGGGTGCTCGCCCTGGTCGCCGCGCTCTACCACGCCCTCAACCACGCCCTGTTCAAGAGCCTGCTGTTCCTCGGCGCCGGCGCGGTGCTGCACGCCAGCCACGAGCGCGACATGGAGCACATGGGCGGACTGCTGCGGCGTATGCCCTGGACCGGGCTGTTCTTCCTCATCGGCTGCATCAGCATCTCGGCGCTGCCGCCGTTCAACGGCTTCGTCTCCGAGTGGCTCACCTTCCAGGCGGCGCTGCAGGCGTGGCACCTGGAGAGCGGCGTGCTGCGCAGCCTGGTGCCCATCGCCGCGGCGATGCTGGCGCTCACCGGCGCGCTGGCGGCGGCCGGTTTCGTCAAGGCCTACGGGGTGGCCTTCCTCGGCCAGGCCCGTTCGCGCCATGTGCGCCGCGCCCGCGAGGTCTCGCCCGGCATGCTCGCAGCACAAGCCTGGCTGGCACTGCTCTGCCTGCTGCTCGGCATCCTGCCGGTGCCGGTGATCAACCTTATCGATGCGGTGCCGGTACAGCTGTTCGGCAGCGGCCTGGAACAGGCCACCGCCCACGGCTGGCTGTGGTTGACGCCGATCGCACCGGAAACGGCCAGCTACTCGCCGCTGCTGGTGCTGCTTGCGCTGGCGCTGGTCGGTGGCGGGGCCTACTGGCTGCTGAAACGTTTCGGCCTGCCCGGCACCCGCCGTGCCGACGCCTGGGACTGTGGCTTCTCGGCACCGGACGCGCGCATGCAGTACACCGGCACCGCCTTCTCGCAACCGATGCGGCGGGTGTTCCGGCCGCTGTTTCGCATCGATGAGGCGGTCGATGGCGAGGGCGAGGGGCGGCGCTACCGGCTGCAGGTCTCCGACCGCGCCTGGGCACTGCTCTACGCGCCGGTGGCAAGCGGCGTGCAGCGGGCGGCCCGGCGCATCACCTGGCTGCAGTCGGGCAGCGTGCGCGCCTACCTCGGCTGGTCCCTGGCCACCCTGCTGGCGCTGCTGTGGGTGATCTCATGAGCGCCGCCTCCTGGCTGCTGGCCCTGCTGCAGGCGCTGCTCTTTATCGCCGCGGCTCCACTACTCGCCGCCTGGGTCAAGCGGGTCAAGTCGCGCCTGCAGAACCGGCGCGGCCCGGCCTTGCTGCAGCCCTACCGCGACCTGCGCAAGCTGTTCGCCAAGGAGAGCGTGGTCGCCCACACCGCCTCGCCGCTGTTTCGCGCCGCCCCTTACGTGGTTTTCGCCGCGACCTGCCTGGCCGCGGCCCTGATCCCGCTGGTCGCCGCCCAGTTGCCGACCGCGGCGGTGGCCGATGTCATCGTGCTGGTGGGGCTGCTGGGGCTGGCGCGCTTCTTCCTCGCCCTGGCCGGCATGGACGTCGGTACCGCCTTCGGCGGCATGGGCTCCTCGCGCGAGATGCTGGTCTCGGGACTGGCCGAGCCCGCGCTGCTGCTGGCGGTCTTCACCCTGGCGATGAGTGCCCACACCACCAACCTCGCCAGTGTCATCGACTATGTGGGCAGAGCCGACTTCGCGCTGCGCCCCTCCTTCATGTTCGCCTTCGGCGCCATGCTGCTGGTGGCGGTGGCGGAGACCGGCCGGGTGCCGGTGGACAACCCGGCCACCCACCTGGAGCTGACCATGATCCACGAGGCGATGATCCTCGAGTACAGCGGCCGTCACCTGGCGCTGATGGAGTGGGCGGCACAGCTCAAGCTGATGATTTACGGGGTGCTGGTCGCCAATGTCTTCTTCCCCTGGGGCATCGCCACCGAACTGACCCCGGCGGCGCTCGGCATGGGCCTGCTGGCGGTCACCGCCAAGCTGGCACTGCTCGGCATCGCGCTGGCGCTGAGCGAGACGGTACTGGCGAAGATGCGCCTGTTCCGCGCCCCGCTCTACCTGAATGTGGCCTTCCTGCTGGCCCTGCTTGGCCTGCTCAGCCACGTAATATTAGAGGTAGGCGCATGAACCTCCTGCACCTGACCCTCACCGAGCAGGCGGTGTTCGTGCTGGCCGCGTTGGTGCTGTTCACCTCCTTCGCCCTGCTCGCCCAGGCGCGATTGCTGGCCGCGGTGCACGCCTTCGCCTGGCAGGGTGCGCTGGTCGCTGCCGCCACCGCGCTGATGGCGGCGGCAGGCGGCGAGAGCCACCTCTATCTCTCGGCGGCGCTGACCCTGGGGCTCAAGGCGATCCTCATCCCGTGGATGCTGCACCGGCTGATCCGCCGCCTCGCCCTGGAGCGGCACGTGGAGAGCATGACCCACCCGGCGCTGGTCACCATGGCGGGGGCGGCCATCGTGATCTTCTGCTACTGGGTGGTGCTGCCCATCGCCCGGCTCGAACTGGCGGCCACCCGCAACATCCTCGCCATCAGCCTCTCGGTGGTGCTGCTCGGGCTGCTAATGATGGTCGCCCGGCGCCAGGCGGTGAGCCAGGTCATCGGCTTCATGTCGATGGAGAACGGCCTGTTCCTCGCCGCGGTGGCGGCCACCAGTGGTATGCCGCTGGTGGTGGAGCTCGGCGTGGCCTTCGACGTGCTGGTGGCGGCCGTGCTGTTCGGCGTCTTCTTCCTGCAGATCCGCGACAGCATCGACTCGCTCGACGTCGATCGGCTCAACCGCCTGACCGAGACGGAGCTCGAGGCGGCCGAGCAGGAGGGAGAACGATGAACGCCCTGCTGCTGACCGTCTTCACCCCGGCGGTGGGCGCCGTGCTGCTGGCGCTGCTGCCCAGCCTGCCGCTCGCCGGCTGGCTCAACATCCTGCTCTCCACGCTCAGCCTGGCAGGGGCGGTGGGGCTGGCGCTGGACGTGCTGGCCGGCGGCCCGTTCACCACCGCGAACTTCCACATCGATGCCTTCAACGTCTACCTGGTGGTGCTGACCGCCTTCATCGGTGTGACCACCTCGATCTTCTCCCGCCCCTACATGCGCCACGTCTGCGACTCCGGCCGGGTGACACACCGCCACATGCGCCTCTACCACGCCATGTTCCAGGGCTTCATGTTCACCATGCTGCTGGCGCTGACCACCGACAACCTGGGGGTGATGTGGGTGGCGGTGGAGGGGGCGACCCTCGCCACGGTCCTGCTGGTCTCCCTCTACCGCACCCCCGAGGCGGTGGAGGCTGCGTGGAAGTACTTCATCCTCTGCGGCGTCGGTATCGCCCAGGCCCTGTTCGGCACGGTGCTGCTCTACTTCGCCGCGCAGCACGCACTGGCCGATCCGGCCTCCGGCCTGACCTGGACCGTGCTCTACGCCCACGCCGGCGAGCTGCACCCGACGGTGATGTCGATCGCCTTCGTCTTCCTGCTGGTCGGCTACGGCACCAAGGTAGGGCTGGTGCCGCTGCACAACTGGCTGCCCGACGCCCACTCCGAGGGCCCGACGCCGATGTCTGCCGTTCTCTCCGGCCTCTTGCTCAACGTCGCGCTCTACGCGGTGGTGCGGCTGAAGATGCTCACCGACGGCGCGCTCGCCGGCGGTGACGACGCCCAGCTCGCCGGCCACCTGATGATGGGCTTCGGCCTGGTCTCGTTCCTGGTCGCGGGGCTGTTCCTGCACCGCCAGCGCGACATCAAGCGCATGTTCAGCTACTCCTCCATCGAGCACATGGGGCTTATCACCTTCGCCTTCGGCATCGGCGGGCCGCTCGCCACCTTCGGCGCGCTGCTGCACATGCTGGTGCACTCGCTCACCAAGTCGGCGATCTTCGTCACCGTGGGGCATGCCACCCACATCGCCGGCACCCAGACCATCGACCACATCCGCGGCCTCATCCGCACCCAGCCGGCGGTCGGCTGGGGGCTGCTGCTCGGGGTGGTGGCGATCGCCGGCTTCCCGCCCTTCGGCGTTTTCACCAGCGAATTCCTGCTGCTCTCGGCCACCATGCAGAGCTGGCCCTGGCTGACCGTGGCGCTGCTGGTGGGCCTCGCGGTGGCCTTCGCCGGGCTGTTCCGCCACCTGCACCCAATGGTCTACGGGGCCCGCCCCGAGGGGCAGATCCCGGTCTCTGCCAACATGCTGCCGGTGATGCTGCACCTGGGGCTGGTGCTGTGGCTGGGGCTCTCGATCCCCGACTTCCTCTCCCGCTGGCTCGACCAGGCCACCCAGCTCATCGCCGGGAGCCACCTGTTATGAGCAACGGCAACCAGCGCTTCGACTGGCTCTCGGAATACCTGGCGCGGCTGCACGACCAGCACGTGCTGGTGCGCCGTGGCTCGGCGACGGCGCTCGCCCCGGCACACCTGATCGAGATCGACCTCGAGGACTGGGGCAAGGCGGCGGCCGAGGCGGCCGGTTTCGACTGCCGCTGGGCGGCGCTGTGGGGCGATCACCAGGAGGCCGAAGGTGAGCAGGTCATCGTGCTGCACATGCTGCTCGAGCGCGCCGGCGACTACGTGGTGGTACGCACCGCGGTGCCCCTCGACAAGCCGGCACTGCCCTCGCAGGCCCCCTTCTTCCCCGCCGCCGAGCGGCCGGAGCGCCACCTGCACGACCTGCTCGGGGTGGCGTTCCAGGGGCCGGCCGCTCAGCGGCGCTGGACCCGCCACCAGGCCTGGGCCGAGAGTGAGCACCCACTGCGTCGTGATTTTCCCGTCAGCGGCAACAGCCCAGCCCCCACCCCGCCGGACAACGACTACCCGTTCGAGCGGATCCAGGGCAGCGGGGTCTACGAGATCCCGGTCGGCCCGGTGCACGCCGGCATCATCGAGCCCGGCCACTTCCGCTTCCAGGCGGTGGGCGAGGAGGTGCTGCAGTTGGAGGAGCGGCTCGGCTATGTGCACAAGGGGATCGAAAAGATCGCCGAAGGGCGCGATCCGGAGGCGCTGGCGCGCCTCGCCGGGCGGGTCTCCGGCGACTCCACCGTGGCCCACGCCTGGGCCGCCTGCCAGGCGCTGGAGCGCGCCGCCGGCTGTGCCGTGCCCGAGCGGGCCATCGCCCTGCGCGCCCTGCTGTGCGAGCGCGAGCGGGTCGCCAACCACCTGGGCGACATCGGCGCCATCTGCAACGACGTCGGTTTCGCCTTCGCCTGGTACCAGTTCTCGCGCCTGCGCGAGCGCTGGCAGCGGCGCAGCCTGGCGCTGTTCGGCCACCGCCTGATGATGGACCGGGTAGTCCCAGGCGGCATGGCGGCCGATCTCGACCCGGCGCAGATCCCCTCGCTGCTGGCCGAACACCTGGCACTCGGTGCCGAACTGGAGAGCCTGTTCGACATCCTCGAAGACCACCCCTCGCTCGACGATCGCCTGCTCACCACCGGCTACCTTGCCCCCGACACTGCAAAGCGGTTGGGGGCGGTGGGCTACGTCGGCCGCGCCTCGGGACAGGGCTTCGACCTGCGCCGCGACAACCCCTACCCGCCCTACGACCGGCTGGAGGTCGAGGTGCCGGTATACACGGAAGGGGACGTCGCCGCGCGGGTGCGGGTGCGGATGGACGAGACCCGCATCGCCCTGGGGCTGATGGACAAGCTGCTGCAGCGCCTGCCCGAGGGAGCTATCCGTTCCGAGTGGCCCAGACAGCGCGCCGGCGAAGGGATCGGCGCCGTCGAGGGGTGGCGCGGCGAGGTGGTGAGCTACGTGCGCCTCGACGAAAACGGCCGGGTGGCGCGCTACTTCCCGCGCGATCCCTCCTGGCTCACCTGGCCGACCCTGGAGAAGCTCATCGCCGGCAACATCGTCCCCGACTTCCCGGTGTGCAACAAGTCGGTCAACGGCTCCTACTCGGGACATGATTTGTGATGATGAATATTCACAGGGGTGAAAAGCGATTAACCACGAAGCGCACGAAGAACACGAAGGGTGGGGTTATGGAACATCACGTTTCCCATTCTGCAACGCTGAATGTTTCCAGCCTCCGGGCACGGTACGAATCCCATATTCATCATCTTCGTGCCCTTCGTGCCCTTCGTGCGCTTCGTGGTGATAAAGTCTTTAATGCCGTAAAGCTCCGTGCCTCTGTGGTGAATCAGGGTTTGAGATTATGCTGAGAATACTCAACCGCATCCTGCGCATCGGCACGGTCACCGAACCGGCACCGGCCACCGACGACGCCGAGCTGGAGCGCCTCGGCATCGAGGTGCGCCGCGCCCTCGATGCGCGCTTCGGCGGCAGCCTCGCCATCCGCCAGGTCGACGCCGGCTCCTGCAACGGCTGCGAGCTGGAGATCCACGCCCTCAACAACCCCTACCACGACATCGAACGCTTCGGCGTGCACTTCGTCGCCTCGCCGCGCCACGCCGATGCGCTGCTGGTCACCGGCCCCGTTTCGCGCCACATGGAGGCCGCGCTCAAGCGCACCTTCGCCGCCACCCCCGCCCCCAAGCTGGTGATCGCCGCCGGCGAGTGCGCCTGCTCAGGCGGCGAGTTCGGCGTCTCCTACGCCAGCTGCGGCGCGGTGGAGAACGTCATCCCGGTGGACGTCAAGATCCCCGGCTGCCCGCCAACGCCGCACGAGCTGCTGCGCGGGATCCTGGCGGCGACCACAAAAAACTGAAACAGCGAAAAAACCTTTCAACGCAGAGGGCGCGGGGAACGCGGAGGAGACGCGGCTAAATTCTCCCCGCGCATTCCTTTCGCCCGTAGGATGGGATGAATCCCATCAATGGAGAGGGGGATCAAACACATTGGCGAACTTTATCACCTGCTGATACACTAAGTCATGCGTAGGGATCACGGAATTGACACGCTGCTCGACCTGCACGGACAGGTTATCGACCAGGGACACGGTTATTGGCTCAAAATCGAGGCATGGCGGGTTGAACCGAGATCCGAGATCCCGCATGGCATTCGCTACTCCCTGACGCTCCATGAGCCATACGGGAAGCGAATACTTGGTTATGACAACGCACATGCGATCAAGCCGCCTAAGAAGTACAAATACGCCGGGCGCATCCTGCCCTATGACCACAGGCACCGCCACCGCGCGGACAAAGGGGTACCCTATGAATTCCAGGATGCCCATCAGCTGCTGACGGACTTCTTCATCGAGGTGGATCGCGTGTTGCAAGAGCTAGGAAAAAGATGAAAGCCATCGTGATCGGCATCATGCCCCAGGAAAAGATCCGTGCACGGATGTTGGCTATCGCCCGGGGCGAATACAAACCTAAACCGGACGACCCCAAGATCTGGTTTACCTCGATGAAATCGCTTGCCGAAGTCCTGAGCGACGAAAACCGCGCACTGCTGAAAGTCATTATGGAAACGAAGCCAGAATCCATCTCCGAACTGGCGGAAGCCACGGGCCGCAAGCCGGGTAATCTTTCACGCACCCTGAAAACCATGTCCAACTACGGCATTGTCGAAATGAGGCGTGAAAAACGGCGTGTGCGCCCGGTAGCCAAGGCGACTGAGTTTCGGATTGTGGCGGCATGATGCTGTTTTTCCCCCTCTCCCTGAGGGAGTGGACACTTCACCTAAAGGTGGCTCCAAACAGCATTTATCCCTTTCTGTGTCTGGTTTTTACGCGGGGAAAAGGATCCGCTTTTGATTTGGCCTGAAAGCGGACTAAGCTGAAAGTCACCCACCACTGTGTCCTGTTCACCCTACCCAGCGAGGTGACCTGCCATGCCCTATACCGTCCGGCTTCACCGTGTCCTCCGTGCCCCGCCTGAAAGAATTTACCGGGCCTTCCTCGACCCTGACGCGATGGCCAAGTGGCTGCCGCCGAACGGTTTCACCGGCAAGGTCCACGAGCTCGACGCCCGGGTCGGCGGCCGCTACCGGATGTCCTTTACCAACTTCACCATCGGGCAGAGCCATTCCTTTGGCGGGGAGTATCTCGAGCTGGTGCCGAACGAGCGGATCCGCAACACGGACATGTTCGACGACCCTAACCTGCCGGGCAAGATGGTGACGACGGTTTCCCTGAAGGCGGTGTCGGTCGGCACCGAGCTGAACGTCGAGCAGGAGGGGATACCGGACGCGATCCCCGAAGAGGGCTGCTACCTCGGCTGGCAGGAGTCGCTCGCGCTGCTGGCGCTGCTGGTCGAGGCGGAGATCCCGTCGGAATAGATTGAAAAGAATTAAACGCAAAGGGCGCAAAGACGCAAAGTACGCGAAGGGTATTTATTCTGGAATGGCCACTGAATCCACAGCAAATTGCGTAATTCAATCCCCATAGGGCACCGTTTCAAACGGCTACGCAACGGGAAAAGGCGTGCCAGGCATGCCCTGTCACACAGGCGGATGATTGAAAAAGAAAATGGCCACGGAAAAACACGGAATTATTTCCGCGTGTTCCGTGGCCATTCAGTTTGTTAACGCCTACTTCTTTTCGAACTCAGCGTCTTTGCGCGATGCACATGGATGTGCAAGTGCCGCGATGGCAGGACGCCATTGAGCGGCCCCTTTTGCGCGGAAAGGTTTTTACCCCCGCGACGCCCTCTTGCGATCGTTCTCGGAGAGCAGCTTCTTGCGCAGGCGGATGTGGTTGGGGGTGACTTCGACCAGTTCGTCGTCGTCGATGAACTCCAGCGCCTGCTCCAGGGTGTGCACCACCGGCGGGGTCAGGACCTGCGCATCATCGGTACCGGAGGCGCGCACGTTGGTCAGCTGCTTGCCCTTGAGCGCGTTGACCACCAGGTCATTGTTGCGCGAGTGCAGGCCGACGATCATCCCTTCGTAGACCTCGGCACCGTGGCCGATGAACATGCGGCCGCGCTCCTGCAGGTTGAAGATGGCGTTGGTCAGCGCCTTGCCCGAGGCGTTGGCGATCATGACGCCGTTCTTGCGGCTGCCGTAGTCGCCCTTCTTGAACGGGCCGTAGTGATCGAAGACGCTGTAGATGAGGCCAGAGCCCTGGGTCGCGGTGAGGAACTCGGTGCGAAAACCGATCAGGCCGCGCGCCGGCATCATGTAGTCCAGGCGCACACGGCCACGACCGTCGGGCACCATGTTCTTCAGGTCGCCGCCACGGATGCCGAGCTTCTCCATTACGCCGCCCTGGTGCTGCTCCTCCACATCCACGGTGACCTGCTCGTAGGGCTCCTGCGCCACGCCGTCGATCTCACGGATGATGACCTCGGGGCGGGAGACGCCGAGTTCGAAGCCTTCGCGGCGCATGTTTTCGATCAGCACCGAGAGATGCAGCTCGCCACGGCCGGAGACCTTGAACTTGTCCGGATCAGAGCCCTGCTCTACGCGCAGCGCCACGTTGTGGACCAGCTCCTGGGCCAGACGCTCCTTGATCTGGCGTGAGGTCACATACTTGCCGTCCTTGCCGGCGAAGGGCGAGTTGTTGACCTGGAAGGTCATGCTCACGGTCGGCTCGTCGACGCTGAGCGGGGCCAGCGCCTCGACGGCGTTGGGGTCGCACAGGGTATCGGAGATATTGAGCGGATCCAGACCGGTGAAACAGACGATATCGCCGGCCTGGGCCTCATCGACCTCGACCCGCTCGAGCCCCATAAAGCCGAACAGTTGCAGGACACGGCCGTTGCGCCGCTTGCCGTCCTTGTCGACGATGGTTACCTGGGTGTTGGTCTTGACCCGGCCGCGGTTAATGCGGCCGATGCCGATGACACCGACATAGCTGTTGTAGTCGAGCTGCGAGACCTGCAGCTGGAACGGGTCTTCCGGCTCCACCTGCGGCGGGTGGACCTTGTCGACGATGGTCTGCAGCAGGGGCTCCATATTGCCCTCGCGCACACTGGGATCAAGGCCGGCAAAACCGCTCAGGCCCGAGGCGTAGACCACCGGGAAGTCGAGCTGCTCATCGGTGGCGCCGAGACGATCGAACAGGTCGAAGGTCTGGTCCAGTGCCCACTCGGGACGCGCCGCCGGGCGGTCGATCTTGTTCACTACCACGATCGGCTTGAGGCCGCGGGCCAGGGCCTTCTGGGTAACGAAGCGGGTCTGCGGCATCGGGCCTTCCACCGCGTCGACCAGCAGCAGCACCGAGTCGACCATGGAGAGCACACGCTCCACCTCGCCGCCGAAGTCGGCGTGTCCGGGGGTGTCGACGATATTGATGCGGTAGTCGCCCCACCGGATGGCGGTCGGCTTGGCCAGGATGGTAATACCGCGCTCGCGCTCCTGATCGTTGGAGTCCATGGCACGCTCTTCGAGCTGGGTGCGCGCATCCAGGGTATCGGACTGCTTGAGCAGCTGATCAACAAGGGTGGTCTTGCCATGGTCGACGTGGGCGATGATGGCGATATTGCGGAGTTTCTCGATCACAAAGGGTAGTTCCAGAGGTAGGTAGCAAAATAGGGCGCGATTTTACCCGAAAACGCCGCCGGAAGACATGTAATTATCGTTTCCAGCGGAATCCGGGCGTCGGCCCCCTCTCCGGCACCGGCAACTAGACACACTCATCGCCGAAGAAGCAGTGGCGGTTTTTACCGAGATGCTTGGCCTGGTACATCGCCTCATCGGCCTTGGCGATGAGATCCTCCGAACCGGTGGCGTGCGCCGGATAGAGGGCGATGCCGATACTCGCGCCGACACGCACCGGGCTCCCCTTGATGGTATGCGGCTGCATCAGCGCGTCGATCAGCTTTCTCGCCAGCACCCCGACATCCTGCCGATCATGCGCCCCCTTGAGGATGACGATGAATTCGTCCCCGGCATAACGCGCCACGGTATCGCTGTCGCGCACCCCTTCGCGCAGGATCCGTCCCACATGGGTCAGCAGGGCGTCCCCGGCATCGTGCCCCAGCTCGTCATTGACCTGCTTGAAACCATCGAGGTCGAGGAGCATCAGCGCCACCTGCATGTCGCTGCGCGCGGCATCGGACATAGCCATGTGCAGGCGGTCATACATCAGGTTGCGATTGGGCAGGCCGGTCAGCGCATCGTGATGGGCGATATGCCAGAGCGCCTGCTCGGTGCGCTTGACCTCGCTGATGTCGCGGAACAGCGCCACATAATGGCGCACCCAGCCCCGCTCATCGTAGACCGCGTTGATCGTCATCCACAGTGGAATGACATCCCCCGTCTTGCGCCTGTCCCACACCTCACCCTGCCACTGGCCGCTGTCGCGCAGGGACTGCCACATCGAAAGGTAAAAGCTGCGCTGGTGGCGATCGGACTTGAGCAGGGAGGGATCGCGCCCGGCCACATCCTCCATCTCGTAGCCGAGGATACTGCTGAAGGCACGGTTGATCTCGACTATGCGGTTCCTGGCATCGGTGATCATCACCCCATCACCGGTGTGGGCGAAGACGCTGGCCGCCAGTCGCATCTGATCCTCCACCCGCTTGCGCTCGGTGATATCCTGCAGCGTACCCAGCAGGAAGGCGGGCTTTCCCTGCGCATCCCGCGTCTCCACCACCATGCGCATCTGCACCACACGCTCCGAGCCATCGGCGCGCAACAGGCGAAAATCGAGATCAAACTCGTGCCCTCCCTCCTGCGCCTCGGCAATCGCCTCCTCCACCTGCCGCCGGTCATCCGGGTGAACCTGCTCAAGAAAGGCCTCCGCGGATGGTGGAGCCGCCTTGTCCAGATCGAGAATGACATGCAGTTCATCCGTCCAGCGCTGCTCGCCGCTTCCCAGATCCCACTCCCAGCACCCCATCTGCGCCACCCGCTGCGCCTCATAGAGCTGCTCGGTGCGGGTCTGAAGGGCCTGTGTCCGCTGCTCCACCTGTGCCTCCAGATTGCGCTCAAGCCGCTTCCGCACCGCGATCTCCGTAGTCAACAACCGCTGGCGGCTGCCGATACGCCTGATCGCATTACGCCCGATTAACCCGATAAGCACGATGATTGCGGCACCCAGTATGATAGTGACCTGTAACCAGCGGCGATCGGCGGCAATCGCCTCGTCGCTCTGTTGCACCACCTTGCCCAGGTAGTACTGCAACACATCCTCGCTGCGTAGCAGCATATCGCGCTGGTAGGGCAGGATCGCCGCCAGCACCGTACGCTTCTCCGCCATCGGCACATCGGCATGGGCCACATCGATGGCATGGGAGATTACCGGTGCGTTGCGCACATCCAGTTTGCGCAGCTCCGACACCACCATCTGTTCCTCGCCGTCACCCGAGAGGGAAATCTCCTCGAGTTGACGGCGGGTCTGGTTAAAGGCGTCGCCGAGGTCGAGAAAGGTCGAGTAGAGGCTTTCGACAACAAACGGATCGGGCTCGAGCAGAAGCGCATTGAGGGTATAGGTGCGCTCGCGAATCTGGGTGTGGAGTTCGTGGACCAGTTTGATTCGGCCCTCATAGGCCTCGGCGATATTCTCGATCTGCTGATGGTTGCGATACCCACGCCAAAAATCTGCCGCGAGTTCCATCCCCACCAGAAAAATGATGACGAGAAAACTGACGCGCAGGTATGTCGAGTAGGACTCTGACGGCATCGCAACCCCAATAACCGAGCATTTTACTGGAGATTGAAAGTATAGCCGCCAGGTGAGGGGCGTGAGGCGTGAGGCGTGAGGCGTGTGGCGTGTGGCGTGTGGCGTGTGGCGTGTGGCGTGTGGCGTGT
>Ga0068714_10004439_pt1 | contig 15724 bp, 12 predicted proteins | sample MTBNYHSulfiMetaG_FD_62988 | JGI IMG/M metagenome (GOLD analysis project Ga0068714, IMG submission 62988) | Enrichment culture microbial communities from rom New York Harbor, USA that are MTBE-degrading - MTBE-NYH (New York Harbor Sulfidogenic)... | ecosystem: Environmental > Aquatic > Marine >...
ATATAATTGATAATCAGGGTTTCTTCCCCATTATTGAAGAAATTGATCATACATTGCAGGAGGCTATCGCAATATTAGATTAACTGATCTCGAAATATCTGATCAGAATCATCATTCCAACTCATGGAATGGTTAATTTTTAATCCGCTTAATTGAACGTGGGGTTTTACTTCACACCCCAGTTCATTTTTTTTGCGTGCCCAAAAGAAACGAAACAAAGAAAGTAAATGGGGGTTGTCGGGGGTAAAGCCCTTGATGTATTTTCATGGAGGAAGAAGGATGTGCCCGATACAGATACCGGAATATCGGTTTCAGAGACCGGGTCGGTTTAATCCAAACCTCAAATAAATTTAATTATCAGTTAGTGCGTTGATATTTATATGGAATTGAAAAAAGACTTCAATTCCTTAACTGATTTTTCTTTTTCCTCTATAAAACCCATGTGGCCGCTCTTATCCAGTATCAGAAGGGTAGAATTTTTCGCCATGCTGTTCATTTTCCTCGCGATCTCCAGGGGTATGTAGTTATCTTTTCTTCCGGCGATAAGCATAAGGGGAATACCTCCGGCAATCAGCAAAAGGCTTCTGTCTGCACGCATTTTCATTCCTTTCAAAGCCGAAATAATTCCGTCATCCCTGGTCTTTAAACCTATCTTCGTAGCTTTATCAACATTATCGCTCATTTTCTTTAAATTAGGTTCGGTAAATGATTTAAGAATATGCTCATTTACAAGCATTTCTTTTTTCCCCTGCCTGACCAGTTCAATATCCCTGTCCCTCTTGATCCGTTTTTCCGGTGTGTCAGCAAAACAGTTAGAATGAAATAAAACATAAGAATTTAATCTGTCAGGAAATTTGTCTCTGAAAGCCATAGTTACATATCCCCCCATTGAGTGTCCGACCAGATGAAACTTATCGATCTTTAAAAAATCTGCAACTTCTTTCACTGTATAAGCCATTGTTCCCATTGTCTGAGTTTCAAAAAGAGTTTCCGAATCTCCATGACCGGGAAGATCAACACAAACAATATAAAATTCATCTATGAATTCAGGAGCAAATTCATCCCATATCTCACTAGATTCAAGGTACCCATGTAATAGAAAAATCACATTTCCATTGTTTTTGCCATAAGTTTTAAAATAAATGTTCTGCCCGTTATGTTTGATCTTTTTTTTCATGTTTAAAGAGTTTGAGCACAGAAACTTAAAGTACAGGACAAATATCAACAAAATTTATTTTAATTATTAATGTCCGTTCTTTATACTTTTAACTTTTTATATTTTTTTTCATCATTAATTCAACAATCTCATCCTTTTCTATCGGAGTGTTCTCCATAAGATCCTCGTTACCTTTTTCAGTAATCAATATATCATTCTCCAGCCTGATCCCAATATTTTCTTCTTTGATATAAATTGCTGGCTCACAACTTAAAATCATTCCTGGTTTAAATTTTTCATATTTATCAAACATGTCATGTACATCAAGACCAATAGAATGAGATGTTCCATGCATATAATATTTAAACCAGACAGGTGGCTGTGTTTCAGATTTTAAAATATCATTCCTTTTATATAAACCAAGCCTGATATGTTCTTCCTGCCAAAACTTACATACATTTGCATGAAAATCAGACATCAGGATACCGGGTTTCATAAGGCTTTTTGCCGATTTAAATATCCTCAGATTCGCATCATATACTTCGGCCTGACGTTTTGTGAATCTGCCATTGACAGGGATGGTACGTGAAAGATCTGCAGCATAGTTGGCATATTCGGCACCAAAATCCATCAATAACAGTTCATTATCCATACAAGGCTGGTTATTCTCTACATAATGCAGTATGCATGCATTTTTACCACTGGCAATGATAGGTTCATAAGCATGTCCGTTTGCTCCCTGCATGATAAATTCATGTGTTATCTCTGCTTCAACTTCATATTCCATTACTCCCGGCCTTACAAAATCCAGGATCCTTAAAAAACCTTTTCTGGTTATATCACATGCCTTTCTGATCATCTCAATCTCTTCAGGCTCTTTGATTATCCTTAATTTCCATAACAATGGTGCTAAACGGTGATATGAATGCAAAGGGAAAAGGGATTGTATCTTACGTGCCATTCTCTCATCCGCAGTTTCAATTTCTGGTTTTATTTTAAAATGTTCAGGATAATTTAAATAGATATTTAATGTATGGAAAAGAACCTCCCTCAATATCTTTTCAAAATCATCCGACCAGAACACATTTTTAATCCCGGAAATTTCCGCTGCTTCTTCCAGATTAAGTTTCCGTCCATTCCATGTTTCCTGATCGGAAGTTGTTTTTAAAATAAAAAGCGCTTCATGATACTTTGTTTCACGATGATTCGGGTTCATTAATAATACTGTCTTTTCCTGTTCGATGCCAGTGAGATAAAATAAATCTGAACTCTGACGAAAGGGAAAAAACTGGTCTCCGTTTCTGAGCATCTGATCTGATGAAAAAACTATCGCCACTGAATCAGGAAGAAGGAGTTCCTTTAATTTTAAACGGTTTTTTATAAATAATGTACTGGGGATTTTTTTGTGTCTCATCATAAATAAATTATCGACAAATCATTATCATTATCGTATTCATCTCAGATATTAAATTTCTGAATAATTTATTACTTTTATTAAATCAACCTGGCATTGCAAGTTAATTAACTAAATCCAAAATTTCGAGTATGGCTGATTTTTTCACTTCCTCAATTGGGAAAAAAATTACCATGGCAGGTTTAGGGCTCTTTCTTATCCTGTTTTTGATTGTTCATCTGGGAATAAATCTATTATTGATCATCTTCTCAGACAGAGATGCTTTTAATGTTGCAGCACATTTCATGGCTTCGAATATTGTAATCAAAGTAATCGAAGTGATATTATTCTTAATCCTCTTGCTACATATTATTTATGGACTTGTCGTTCAGGTTCAGAATTGGCTTGCCAGACCCATTGGTTATAAAATTACTAATTATTCCCAGACCTCTTTTTTCTCAAAATTTATGATCCATACTGCTGTTATCATATTAGTTTTTCTTGTAATCCATCTCTCTGACTTCTACCTTAAAGCCAAACTTTTCGGTGGAGTAAAGTCTTTAATAATCAATGGAAAGGAATATGAAGATCTTGGCTTACTGGTTATTACAAAATTTCAAAATCCAAAATACATAATCTTCTATATTGTTTGTATTTTATTTCTCGGATTTCATCTACTCCATGGATTTCAATCAGCTTTTCAGACATTCGGACTGAATCATAAATCATATACTCCCATTATTAAAAAGATTGGCATTATTTATTCCTGTATTATTGTTACAGGCTTTACTCTCATACCATTATTCATTTATTTTTTTCATGAACCCATTTAAGAATCGGATATGGTAAAACTGAATTCAAAAGTTCCTCTCGGTCCACTTGCTGAGAAATGGACTAGTTACAAAGCTTCTCAAAATCTGGTCAATCCTGCCAACAAAAGAAAACTTGATATAATTGTTGTCGGGACCGGTCTGGCTGGTGCTTCAGCGGCTGCCTCACTGGGAGAACTTGGATTTAAAGTAAAATCCTTCTGTTACCAGGACAGCCCCAGAAGAGCTCACAGCATTGCTGCCCAGGGAGGTATTAATGCAGCTAAGAATTATCAGAACGATGGGGATAGTATTTATCGCTTATTTTACGATACAATAAAGGGAGGGGACTACCGGTCGCGAGAAGCAAATGTTTACAGACTTGCAGAAGTCAGCAATAATATAATAGACCAGTGTGTGGCTCAGGGTGTACCATTCGCACGGGATTATGGGGGGTATCTGATCAACCGCTCATTCGGAGGAGCACAGGTTTCACGGACTTTCTATGCAAAAGGACAAACCGGTCAGCAGTTGCTGCTTGGAGCATACGGAGCATTAATGAGACAGGTAAAACAGGGAACCGTTCAAATATTCCCCAGAACTGAGATGCATGATCTCGTTATCATTGATGGTAAAGCCAGAGGCATTGTAACCCGGAATCTTATTACAGGTGCGATAGAGAAGCATTTTGCACACGCAGTCGTACTTGCATCCGGAGGTTATGGAAATACATATTTTCTTTCCACCATGGCTATGGGGGCAAATGCAGGTGCTGTATGGCAAAGTTATAAACGGGGTGCATTTTTTGGTAATCCGGCCTTCGTCCAGATCCATCCTACCTGTATTCCTGTTCATGGAGACTATCAATCAAAACTGACACTGATGAGTGAAAGCCTCCGTAATGATGGTAGAATATGGGTTCCACTAAAGAAAGAAGATGCTGAAAAAATCAGGAAAAAAGAATTCGATTCTTCACTGATCCCTGAAGAAGAAAGGGATTATTACCTGGAAAGACGTTATCCTGCATTCGGTAATCTGGTTCCACGGGATGTGGCTTCAAGAGCTGCTAAGGAAAGATGTGATTCAGGATTCGGTGTCGGAGCTACCGGACTTGCAGTCTATCTTGATTTCGAGGATGCTATCAAGAGACAGGGTAAAGCAATAATCGAGGAAAAATATGGAAACCTGTTCCAGATGTATGAAAAAATTACGGATCAAAATCCTTATGAATTTCCAATGATGATCTATCCGGCAATTCATTATACCATGGGTGGATTATGGGTTGATTATGAACTTATGACAACAATCCCGGGATTGTTTGCAATTGGAGAGGCTAATTTTTCAGATCATGGTGCAAACCGACTTGGAGCCTCAGCCCTGATGCAAGGTCTTGCTGATGGATATTTTGTTCTTCCTTATTCAATTCAGAATTATCTTGCCAATGAAATTCATACTCCGAGAATGAGCACGGATCTGCCTCAGTTTGCCGATGCTGAACAGAATGTCAGAAATAAAATTAAAAGTCTTCTCGCTATCCGTGGAAAATATAGTGTGGATTCATTTCATAAAAGACTGGGGAAGATAATGTGGGATTATGTTGGTATGGCAAGAAATAAAAAAGGATTACAAAATGCCATCAATCTCATTAAGGAACTGCGAATTGAATTCTGGTCCAATGTAAAAATCACAGGTGTTGACAATGAATTAAATCCGGAACTTGAAAAAGCCTGCAGGGTAGCTGATTTTCTTGAACTTGGTGAGCTCATGGCAAGGGACGCCCTTCAAAGGGAAGAATCCTGCGGAGGTCACTTCAGAGAGGAACACCAGACAGCTGAAGGTGAAGCATTGCGTGATGATGAAAATTTCGCTTTTGTTGCAGCCTGGGAATACGCAGGTTCTGAAAATATCCCTCTTCTCCATAAAGAACAACTTGAATTTAAAACCATTGAACTGAAACAAAGAAATTACAAATAACCAGGTAAATATCTTTAAATTATGAATTTTACTCTTAAAATCTGGCGTCAAAAAGATTCTGCATCCAAAGGGAAATTTGTGAGCTATAAAGTCAAGGATATCTCTCCCGACAGTTCATTTCTTGAGATGCTCGATGTTTTAAACGAAGATTTGATCCATAATAATGAGGAGCCAGTTGCTTTCGATCATGACTGCAGGGAAGGTATTTGTGGATGCTGCAGCCTATATATTAACGGGAGACCTCACGGATCTGATGAGAAGACCACTGTTTGCCAGCTTCATATGAGAAAATTCAGGGATGGGAATACAATAATTATTGAACCCTGGAGGGCCAGGCCTTTCCCTGTAATCAAGGATCTGATTGTGGACAGAACAGCTCTTGATAAGATTATCACTGAAGGAGGATTTATTTCTGTTAATACCGGTAATGCTCCGGATGCACACAATATACTGATACCTAAAGAAAATGCTGATCTTGCCTTTGATGCAGCCACCTGTATTGGTTGCGGTGCTTGTGTTGCTGCATGTAAAAATGCTTCGGCAATGCTTTTCATATCTGCCAGGATATCCCAGTTTGCCCTTTTATCTCAGGGTAGGCTGGAAGCTAAAGACCGTGTAAATAGAATGATTGCCAGAATGGATGAACTCGGCTTTGGTAACTGTTCAAATACAGGTGCCTGCGAAGCTGAATGTCCAAAAGGTATAACTCTTGCAAATATTGCTCGTCTTAACAGGGAGTTTATTAAAGCTAAAGCCGTTTAAAACCTGATATTCACTATAATCAGATATCATTACTAAGCAGTCATATATCTTTCGATTTCATCTACTGTCTTTGGGATCGGTTTTCCGAGTACCCGGTATGAAGATTGTGTTACCATTACGTCATCTTCAATACGAATACCTCCGAAATTTCTATATGATTCTATCTTATTATAATTGATAAATTCGCTGAATTTTTTATCCCTCCTCCACATATCAATAAGAGCAGGAATAAAATATATTCCTGGTTCAATTGTTAGTACGAATCCCGTTTTAAGTTTTTTCGCGAGCCTGAGAAACGATGTTCCAAACTGGCTGCTACGGGAAATAGTTTCATCATAACCGACATGGTCTTCGCCTAATGACTCCATATCATGAACATCCAGTCCAAGCATATGTCCGATCCCGTGAGGAAAGAATAAAGCATGTGCACCTTTTAACACTGCTTCTTCCATATCCCCCTGCATCAGGCCAAGATCTTTCAGCCCTTCTGAAATGATCCTTGCTGCATTGAAATGAAGATCTTTATTATATACTTCAGGTTTTATCTTTTCAATAGTATCCAGGTTTGCCGCAAGAACAATCTCATAAATATCTTTTTGTTTCGAACTGAATTTTCCTCCCACAGGAACAGTTCGGGTGATATCACTGGCATAATGCAGAGGTGATTCACAACCTGCATCAGTAACAACCATCTTACCCTCTACAAGAAGATTCCCATGGTAGTGATTATGAAGTGTCTGACCATCTATGCTCAGTATCACCGGGAATGACAATGAGCCACCATGCGAAAGTGCAATCCCTTCAATGGTTCCTGCTATCTCTCGTTCCCATGTACCGGGAAATGACATCCTCATCATGGTTGTATGCATTTTATAGGCTATATCAACTGCATAGTCGATTTGTTTAATCTCACTGTCATCTTTTATTTCACGAAGCGATACTATAGCCATTATACATTCTTCTGAAATGTAATTCTTCAGTTCATTTGTTTGCACATTCAATAAATCAGCAATGAAAACCATTTGCTGACATCTGTAGGGAGGAAGAATGCTGATTTTCCTTCCCTTCTTCAATGCATTTTGAACATCAGAATTCAGAGTTGCCAGTGGTTTTGTTTGATCTATACCAGCCCTGGAAGCAAATTCAGCAAGAGAAGGTCTTTCTCCAATCCATATTATATCATCCATATCAGGATCATTACCGTAAAGTATATCATGGTTTTCATCAAGATCAATTATCCCGGCAAGTCCGGGTTTATCTATGCCAAAAAAATAAAGGAAATTACTGTCCTGTCTGAAATGATACGTGTTGGCTGAATAATTCATAGAACTTTCATTATTTCCGGGAAGAATTAATATTCCACCTTTGCAATTCTGCCTAAGTTTTTCTCTTCTATAAGTATATACCTGTTTTTCGAACATATAAATAAATTTTAATAAATGTACCCTGTTGATCAGAAATCTAAACTTAAAAACCTCCAATTAACAATGATAAGAATATACATCCTCATATTTATAAAGATACTATGAATAAAATTAATTATAACTCGTAAAATTTTGACTAAAAAAAGAATAATACTTGCGAATACCGTTGCATATTAATTTAATTTGTTTATATTCGCAAATAATACGCGAGTTATTAACAATCTATAAACCGACTTATTAACATGCCGTATAGACGATTACCCAATACAGACTGCGCAAGATTAAAAGCGTTGGATGTAGCATTGAATAAAGGGAAAGAGCTTCCCCCATTTAAATTGGCATTCAAACAAGGTACCTTTGGCAGGATAAAATCTATTTTGCCATCATACCAACATTCCTTGTCGGAACATAGAAATTCCTACAACCTCCAGATTGAAAAAAGCAGGGAATACCAGAAGCACTTAAGGAAATTGCGTCTTTATGTTTCTCATTTCATCCAGGTAGTTAATATGGCCATACAAAGAGGTGAACTTCCGGCAAGTACACGACAGTATTTTGATATTGATAAAGATGAGAAAAAACTTCCTTCCTTAAAAACAGACCTGGAATTGCTTGAATGCAGCCGAAAACTTATTGAAGGTGAAAAACTAAGGCGTATGGAAGGGCTTACAAACATAACAAATCCAACAATTGCCCTTGTCAAGGTACAATATGAAAAATTTCTCGAAATATATTATTCTCAGGATAGCTTAATAAAACGTAACCAGAAAGCCCAGGAAAATCTGAATGAAAGTCGTAAGTCTGCAGATATCTTAATTCAACAAATCTGGAATGAAGTTGAAAATACTTTTAAAGATCTTCCGGAAGAATTGAAAAGGGAAAAAGCTTCTGAATATGGTATAACTTATGTCTTCAGAAAAAATGAATCCGGGCATCTGGACCATTTCCAGCCAGCAAGACTTGTGACCAGTTAATTGATAACTTTTTTTTTGTAATATTTATAAATCAGGTACAAAAGTCCCGTGCCAATAAGGGCTCCTGAAATTGAATACATTAATCCGTTATCTGCCGTTCCGATAAGTTCTAAATTCTTATCTGCCTTTCCATTAAAATATAAATGATAATATATCACAGCCATCGCATTATTCAGAAAATGAGCTTGAATAGTGATCCAGATTGATTTACTCCAGATAAAAATATAACCAAAAACAATTCCGAGCAATAATCTTGGAAGGAATGAAAGAAACTGGATATGTAATGCACTGAAAATAAAAGCGGTTAAAAATATTGCCCAGTGATGGTTCTTAAACCACAAGGTAAAGCGATCCTGAATTATACCCCTGAATACTAATTCCTCTCCAATTGCTGGTATTACGGCAATAATAATAAGATTTATTAATAAACCTCCAAATCCCCTGATATTTAAAAAAGACTCCATAATCATTTCCATCTGATTTTCTTTGGACCTGAAAAAATTTTCAAGATTTTTCAAAGTTTCGGGGAAGTGAATTTGATTGTTCAATGATGTTAACAGATTCGTAAAAGGCAGAATAACAATTATAAAGACTGCGGCTATAAGCATGGGGATCAAACCAGGATTTTTATCCAGCCTAAGAAAACTTAACCAGTCTTTACTTATTGCTTTTGAAATAATAAATGCTGCAACAGTGAACATACCAAATGAAGTAACTGCCTGTATATACTTTAAAAATGCAATGGCTTTTGGATTTTTCAGATCCTCAGCAATAGTCACAATTTCATCTATTTTAATTGCGAAAATAAAGATACCCGTCAGGTAACTGAAAATCTGAAACGCTATCCAGCAGGCAATGATCACCAATCCGGTAATTAAAAGTTGTTTGGGAGCAGATTCATTCGAAAGAAACGGAAGTTGCATTAGGTTGAAATTTGTATTTTTGTTCTTAAATGTAACTATTTTAAGAAGTATTTGAAAATACGTAATCTAGATCTCGGGAAATATCCACTTTTTCTTGCTCCAATGGAGAATATTACGGATCCTTCATTCAGATATATCTGTAAAAATTTTGGAGCAGATGTAGTGTATACCGAGTTTATTTCGTCTGATGGATTGATCCGCAACGGGAAAAAAAGTGTACAGAAGCTGATCATTTCTGATTATGAACGCCCCATAGGGATCCAGCTATATGGACATAAGCTGGAACCGATGATTGAAGCCACAAAAATTGCTGAAAAGTCAAATCCGGATATCATTGATATTAATTATGGATGCCCGGTACGTAAAATATCCAACCGCGGAGCAGGTGCCGGTATGCTGAATAATGTTCCTCTTATGCTGGAGATAACCCGAACAATTGTTAAAACTACAAATTTACCTGTCACTGTTAAAACCCGTCTCGGCTGGGACGAGAACTCCAAAATAATTGTTGAATTAACTGAAATGCTTCAGGATACGGGAATTGAAGCAATAACTATTCATGGCCGCACTCGCAATCAACTTTATAAGGGTTCTGCCGACTGGACGCTTATCGGGGAAGTTAAAAATCATCCAAAAATACATATCCCAGTTATTGGAAATGGTGATGTGACTTCTCCTGTAGTTGCCGGAGAAATGTTCGATAAATATAAGGTTGATGGTATAATGATTGGACGTGAAGCAATAGGAAGACCATGGATCTTTAAAAATATTAAACAGTATCTGCAAACAGGAATTGATCCGGGAGAACCATCTATTGAAGAAAAAGTTGATATTGCCAGGGACCATTTTAATAAATCTCTTGAATTTAAAGGATTGCCAGTAGGCATCTTTGAAATGCGAAGACACTTCTCAAATTACTTTAAAGGCCTGCCTAATTTTAGAGAAATCCGGTATCGTCTGCTTACAACCCTCGAACATGGCGAAATCATGGATATACTGGAAGAAATAAGGATGACATATAGACAATATTGATACTCCATTGCTCCATCTGTCGGAAGATTCATTCGGAATGGCATTCATCTCATACATTTCAGAAAAAGTATTTTTTTGATCATATTGGATAACACCGATCCCTGGTTCAAATATTTCTATTCAAGTAAATAATTCCTGATCAATTCATCTAATGCTCTGATTTCATCCTTCTTTTTCTCCTCAGTCCATCCAAGTTCTTTTGCCGTTATTTCAGCCACTATCGGCATAATTTTCCTGGTTACATAAGCATTCAGGAAAAGAGCACGTGTCCTTCGTGCAAGGACATCTTCAAGTTTAACAACCATTTCGTTTCTGCATGACCATACTATTTCCGCTTTGATATAATTCAGATCGGGATGTAGTTTTTCGCCAAGCGTCGGATCTTTCTCAGTCAAAGCAATAATATCCCTTCTTCTGGCCCCATAAACGGAAAGATGATCACTTTCACAAAAGTCGTTTGTATAGCCGCTGATTTTATATTTTTTGGAGATTGATTTCACTTTTTTAAGTTTTGAAATCTTTGCAGCTTTGTTGATTGCATCTTCAGCCATTTTACGATATGTTGTCCATTTGCCTCCGGTTATTGTTATTAACTTGCTTGGAGATACAAATATCTTGTGGCTTCTTGAGATCTCTTTAGTTTTTGAATTATCTTTTTCAGGTGCAGCCAATGGACGCAATCCTGCAAATACTGAAAGAACATCTTTACGTCCGGGTACAAGTGTAAAATACCGGCCAGCGGTACTGAGGATAAAATTTATTTCTTCTTCTACAGCCTTTGGCTCTTCAGGGGCATGATCAAGTGGAGTATCCGTAGTTCCAACCACAATATGATCATGCCATGGTATTGCAAAAAGTACTCTTCCATCATCTGTCCTGGGTATCATCAATGCATAATCCCCGGGTAAAAATTTTTTATCTAAAACCAGATGAACTCCCTGACTCGGCCGTATCAGTTTTCTTATCCCTGAATAATCCATTTTAAGAATATCATCTGCCCAAACACCTGTTGCATTTATTACCGATGAAGAAAATAAATTATATTGTTTTCCTGTTAATTTATCTTCAGCCATTATTCCATTAACTATTCCGGTTGAATCTTTCAATATTTTCCTGACTGGAAAATAATTTATGGCCAGACCATCATTTTCAAATAGAGAATGCAGGAGATCCATTGCAAGGCGCGAATCATCAAACTGTCCATCATGATAAACAACCCCTCCTATTAACTTTTTGTCCTGAATACCCGGCATAATAGTCCTGATTCTTTTGCCGGAAACATAAAATGAACGTCCGAAGCTCAGAAATCCGGACATAAGATCATAAAACTTTAATCCTATGGTATAAAAAGGGCCTTCCCACCATTTATAATTAGGTATAATAAACATCTGATCCCTGACTAGATGTGGAGCATTTCTTTTTAAATATCCTCTTTCACGAAGAGCTTCAAAAACAAGGAAAATATCGCCCTGAGCAAGGTACCTTACTCCCCCATGTACCAGTTTCGTACTCCTGCTGGAAGTACCTTTAGTAAAATCAGCTCTGTCAACCAGCAGGGTTCTGTATCCCCTTAATGAAGCTTCCAGGGCTGAACCAATTCCTGTAGCACCACCGCCGATTACGATTATATCAAATAACGGATCCTCCTGAATTCTTTTTAATACTTCAGCCCTGATCATTTTCATCCGTTAATTATTATTTTGCCCAATTCATTGATCTTTCAAGTGCCATTCTCCATTTATCAAGCATCCTTTCAGCTTTATCTTTAGTGATTACAGGAGTGAAAACTTTGTCTGCCTTCCATTGAGTCTGAATCTCAGAAATATCCTTCCAGAATCCAACCGCAAGTCCTGAAAGATAGGCTGCTCCAAGAGCTGTTGTTTCAAGGATTTTCGGCCTGATGACATTCGTTCCCAGAATATCTGACTGAAACTGGATAAGAAAATCATTATTCACTGCTCCTCCGTCAACCCTTAGTTCACTGATTGAGTACCCGGAATCTTTTTCCATCACTGAGACCAGATCATAAACCTGATAGGAAATACTCTCCAGTGCTGCTCTGCAAATATGTGCTTTTGTCGTACCTCTTGTGATGCCGAAGATACTTCCCCTTGCATCAGGGTCCCAGTGTGGAGCTCCTAATCCTGTCAATGCAGGAACAAAATAAATACCTCCATTATCAGAAACATTTTTCGCCAGATCTTCACTTTCCTTCGCAGAGCCTATTATTCCCAATCCATCCCTCAGCCATTGAATTGCTGCACCTGCAATAAAAACGCTACCTTCCAGTGCATAATTCACTTTCCCGTTTATCTGCCATGCGATAGTTGTCAGCAGGTTATTCTTTGAAACTACAGGATCTTCACCTGTATTCATAACCAAAAAACAACCTGTCCCATATGTGTTCTTTACCATTCCTTTCTCAAGACACAGTTGCCCGAAAAGTGCAGCCTGCTGGTCTCCGGCTATGCCTGTGATTGGTATCCTGTAACCAAGAATTTCCTCTGAGGTAAAATCAAACAGTTGTGATGAACTTTTTACCTCCGGAAGAATAGACAGGGGAATATCAAAAAAATCTAATAACTCTTTATCCCATTCCAAGGAATGAATATTAAACAGCATGGTACGGCTTGCATTGGATACATCCGTAATATGAGAATTCCCTTCCGTAAATTTCCATACCAGCCAGCTGTCAACCGTTCCAAAACAGATCTCTCCTTTATCTGCCTTTTTTCGTATCCCTGGCACATTGTCAAGAATCCATTTTATTTTTGTTGCTGAAAAATAAGGATCAATGATCAATCCCGTTTTATCCTGAACTGTTTTCAACATGTTCTGCTGTTTCATCGTCTCACAAAAAGAGCTGGTTCTCCTGTCCTGCCAGACAATCGCATTATAAACCGGTTTACCCGTTAACCTGTCCCAGAGAATAGTTGTTTCTCTCTGATTCGTGATACCGATACCAATAATATCCTGTATCGAAATTCCTGCGCCGGATAAAGACTCATTTATCACCTGAATCTGGCTTGCCAGTAATTGATCCGGATCATGCTCCACCCAACCTTGTTCAGGATAAAATTGCTTAAATTCTTTCCGGGCCCCAGATTTAATACTTCCGGAATGATCAAATATTATAGCACGTGAACTTGTTGTACCTTGATCCAATGCGAGGATATATTTTTGTTTAGCCAATTGATATAAGTGATCAAGTATTAAATTATGATATTCTTAAGCCTGTAACCTGTATTAAATATTTATGAATACACCGTAACAGGTGAAAAAATCCTTTATTTCTCATTACTTACGAGGATGATCCTGCATGAAATGTAATCCCCTGCTTTCTTTTCTGGCTTGTGCCATTTTAATTACCAGATATGCGACATTAATAATATTTCTCAGTTCACAAAGTTCCTTTGAAAGTGTTGACTTTTTATAAAGAGCTTCCGTCTCCTGGAATATGATTTCAAGCCTTAAATTAGCCCTTTGGAGACGGATTTCTGAACGTACAATTCCCACATAATTGCTCATGATCATCTGAACTTCCTTCCAACTTTGGGTAATAAGAACCATTTCTTCAGGATGACTCGTTCCTTCCACATTCCATTCCGGTATTCCGGTTTCAAAACTAAGATCTGCAAACACTTTAATCGCATGTCTGGCTGCACGATCAGCAAAAACTATAGCTTCGAGCAGTGAATTTGAAGCGAGCCTGTTGGCCCCATGCAGCCCGGTTGATGCAGTCTCTCCTATGGCATATAAACGATTTATCCAGCTTCTGCCATCAGTATCTACTTTAATCCCTCCACAGATAAAGTGCGCGCAGGGAACCACAGGTATCATGTCTTTGGTTATATCTATGCCCAATTTCAGGCATTTTTCAAATATGTGAGGGAAATGTTCTCTTAATTTCGCAGGGTCAAGATGCCTGCAATCAAGATAAACATAATCCTCTCCCTTGATCTTCATTTCATTATCAATCGCCCTCGCAACGATGTCCCTTGGGGCAAGGCTTCCCCTCTGATCATACTTATACATAAATTCGACGCCATCCTGTGTTTTCAGGACAGCCCCAAAACCCCGCATGGCTTCAGTGATAAGGAATGAAGGTTTTTCCATCGGATTATAAAGCGAGGTGGGATGAAATTGTACGAATTCCATATTATCAATAATACCTTTAGCCCTGTATACCATTGCAATGCCATCTCCAGTCGCAACAGAAGGATTTGTTGTTGTCTGATACAGATTACCACATCCACCTGTGGCAACAACGGTGACTTTGGAAAGTATCTTTAAAATATCCTTATTCTTAAGGTTTAAAAAATATGCTCCATAACACTCGATATCCTGGTTATATCTCTTAACGAGTATCCCGAGATGGTGCTGGGTTATCAAATCAACTGCAAAGTGATGCTCAAGAATTTCAATATTAGGATCCTTAAGTACATTTTTTACCAGTGTCCGTTGTATTTCTTCTCCTGTCTGATCTTTATAATGAAGAATACGATTTTCCGAATGGCCTCCTTCTTTAGCCAGATCATATTTCCCGTCTGATCCCTTGTCAAACTTCGTACCCCAGTTAATAAGCTGCCTTATCTGTTCAGGCGCTTCCCTCACAACCATTTCGACAACATCCGGATCACATAAACCATCACCTGCTATCAGCGTATCCTCTATGTGTTTTGAATAATTATCCGGCTCATAGGTAACTGCAGCAATACCTCCCTGGGCATATTTGGTATTTGTTTCTTCGAGATCAGTTTTACTAACAATACATACTTTCCCATGCCTTGAAACCTTAAGTGCAAAACTTAAACCTGCAAGACCCGAACCAATAACCAGGAAATCAACTTTTTTTTCCATCAGCAATTTGATTGTGACTAGATATACGGCAAAAATAAAAATTATTATCCTGCTTGTATAATTATATTTAACGATTATATAAGGATGATTGAATTTATTGAATTCTTTCTTTGAGTCCACTCTGAAAAGTCAAATGATATCATAAATCGCCAAAGATTCACAGATTTAATTTCATCAAGTAATTATGAATCTGTGAAATCAGTGGCAATATTTCCCGGAAATTTTGAAAAAGTATATTTTCGCAGTGCACTCTTCTTTTGATATAAAATCGAATTAGTATTTCATTCTCTTTAATATACATAAGCACCAAATTTCATCCCTATCGTAATTTCATGTGAACCATACATATATTTTGGCAGGCTCCCGAATGGACTGCTGAAACCATATATTAAAAAGTATTTACCCATATCAATCCCG
>Ga0068714_10004442_pt1 | contig 15714 bp, 13 predicted proteins | sample MTBNYHSulfiMetaG_FD_62988 | JGI IMG/M metagenome (GOLD analysis project Ga0068714, IMG submission 62988) | Enrichment culture microbial communities from rom New York Harbor, USA that are MTBE-degrading - MTBE-NYH (New York Harbor Sulfidogenic)... | ecosystem: Environmental > Aquatic > Marine >...
GGGATCGTCGGGCAGCTCTTTGAGGAAGTGCGGCGTCACGAGCTCGCCGCCGTTGGCGATCACCGCGAGCGCCCGTGCGAGTTGGATCGGCGTGGTGCTCATCCCCTGACCAAAAGAGATCGTGGCGATCGACGACGCCGACCAGTCCTCGGGCGATGCCAACGTCCCGATCGCTTCACCGGGATAGTCCACGCCGGTTCCGGCCGAGTCAGCGAAACCGAAGCGAGCCAGGTACCCGTAGAGCCCCTCGTTGCCAAGCGCCATACCGAGGGTGGCCGCGCCAACGTTCGATGAGTTCGTCACGATATCCGTGAGGGACCACGTCACGGTTGAGCGTTCGTGTGATTCGTGGATCGTGTACCCACCAACTATAAGGGTCGGGGGAAGCTCGAAGGTTGATCCCGTGTCGTACAGCCCGGCATCGATGACTGCTGCGGCGGTGAACGACTTGATGGTCGACCCGGGTTCATAGGTGTCGACGATCGCGCGATTGCGGAAGCTTTCTTGATCTGCGCTCGAGTAGTTGTTGGCGTCGAATGTGGGCACTGACGCCATCGCGAGAATCTCGCCCGTATTGGGGTTCATTACGACGACAGAACCAGCCACCGCCCCCCACTGCTCCACGGCTGCTGCCAGGGCAACCTGCGCCTGGTACTGTATGTCCTTGTCGATCGTAAGGACGATGTCCTGCCCGTCGACGGCCTCCTGCTCATAGGTCACGCCACCGAGAATCGGACGGCCCTTCGTATCGCGCTCGGAGATGAGCAGGCCCGGCTCCCCGGCGAGGATCGTGTCGTACTCGTACTCAAGTCCCATGAGGCCCTCGTCATCCACACCCACGAACCCGAGCACCTGGGATGCAAGGTCATTGCCCGGATACACCCGGCGCGAGTCATCGATGAATCCCAGACCTTTGATACCCAGGGCCTCAACGGCATCAGCTGTCTCAACGTCTACTTTACGTGCAATGTATACGAAGGACGCATCCTTCTCGAGCTTCAGCAGATAGTTACCCGGATCCCCGCCGAGAGTGCCCGCGATCGCCTGCGCAACCGCCTCTTTGTCGGTGATGGATGCCGGAACCGCATAGATAGTCCGGGCCGCAACGGACTCGGCAAGCACCTGGCCATCGCAATCAAGAATCATCCCCCGGACCGGGGAGAGGGCAATCTCTTTGGTCCGCTGTTCGCTCGCCATCGCAGCATACGCCCCACCCTCAACGAGTTGAACGTAGAAGAGACGCCCGGCTACAACCACCAGCCCCAGGGTCAGCATTACCAGCAACGACGAAAAGCGCCCGGTTCTCTGCGGGCGCTTCCCCACCTTCTTTGGCCCCATGCGGGCCGGTTGCCTGCGCGCGTTGCTCACTGCCCCGAACCCAGTCCCATGTCGCCGACAAGCATCACCTGAGCCTCACAGGCGGCGAGATCCAGGAGTGTTGCGACGAGATCGCCGCTATCAGATGCTACTGAGGCCAGCACGCCTGTTGCCCCGGCGGCATCCTCAGTTTCCCCGGTGGCTGCGGTCGTTCCGGGTATCGTGAGGTAGCTTACCTGGTCAGGGCGGCTCATGTTGAGCGTTCCTGATGCCAGCTCCTCGATTCGGGCCGGATCGGCCAGAGCGCTCACGTCGGCCTCAAGATTGCGGGCTGTCTGCTCCTCGACATCAAGCTGGGAGCGGAGCGTCCAGGCGTTCAGATTCGCCTCGGTTGCCTGCGTGGCAAACATGATGCGGACGACACCTGACAGCGCAAGGATGACGAACGATACGGCCACGGCCCTCTGCAGAACCGATGCCGACGAGCGCCTCGGAGCGGCCCGGTGGCCGCTCTTCGGGACGACCTTCAGCGAAGGCCGCCGCTCCGGTGCCGGTGTGTGGTGCATCTGTCGTGCCGCCATGCCCACGTGGGTGGGTCCCCTTCCTTCGCCTCGCGAACCGGATGAGGCCCGCGTCTGTTCACCGTTTCTCGGCCACCCTCATGCGTGCGCTGCGCGCACGCGGGTTGCGGTCAACCTCATCTGCAGTAGGCACGATGGGCCGCCGGGCCACTATGCGGAGTACCGGCTCCCGTCCGCACCGGCAAACCGGCAGATCGGGAGGACACACACACCCCTGCGCGTACTCGGCGAAGACATCGCGAACGATGGCATCTTCAAGTGAGTGATAGCTGATGACCGCGATGCGTCCCCCGGGGGCAAGCCAGCGGACTGCCGAGCGCAGACCTCGCTCGAGTACCTCGAGTTCGTGGTTGACTTCAACGCGAAGCGCCTGAAACGTACGCCTGGCGGGGTGCCCTTTCCCCTTGCGCGCGGCTGCGGGAATCGCGGCTTTGATGATATCCACGAGTTCCCCGGTGGTTGTGAGCGGCTGGCGGCCCCGCGCAGCGACGATGAACGCCGCAATGCGCGAGGCCCACCGCTCTTCACCGTATACGCGCAACACTCTTGCGATCTCGTCCTCGGAGTAGGAATTGACGATGTCGGCCGCGGTCATCGGCTGTGTCTGAGGATCCATCCGCATATCGAGCGGAACGTCCTCCTGGTATGTGAAACCGCGGTCGGCAATGTCGAGCTGTGGCGATGAGACACCGAGATCGAAGAGGAATGCGTCAACGTAGGGGATGCGCGCCTGAAGGAGCGCATCGTCGAGATTGCCGAAGTTGCCCTTGACGAGGACGATGTTCGGCAGGTCCTTCCCATCAAATTCCTGCTGGCCGAGGCGGAGTGTGTCTGCTGCTGCGACTAGTGCTGCGTCATCTTGATCGATTCCCACGATGGTTCCGGTGGGGCCTACAAATTGTGCTATCCGCTTCGTGTGTCCTGCCCCGCCTAAGGTACAGTCAACGAAGATGGAGCCTTCGTGCAAGGTCAGTTGCTGCGTGACCTCGGCCAGCAAAACTGGGGTGTGCCGGTATTCCGTTATCAATGGTCTAACCCAAGCCGAGCTTGCTCAGCTGTTCTGTCATGCCGCCGATGTTCTCGGTGATCTCGCCGTTGTATGCGGCCCAGGCCTCGGTGTCCCAGATCTCGATGCGATCCCCGTTGCCGATGACGGCCACGTCCCGGTCGAGTTCGGCGTACTCCCGCAGAACGGAAGGAATGCCGATGCGCCCGGCCGAGTCCGTCTCGGTCTCGTGAGCGCCCGCCGCGAAGAACCGGCGAACGTTGCGGAGCGTCGAATCGAACTCCCCACTGGTGGTGAGCTTGCTCAGGAACTGCTCGAAGTCCTCAACCGGATACACGTACAGGCAGTGCTCGATCCCCTTCGAGACAACGATTCGCCCGGCCATGACACTGCGGAACTTCGCGGGCAGAGACAGACGACCTTTCGCGTCCAGCGTGTGCTGGTATTCACCGAGAAGCATCTGCCCTCCCCTCAACGTATCCCACCGATGCCCCCTCGGGCTCCGGTATGCCACTACTCTATGCCACGCTATCCCACTTTGCAACACATTTTGGGCATTTGCCCCACTTCAATGGCATGCGATGCCACTTCATCGGGCTGAGCGTCCCACCCGGCTTCCCGCGCGGGCACTCGGTGCCATACTTCGATGGCGCGAACCGGGGAAGGGAAACGATCGTCATACCTGCAGGCGACGAAATACGCAAACTCGTATGGAACAGCCCGATGTACACTAGAGATATGGAAGGAGGGGGTTGACGATGACCGTACATACCACCGGGAGGCGGCTGCTCACAGTTGTGATGGCGTTCGCCGTGCTCGCCACGCTTGTGGCGGGGTGCGCCTCGTCTTCAGGGGATGCCGCCAGCACGGACTCCGTCACTGCCGTATCGCCCGAGCAGTACGCGGGCCAGGGGACGAGCAGTTCGGAGGGCATCGACGGCGCGAAGGCCGACGAGACCGCGTCCTCAAACACGGCGTCTGGGACTGACCGGCTGGTGATTCTGACGCAAACACTGCAGCTGGAGGTGGAGAGCACCTCGAAGACAGTGGAAGCGATTCGCACACTGACCAAAGAGGCCGGCGGCGAGATCACAGACTTGCAGGTGGCCACCCAGACAGACGAGTGGATCTACCGCTACGATGAGTACGGCTACACCGTTGGCAGCGGCACGGCACTCCGCGGCTGGATGACCGTTCGTGTGCCGGCGGACTCAGTTGACGAGTTCACCGACAGCGTGCGTGCGCTCGGCACCGTGACGTACCAGTCCGAGGGCAGCTCGGACGTGACCCAGCAGTATGTGGACATGAATGCGCAGCTCGAGAACCTGCAGGCTGAGGAAGCGCGCCTTCGTGAGTTCTTCGACGCCGCCAAGTCCGTTGAAGATATGCTCGCGATCGAGACTGAACTCTCACGTGTTCGTGGGGAGATCGAGAGTCTCGATGCGCAGATCAAGTACCTTGAGCGTCAGGCGGCCCTGGCGACCGTCACCATCGAGCTCACCGAAGTGCAGCCCATCGTACGCCCCGCGGGCGACACGTGGGGCTTCAGTGACGCCGTCACGAGCGGATTCCGGGGCGCGGCCGACGTGCTCAACTTCGTCATCACGCTCGTCATCGCTTCCTCGCCACTCTGGATTGTCGCTCTCATCGTTCTTGCGATCGTGCTCATCGTGCACCGGGCGAACAAGAAACGCCGCGCCACCCCATCTGACGAGAAGCCCACCACGCCGACCGGCGGAACCCAGGGGAGCATGTGACCGCATCCTTGATGCCGCATCTTCGCATGCCGCTGTGGGCGGCGGTGGCAGTTCCCGCCGCCGCCTACGCCATCCGAAGCATCATTCGCGGGTACTGGATGCCAGACCTGCCGGGTGATGCGATCGCTTTCGGGATTCTTGCCGCAGTGCTACTGCTCGGCCGGAGCTACCAGCGGTCTGCGCACGATGGCAACGAGCACCTGGAAGCCGAGATTCACCAGGAAGACCGCTCCGAAGGCGACGGCCGGTAGTAGCACCAGGTCGGTGACGGGCTGGATGCCTTCGATACCGGGAGCGCCCGACCCACCGACTGCCGTCAGCCAGCCACCCAGCGCAACGCCCATCGCTGCGCCGAATGCCCAGCTAGACGCCCAGAGAAGCGCGCTGCCGAGACGAAACCGCGTTCGCGAACTGCGCGTAGCCATTCGCACTCCCCTCCCGTCGCCCGAACCGCTGCGACCTAGGCCGGCCGCATCCGCGCGCGCGGATGCGTGCTCAGGTACTCCTCCCGGATGTGCGAGCGGTCGACGTGCGTGTACACCTGCGTTGTGCTGATGTCTGCGTGGCCGAGCATCTCCTGGAGCGCGCGAAGGTCGGCGCCGCCCTGGAGCATGTGCGTTGCGTAGGAATGCCGCAGCGTGTGGGGGTGCAGATACAGGCCTACGACCTCACCACGAGAGCGCACTATGCCGAAAACCGCCTGACGCGTGATCCGACCGCCGCGAACATTCAGGAAGACCGCCTCGGGATCCTGTCGCAGGCTCGACTTCTTGGGGCGCAGATATGCGCGCCCGTGGCGGAGATACTCCGCAAGACACGCCTCGGCCAGACCGGCGATGGGGACCAGGCGCTCCTTGTTGCCCTTGCCTACGATACGCAGGAATCCGCCTGTCGAGTCGATATCCAGCAGATTGAGTCCGGTGAGCTCGCTCACCCGCAGACCGCAGCCGTAGAGGATCTCAAGGAGTGCACGGTCACGGAGACCCGCCGGGCCATCCGGGAAAGACTGGGAGAGCAGCCGGGACATGTCGTCGATAGAAATGACGTCCGGCAGACGCATGGGAACCTTCGGCAGAGCGAGGTCCAGGGTGGGATGAACATCAGTGAGCCCCTCGCGAATGAGAAAGGCGTGGAAGCTCTTGATCGCCGCCACTTTGCGCTCGATGGAGCTCGGCGCAAGACCGTTCGCCTGAAGTGTCGTCATGAATCGGACGACGTCGTCCCGGGCTGCGGAGCGGGCGTCGATGCCGCACTCAGAGAGGTAGCTGATGTACACGCGCAGATCCCCGCCATAGGCAAGAATGGTGTGGCTGGACGCGCCTCGCTCAATGGCGAGGTAGCCGAGGAAATCATCGACGAGTCTGCTGTTCATGCATGAAATACTACTCCATGCACCTGCGCCGGGCTATGGGATTTGCATCCCGCCCTGTGTGGAATCCAACAGCCCTGCAGCGACGTCACCTGCTGCGGCGGCGGCCAGGAAGAACGCGGGGTCCTCGGCGGGTCCACGGCCCATGGTGCGGAGCGCAACACCCCGGCACGGGGGCAGGACCTCAAGGGAAGAGGGACACCGCTCGTGCCGCGACCAGATCCCAGCAGCGTCGAGCACGGCATCAACCGCCTCGGCCTGCTCGGCCGGCAGGTGTGGTATCGCAACACGTGCGCGCGCGAGCGCGACGTCAGCGAGTGCGGTGAGGGTCTGATGACTCACGGGCACGTGACGCGGGCGGGGATCGGCGAACGAGAGGCGCAGCACGGCGATCGGTGATCCTCCGAGCGTGGCGACGGCATTGATCGCCTCACCCTGTGCGATACCGCCGTGGCCAAAGGGCGTGGCGGTTCCAGGAATACCCGGACCGATCGCGACAATCGCCACGTCCGCCCCGGCAACATGTCTGGCCGCCAGCAGACCCGAGTGAAGCGTCACTGCCTCGATGCGGCCACCAAATGCCTGCCCCGAGGTGACTGTCTCATCGATGAGCCCGACACCGAGCATCTCGGGCACGAGCCTCGACACGGCCAGCGGGAGCGCGGCGTCATCCGCCATGACGTAGACGATCCTTGCTCCAGGAATCCGCTCCTTGATCGCACCGGCGACGAGGGCAATCTGACTGTGCAGGCCGCAGCAGACGACCGGCATACCGTCGAGGGAACGCGCCTGAGCCATGACTTCGTGATGCCCGCTCGCGGGCTCTTCCACTGCCGTCACGTCACGTTGGAGCGGCGTGTAGCGCAGCTTCATGATGTGACCCGGAACCGGGTCATCGAGGGGAACGCCTGCCCCTTCGCGCGCAACCACGAAGTGTTCGCCGCCGGTGCCGAGGTGACGATCGACGGCCGTCGTGTTGCAGAGCACACGGTCCGCAACCGAACAACGTCCAGTCAGCGAGGGATAGCAGACTGCCTGGCGGTCACCTTCGTGGGTGGTAAAAGAGATCAGCACTCGCTGCACATCGGACGCATCATCGATGATCGCGGCGACTATGCCCCAGACGAGACGCATCGCCCTATCCTGCCGCGCGACGTGCGATCGCGACGAGCAGGGAGGCGAGATTCTCGAGCTCGGCCACCGCGAACTCCTCGTCCGTGGTGTGCACTTTGGTCATGCCACACGACAGCACGAGCGTCTCGACGCCGAGCGCGGAGATGATGTTGCCGTCGCTACCGCCACCGGTTGCAAAGAGCCGTGGTTCGATTCCGAGTTCCCGGCATGCAGCCGCAACGAGTTGTACCGATTCGGCCAATGCCGAGACAGAGAAGCCCTCGTACGCCAGATCCCAGGCAACCTCAACCTGACCGCCAAAGAGACGTGCGCCTTCAGCCAGAGCGGCGTCGAGAGCGAGCCTGACCTCCTCAACCCGCGCTCGGTCGCGCGAGCGGCACTCGCCGGTCACCGTGCACGTGGGCGCAACGACATTCGTGGCCGAACCGCCACTGATCGTCCCGATATTCGCGGTCGTGCTCTCATCCAGACGCCCGAGTGGCATGCGATCGATCGCAGCGCTCGCCATGCGGATGGCCGAGACACCCTTCTCGGGCTCGACACCGGCATGCGCTGCGCGACCCGTGAAGAGCGCCCGAAACGTGTAGTGCGTGGGGGCGGCCGTCACGATACCGCCAACACTCCCATCGGCATCGAGCACCAGACAGACATCCGCCGCTGCATCGTCGGCGGAAAGGGCCTTCGCACCGACAAGCCCGTCTTCCTCGGCGACAGTGAGGAGGATGCGCAGGGCTGGATGCGGGATATCGCTGTCGGCGAGGCGGCGCACGGCCTCGATGATCGCAGCGACACCCGCCTTGTCATCTCCACCGAGCACGGTCGGCCCCGCGCTCCGGACGATTCCGTCTTCCACGACCGGCTCGACACCCTCGCAGGGCTGGACGCAGTCCATGTGCGCCGACAGCGCAATCACCGGACCAGACGCTGTCCCCGGGAACTCCCCGATGAGATTGCCGGTATCCGATCCGGTCTGCCCCTGCGAGTCATCGTAGCGGACCGTGCAGCCAGCCGCGGCGAGCGCCTCGGCCGCGTAGCGCGCGACGCCGCGCTCGTGCCCGGTGGGACTGGAGATCCGCACGAGATCCAGAAACGTGTCGAGCACGCGGCTCATGCTATGCCTTCCGTGCCGAGCGATAGGCAACTGCCGCGCCGATGAAATCGCGGAACAGCGGGGCCGGACGCGTTGGACGGCTCTTGAACTCCGGGTGGCCCTGATTGCCGACAAACCACGGGTGGCCCGGGAGCTCGATCATCTCCACGAGTTTCCCGTCCGGCGACAGCCCCGAGATGATCATGCCTGCGGCCTCAAGCTGCGCGCGATAGGCGTTGTTGACTTCGTACCGGTGGCGATGACGCTCATATATCACGTCCGCTCCGTACGCTGCGTGACCCTTCGTGGAGGGAATCACCTTGCAGGGATAGGCCCCCAAGCGCATGGTGCCGCCAACGTCGCGTACATCGTGCTGATCGGCCATTATGTCGATGACCGGGTCGGGCGAAACGGGGTCGAACTCGGCCGAATTGGCGTCGGGAAGACCGGCGACGTTGCGGGCAAACTCCACGACGGCCACCTGCATACCGAGGCAGATGCCCAGGTACGGCACCTTGTTCTCGCGTGCCCAGCGCGCCGCGCAGACCTTGCCCTCAATGCCCCGGATGCCAAACCCGCCCGGGACAAGAATGCCGTCAAAATCCGCCAGGCTGCCGGCTACTTCCTCGGGACTCAAGCTCTCGGCGTCAAGCCAGTGAACGTTCACTTTGTGGCCGTGGTAGATCCCGGCGTGGTCGAGCGCCTCGTTGACCGAGAGATACGCGTCCTGCAACGCGACGTACTTGCCGACGAGCGCGATGTCCACCGTGTCAGCGAGCGAACGGCCATCACGAACGAAGCTGCGCCACTCCTGCATATCGAACTCGCCGCACGCAAGATCGAGACGCTCGATGACCATCGTGTCGAGGCCCTGCTCGTTGAGCGACATCGGCACTTCATAGATGGAAGGCGCGTCCTGAGCCGAAACGACAGCCTTGGCGTCCACGTCGCAGAAGAGGGCGATCTTGCGGCGAATGTCGGCATCGATTGGACGGTCCGAGCGGCAGACGATGAAGTCCGGCTGGATACCGATCGAACGCAGCTCCTTCACGGAGTGCTGTGTTGGCTTTGTCTTCAGCTCGCCGGAGGCAGCGATATAGGGCACGAGCGTCACGTGGATGTAGCACACGTTCTCGCGGCCGAGGTCCTTGCGCAGCTGACGAATCGCCTCGAGAAACGGCAGTGACTCAATGTCGCCAACCGTGCCGCCAACCTCCGTGAGGATGACGTCGGCACCGGTCTGCTCGGCGAGGCGGACGACCCGGCCCTTGATCTCGTTCGTCACGTGCGGGATGACCTGCACGGTAGCGCCCAGGTAGTCGCCGCGGCGCTCGGAATTCACGATGTGCTGATAGACAGAGCCTGCTGTCACACTGCAGTCTCGCGTGAGCGACTCATCGATGAAGCGTTCGTAGTGCCCGAGGTCGAGGTCCGTCTCGGCGCCGTCATCGGTCACGAAGACCTCGCCGTGCTGGAAGGGACTCATCGTGCCCGGGTCGACATTCAGGTACGGGTCGAGCTTCTGGATCGTCACTTTCAGCCCGCGAGACTTGAGCAGTCTGCCGAGTGATGCAGCGGTGATGCCCTTACCGAGCCCCGAGACCACGCCTCCGGTAACGAAGATATGCTTTGCCATACGCTGAACTCAGTCCTCTCGTCTCCTGGCGGTACCCTCTGCATGGTACCGCACGACTCGCCCGCGCGGCGCCCAAAACTGCATGGCAATCAAAGGGATTCTGACCCTCCGCTCCCCCGCTGGCGGCCGATGCGGTCAAGAAACGCAAGCGGCCGCGTCCTCTCGATGATAGCCGAGAACGACACCCGCTCGGACAGCAGGTTCAGCCCGAGTAGAATCGCAACCGCAACCGCGAGCCACGCCAGCGGCAGCGTCCCGGTCAGCAGGTAGCCCACAACCGCACCCATCACGTTAGCGCCACTGTCACCGAGCATCGCGCGTTCGCCAAGATCGAAGCGCCAGACGGCGAGAACCGGGCCGAGCAGTGCGAGCACAAAGGCGATCGCCGTGACCGCAACTTCCCAGTCAGCCATGCCAACACCCTCGATCACACCGACCAGCGCGCCCGTCTGATCGTTGTACGAACCCGCGACCGTCAGAACGTATCCAACTGCGGGAACGATCACGAGCACCGCGTAGGCTTTCAGCGCACGGCCAGGCCGGCAATCCAGAAGATTCAAGAAGTTCGCCGAGAGTGCGATGGCGCAGGCCGAGAGCAGCCACGCGCCTGCGTACGACCATGCGTACGCGCCGTCACCCGCGGCCACGCCCGACCGTTCGAGGATACCTGCCACCGCCGAGTTCCCGTACACGAACGCGATCGCACCCACACCGAGAACTTTGAGCATCCCGGTCGTGAGATGCCCGTTCCTGAGGGCAGCGAGGTGCCCCCTGAAGCCCTTTGCGTCGTAGCTGCCGAAGGCGTCATCTACGAGGCCGAACGCGAACGTGCCCGCAGCGAGCAGAAATGGCATCGAGAAGAACGGCATGGAGAGCGGAGTGGTGACAATCCGATCCAACGCTTCGGCTGCGGAGAGCGGATTCCAGCCTAGCGCCACGGCGGCATCCAGGAGCGTTTGCCCCACGAAGAGACCGAGCGCCCAGATCAGCCACACCGCGCCGAGGGTCGCGCTCACAGGGCGGCCCCGGAAGTTCGCGGTCTCGAGAGGACCGCCGGAAAGCGTCGGCACGAGCGCGCGCATCGCCGCCCACGGCACCAGCACGCCAAAGACGACGACCAGTGCAACTGAGAGACCGGCAGCAGCCGATAGATACGTCATGATTCCTCCGTTCTGACAGTGACCCCGGCCGCCCCGGCCACTGGTGCGGCGTCCGGGGCGGTCTCCCGGGACAGCGTAAGCGCGATCATGGCCGCAGTCGGCAAGAACATGACGAGCGCTGCCACAACTGCGCCTGAATCCTCGGTGACAAGAGCCACCAGGGCCGCCGCGACGGCCCCACAGAGCGCGGCCGCGGATCCCCGGCTGGCCCGCACGAACTCGCCGAAGGGGCCAGTCCGCCGAAAGAGCAGGCGCAGCACGAGGAGTATGCCCACCGGAAGCGCAATCATCGCCGGAGTGGCAGTAAGCGTCTCGATGCCCAGCGTGATCTTGCGGGTGACAATGCCGGCCAGACTCCCGCCGTCTCCGGTGGCGGATGCCAGCAGCCGGCCCAGGTGTGACGTGCTCGACGATGCCAAGTCCAGCGCGACTGCCGCCGCAAGGAGCGCAAGCACGGCGGCTAGCGCCACCAGAACGACGCGCCAGGTGAGGCGTCGACGCGCCGCATACAGATAGGCGCCGAGCACGCCGACGACCCCCCAGACGGCAACGCCAACATTTGCCCCGAGTGAGGGCAGCACGGCCACGAGGACCAGCGGTAGACCTGCAACGAGAAACGCGCCAGGCGGGCACACGTCGCGGTCAAGGAACCACGCAACCGCAACGAGCGCGGCACCAACCATCACGCCCGCTCCCTCGTTGCCGAGACCATAGAAGCGAGTTCCAAAGATGACCGAGTAGCTCAGCGGACTTCCGGCCGCTAGAGGAGCGCCAAGAATCTGGTCGGCGCCAACGAGCAACGCGTTTGCGCAGCCGATGACGCCGATCGCCACCGCTGGTCCGCGCCACCGTGCGAGAACGGCCGCTACGGCCACTGCAGCAATGCTCCAGCCCCCGAGCCGCAACCATGCACCCGGAACGCTCGTGGGGGCCTCGATCGCGCGCACGAGCAGCAGGCCGACCGGCAGCACCATCGTCGCAATGAGCGCATACGTGACCATTCGGCCGACCGAGAGCGACAGATGCGTCCGGCCCCCGGGAGTCCGATGCGCACCCAGAACGAGGACCAGGATCGTCCCTATGAGCATCACCACCAGTCCGCCGCCGCCCTGAATGATCCACACGGGCAGCCGCACTGCCTCGAGTGATCGGGCAACGTCGTTTGCCCGCGCAAGAGCGGCGATCCGTGGCGACGCATCGCGGCCATCATCTGCAATTGAGAGCGCGCTGCCGGTGGTGCCGTCAGGGGCATCGACGCCGAGCAGGCCCGCGATCGTTGCCGTCACGTCGGGCAGCGTCACCAGGCCCTCGGTGCGCGTGCCTGCCGAGACGAGAACACCGGAGTCCGCGCCATACAAAATGACGGGAGCGAGACCGGGCGTGCCGTCCGGTTCGTACTGGGCCGTCGACACGATCAGAAGCGCGGCGTTCTCTGGCAGACTCGCGAGCGCCATCGTGACCGCCTCGTCCGTGGTCCGGACGGCCGCCGCACGCATCGCATCCCATTCCGCGGGGCTGCTGGCCGCATCACGCGCCCGCTCGAGATCGCCCGGATCGATCACTACGAGACGTTTGCCCGATCCGGCCCCAAGCGCCTCAAGGTACGCCGCCGATAACGCCTCCACGTCCGCAGTCACGCCGAACGGCGCGGTCGCATCTTCCGTCAGAACCCCTGTTGGGTCAGCAAGGAGACTGACGTGGCCCGCGGAGTCACCCGCGAGCACCAGCGCCGGCATCTCCGAAAGGGACGGAACCGTACGGCCCCCAGTGGCGGACGTGCCGATTGCGGCCGTGAAACCCCCGGAATCGAGGACGGTCTCACCGAGGCTGCCGACCGGCGCAACCGGCGCGGCGCTCCCCGTCCCCGGCGATTCCACCGGCTCTCCGGCCGATATGATTGCCGCGCCACGCGTTGATGGCGGTGAGACATCAAGTGAGCCCGACTGGATGCTCGCCGAGGCGACGGCACCGTAGCCGGCCAGAGCCGAGATCGTCGATGCCCTCCCGGACTCGATGTCCGACCACGTGAGATACGGCGCAAGCACGACAACCACGGTGTCGAAGACCCGAGGCGTTGTCGAGGCCGAAGCAGGCACGAGCGCAAGCGCGAACAGCAGCGCGGCCGCCAGGGCCAAACGCGCAGCGTGTTTCATCAGCCTCCCCGCTTCGTCGATGGCGGACGTGTCTCGGCAACTCCTGAGCGGGGCATTGCGCGCCGGGCATACGGCGTGCCCGGCTGTCAGTATACCAAGACACGGCGACGGCCAACCGCGGCGGTGCCTGGATGACAACTTCAATGCGCCGACACCCCGCCCGAGCGCACCGGTGCGCAGGTGGGATACACTGATGCGCGGCCGCCGACGTGAGGAGTCAGCCATCGCAACCAAGTCCATAGCGCGCTCAACGGCGTCTATGTCCGTCTCAACGCTCGTCTCCCGTCTGACAGGCTTCGTACGCACGTGGGCGATGGCGTTCGCACTCGGCATGACGGCGCTTGCTGACGCATACGATATCGCCAACAACCTGCCGAACATGCTGTTCGAACTTCTGGCGGGCGGCGTCCTCTCGAGCGTCTTCATCCCGCTCTTCATGGAGCGGATGCGCGACGAAGGCGAGCAGGGCGCGTGGAAGTTCGCGAGCTACGTGCTCAACATCATCGTTCTCGCGCTCGGCGTTGTGGCGCTCCTGGGAACGATATGGCCGCATCCGTTTGTGAGCACACAGACGTTCGCTGCTGTTTCCGAGCTGCAGAAGACCCAGGCGACATGGCTCTTCCGTTTCTTCGCGGTCCAGATCGTCTTTTACGGCATGAACCTGGTCTTTGCCGGCGTCCTGAACTCGTACCGCCACTTCCTGGCCCCGGCGATCGCGCCGATCTTCAACAACATCGTCGTCACGATCACGCTCCTCGGGTTCTACGTTCCGTTCCGCGACAGCCATCCGCAGCTCGCGCTCACAGGGCTCGCGGTTGGCACGACACTCGGTGTTGTTGCGATGGCCGTAGCGCAGATCCCAAGCCTCGTGAAGCTCGGCGTGCGCTACACGCCGCGCATCGACTGGCATCACCCCGCGCTCGCGACCGTCCTGCGCAAGATGCTGCCGATCCTCGTGTATGTCGTGACAAACCTCGTCGCAGTCACCTTCCGCAACAACTTCGCTCTGGCAACCGGAGAGGGCGGTCAGGCCGCCATTCGCTACGCCTGGCAGTTCTATCAGTTGCCCTACGGCATCTTCGCCGTGGCGCTCGCAACGGCGATCTTCCCCGAGCTTGCGGAGCGCGCGACAAACCGGGACATGGCAAGCTTCCGCGACATGTTCTCGCGCGGGCTGCGTACAACGATGGTGCTCATCATCCCGCTCGCCGGCCTCATGGCCGCACTCTCGACGCCCATCATCACCCTCTACCACGCTGGCCGTTTCACTGCGGAGAACATCCCCGTCGTTGCCGGAGTCCTCTTCTGGTGGGCGCTCGCACTCGTGTTCTTCGCTGGCTACATGTTCGTCCTCAAGTCGTTCTACTCACTGCAGGACACTGCCACCCCGATGTACACGAATCTCATCGCCACCGCGCTTCACGTGACACTCTACGCCGGCCTGACCACGGGCGTCGGCGCATGGGGCGGACTCGGTATCATCGGTATCCCGATTGCCGACGGGATATTCTACTGCGGGCATATGATGGCGCTCCTGCTTATCCTGCGTCACCGGATTGGCGGCATCCAGGCGCGCGCCCTGGCGAGCACGTTCTCGAAGGTCACTGCATCGGCACTGCTTGGTGCCGGGGCCGCATGGGCGGCGTATCAGGCGACAAACGGACTCTCGGCCGCGAACGCAGGACTGTTCCTGGTCCAGCTTGCCCTCGGTCTTGCCGTGGGCCTCGGTGTGGCCTACGGAGCAATGGCGCTTCTGCGCGTGCCGGAACTCGCCGGGTTCTTCGCCCGGATAGCCTCTCGCCTGCGCCGGAACCGCGGTGAGTCATGAGCATCGTCGCTCTCATACCCGCTCACAACGAGGCTGCACGGATCGCCGACACGGTGGCAGCAGTAAGATCGATCGCCACGATCGGCCGCGTGCTCGTAGTTGATGACGGATCCACGGACGGCACCGCCGATGCGGCCCGCATTGCGGGCGCCGAGGTTCTCGTCCTCCCCTCGAACCGTGGCAAGGGCGCTGCCCTCCAGGCCGGAATCGACAGGGTTTGCCCGGAGGCCGACATCGTGCTCTTCCTCGACGCCGACCTGGGCGCCAGTGCCGCGGAGGCAGACGCGCTGATCGAGCCCGTTCTCAGCGGCCGGGCGGACATGACCATTGCGACACTGCCGAAGCCGCCCCGTTCGGGCGGTTTCGGACTGGTGAAGCGTCTTGCCCGAGCGGGAATCCGGACCCTGAGCGGCTACACGGCGTCCGCGCCCCTGTCCGGGCAGCGCGCACTTGCCCGGACGGCGTGCGTGGCAAGCATTCCGCTTGCCTCGGGCTTCGGCGTAGAAGTCGCCCTGACGGTGAGCGTCGCGCGCGCCGGGCTTACCATCCTCGAGGTGCCGACGACGATGTCGCACGCCGCAACGGGCAGGGATATCGCCGGGTTTGCACATCGCGGCCGACAGTTCGTGGCCGTGGCAAGGACGCTGTTCGTACTCGCCATCGCTAGGCGCCGACGGACGATA